>Ga0187782_10000396_pt1 | contig 29021 bp, 25 predicted proteins | sample 0715_SJ02_MP15_2_FD_132454 | JGI IMG/M metagenome (GOLD analysis project Ga0187782, IMG submission 132454) | Tropical peat soil microbial communities from peatlands in Department of Meta, Colombia - 0715_SJ02_MP15_20_MG | ecosystem: Environmental > Terrestrial > Soil > Wetlands > Peat | place... | reverse complement strand
CCGGTCAGATGCGGAAACTCATGCCGAGCACAAACAGGACATTCCGGATTGCGTTCGGGCTGCACGGATTGCATTCGCCCGCTCCACACGTCGCAGGAGAGCAGACGGCCGTGGAGAGCGGAACGGCGGCCGGAGAGCAGTTTGATGGCTTCGGCGACTTGGAGCGAGGCGATCAAGTTGACGATAGGTCCGAGAACACCGACGGTGTCACACGTTTCTTCCAGACCCGCGGTAAAGGAGGATTCAGCGAGACACGCCAGACAGGCGGTTTCGCCTGGCAGGACCACCATGGTGCTGCCGTAACTGGCTACCGCTGCGGCGTAGATCCAGGGTGTCTGGGTTTTCACGGCGAACTCGTTGACGAGGAAGCGCGTTTCGAAGTTGTCGGTACCGTCGAGAATCAGCAGAAAATCGGAGAGCATTTCCACGACGTTCCGAGAGTTAATATCCGCCACTATGCCTTCGACGCGAACGTCGGAGTTGATAGAGCGAAGCTTGTTTTCCGCAGCTACGGCTTTGGGCAAGGCCTCCCTGGCATCTGCTTCATCGAACAAGGTTTGCCGTTGCAGGTTGGAAGTTTCGACGAAGTCTCGATCGATGATTCGAAGGCGTCCGATTCCCGCGCGAACGAGGAGATTAGCCGTGGCCGCCCCGATTGCACCGCAGCCGACCAGGGCCGCGCTAGCGTTGGCCAAACGCTCCTGACCCTCGGGACCGAGGGGTGCGAACAACATCTGCCGCGAATATTTCTGGTGAAGAGCGTGGTTCACGTAAACTATTTCCAAGCACCGGACACCTTCATGATAGCCCGAAAGGCTGCCGAGGAAGCAACGCGCCTGTGCTGCCGTTCGTCTGACTAATGGACTCGATGAAACTCTTGTGGGCGAATAAGTTGCCAGCGCTTGCGCTCCTGATACTCCTTTCGGGAAGGGCAGCGTGTGCGCAGGAGATGGCGGGGGAACGGGCCACGGCGTCTGCGAATCCCATTGTTCAGGACGTACGCATCGTACGGACGGATGGAAATGTTCTGGTGGCCAAGCCGAGCGGCATTTTGGTGAAGGTTGGGGAGCCGCTGAACCGAGAAGAAGTGGCCGTGAGCATTCGAACGCTCTACAGGACGGGCGATTACGCGAGCATAAGCGCAGTGGAGAAACCGACCGAGAATGGAATCCAGCTGGATTTTGTGGTCCAGGAGAACCTGTTTGTCAATCGGGTGGTCATAGAAGGCCTGAAAGCCCCGCCAACAGAGGCTTCCGCGTCAGGAGCCATGCAACTGAGCCTCGGGGAGACCTATCGCGAGGGAGATGTCCAAGAAGGCGTTTCTCGCTTGCTGGATACCTTGAAGGATGAAGGGCTGTACCAGGCCAAAGTCACCACTGAAGAGCAGGCTCATCCGGAGACCCATCAACTCGACGTAATCGTGCACGTGGTGCCGGGGCCAAGGGTGCACCTGGCAAACATCGAGCTACTGAACAATACGGAATACCGCGACGCGGAACTTCTGAAGCTTTTCCAGCTAAAGAACGGAAGCGAACTCAGCGTGGCGAGAGTCCAGTCCGCCATGGAACGCATCCGGCGATTTCTTCAAAAGAAGGATCACCTGAGCGCCGGGGTCTCTGTGCGGCGGGGAGAATACAAGCAAGCTTCCAACTCGCTCGGGCTGACGCTGGAGGTGAACGCCGGACCGACTGTGCGCTTGACGGTACAAGGAGCAAAACTCTCAAAAAGTGAGTTGAAGAAGTTAATCCCCGTGTATCAAGAGGCATCGGTCGACGCTGACCTGCTGGAAGAAGGCAAGCGGAACTTGCGGGAACGTTTGGAACGCGAAGGTTATTTTGACGCCGATGTCGAGTACAAGATCACATCGGTAACAAAGAAAACGGAAAGGTCCGAACCGACCACCCAGGCAGAGGCCATCGTCTACACCGTAGACCGTGGGCCGCGCTACAAAGGTCTGCGCATTGAAATTGCCGGGAACAATTATTTCAGCAAAGAGATGCTGCTCAACCGGCTCTCGATTACGCCGAGCAGTTTGTTTACCAGACCTCGATTCAGCCGCCGCCTTCTAGATGCGGACGTTCTTTCCATGAAGAATTTGTACGCTGCGAACGGGTTCCTGTCCGCCAACGTCGTCGGAACTGCAAAGCCGAGCAAGGCGAACCGCGGAGAGTTGGTAGTTCGGTTTGAGATCGCGGAAGGGAAGCAAACGCTGGTGTCTAGTTTGCAGATCGACGGGTCGCATGCGATCTCAGAATCGGAGCTGCGCAGTTATCTGGGTTCTCTCCCCGGCCAGCCGTACTCCGAAATCAGCATCGCGTCGGACCGGGACAACATCCTTTTTCTTTATTACCAAAGGGGCTTTCCTAACGCGAGCTTCTCGTGGACAGCCACGCCGGACGTAGCGTCGGGACAGGATGGCAAGGATAACAAAGAGATGCCGGGGAGTCCGGTAGAGCCTGAATCCGCCGCCTCTAATGAAACGCCCTTTGCACGCGCAGAACCCATGAAGCTGGTCTACAAGGTCCAAGAGGGAGAACAGGAGTTTGTGCGGCGCGTGCTGTTCAGCGGTTACGTCCACACGCACAAGAAGATCATTGAGCGACAAGTGAAGGTTCTCAAAAGCGGCGAACCGTTGCGCGAGGGCGATGTGGTGAATTCGCAGCAGAAGCTCTACAGCCTGGGGGTGTTTAACCGCGTCACGATCGACGCACAAAATTCCACGGGGACCGACCCACAGAAGGATGTGGTTGTCCTGGTTGAGGAAGCCAAACGCTACACGATCGCGTACGGGGGAGGCTTCGAAGCACAGCGGCTAGCGAGCACGACGGATCCGACGGGAGGCGAGCTGGAGGCTTCGCCGCGAGGGATTTTTGAAATCTCGAAAGAAAATCTTACCGGCCGCGCCGATACTCTGTCTTTGAAGTTGCGAGCCAGCACGATTGAATACCGGTCGCTGCTGGCGTATTCCGCACCCCCAACGTCCTATTTTCAGAAACTGGGTTTTCAGGCTACCGCGTATGTTGAGAAATCACAGGACATCAACACGTTTACGCAGACGCGGTATGAAGGGAACCTGCAGCTGACCGATCAATTGTCCTCGCGCTCCTCGTGGCTGTTTCGGTATGCCTTCCGCAAGGTGACGCTGAGCCATCTGAACATCCCACCGGAAGAAGTGCCGCTGTTCAATCAGCCGACGCTGGTGTCGGAATTCAGCACCACGTGGTTTCGCGATACGCGGGACAATCCCGCGGACGCCAGCAAGGGCTCGTTCAACACCGCGGACTTCAGCGTGGCCGGTACGGCAATCGGGTCAAGCGCGAGCTTCATGCGGCTCTTTGCCCAGAATTCCACGTACCACCCAATCTCCCGCAATTGGAGCTTTGCACGTTCCATTCGCTTGGGAATCCTGCAGCCCTATGCGTCCACTGTTTCGCTGACGTTCCCGGCGCAGACTGGCACCCCCACGCCTCAAGTCATTCCTTTGCCCGAGCGATTGTACGCAGGTGGGGGAACTTCTCTCCGCGGGTTCGCATTGAACCAGGCGGGTCCGCGCGACTCGCTCTCAGGTTTCCCGGTGGGCGGGCAGGCCATGCTCATCCTGAACCAGGAACTACGGTTCCCCATGAAATTGCCGGTCGTGGGCACGAACCTCGGTGGCACCTTCTTCTACGACGGCGGCAACGTTTATAGTCGTCTCACTCGTATCACGCTGCGCTGGGAGCCACCTGAACCGATATTCAAGACTGCCTATCCGGGCGTGCCGCCAGGCCGGTTCAACCCATCGCAGTGCCTGTACAATTGCACGAACGAACTGAACTATTTTGCGAACACCGTGGGTTTTGGCCTGCGCTACGCCACGCCGATCGGTCCGATACGCCTTGACCTTGGCTACGAGCTGAACCAACCATACTTCGTGATCCCATGCAGGAGTGCGGCAGTCTTGTGTCAGCAGGCTACACGCCTGCCGAAGTTTCAGTTCTTTTTCAATCTGGGCTCGAGCTTCTAATGCGAAGGGCGAAGCACAAGTTACTCGCGGGAGCGGCGTTGGTTCTGATGGTGGGCCTTGCCCGCGGGCAGGAAGTGCTCGACCGGATTGTGGCGAGAGTGGAAACGGACATTATTTTGTTGAGCGAGGTCCGGGCACTGGAGCGGTACCAGCTTTTCGTGGAAGGCAAGTCTGAAACGGATGAGCAAGTTCTCGATCGGCTGATCGATCAGTGGATCGTTCGCAATGAGGCGAAGGCTGCGCTCTTCGCGCAACCGTCCGATAACGACGTGAAGCGCAGTCTGGAGCGGCTCAAGCGGTCTTTTTCGAGCGCGGAGGAATACGAGGAGCGCAGAAAACAAAGCGGGCTTACGGATGACGATATAGAGCGTATGACAAGGGCGCTGCTTTACCTGAGCAGTTATCTGGATTCGCGGTTCCGGGCTTCGATCCAGATCGCCGACAAGGACATCGAGGAGTTCTATAAGACCAGGATCATTCCGCGCGCGGAATCCCGTGACCAAACACCGCCGACACTGGATGCGGCGCGAGGATTCATTCAGGAGGCTCTGGTGCAGCGAGCGATTAATGAGCAGTCTGATCGCTGGCTGAAGGAGAGCCGGGCGAGGCTGCGCGTGGAGAATCTGTTGAACGAGAAGCCGAAATGACGAAGGAATCGCGCTGGTGGAAGATTTTGTGGCTGGAGCACCTGATTTGGGTGCTGAGCACTTGGGCTGCGCTTTTGATCGTCCTGGGGGTGCTAGCCGTGGGAAGCGGGCTGGCAAACCCGCTGATCAGGAGAATTCTGGTACACCGCATTGAAGTATTGACGGGTACGCGCGTGGAGATCCGAACGGTCTCGATGGGCTGGTTTTCGCTCAATGCCACGATTAACGGGCTGGTGATACACGGAAAGGAACCCGCGGATACGGAACCGCTGCTGAGTGTCGAGCAGGCAAGAGTGGGGTTGAGGATCGACTCGTTTTGGGGAAGACGCGTGGGACTGAACGATCTGGTTCTGGATCAGCCGCGCCTGCATATACGGGTAGAGAAAAACGGTGCGAACAGTCTGCCCACACCCAAACGAGCAGACACCAAAGAGCCAGGACTCCAGAAGTTAGTCGACCTCCGTGTGCACAGGCTGGAAATCAAGAACGGTTGGGTGCTCTACAACAGCGTGAAGTCACTGGTTGCCATGCAGGGTGGCGACTTTGAACTGCGCATCGATCTGCACGAAACAGCGGGAGGGCCTCTTTATGTCGGGACGTTGAATTGGGAGTCGATCGAGTTAGCGAGGCGAAGAGATGTCCCCGTGCCAGCAAATCTATCGGCGAAATTCTCTTTGGGGCGCGAAGGTTTTTGGATCGACCAAAGCGTACTGGACGTTGGGCGTTCGCACGTTGACATGCAAGTGGGAACCAAGGATCTTGCCGCGCCACAGTGGACGTATAAATACCGGGCTTGGCTTGATCTGCTGGACATTCGTGAAGCGTTCCGCACTCCTGAGGTTCCGCTGGGGCGAATCGATGTGCGTGGGGAAGGCACCATTGAAAACGGAGCCATCCTGGGTAAAGGAAGCTACGTTGCGGACAACGTTACGCTGAGCTTCGAGGATTTCCATTCAGCGAATCTGACGAGCCGTTCCACCTACACGTTGGAGCCGAAAGGAGTGGTTCTGCCGGATTTTGCCGCCTACGTGGCGGGCGGAAGCGTCAAGGGTCGCATCACGATGGCGTTCGATGGCTTGCGCTTCCGAGCCGAGACGCGGCTGGCGAACATACGGCTCTCCGCTGTGAGTCCGGCCATCGACCACAAGGGATTTCCCGTCGATACACTGCACTGGGACTCCACGATTTCTGCCGATACCGTGGAGACCTGGCGTGAGAATTTTCTTGACTTCGAAATAACCGCAAAGATGCACTGGGAAGAACCCGAGGAGGCCGCAGCCGGACACATCCCGGTTTCGGGAGACTGGGTGCTGCGTTACCGGTACGAACCGGACATCTTAGAGATAAAGCAGGGTGAATTCGAAACCCCCACGTCCCGCGGGTCGTTCACCGGCCGGCTAGCGCCAACGGGTACGGCACTGGATGCGCGGCTGGATATAGGTTCTCTGCTGGCATGGAACGACTTCATTCACGCGATTGCTGGCGATAACCCCGGGAGCCAGGAAGCAGCGATACGCATGGATGGCACGGTGAGTTGGGCTGGGAAGATCACGGGTCCTTCGGCCGGCCCGCAATTTGAGGGTCATTTTCGCGGAGAACATGTACGTTACGGCAAGGTGCGCCTGGATGGGATCGACGGCGAGCTTACGTACTCTCCGACGCAACTGGAGATTGCGCGGGCCCACGCGGTGCGCGGTGAGATGAAGGTTGATGTCGATGGAAGGTTGGACCTGACGGACTGGGAATTCCGGCCGGACAGCCGTTGGACGGGGGAACTCAATCTCGAGGGAGTGCCCATCGAAGCAATGCAAGAGCTGACCGGTCAGGATTACCCGATTAAGGGTCTTGTCACGGGCCAGTTTCATGGGCGCGGCACACGCGCCGAGCCCATGTTGACCGGATTGTTGGATGTTGCAGATGCGGAAGCCTATACCGTGCCGTTTAACCGATTGCGCGGGCAATTAACAGCCACGAAGGATGAAGTGCGGCTGGCCAACGCGGAATTGCGCTTTTTCGCGCCGGGAACAGAGAAAAGCGGTGGCGCGGGCATCGTGACAGGCACCGTCGGTTATCGGTTTTCCGACGGCTACTTGAGCGCCGATTTGGTTGGGGCCTCTTTGCCGCTGGCAAATTTCCAACGGATCCGGGCTGCAAATCTTCCGCTCGACGGACAGCTTTCTTTTCGGCTCAAGTCCAGCGGCCCTCCGCTACATCCGCAGGCAGAGGGCACTTTCCGTGTGGTCGATCTTCGGGTTGGGAACGAGGTCATAGGGAGTTTTGGAGGAGACCTCCACGCCGATGGGCAAACAGCACAATTGAAGCTAACCTCCGCGATGAGTGAAGGCGCGGTTGTTGGAGGAATTACCTTAGGCTTGACCGATCCTCTGCCGATTGATGGGACGGTGTCTATCAAGAACATGAATCTTGAGCCATATCTGTTGACAGCGCTCCATCTAAGAAAGTTCAACGGACGTGGCTCGGCCGATGGAGACATCAGTGTGAAGGGTGAATTGCGGAGCCCGGAAAGCGTGATCGTGGATGGCAATTTCACGCGCTTGACGCTGGCTTACGCAGGAGTGCAGCTGGAAAATTCCGGGCCCATTCACATCACTTCTTCACGCGATAACCTGAAAATTGTGAGTGCTGCGCTAAAAGGAGCAGATACCAACGCAGAACTCACCGGATCAGTCCAATTTACCGGCCGGCGCACCATCGCTCTGAAATTGAACGGTTCAGTAGACCTTCGGCTACTTAGCGGGTATGTTCCCGATATCGATTTGACGGGGCACGGAGATATAAATACCTCTTTCGAAGGCACGCTCGACAGGCCGCGGATTATTGGGCGCGTGAACTTGAGCAACGTCTCGGCGCGCTCTCCGGATTTCCCCACTGGGTTGAGCAACCTGATGGGAGACTTAGTGTTCGACGCCAACCGTCTGTTCTTCGACAATCTGACCGGCGAGGCGGGCGGCGGCATTCTTTCGCTAAGCGGAAGCGTGAATTATTCGGACACGCCGTTACGGTACGACATATCCGCGAAGACGGATCGCGTGAGAGTGCGTTATCCGGAAGGGATGAGCTGGCTGGCCGCGGGTTCCTTGCGGTTGACCGGCACGATGGACGGCGGTCTGCTTACAGGAAAAGTCCAGATTCAACGCGTGACTCTGAGCGAGGGTCTAGAGTCGGCGGGTGTGCTCGTGTCCAGTTCATCGTCCACCGGCGCCACAAGTTCTTCTTTCCTACGCAATCTTCAGTTTGACGTAGAAGCGACATCCACGCCGGATGCGCGAATGGAATGGCCGGGGGCGCACCTGGAAGCGGAAGCAAACCTGCGCGTCCGGGGAAACGCAGAAAATCCTATCCTCCTAGGGCACATTCACGTGCTATCCGGAGAATTGAATTTCCATGGCAACAAATACCGCGTTGCTCGGGGTGACCTGAATTTTGCGAACCCGTTCCGTGTGGATCCGGTGATCAACGTGGAAGCGAGCACCACGGTTCAGCAATACGAAATCACGTTGAACTTCACTGGGCAAGCCAGCAAGATGAGCGTCTCATACCGTTCGGACCCGCCGTTGCCGCCGAACGACATTATTACGCTGCTCACCGTCGGGCAGCCCGGACAGGAATCCGTTTTGCGGACCGGCGGGGTCACGCAGACGGGCGGATTTACTGGCGCTTCGGCATTGTTATCCGAAGCGGTCTCCAGCCAATTGGGCGGACGAGTCGAGCGGCTTTTCGGGATCACGCATTTCCGAGTAGATCCAGGATTGACCAGCGTGGGGACGAACGGTTCTGGGCAAAACGCTGCGGCGAGAGTGACGGTAGAACAGCAGGTCACGCCGAGCCTGACGGTCACCTACATCTCAAACGTGAGCTCCACGCAGCAGCAGGTGATTCAGGTGGAATACAACGTCACGCGAAGCATCTCGGTGGTAGCGCTACGCGATCAGAACGGGACGTTCGGTATTGATATCAAATTCAAGAAGCGGCTGCCCTAAAGTCTCGGCGGGGCGGTGACAGTTCTACTGCTGATCCGGTTGTTGAGCAGACTGTTGAGAAGAGTCCTGCGGTTGAGTCCCTTGCGGGGGTGTACGGCGTTGCGGTGGGAAGCGGCGTGGACCACCGGGGTTGCCGAGATGGGCATTCTGCCCCACGCCTGGATTTTCCTGCTTGGCTTCCTGTAAGGCGTCCTTCACAGCTTTGGCGGCTTCGGCGCGGGTAGCCTCTTGAATCTCACGGAAAATTTTGGGATTTTCCGCAGCCACCTTCTGGCCGAGCGGCGACCCGTAGAACTGCAAGAGGCCCTTGATCTCTTCGGCGGAGAAGTGCCGGTCGTAAAGGGTGACCAGGTGATCGTTGACGCGATCGACGTCAAATTTCTTCTCGTATTCGTTGATGGTGGTATTCACGAAGGCCTGACCCTTTTGGTTGTTTGGTACTTCAGCGAGCAGTTTCTCCCGGTACTGCTCGGCGGAATTTTTTACGGAATCCTGCACTTGATCGCGCGCCCCTACCAGCTCCAGCAGCGCGCGAATATCGGCTTCTTTGGCAGCGTCGATCGGGGCGGTGGCGTTGGCAGAATTCTGTTGGGGAGTTGTGCTTTGCGGTGCGGCCTGGACGGCGCTCGGTGAGCCCCCTTGAATGGCCACAAAGAACATTCCGACGTAGATCACCACCAGTGCGATTACCGCTTTCATGACTGCCTCCAACCCCGGAAGAGGGTGAACCGGGAGTGCCCCAAGATGGCTTCATTGTAAGAAGGCGGCGGCAGGGGCGCGCCTGCTCAGGGGTACAGTTTTGCTGCGAGCGTCACTGTTCTGAGGTGCAGGAACTGCAAGCAAATGCTTCCGTTGCCAGTAGGCCGAGTGATTCAGGGGTGTATTTCAATTGGGGTGCCTTCGGGAACCAGTTTCGCAAATTGATCCATTTCCGCATTCGTCAGAGCTATACAGCCATCGGTCCAGTCCACCAGTCGATGGAGCCTTCCGACCCAACCGAAGCCGTTCTTGATTCCGTGCACCATGATGTCGCTGCCCAGCGGTACTCCATCTCTCGCGGCACGCTCTCGATCGAGTTCATTAGGATAAGAAACGTGCATAGCCAAATGAAACCCACTTCTGGGGTTCTTTCGGTCTAGGACGTAATTGCCTTCCGGAGTTTTGTGATCTCCTTGCCGCGTCTTGGGCCCCTTAGGATTTCTTCCGATGGCGACGTGATAGGAGCAAATGTCCCGGCCATTTCGAAAAAGAGTCATCGTATGTTGACTCTTCAGCACAACAACCTTATCGGCCATGAGCGTGTGAACTGATGGAACCGGGAACCATGCGTAGCAGGCCACTGCAATACAGAGACCAGCAAGAATACCTACAGTCGAGGATCGATGCTTCAAAAGGCGACCTTTCTGATACATATCGACCAGACTGAGTATAGCGACTTATACTGCAAGAGGGCGTGCGGGATTAAGGTGTGACGGAAACCAATACAAAGAATCTGCCAGGGTCGGAGGCGCGTAACGGCTATGCGGAGGAGCGCCAGGAGATGGTGGCAAACCAGCTTCGCCGGCGCGGAGTGAAAGATGAGCGTGTCTTGGCTGCTATGGCGCGTGCGCCGCGGCATGAATTTGTTCCGCCAGAACTGCGAGAGCTTGCGTACTCAGATGAGCCTCTGGGGATCGGGTGCGGCCAAACAATTTCGCAACCGTACATTGTTGCATCCATGACGGCCGCGCTTCGTCTGACAGGAACGGAAAGAGTGTTGGAAATTGGCACCGGTAGCGGATACCAGGCGGCGGTGCTTTCTCTTGTGGCCAAGGAAGTACACAGCATCGAGTCGCGTCCGGAACTGGCACAATCTGCCGCTGAACGCTTGCAGCGCCTCGAATTTCACAACGTGCAAGTGCATTCCGGGGATGGAACGTTGGGCTTGAAAGAATCGGCGCCTTTTGACGGCATTCTCGTCGCCGCCGCGGCGCCCGCCTTACCGGAACCGCTGCTCGAACAACTCGGTGAGGGCGGTCGCATGATTGTACCCGTCGGGACAGGGGACCATCAGCAGCTAATATTGGTGACGCGTCACGGAAACGAATTCTTGTCGGAACGCCGCGAGCCGTGCCGATTTGTACCGCTGGTCGGCCGCTACGGCTGGAAGGATTGGGAGCTATTTTGAGCGCCGCTATCGGACTTTCCATTGTGATTCCTTCGTTCAACGAAGAGCGGCGCCTGCCGCCGACACTGGGGAAAATCGCAGCATATATTCGTGAAAGGCGACCGAACAGCGAAGTAATTGTTGTGGACGACGGCTCAACAGACCAGACGGCCGCGGTTGCGGAATCCTGGAAGGATCGCATTCCCGGGTTGCGGGTTGTGTCTAACGACGGCAATCGTGGCAAGGGATTCAGCGTGCGGCACGGCTCCCTGGAAGCGCGCGGCGACGTGGTGTTGTTTACGGACGCGGACCTTTCCTCGCCCATCGAAGAAGCTGAGAAGCTTCTAGCGGCACTGCAGTCGCACGAAGTGGCGATCGGGAGCCGGGCCGTGGATCGCAGCTTGATCGAGGTGCACGAGTCCGCGTTCCGCGAGTTTGCCGGTATCGTCTTTAACTGGATCGTCCGCAGTACTCTGCGCCTTCCGTTTGTGGACACGCAATGCGGATTTAAAGCGTTTCGGAGGGAACGCTGCCGCATCATTTTCGAACAACAGACCATCGAGCGTTTTGGGTTCGATCCGGAACTGCTGTACCTGGCACGGCACCATGGATTGTCCATCGTGGAGGTGCCGGTGCGCTGGGCGCATTCTCCGGCGACAAAGGTGAACATGATGCACGACAGCGTGCAGATGTTCTTGGATATTTTCATCATTCGATGGAATGGCCTGCGGGGCAGGTATCACAAAGCTCGCGATGGCTTTGTGAAGCAAAGTACTTGACAACATCTTTTCCTCCCGCTATCTTGGTGGTCTATGGCAGCGCTGTCCAATAACGCCGCCCGCCGCGAGCCGATTCCTATTGACGCCCGCGCTGCGGACCATCTGCGCTATATTCGCGAGACTATGGCGCGGGCCGGCGAGTTTACCGCCGTGCCCGGTTGGGGCGGAGTGACCATGGGCTTGACGGCTCTTGGTGCTGCCGTAATTGCGGCCCGGCAAACGAGCGCGCAGGCTTGGGCGGCTGTCTGGCTGGCGGAAGCATTTGTGGCCGTGGCCATAGCGGCGCCGGCGGCCGCGACCAAGGCAAGACGCGCAAATTCTACGCTGTTTTCCGGGCCGGGCCGGAAATTCGCGCTGAGCTTTGCGCCACCGATTGTCGTGGGTGGACTACTGACTTTGGCACTACTGAAGTTGGGCGTTTTCGTTGCGCTTCCGGGTGTTTGGCTTTTGCTGTACGGAGCTGCGATCGTAACCGGGGGCGCGTTTTCGGTGCGCGTCGTACCGGTAATGGGATTGTGCCAGATGGGGCTTGGCGCAGGGGCGCTATTCGCACCGCAGTCATGGGGCAACTTGTTTATGGTCGCGGGCTTTGGTCTGGTGCACATCGCATTTGGTTTCTGGATTGCGCTGCGGTACGGAGGCTGAGCCTCCGGGTTCGAGGTAGAAGGAGAATATGACCAAGGCATCCACAGTCCGGCAGGAACGGAATAATCGGGAAGAGGGGCCGGAGAGCGTCCGCTTGGTATCCGCGAAGCCAGTTTCAGCGAGCCTGGACCGGTTGATTCACGAGCGTATCCGATTGGGGATTGTCAGCGCCTTGGCGGTAAATCGCTCGCTGACCTTCAATGAGTTGAAAGCACTGCTGAAGACCACGGACGGAAACTTGAGCGTGCACGCGCGAAAACTGGAGGAGGCGGACTACATCCTTTGCACGAAGTCGTTCGACGGGAGGCTGCCAAAGACAGAGTACCGGCTTACGGCGGCGGGCCGGCGGGCGCTGGAACATTACCTAGATCACATGGAGGCCTTGATTCGGGCGACACGCGAAAGGTAAATTTTTTGTCCTTATGCTTTGCATTGCAAAGTACACTACAACACGTAGTTGCGGAGAAACGAGTTAGCTTATGCACCTGATTCCATTCCAACCAGCGGCGAACCTTCCATTCACCGCAACCCCGCACCTCCATGTGGCTATCATTTGTGATGGCAATGGCCGCTGGGCCACTTCACGCGGACTCCCGCGAGCCGCGGGGCATCGCGCCGGCGCGGAGGCGGCTAGGAGCGTCATTCGTTGTGCTCCCCACCTGGGTACAAGCACGTTGACACTGTTCGCGCTTTCTTCAGCGAACTGGAGACGTCCTTCCGAGGAAGTCGAGGCGATTCTACAGATACTCGACAAGTATTTGCAGGAAGAAACAACGCATTGCCTGGAGGAAGGCATCCGGCTAAGCATCATCGGGCGGCGCGACCGGCTGCCGGGGGATCTGCGAGAAGCGGTGGCCGAGGCGGAGGCCCTGACGATCAAAGGCACAAGGCTGCATTTGCGGTTGGCGGTGGACTACTCCTCGAGACATTGCCTGTTTCAGGCGGCCAGCAAGTTCTACAAAGTGACGCAACTCTCGGCGGAGTCGTTTGGGGACGTGCTGTCGGAAGTGCAAAGAGGAGGTTCGACCGACGTGGATTTGCTCATTCGTACCGGGGGAGAGCAGCGGCTCTCCGATTTCCTGTTGTGGGAATGCGCGTTTGCGGAGTTTGTATTTCTAGAGAAACGCTGGCCGGATTTCACGCCCAGGGATCTGCGCGACGCAATCATGGAATTCGAAACACGCGAACGGACTCGAGGCAGCTTGCCGAGGGAATGTTCAATCTGAGCAGATGCCCCGAGAATTTTGCCAGCCAAGACCAACAGACCTATAGAAAACAAATAGCTTACCGGTACCCCAGACTTGGGCTGTGCCCTGACGTTTCGCCGCTGCCCGTCGTCTATACCACAGGAGAAAGTGATGGGATCTGTGGGACTTACGCTGCCTTGGGGGAATAGAATCTCCGGTGTGGCAGCTCAAGGGGAGCGGCGGGTGGATCCTCCGGAAATTGAAGAGCACAACCGGGCGACCGACAAGGTTCCTGAGGACGCTACGTTGGCGTCGGGCTGCCTGGCGGGGGAAATGCACGCATATGAGCGCTTGTATCGGCTGCAAGGGGCGCGGATGAAAAATTTGGCGCGCAACTTGTTGGGGTCGCCAACGGATGCGGAAGACGCGGTGCAAGATACGTTCTTGAAGATTCAGCGGGGGATAAGAGGCTTGCGCGGCCAGTCATCCTTTGTCACTTGGACATTCCGAATCCTGGTGAACACGTGTCATGACATGAGACGCAGCCGGATGAGGCGCAAGGAACAAGCCCAGGATGACGCCCAAGCTCCACGGCAGCCGGAGCCACGGGCACCGGGTTCGCACCCGTCCTTGCGCATGGCTCTCGAACGCGCGCTCCTAACACTGACGCGGCAGCAACGGCAAGTCTTCCTCCTGTACGAGGTGGAAGGATTCCATCATGCGGAAATCGCTGCGCTGCTGGGAATCAGCGAGACCGCGTCGAAGAACACTTTATTTCAGGCTAAGAAAAACCTGCGAAGCATGCTAGAGCCTCCTCGGAGCGCGGAAGCAGGAGGTGTGCGATGAACATTACGTGTGCGGATCGCGAGCGGATTTTTAGGGATGGTACGGCGCAGGAATGGGAAGCTTTGGAGCGGCATGCCGTTGGTTGCTCGGAGTGCGGTGAAGAGCTTCGTGCCTGGAAATCGCTGAGCCGGGCGGCTGAGGAGTTGAGAGACTACAGGGAAGATCCCGCGCTGTGGGCGAAGATCGAAAACTCGCTCCACCAGGACGAGCAGCGGCAGGGCGAGGGCCGGCGGTTCTGGGAGAGGCTGGCGGTTTGGCGGAGAATTCCTGTGGGTTGGCAGGCGGCGCTGGCAGGGGTGTTGGTCGTGGTGCTCGCAGTATCGGCTATCTATGTGATGACGCGGCCCCCAAACGAACCTTCGCAGGCGAAATTATTGAAGAATTCGGCGTTGGCGGAGGTCGAGCGGACGGAACGCGAGTATATGAAGGCGATCGACAAACTGGCCGCGGATGCAAGACCGCAATTGGATTCTCCGACATCGCCACTGATGGCGAGCTATCGTGAAAAGCTGGTCGTGTTGGACAGCGCCATTGAAGAAATGCGCGAGGAAGCAGGCCGGAATCCTTCGAATGCCCATTTGCGTTACGAACTTCTGGCGATGTACCAGGAAAAGCAGGAAACGCTGCGAGAAGTTTTGGAGACGAAAAAATGACGGGTGATTTCAGGTCATACCGGGTCAGATGGTTGAATGTTTTGATGGTCGTGTGCTGTGTGGCGTCGCCGGCTTCGGGCAAGGGGCTGGGGCAGAATACGGCGAGCAGAGAGTTCCAGAAAACGTTGACTCTGAACGAGAATCAAACGCTGAGCGTGCAGAATAAGTTTGGTGACGTCCACATTCATGGGGGCAGTGGCCGTGAGGTAAAGATCTCCACGACCATTCGAGTGCAGGCGCGTACACAAGCGGAAGCGGACAAGTTTTCCGAGCAAACGCGCATCGATGTCACGCAGGACTCCTCGGGCATCAAGGTGCAGACTATATATCCCAGCGAGGAATCCGGCTTTTTTAAGATTCGCATAGGTGGGCCATCGTACTCGGTGGACTATGACATCACTGTCCCGAGCGATGCGAAACTCTGGCTGAAGAACAGTTTTGGCAACGTGGAGGTGGCCGGGGTGCATGGCTGGGCGGAGGTGGAAAATGGGCACGGCCGGCTGGACTTTCACGATGGAGGCTCAACGAAACTGACGAACTCGTTCGGCACCGTCGAGCTCACGGGCGCGGATGGAAGTGTCACGATCGTAAATAACAATGGGTCGGTGACGGTTTCGGCGGTCAAGGGAGCGCTGGACGTAAAGGACCGGTTTGCCTCGATTACGGCAAGCAATGTCCAAGGCGCAGTGGCAATTTCCGGGGGGAATGGCGCTGTGGAGTTGAGGGACACGGGCAGCGCAAACGTAAGCGACTCTTTCGGGTCGGTCAACGCACGGAATATTCACGGCGACGTGACCATCAACGACAATAACGGCGCAATCGATGTGAATACGGTGAGTGGAAGTGCACACCTGAGTACCAGCTTTGGATCGATTAATTTTGCCAATGTGGCCGGTTCCGTAAAATGCACGTCCTCGAATGGGCGCGTGCAAGGGGGACCAGTAGGCAGCGAAGTTTACGTGAAGACCACGTTCGGGGAGGTGTCCCTCGAGCAGATCAACGGTCCCGCGGAAGTGGAAGACTCGAACGGAAACATAACCGTGAAGGAGATAAAGGGAAAAGGCACCTTCAACACATCGTTCGGTTCCATTGACGGGAGCGGGCTGCCCAAGGGGGTGCGGGCGACGACGGGTAACGGCCGCATTTCGCTGAGCGATGTGGGAGCGGATGCCTACGCCAAGACGAGCTTCGGCGCGGTGAGCATACAGAGGGTGAGCGGAAGCGTGATCGTCGAGAATTCGAACGGTTCGGTTACGGCGAATGCGATTCGAGGAGATGCTTCGGTGAAAACCAGTTTCGGCGCGGTCACCTTGGAGGACATAGCAGGGTCAATTAACGTAGACAATCAGAATGGCACCGTGCAGGTTTCCTCGGCGCGCAATTCGTCGGGATGCAAGAATATTTCTCTGAAGACCTCGTTTTCGCCAATGCAAGTGCGCTTGCCCGAGGATGCCGGATATCAGGTGAATGCGCGGACTTCATTTGGGCGCATCACCAGCGAACTGCCGGTAACGGCGACGGGGGTGCTGAGCGGCGACTCGCTGAATGGGAAAATTGGAAATGGCGGATGTACGCTATCACTGACAAATTCGAACGGGAATATAGAAATTCTGAAGATCTCAAAATAGCAGTAGTCGTAGTTGAGAAAACGCTGGGCCACACTTACAAGAGTTTCTGACGTTGTGAAGCCATGGCAAAGGCGCGGCGGAGCACGCGAGTGGCGGTTTCTGTCAGATGATACTGCTCCAGTTCATCCTCTCGCGCAAAAACGACATCGGTCACATCGCTGCCGGCACGCGCTTCCCCGGAAATACGTTCGCAGAGATAATCCACGATGACGTAGTGGAATCTGGGCCGCTTACCTGGGGTAGGTGCAATGTCTGGCTCTTGCACGTAGATGCGGTCAAAAACCTCAATTAGATCCAGCACCCGAACGTGCAGACCTGTTTCTTCGAGAAGCTCTCTTGCGACGCCAGCCTTCAGGGATTCCCCGAGCTCCAGCATTCCACCGGGGATGGACCATTGTCCACGAAGTGGTTCGCTCCCGCGACGGATGAGCAGGGTCCGGCCATCTTCAATGACCACGCCGCCAACTCCCACAACCGGCCGGTCCGGATATTCTCGAGCCATGGCTTGAACTGTCTCTGGTCCAACCGTTAGGTTAAACTGAGTGAGGCCAAAACGGTGGAGGCTGATTTCCCTCGCCGAGGTATATAATACGCCGGATAGTGAGTGCCAAGGCCAAGGCAACTTACTTTCTGAAATCAAATCGGAGGATGCGGCCGTGCTCCGCTGCCCAGAATGTTCCGCAGAAATTGATGTGGACGAAGACGAGGTTGAAGAGGGAGAAATCCTCAGCTGCCCGGAGTGCGAGACGGAATTGGAGGTTTCGCAAACTCATCCAGTGGCGCTGAACCCCATTTCCGATGACCTCGAAGAAGAAGAGGACCTCGAGGAAGAAGAGAACGACGAGGATTTTGACGAAGACGGCGACCTGCCGGAAGAAGAAGATCTCGACGAAGACGATGAAGACGAGGAGGAATAAGCCGCAGCATCGGCCCAAGCATCCTTCGCAAATGCCGGTCCATCAAAGAGCGTGGATACTCTGGGAAACGATTGCAAGGGGATGAGACCTCCAATCCATGTCCTGTGCGTGCTTTTAAGCAGTGCCGTTCTGTTGGCGCAGGAACCTGCGCCAATGCCAGCCACGAGTTCTCCGGCAGCCAGTACAGGTGGCGAGCAAAACCCGTCTTCGAGTCAGCAGCTAAACGGAAAGGAAAGACCGCTTCCGAGTTTTCTCATCCTTGGGACGGTGTTTAATGAAAAAGCCATTTCGTTTCCGGGCGTGCAGGTGCGCGTCCGGCGAATGGACGAAAAGAAGTTTCGCTGGGAAACGTACACGAACTCCCGAGGGGAATTTGCGGTGCGGGTGTTTCCGGGGTACGAGTATGAAGTGGTTACGCACGTGAAGAAATACCAGGATCAGAGCAAAGCCGTCGATGGCAAAGTGGATGTGCAGCAGCGGCTGTCCATCAAGCTGGAACCTGCCGACCAGGGCAAAGCGGGAGCGAAACCGTGAATAGAACACGATGGTTCGCCATGATAGTGACCGTTCTGTTGTTCTGCGCGGGTCAGGCGGCGGGGCAGGGTTCGAAGAAGGAGCCGCAACTGCGGAGCGTGCGGGGCGTAGTAACGGATAAAGCGGACAAGGCGATTGTAAATGGCGTGGTGTTTCTGAAGAATTTGCGGACCAATGTGGTACTAAGCCATTTCACGGATGAAGAGGGAGCGTACCGCTTTAGCGGGTTGGATCCCAATGTCGACTATGAGATTCATGCCGAGGCCGAGGACGAAAAGTCGGCACCGCGTACGGTGAGTTCTCTGGACAGCCGCAAAGAGATAACCCTGAACCTGAAGGTCGACCGGAAAAAGGGCTAATCGGCTGTGTACCTTCTCGCGCGGACAACCCGTGCGGCATTTTGGGGTTCCTAGAGACTTCGAGTACACTGAAGTTTCCCGCTCAAAATGGGGATTTGAGTGGTCGCGGCGAATCGAGGCAAGGCACGAAATGGCTTCGCGAGTGATCAGGTATGCTTGGCGGGTGCTGGTGCTCACCCTGGCGCTGGCGGTCGTGCCGGGATTCGCTCAAGAGAAGCCGGACAGCCCGGATCCCAAAGTACAGCCGGATTCCGCAGTCCAACCCGATCCTAAGACCCAGCCTGACCCCAAGGCTGCAGCCGATCCCAAAATAGAGTCGACGAAGACACAAAAAAGGGACGAGTCCAGAGACGAGGTCCCCAAACGAATTTTTCTTATCGTTCCGAACTTCATGACCACGAACGATCAGCCTGAGAATCAAGGGCCTCTAACGTCCCGGGAAAAGTTTAATATCGCGTGGCATCAGTTCTGGGACGAAAGTGCCCATTATGGAAACGTGATTCAGGCGGGAATTTCGCAGGCGGCGAATGGGCTTCCCCATTACGGGCAAGGTTGGGGAGCTTTTGGAGAACGCTATCTGGCGCAAGAGGGAGATCAATTTACGGGCAGCATGCTGATTTACGGAGTTCTGCCGACGGCGTTGCATGAGGACCCGAGGTATTTCCGGCGCGGGAGAGGGTCGGCATGGTCGCGGATCGGTTATGCGATGTCACGGGTGCTGATTGCGCGCACGGATTCGGGCAAGCCCACATTCAATACCTGTCAGATGTTCGGGCAGTTAGGTCAAGCGAGCCTCTCGATGCTGTATTACCCGACGGAAGATCGGGCACTTAGAGGGGTTTTGAGTGGTTGGGCGATCAACCAGGGATACAACATCGGCTGGAACCAACTGAAGGAATGGACTCCTGATCTCTTCGCGTTTATGAGACGCCACTCAAAGAGATACAAGAAGAGCCAGCAACTCCAGGACAGCCGCACTAATCCCTCCAACGACTAGCTGTCGGTCTTCTGGGCAGGACGCAAGATAGAAAAGGCTTGCGGCACCACGGAAATCTCAACTGGCGTCATCCCTAGAATTTCCCCGTCTCCGTGGAAGCGGCAGGGCCTTTCCGTTTCTATCCGAACACAATTCACGCGGAAGCGCCGAACGCGCCTTGTTTTCAATTCTCCTTTTGCCCATAGGGAAGGAAGCAGCGCCAGAACCTCCCAGACGGCCAGATCTTCCAGGAGCACTAGGTCGAGAATCCCGTCGTCGGTTTTCGCATCGGGGGCGAGGTAAAGACCTGCGCCATAGCTGGGCGTGTTCAGCACAACGGCAAGCAACACAGTCGCGTTCAATGGCTCGTGTTCCAGTGGTTGCAGAGAAATGCGAACGCCGACGGGTCGAAAAACGAAGAGCGCACGAATTGCCGAGAGTAGATAGCGTATACGTCCGCGCATGTCGCGGAAAACACCGCTGGCGTAGCGAGCCGCCTCAGCGTCTAAGCCAACGCCACCTCCACCGGTGTAGAGCCGTTCGCATCCGTCGGCGGTACGTACGCGCACGGCATCCATTCGGCAGGTTTCGCCTCGCAGAAGCAGTGCGGTGGCGCGTAGCGGGTCCTCTGGGAGGCCTAACGAAGCCGCTAGGTCATTCCCCCCTCCGGCAGGAATTACGCCCAAGACAAGGTCGGAACAGCCCGACACAGCGTTCAACAATACCTGGAAGGTGCCATCACCACCCAGTACGAATAGCCGACGATAGCCTGCTGCTGCAGCGCCACGCGCTTTTTCGGCAAGATCGTCCGCGCTGCGTGTCATACAAATCTCAACGGGCCAACGTCGTTCTTGAGCGAATTTCCGTAGGGCCGGGAGTATGTTTGCAGCACGGCCGCCACCAGCAGCTGGGTTAACGAGCACAAAGTCGGAGGCGCCTGGAGCAGCGTGGGAAGATGGGTACACGTCAGCTGCGGATTTTAGCAGACTGGCCTGGGAACCCCATTGTGGGCTGCAGGCAGCGCAGTATCGTTTGCCCTTGACATCCCCACAGCAGACACCTACAATGCCGCACCTAGAGCGAGCGCTCGTTTTGGTAGCTCGGGGTGGGTATGCCAAAGCTTCTAGACAGAACCGTCGCGAATATCAAGGTCAAGATCAGGAACGCGGCCCGCAAACTCTTTACGCGGCAGGGATTTCACGGGACCACGGTACGAGAGATCGCGCAGGCTGCCGGCGTTTCCATGGGCAAGCTGTACCTCTACTACCCCACCAAGGAAGACATTTTCATCGATTTGGTCCATCAGATGGGGCAGAAGATGGAAGTGCTGCGGCAGAAAGAACTTCTTCCTTTCATGCAATCGCCCGATCCCGAGTCGCTCAAGAAACTGGGGATGGCCATTGGGCGCATCGTTTCCGAAAATCTGGATTATTGGCGGCTGATGTACATAGACGTCGTGGAGTTCCGGCACAAGCATTTCATCCATAGCTACTACGAAATTGCGGGAGGGCTGCGCAACTATGCGGCGGCGATGTTTCAAAAAGCCCGGACTCCGTTTCCTGACGATGTGAACGCGGGATTTGCCTACGCCAATCTGTATCTGCAGTTTGTCACGTACTTCCTGGTCGAAAATCTGTTCGGCGCGAAGCGGCATTTGGGTGTGAGCGACGAAGAAGCCGTCGATCAGTTTGTACGTCTGTATACGCGCAGCGGGAAGCGTCGAATTTCCAGGAAGTAATTGCGTTACAAGGAGGGAACGCGAATGCGAACACTCAGGCTGCTGCTGGCGCTTGCCAGCATTTTGTTGTTCATGACGTCGATGGCCCAGGCACAGACGGCCACCACCGGACAAATCGTCGGAGCGGTAACGGATCCCAGCGGGGGCATCGTTATAGGTGCCAAGATCACGCTTGCCAGCGACGCCGGCGTGGAGCGCGAAGCCACAACGGGCGACAATGGCCGTTACACATTCGCGCTGCTGGAGCCGGGCATCTATACTCTCTCGGCAACCTCCAAAGGATTCGGACTGGTCAGAACGGAAGGCATCGTTGTCAAAATAACCGAGACCACGGTTGTTGACGTCTCCCTGAAGGTGGCCAGGGCACAGGCCTTGATTTCTGTTACCGCCCAAGTGCCACTGGTACAAACGGAAAGTTCGGACCGGGGCACGGTCATCGAAGAAAATCAACTGCGGGAATTGCCGCTGCCTACACGCAATTTCCAGCAGTTGCTGACTCTGACTACGGGAACTTCGGGTTCCCTCCAGAACTCCTCTGAACTGGGGCGCGGCGATGCCGCCATTTACGTTAACGGGCAACGCGCGCTTTCCAATAATGTGGTCGTCAATGGTGTGGACGCGAACTCCATCGGGACGGGATCGACGCCGAATCTTGCCGTTCCGGCCATCGATTCGCTCGAGGAATTCATCGTGCAGACTAGCATGTACGATGCTTCCCAGGGCCGCAATGCCGGTGGAGTGGTTGCGGCAGTGACAAAGTCCGGCACCGATGAGTTCCACGGCGATCTTTACGAGTTCGTTCGGAACACCAATCTCGATGCCAACAATTTCTTCCTGAACAGAGAGAATGTGGCGCGGCCCACTTATGACCGCAACCAGTTCGGCGGCACCTTGGGCGGTCCAATCATCAAGGATCGTGCGTGGTTCTTCGTGTCTTATCAGGGGACGCGCGAAACCAATGGCACCTCGCTGACCAATTCCCTTTCCACCATGCTCTTGCCGGCGTACCTTGGATCACAGCGCGATCTCGCTTCCCTCGAAGCTCTTTCGGTTTGTTACGGCTTGGGTGGCTACGTCGATCCGGTGGCCGTCGCAGCCCTACAGGCCAAGCTTCCCAATGGGCAATACATGATCCCCGGGGTTCCCGGCGTCACTACTGGTGCGGGTTGCACGCCCGGCGACCCTGGCCTCTCCGTTCCGGTCACGATTCCATCGAACTCCACCTATCACGAAGATCAGTTCAACACCAATCTGGACCTCAAGCTGAACGACAAGAACCGCTTCTTTGGCAAGTTCTTCTATGCTACGAACCGCACTAACCAGGCGCTCTACGATACCTTTGGCGACGGTAATCCGTTGCAGGCACCTGGGTGGCCTACGGAGGAAGACATCGGCCAGCAACTGCTGTCCGTTGGAGTATCTACGATCGCCTCGAAAACCGTGCTGAATGAGGTCAGATTTGGGTATAGCACTATTTACGGGCCCGGAAAACCGTCACAACCTATCAGTTCCTCACAGCTCGGAATCGCTTCGCCGCTCAGCAGTGAGTTCCCCGGAATGCCGACGCTTTCCTTCGCGAATATGTTCACTCTGGGTCCATCGCCATTTGGCATCAACTACTCGCAGACGCACACGTACAGCGCCGGGGACATGATAACGTGGATGGCAGGCCGGCACACGATCCGCTTTGGCGGTGAGTACAAACGGCAGCAGGTGGATGCGCCTTATTTCGACGTGTTCCCGAACGGCGAAATCTATTACCTAGGTTTCAGCGCCAGCACCTGTCCGACAGTTCTGGGCCCGGGAGGCCAAGCCGACTGTGGCGTGATGAAGGACTTTCTCGAGGGATTGTCGGGTCTCTCGGTGATTGGCTCAGGAACCAACAGCATTCACAACCGCGCCAACGATCTTTCCGCGTTCGTGCAAGACGATTGGAAACTCGCCCCCCGGCTGACATTCAACCTGGGTTTGCGCTATGACTACTTTGGCCCGACAACAGAGACGGACGGCCATTTGGTCGGGTTCGATCCGTCGGCGGCTACAACGGTGGCTATTCCCAACACCACCGGTGCCTGCTTAACCACGACCTGTGGCGTGGCGGTCAGTGGCGGCTTCGTCCAAGCCGGCAACGGGAATCTTCCGGGATTCCCCAAAGTAAGCGACGGCTTGGTGAATTCCAACTATAAGAACCTCGGGCCGAGAGTGGGCTTCGCTTATCGAGCGACGCAGAACGGCAAACTGGTTTTGCGTGGCGGCTACGGCATTTTCTTTGACCGACCGAACATGCGGCTGTACAACAGTCAACTGTTCAATATGCCGTACGAAATGCTGGCGACAGCGCTAGCCACCCCGAGTGAGCAGCCGTTTGTGCAGGTGCCACAACCCAGCCAGTTTCCACTCGCTCTAAGCAATGCGGCCATCTTCCCGTTCGCTCTGCCGTCTGCGGGGTATCCAGCCTTCTTGCCAGTGGCAACGGGCCTTGCGTTGACCGGGATATCAACCGGAGCAACCATCGTTCCGGCCACCGGGATCTACCCGGACCTGAAAGACTGGGGTATCCCGTACATACAGGTCACGAACCTTGGAGTGCAGTGGAGTTTTTTAAACGATTGGATGCTGGACGTGAGCTATGTGGGTTCGTTTGGGCGCAAGTTTCCGCGATTGTTCTCGTTCAACCAGGCAGTCTCGCCGGCATACGGAGGGGACTACGCGGCGGGCACTTACGGTGGACCTTTCTTCCCGGGTTTCGCCGACCTCACGGCACCCGGCTTGGGAAGCTTCCTGATGGAGAGCAACTCCAACAGCAGCTACAACTCTCTGCAAGTAACCATCAACAAGCGCCTGGCCAAGGGCCTGCAAATGCTGCTCAGCTATACGTATTCTCATTCGCTGGACGATTACTCGGGTAGTGACGTCAGTGACATCACGCTGATCCCGGGAGACATGGTCAACGAACATAACTATGCATCCTCCGATTTCGACCGGAGACAGCGGTTCGTTGGCAGCTACCTGTACAATCTTCCCGACTTTTATCACGGGGACTCGGGTTTCGCGAAAAGAGTGGCGAACTCCTGGAGTTTCTCGGGAATCGTGACGTTGCAATCGGGTGTTCCCTTCTCGATCTATGGAGAGGATTCCGCCTTTCAAGCGACCATGGCTGACTTAGTACCGGGTCGAACCATAGCCTCTGCCATTAAGAGCGGCTCCGTGAATAGCCGCTTGGGCGAGTATTTTGACACGAGTGCCTTCGCCGTCCCCATAACACTCGGTGACTTGGGCTTTGGGACACTGGGGAGAAACATCCTAAGGGGACCCAAGCAGATCAATACGGACCTCGCGATCGTGAAGACGATTCCGATTCGAGAACATCAAAATGTGGAGTTCCGCTCGGAGTTCTTCAACCTGTTCAACAACGTGAATTTCGCGAATCCTATCAATGTCGCCTCTTCGGGGAACTTCGGACAAATCGTAGCCACGTCTACTGGACCCAGAGTGATTCAGTTTGCGCTGAAGTACACGTTCTAGAGGGCGCTATGAACACAGATCTGGGCGGTAAGGTCGTCGTCGTTACCGGTGCTGCGGCGGGGATCGGCCGAGCCACTGCCATGCGGTTTGCCAGCGAAGGCTGCCGCGTGGCGGCGTGGGACGTCAACGATGCCGGACACGACCAACTCGTTCGTGAACTCTCTTCGCTTGGAGGTGAAGCGCTCTTCCGCAAAACCGACGTGTGCGATCCCCAGGGCGTTGAAGCGGCTGTCCAGGAAACCGTCCAACGCTGGGGTGCAATCGACGTGCTAGTCAACAACGCGGGGATTACCCGCGACTCACAGCTCGTAAAGTGGAAGGAAGGCACGCTGGCTGGCACGATGACTGATGACGCCTTCGATCTGGTCATCTCCATCAACCTGAAGGGCGTGTTCCTTTGCTCGCGCGCCGTGGTGCCGCACATGATCCGCAAGGGCTCCGGCGTGATCCTCAACGCCTCGTCTATCGTGGGGCTGTACGGAAACTTCGGGCAGACCAACTACGCGGCGACGAAGGCAGGAGTCATTGCGTTTGCCAAAACGTGGTCGCGGGAGTTGGCAAAATACAATATTCGCGTCAATGCCGTGGCTCCCGGCTTTATCGCGACGGAGATGGTACAGAAGATGCCGGAGAAGGTGATCCAAACCATGGTCTCGCACACGCCTCTAGGCAGGATGGGAAAGCCCGAGGACATTGCAGAGGCCTACGTTTGGCTGGCCTCCGACGCAGCATCGTTTATTACAGGTACGGTGCTCTCGGTCGACGGCGGGTTAGTATTGGGCACCTGACGAGTAACGCTACAAGAGGAATGATCCATGACGCGCTATGCAACGATTGTCGCTACAGGCCGGTACGTACCGGAAAAGGAAGTCACTAATGATGTGCTGCGAGAGCGCTTCAAACACATCCCGGAATTCGTGGACAAAATGGAGGCCAGCAGCGGCATCAAAACCCGCTGGCACGCCCCGGACAATTGGGCCACAAGTGATGTCGCTCTGCCCGCGGCGAAACTTGCCGTTGAGCGGGCCGGCAAAAAACCCGAGGATGTGGATCTGATCATCCTGGGCACCGATTCGCCGGACTACATTACGCCCGCTACTTCAGTGGTTCTGCAGCATAAACTTGGCGCAAAAAACGCGGGCACGTTTGACATCGGTTGCGCTTGCGCTTCGTTTCCGACGGGTCTCTCTGCCGCAGCAGGGATTATAGCTGCGAACCCAGGAATCAAGACGGTGCTCGTGGTAGGCGTCTATCTAATGCACAAACTCACATTGCCAGCCGACCCGATGGTCTTCTTCTACGGTGACGGGGCGGGCGCCGCGGTGCTCGCGCCGGCAACCTCGCCGGGTTTTGTCACTTCCACGTTCCGGGCGGATGGTTCTTATCACGACTACTGGGGAATCTACTCGGGAGGCACGTTCGAACCGGCGAGTGAGGAATCCGTGAAGGCTGGGCGCACGGCGTGCACCATCAAGAACCGCTATCCGCCGGAGTTGAATGAAGAGACTTGGCCGATCATCGTGCGGCGACTCGCAGCCGACGGTAATTTCGCTCTCAGCGATGTCGATTGCTTCATCTTTACGCAGGTGCGTAAGCCGACGATTGAACGGGTGATGCAAACTCTGGGCGTTCCTGGGGAGCGTGCGCACACTATCATGGAACAATACGGGTACACCGGTTCGGCCTGCGTGGCTATGGCGCTCGATCATGCGATTGAGCAGGGCAAAGTAAAATCCGGCAGCTTGGTAGTGCTGGTGGGTTCCGGAGTCGGCTACAACCAGGCGGGCTGCGCCTTTCGCATGCCGTAGCTCGATCGTTTTGCGTGTCTTCAAGAACGGCCAAGGGCACGGAATGGGCTTGGAAATCAAAATCGCGATGATTCTGGTGTTTGTGGGCGTGGCGGGGCTGGTTGTATTTTCCGTGATCCTCTTCCAGCGGCCGCTCACGATGACAGTATGGTCCCGCAGGAGCGCCCTTCGCCGCGCAGGCTGCCGGAAGCGAAGGATTTCCACTTCCGTCGGAGAACAAACCGTCTGGAGCGGCGGTGCCGGGCCTGTGCTGGTGCTACTTCACGGCGCGGGTGATCAGGCTGGGACGTGGAACAAAGTAGCTTCGGAGTTGAGGCGGCGTTATAGCCTGGTAATCGCGGATCTAGCAGGTCACGGCGAGAGTGAACCTCGTGCTGGAGTCCTCAGCATCGGAGTGGTGCTGAGCGCTCTGGAACAGGTGTGCGATACGGTTCTCCAGCCAAATGCAACCATAGTCATAGTGGGCAACTCGTTCGGTGCCTGGATGGCGATGCTCTATGCGCAGAAGCATCCCCATCGCGTGACGCGCGTCGTTCTCATTGACGGTGGGCCTGTGAAGGGCGTAACCCAAATGGGACTGATGCCCAAAGACCGCGAAGAGGCACGGCGCGTCATGGATGCCGTGCTCGATCCTTCCTCGCCTCATCCGCCTGATTTTGTCTTGGACGACCTCGTGCGCGTTTCGAATTCGGGCCCCATCTCGCGGCTCATGGCCGCCGGGGCCGAGGACATGGCGAAATACCTGCTCGAAGACAAGCTAGCAAGCTTCGAATTGCCCGTGGACCTAGTCTGGGGCAGCTCCGATCGTCTGGTGCCACTGGATTACGCGAAGAAGCTGCAATCACAGCTCCCACACTGCACTCTGAGCGTAGTTGAACGTTGTGGCCACGCTCCACAACTCGAGCGTCCGCGCGAGTTTAGTCGCGTGTTGTTGAACATCCTCGCGTCGGAACCGACGCGCATGTCCGCCAGTAAACCTGCCGTCTCCGTTCGTCCTGAGGAGAATTCATGATCACGGGTGACATCCTCGGAGAGCGCGCGCGACTCAGCCCAGACACGATTGCGTTGATTCACGCGTCTACGAAACGGCAGTTCACCTACAGCGAGCTAGACCGGCGAGCGGTGCAGTGTGCGCTTCTGTGGCTGGACCTTTGCTCTCTGCGTCCTGGGGATCGCGTTTGCATCCTCTCGGAGAACCGCGTGGAGTATGTGGACGCGTTCTGGGCGGCAGGCAAATCGGGCGCCATTCTGGTACCACTGGGGACACGCAGCACGGCGCATGAGTTATCTCAAGTAGTCGCCGACTGCCAGCCGCGATGCCTGATGTACTCCTCTCGATACGAGAAGCTCGCCAGAGAACTTAGGGCACTTGCGACTATCGAGCGCTGCATCTCTCTCGACCCGGAGGCGGCTGGCCCAGACGAGCTGAGTTATTCCGAGGCCGTAGGCTTGGTTCGCGCGGAGCCAGTGCCGGCTACACCTCAACCCGAGGAGATTTTCTGCCTGCTTTACACCAGCGGGACCACAGGACGCCCTAAAGGTGTGATGATTCCGCATCGCCAGGTCGCTTGGAACGCCTACAACACGGTGATCTCCTGGCAATTGCGGCAGAGCGACCGCGTACAAGTCTATACGCCCATGTATCACGCCGGTGGTCTTACCGTATTCATGGCTCCGCTGTTCGCGATAGGCGGAAGCATCATATTGCACGATGGATTCGACGCTGCTGAACTTTTGCGTGCCTTCCGCGAATACCAGTGCACGATCCTTTTTGGAGTGCCGACGATCTTTAGAATGCTCCTGGATGCTCCGGAGTTGGCATCCCTCGATTGCAGTCATTTGCGCTGGTGTTGCAGCGGCGGCGCTCCGCTTCCGCTGGAAGTTCTGCGTGCTTACCAGCAGCGCGGACTGATTTTCCGCCAGGGGTACGGGCTGACCGAAGTCGGCGTAAACTGTTTCGCGATGAGCGACGAAGAATCGCTGCGCAAGCCGGGCTCCATTGGCAAGCCCATGATGTTTTCGGAGGCTAAACTCGTTGATCCGCAGGGCAGCGAGGTCGCTACGAATGAAGTTGGCGAGCTCTACCTGCGGGGTCCGCACGTTTGCCGGGGTTACTGGAACAATCCCGCTGCCACGGCCCAGGCGCTTGACGCAGCGGGATGGTTCCACACCGGTGACTTGGCGCGATGCGACGAAGAGGGCTTCTTCTACATCGCGGGTCGTTGTAAAGACATGATCATCAGCGGGGGCGTAAACATCTATCCCGCAGAGATCGAAAAGGAACTGCTGGAGCATCCTGCGGTTGCCGAAGTCTGTGTCCTGGGAACGCCGGACGAAAAGTGGGGCGAGGTTCCGGTCGCCTTTGTTGCCGTGAAACCAACTGCGAGTGCGAGCGAGGAGGAAATCATGGAGTTCCTTCACCCTCGCATCAACAAAATCAAATTACCCCGGGAAGTGATTTTCGTTGAAGCATTACCTCGCAACACTTATGGCAAAGTCCTGAAGCTGGACCTTCAGGAGCGTCTGCGGCATCTTAAGCTTAAGGCCGCTGGCACAGGCCATTCTGCGTTGCGGGAGCGCAAGTCATCTTAAGAGGTGTTTATGAAGCACATTTATATCGCCGCCT
>Ga0187782_10000395_pt1 | contig 29059 bp, 24 predicted proteins | sample 0715_SJ02_MP15_2_FD_132454 | JGI IMG/M metagenome (GOLD analysis project Ga0187782, IMG submission 132454) | Tropical peat soil microbial communities from peatlands in Department of Meta, Colombia - 0715_SJ02_MP15_20_MG | ecosystem: Environmental > Terrestrial > Soil > Wetlands > Peat | place... | reverse complement strand
TCGAACAGCCCTTCGCCCTCGCGGTCCAGTTCCCCCTCGATGCCCAGCGCGGGAAAGCGGTTCGGCACCACGCGGATGCTCCATCCGGAGGAGTTCGCCCCGGCGCCATTGCGCCCATAGGCCAGAATCTCCGGCGGGGTCTTCATTTCGTTCCCTGGGCAAAACGGACAATTGCGCGGCACCCCCGGGAAAACGCTTTCTCGCAGGAAATCCATAGGGCGCTTCCCACGATCCGTGGAAATGATCACCCAGCGGCCTGTAATTGGGTCTTTTCGTAATTCCGGCAAAGCACCCCTCCCCCGACTAGCTTACTCACTCACTCTGAACGACCTTCTTCGTATTGTACCCCTCCCCGCGATGAATGGAAGGGAACACCGCCGTATCCTGGCTATTCTGTGTTCGTTACGGTACGCAGCTTTTCCCTAGTTCCCCGGCATTACCCCTGTGAACAAGGAGCTCTCCCGCAAGTTATGCGTCAGTTTGGGGACCGGCCGAGAATCGGCGGCAGAGCTGCCTTATGCAAGCGCACGACGGGGGGATGGCCCGGTATGTTGTCGATGGCGATGACGTCGAAGCGCACAGGACATGGCGCGACATGCCGTTCCCGCAGAAAATACTCCGCCGTGCGGATGAGCACTTCGTGTTTCCCTGTGCTGATACTCATTTCCGGCTGGGCAGGCTTAGCTGGGTCGGCGAGCCGCGTGCGCACTTCTACAATCGCGAGCGTGTCGCCATCGTAGCCGATTAGGTCCAGTTCGCCCTTGGCACGGGAAGGTGTGAAATTACGTGCAATGAAGATATAGCCGAGCCGCCGCAGGTACCAGTAGGCGTACACTTCCCCGCGTGCGCCAATTCGCTGCGCCTCCTGCTTTTTCACATCGCCAGTGGACTGATTCGCCTCCCCTAGTCCATGGCGTGACGTCCACCGCACCCAGGCGAACCCGATCCGCGCGATCAAATTCAATATCATTATTAAATGATAATAATACTATTTCGATATGCAGGACAACGCGCGTGATGTCATCCTGAGGCGCGGTTTTGGTGGTAGCGTCTGCTTTACGCCGGCGACCGTTCGCATCCACTAAATGGTCTTCTGCGCGTCGCTGATCGATTCCTCAAGAATGCGAATCGCGCAATCCGCCTGCTCTTCATCAATAATCAGCGGCGGCGAAACACGGATGGAATTCTCGCCGGATTCCAGAGTCAACAGCCCCTTGTAGAACGCGTTCCTCACTACAAGATTCCGCAGTTCTTTATCCGCTTTCTTGGTGCGCTGGTCGCGGACAATCTCAATGCCAACCATCAGCCCTTTGCCGCGCACATCGCCGACAATCGGGAAGCGCTTTGGCCAATCGCTGATCTTCCCAAAAATGTACTCGCCCATTTTCTTGGCGTTGGCCATCAAGCCGCCTTCGATCAGATCCAGTGTCGCAAGAGCCGCAGCTACGCAGACGGGATTGCCGCCATAGGTTGTGCCGTGCGAGCCAGGCTTCCACTGCATCACGCTTTCTTTGGCGATGAATGCGCTGATGGGCATGCCGCTGGCAATTCCCTTCGCGGTCAGCACGATGTCCGGCGTAATACCCGCGTGGTCGTAAGCCCACATTTTGCCCGTGCGCCCCATGCCAGCCTGCACCTCGTCCATGATCAGCATGATGCCGTGCTGATTGCAGACGCGTTGCAATTCCCGCAAGAAAGAAAGCGGGGCGGGGATGAAGCCGCCTTCACCCTGAATCGGCTCCACGATGATCGCAGCAACTTCTTCGGGGGCGAACAGCCGGTCGAAAATCTGCTGCTCGAGCAGTTCGATCACTTCGCTGCCGCAATTTTCTTGCGTGTGCCCCAACTTGCAGCGATACGCATAAGGATACGGAATATGTTCTACGCCGCCCAGCAGCGTGCCGAAGTGTTTCCGCTGCGTGCTTTTTGAGGCGGTCAGCGAGAGCGAGCCGAGCGTCCGCCCGTGGAAACAGCCGTAAAACGCGATCAGCTTGTCGCGTCTCGTTGCATACCGCGCCAGCTTGATGGCGCCCTCGACCGCTTCGGTGCCGGAGTTCCCGAAGAACACTTTCCAGTGATGCGACTTCGGCATTGTAGCGACCAACCGCTCCGCCAGTTGCGGCATGTGCCGGTGATAAAAATCCGTTCCCGCAATGTGGATAAGCTCCGCGGCCTGTTTCTGAATCGCTGCCACCACCTTGGGATGGCAATGCCCCGTGGAGCAAACCGCGATGCCCGCGGCAAAATCCAGAAACGTGTTTCCATCGGGATCTTCCACAATCGCGCCGCTCGCGCGTTCCGCCACCATGGGGTACTCGCGAAACAGAGAAGGCGAAATGTATTTCGCGTCCTGCTCGATCACCTGCTTGGCTTTCGGCCCGGGCAAGGCCGTCTTAATCTGAGGTAGTTTGGTTTCCGTGGCCGTAATCATAAATTCCTCCAAAATCTCGGACAGGTTAGCGTGAATGGGAAACTGCGGAGGAAGGGCAGGCAGGCCGCCAAATCATGGCAACAGCCTGATAATACGCCGCTTAATCTACGCTAAAGAGGCTGGGACGAAGGTTGCACGGGCGGAATTTCCGCGGCACGCGCGGGCCTACCGCGACACGATCATGCTTCAGAAAGTGCAGGTATCTCATTTGCGTTTCCAGCGAACGCCGCCGTCCTTCGTATCTTCCAAAATTATACCACGCTCGGAGAGTTCCTTGCGGATGCGATCCGACGTCGCGAAGTCCTTCCTCTTCCGCGCGGTTTGGCGGTCGGCGACGAGTTTTTCGATTTCCGCATCGTCCGGGCCTGCGGCTCCGCTGTCGTAGCCCAGCGCCTTCAACTTTTCAGCGTCGTTGTCTTCCAGTACGGCGAATACCTTATCAAAAGTGGACAGGAAATCCTGCGCTGCTTTCACTTCTCCCTGACGGAATTCGCCTTTATCCATCGCGGTATTCGCTTCACGCACAAAATCAAACATGGCGGCAAGCGACTGTGCGGTATTCAAGTCATCCGAGAGCCCGGCGTCGAAATCATCCGCAGCTTTGGTGATCCGTTCCGCCATGGCCCCTTGGCTTCCTGCCGGAAACTTTTCGTTCTTGAGGCGCGCGGCGAAATTCCGCAGGCGCTCCACGGAACTCGTGGCCTGCTGCAGGCCATCAAAAGTAAAATTCAACTGCCGCCTGTACGGAACGCTGGCCAGCGCAAAGCGCAGTGCCGAGGGCTTATAACCCTTGGCAAAGAGATCGCGCAGGGTATAGAAGTTCCCCAGCGATTTGGACATGGTCTCGCCTTCGACCAGTAGGTGCTCCGCATGCAGCCAGTAGCGCACGAACGGCTTGCCGGTAGCCGCTTCGCTCTGCGCAATTTCGTTCTCGTGGTGCGGAAACGCTAAGTCGATGCCGCCGCTGTGAATGTCGATGGTCTCCCCGAGATACTTCATGGCCATCGCGGAGCACTCGATGTGCCAACCCGGGCGTCCTGGCCCAATCGAGGTCTCCCAGAAATGCTCGCCCGGCTTCGGCGCTTTCCATAAGGCAAAATCGCGCGCGCTCTCTTTGTCGTAGCGGTCGTTGTCTACACGCGCCCCGGCCTTTATCCCCGACAAATCAATCTTCGAGAGCTTCCCGTAATCCTTGAACTTCGCAATCCGGTAGTAGATCGAGCCTTCCGAGTCATAGGTATAGGTGTTCTTCTGCAGCCGCTGAATCAGTTCCACCATAACGTCGATATTGTCGGTGGCGCGAATCCAGTATTCCGGCGCTTCGACGCTCAGCGCGCGGCAGTCCGCAAAAAAGGCCTCAGCGTACTTCTCCGTATATTCGCGTATCCCGATCCCGGCCGCCGCCGCGTTGGCAATGATGCGGTCGTCCACATCCGTCAGGTTCATTACGTGGGTCAGCTTGAATCCGCGCAGCTTCAAAAATCGCCGCAAAATGTCCTGAAACACAAAGGTACGGAAATTCCCGATGTGCGCGTAGTTGTACACCGTCGGTCCGCACGCGTAGAAGTGCACTTCGCCCGGCTTCAGCGGAACAAACGGCTCAATTTTTCCTGATAGGGTATTGTGGACCCGGATTTCGTGCATGGACCCTCAGTCGTCCTTTTTCACTGCCCAGTAAACGAATGATTGTATCCGACGCTTCGCGCGCTCCGCAATGACACTACGCCCCAACCGTTCTCAGCGAGACTCTGTACCTGGTTGCCTCCGCTGGATGATAGAGTCTCAGCAGTCAGCTACGAGGCCACATTTGGATTCACGAGAATTGAACGCGGTGTATTCCTCGCCGCGCATGAAACGCCGTTATGAAGTGTGGTTTCTGCGCTGCGGCCTGGCCGACGGGAGCGGCGCGTGGTGGTTCCGCTACCTGCTGCTGAATCCGGGCAGGCAAGGTTGCAACGACGATCCCAACGGCATGCCGGTGCAGGTCTGGGCCGCTTGGTTCCCGCGGCACGGCACGCCCCAGACGTTCCTCCAGGGCTTCACCGCTGACGCACTCGAACTCAGTGCGCCACGCCAGCTTCCCTTTTTCTTCCGAATTGCCGACTGCGGCATCGAGGACGGCGTTTGCTGGGGAAACCTCCATGTCGACGGCCATTCCATTTCCTGGAAACTCCGCTACCGTTCGAGTTTCGCCGTAGTCCTGAGCGATAAAGGGTGGATTGGCTTTTCCAAGGCACCCCATTCCAATGCGCTGTTTTCCGGCGAGATTGTCTTCGATGGGAAGGCCTTCACAGGCGAGCCCCTCGGCTTTGGCATTCAGGGCCACAATTGCGGTCACCGCCATCGCAATTACTGGCGCTGGATGCATGCGTATCTTCCGGACGCCGCCGGGAATGCCAGCACCTTGGAAGCGCTGGTTTACGATCTTCCCTTCGGCATGGTTTTCCGCAACGCCGTCTGGTGGCACAACGGCTCACCAACCGCCCTTCGCCGCATCCAAGAAAGAGAAACTGTGAATGACAACAACACCTTGAGATGGGCGTTTGCCGCTAAAACGCAGGACGGGCGCCCGGTGGAAGTCGTCGCCGAGGCTTTTTCGCCGGAAATCCATCATCTGCCGTACGCGAAGACGGATTGTTCCGGCACATTCCCCGTCGCCAATGCCAGCCTGGCGCGCGCGCAGGTGCGATTTGGCAAAGGGCTCAAACAAACTTTGGAAACTTCCACCGGCGCGGTTCTCGAATTCGGAGGCCTTTCATCGTGACACAAGACTCCAAGTGGGACGCGGCTCTCTACGATGAAAAACATTCCTTCGTCTGGAAGATGGGCGCCGCACTGGTAGAACTCCTCAGCCCCAAAAAGGGCGAGCACATTCTCGACATCGGTTGCGGCACCGGACACCTCAGCGCGAAGATCGCTGCGAGCGGCGCTCAAGTCACCGGCATCGATACTTCTCCGGAAATGATCGCCCAAGCTTGTTCTGCACATCCTTCCATCCATTTTGAAGTTGCCGACGCCCGCAAGCTGAAATACCGGGATGAATTCGACGCGGTGTTTTCCAACGCCACGCTGCACTGGGTCACGGAGCCCGAAGCCGCGGTGGTTTCCGTCGCCAACGCTCTCCGCCGCGAGGGGCGCTTCGTCGCGGAATTCGGCGGAAAAGGAAATGTGGCGGGACTGGTCTCGGCGGTTACACGCGCGTGGAAAAATCTCCGCTTACCCGAACCGCTTCCGGACCCCTGGTACTACCCGAGCCTTGTCGAATACGCCAGTCTCTTGGAAAAACACGGGCTCGAGGTAACCTATGGTCTGCTGTTCGACCGGCCAACGCCCTTGGAGGACGGGGAGAGGGGGCTGCACAACTGGCTGGAAATGTTCGGTGGACCTTTCCTTAACGCCGTCCCAGAGGGTCTGGCCGCGCGATTCAAAGAGGAAGTCGAGAAGGAAGCCCGCTATGACCTATTTCGCAACGATCACTGGGTCATGGATTATCGCCGTCTGCGCGTTGTCGCCCACAAGCTCTAAGTAGCATAGGCTTCAGCCTGTGTCTTTCTCTTCGTGTGGCAGCAGCAGAACCCACACAGGCTAAAGCCTATGCTACCGGCTCCTCTAGTAGTGTGTGCAGAATCACCACAATAGCTTGAGCAGGCCTTTACAGCCCGTCACTCCCATGTTACCCTTACTTTCCGTACCGCCATCGTAGCGCCAGGCGGCTGGGCCTCTGATCGAGAACCTGCCAAACGTGTGTAGTTTCTGTCTGTTACAGACAGAAACGTCGCCCCGGGCACCCTCCCCTCGAGGAAAGAAACGTCGTCTCTCTTTGCGGCCGCAGTTTTGTGTTTGTCGGCGTAGTATGGGCGGAAGGCCTGGGTATCGCGAAGCAGGAGTTTACGACCAAAGGGGACACCTTGCTTAAGCTTCGAAAAGTGGAAATTGTGGGGTTCAAGTCCTTCTGCGAAAGGACCGTGGTGACCTTTAGCGGCACCGGCACCACGTGCATCGTCGGCCCCAATGGCTGCGGAAAGTCCAATGTTGTCGACGCCATCAGTTGGGTTCTGGGAGAGCAGAGCCACAAGACCCTTCGCGCCGAGCGCATGGCCGACTGCATCTTCAACGGCACTACCAAGCGGCCTCCCATGGGCCTCGCCGAGGTCACCATCACGCTCCAGGATCCGGAGTTGGCCGAAGCCGCCCGCTTTGTGCTCGAAAACGCCGCTGCAACCGATATTTCGGAGGCCCCTGCTACCCCCTCAACCGAGAACGCAACGGAAACTCCTTCCCCCGAATTAGTCGCCTCCCCGGAGACCTCTGACGTAACTCCCACTTCGGTTGAATCCGAAGCAATCGCCGCGGAACCCGGGTTCCCTGCCAAGAAGAAAAGGAAAGCCGAAAAACCCGCGCCGGTTGGCAAGCCGGGCGAAGTGGTGGTCAGCCGCCGTTTGTACCGCAGCGGCCAGAGCGAGTACCTCATCAACGGGCGCGTCGCTCGCCTTCGCGACATTCAGGAAATGTTCATGGGTGTGGGCCTGGGCCCGGATTCGTACGCCATCATCGAACAGGGCCGCATCGGCCAGATTCTGGCTACGAAACCCATGGAGCGCCGCGCCATCATCGAAGAGGCCGCCGGCATCACCAAGTACAAAACCAAGAAGCGCCTCAGCGAAGCCAAGCTCGAGTCTTCCAAGATCAACCTCGCCCGCGTCAACGACATCGTCGTTGAGGTCGAGAAGCAACTTGGCTCCCTGAAGCGCCAGGCTTCCAAGGCCCGCCGCTATTCCGAAATTCGCGAACAGATGCGCGGCATCGTACGCCAAATGCTGGCCGGGAAAGCCCGTGAATTGGACGCTGAAGCCGAGCGTGTGAAAGCACGCCTAGCCGAATTGACCGCAGCGGAGTCCCAGCGCGCTCAAGCCATTCACGAAGAGGAAGCCGAGCAGGACCGCCTGAGCCAGCGTATCTATTCTCTGGATGGCGAAATTCGCCAGAATCAAAACGTTCTTAACCAGACGGCCCTGGAAGTGGATCGCTGCGAGAACCGCATCGCCTTTAACCGCACGCGCAGCACCGAACTCGCTGGCCGCAACGACCAACTCGCTTCCGAGCGTCAAACGATCACCGCACAACATCTCGAATGGGAATTTCGCAATGGCGCGCAGCAGCAAGCAGTAGAAGCTGCCCGCGCTGATTCCATAACCGTGAATGCCTGCGTGGACGAACTGGTGACCCGCTCCGCGTTCCGTAACTCACAGATTGCCGAATCCGAAACGCGCGTCGACTCGTTGCGCCGCGCGGCCACGGAAGCCGGTGAGAGCATCTTGCGTCTGCATGGCGAACAGAAGCAGGCGGAAGAGGCGTTGGTTCACCAGATGGGTTCCCAGGAGAAACTCGAAAATCGCGAACGGGAGTTGCTGGAGTCGTCCCTTCACGTTCGCGACGCCGCGGAGCGGGCCGCGCAGGACTGGCAGGATGCGCTGAATCTGATGGACGGCTTGCAACGAGAAACCCTGGCTCACCAGAACCGCCTAGGGGAACTCCGCCAGCAACGCGAAACTGTTTTCAAAGAAGCGGAGCATTTGCGCGATTCTCTAGCTGCCATTCGCGCGCGTCATTCCACGCTGACACGCATCCTCAACGACCATTCCTACACAGGCGAAGCCGTGCAAAAGCTTTTTGCCGCCAACGAACGTCATGGTGGCCAGGATTTTCGCGCCGTGGGTGTCCTCGCCGATTACGCCGAAGTGCAAGAGCAACACGAAGCCGCGATTGAGCAATACCTCAGCGAAGAACTCGAGTACGTCGTGGTAGAAACGTACGACCACGCGCGCGCTGGTGTGAGCATGCTTCGCGAAGAAGTGGGCGGCCGCGCCACGTTTTTCGTCGATTCTCTACGAAACCTCAAGCTTCATGAATACGAGCCGATCATGCACTTTCGCGCGGAAGATGGCGTGATCGCGCGCCTCGACAAGCTCGTGGAATTCCGCGATCCCCTGGGTCCCGCCGCTAAACAGTTCTTGCCGCGCCTGCGCTATGGTTACCTAACCGAAAGCAACTCCGCTGAAAAACTCGCCCGCGAGTACCCGCAATATGCCTTTGTCACCCCGGAAGGCACTTGCTACCAGGGCCGCATGGTGTCCGGAGGCCGCCCCGATGAAGCCGGGCCCCTTGGCATAAAGCGCGAACTGCGAGGCGCCAGCGCGGAGTTGCTCCATCTGGAGCAGAAGAGCATCGAATTGCAGTCCACACTCGAGTCTATCGCCGCTGAAATTCGTTCTACCGAGGAGTCGCTCGAAGCGCTCACCGCGGAACTGCGCGACGCCGAACGCAACCAGTTCGCCGCCAAGCTTCGCCACGAGCAGACGCAAAGTGATCTCGCGCGGCTCGGCCTGGACCTCACTGTCTGCCAAAATGAGCTGGCCCGCGTTCGCGCAGAAATCGATGCGGCACAGCGCCGCGCGCAACTCGCGCAAACCCAGCATCACGCTGCCGCCTCGAGCCGCGCGGAAGCCGAAACAGAGAGTCTCCGCCTGATCGAGGAGCTTGCGCAGCTTCGCAAGGCCGTTCAGACCGAAGGCGAGGAACTGGCGACCGCTAAAGCCGAGCTCGCCACCATGAATGAACGCCTCGCTTCCGCAGAGGCCATTGCCAATCGCTTACTGGAAGAGCGCGCCGAACTGGAGCGCCGCGAAGCTGCCCTTCGCCAGCAGGAAGCTTCCATCAACGAAGAAACTCTTGCCATGGCGTCTCAAACCGAAGAGATGACCCAGCAGCTTGAGGTTCTTCGCGCGGAAAAAATCCGCCTGGAGGCGCGCCAGAAAGGGTTGGAGCAGGAGTGGGACGATGCGCGCACGCGCGTCACCCAAGCCGAGGATCACCTGCGCATGGCCCGTCAAACCCTCCAGGAAATTCGGGACGAGCGCGGCAAGTTTGAAATCGAGAAGGCTCGCAACGATTCCGATCGCAACCACCTCCGCGAGACTTGTCTCGCCGAGGTAAATGCGCAGCCCGAAGACCTGATCGCTTCCGAAACGGTATTTATGTCCGGCGAAGAATTAGCTGCCGCTGAAGCCAGCTATCGTGAGATGAAGCAGCGCATCGAAAACATGGGCGCGGTCAACATGATGGCGCTCGAGGAATACAACGAGTGCGAGCAGCGCTTCACGTTCCTCACCCGCGAACGCGACGACCTGCTGCAATCCATCGCCGACACGCAGCAGGCCATCAAGGAACTCGACGCTATCACCAAGGAGAGATTCGAGCAGGCCTTCGCCTCGATCAACGCACACTTTACTTCAGCGTTTCACACCATCTTCGGAGGCGGCACGGCGGAAATGCGCCTCACCGAACCGGATAGCTCTGGCGAAGCTGGCATCGATATCGTCGCTTCGCCTCCAGGCAAGCGCCTGCAAAACGTTCTATTGCTCTCGGGCGGTGAAAAGGCCATGACCGCGCTTGCGCTGCTCATCGCCATCTTCCGCTACCAGCCCAGTCCGTTCTGCATCCTCGACGAAGTCGACGCGCCGCTTGACGAAGCCAACATCGGCCGCTTCACGCGTCTTATCGGCGACATGAGCGCGCAAACGCAATTCATCGTCGTGACGCACAATCGCAAGACCATGGAAACCGGAAGCGTGCTCTATGGCGTCACCATGCAGGAGCCCGGCGTTTCCAAAATCGTCAGCGTTCGTTGGGAAGGCGAGCAAGCGACGGCTCCCAAACAGCGCGCCGCCTCCGCCGCATAAAATTCTCTTACCATCGTGACCCTGGCGTCCTGATCTTCTCCTTTGCGCAACTTAAAAACTCCATCCTTCCATCTCAGTCTTGCTGTGCAAATTATTTCCCTCTTTTTTCACAGCCGTCGCAACAGGTCGTTCGTCACATTGACTTCGTCCGGCACTGCGCTAGAATGCTGTGCACTTTCTCAGGGGACTGTTCGTGGGTGCATCATCTGCAATCCAAGTGATTCGTGAAACCAATTTTGCCGGGATCTCTCCTCTCGCACGCGGCAAGGTGCGCGATATTTATGATCTGGGCGACAAACTCCTCATTGTCGCCACGGACCGCCTGTCGGCTTTCGATGTCGTCATGCCCACTCCCATTCCCGATAAGGGCCGCGTCCTGACGCAGCTTTCTCTTTTCTGGTTTGATCACCTGCATGACGTGCTTCCCAACCATGTCTTGAGCGCAACGGAATTCCCAGCGCCGTTCGATCAGCATGCCGACGCACTGGCAGGACGCTCTATGGTCGTCCGCAAGACGCAGCCCCTTCCCATCGAGTGCGTGGCGCGAGGCTACCTCTCCGGCTCCGGCTGGAAGGAATATCAATCCACGGGGAAGGTCTGCGGTGTTCCCTTGCCTCCGGGCCTCAAGGAATCCGACAAACTGCCGCAACCCATTTTCACTCCTGCCACGAAAGCAACCAGCGGCCACGATGAAAACATTTCCTTCGAGCGCGCCGCTGAGATGCTGGGAAGATCCCTTGCCGAGAAAGTTCGATGGGTGACGCTGGAGATTTACCGCCGCGCCGCCGCTTATGCCGAGCCCCGCGGCATTTTGCTCGCCGATACGAAATTTGAGTTCGGCATGTTAAACGGCGAACTCATTTGGATCGATGAAGCCCTTACGCCAGACTCCTCGCGGTTTTGGCCGGCCGCGCAGTACAAACCTGGTGGGCCCCAGCCCTCCTTCGACAAGCAGTTTGTCCGCGATTACCTGGAGCGAATCCGTTGGCCCAAGACCCCCCCTGGGCCGGAGTTGCCACCCGAGGTGGTTGCGGGGACGCGCTCGAAGTATCGCGAAGCCTATCGCATCCTGGTGGGCCGCGAATTGGACTAGTCAGGCCATTGCTCGAATAATTCCGCTGCGGAGCTACGCCCGTGAGAGATCAACTGGAAGGCCTGATATCGCTGATGGTGGAACGCGGCATCCTTTTCGATGAGGCTGTCGGCGAGTTTGAAAAGCGGTTCATCAAGCGCGTTTTGGAACGCACCAACGGCAACCAGTCGCGCGCCGCAGAAGTTTTAGGTATCCACCGCAACACGCTCAGCCGCAAAATCTCGGAGTACAAGCTGGACCATCGCCGCGACCGGTCGCGTTGACCGTAGCGTAGGCTTTAGCAGCATAGGCTTTAGCCCGTGGCTCGTTTCCAAGCCTCAACAAGCAAACACACAGGCTGAAGCGTATGCTACAGAAAAAGCGGCCTTGGATTTCTCCAGGGCCGCTTCAGTCTTAAACCCGTAACTCTTCCCGAGTCAGGAAAAAGGTTCCTAAGAGGGCTTCTTCGCTGTGGGTTTCTTCGGTGCCGGCTTTTTCCCCGGCTTTGGCAGGTCTTCTTCGTTCACTTTGGCCTTGTCCCAATGCAACATGAAGGCCGGGTCTGGATCGTAGCTTTCCAGTGTGCCGGTGAAGCGCATGGCGTTGTCCTTCTCCAGCTTCGCGGCGTCCGGCTGATCCGTCGTCTTGATTTTTACTTCCATGTCCGGCGATGTGGCCGCTTCGAATTCTGCGTCGCTGGTAACGAACGCGAGCTTGAGGGTAATCGTCTCCGGCCCGGCATCTACGCTGAGGATCTTGCTGGGCACGTCGGGGAATTCCAGTCCGCATCCCGCGGTCCAGGTGAGCTTCGCCTTGTCGCCACCGGCCTTCAGGTCGGTGACCACGGAGGCGATGGTCATGCTGCCGCGCGCCGCATCCAGGTCCGCGCCACTAAATAGTTTGTAGCTCGTCGGCCGATCCACAGAGGTAGAAGCCAGCTGCAGCAGTTCGTTTGTTTCCGCTTGTGTGAGCGCGTCACAAACCGTGCCGCCCTGGTAATTGGTAATCACCTTCGGAATATACGCCTTCACTTGCTTGGACTGCGTCTCGGTTGCGTTCTTCGAAGTCGCTGCCCGTGCGTACGACCAGAGGGCATCCAACGGCTGCGGCGGAGTCAACGCCGAATAGGCGCGCCCCGACTGGTAGCTGGAAACGAAATCGTCGGGATTGGTGGCCAGAATTGCTTTGTACATCTGAATCGCTTCCGGATACATCTTGGCCGCCATTGCTGCGGTCGCCGCAGTGCCGTTGAAACCCAGAATGACTTTCTGCTTTTCTTCCTTGAACTTCGCTTCGTCGACTCCAGGATTCGGCAGCGCGTCCACGGCCTTGATCCCATCCAGCATCGCTTGGTAAACGGACTTGGCAAACGCCGCATCCGGGTTCTGCGTGTTGTTAAAGGCGTACGCTATGGCTCCGTAGGCTTGATACCGGTCTGTCGGCGAAATCCCCGGCGCAGCCAGTTCTTTATTGGCGTACTCGACCACTCTGGGGAAGTTCTTCTGAGCTGCGTAATTCTGGTAATAGAGAGGATAAACGTAATTCAAAAGGCAGGAATTCGGATATTTTGCTACAAAGTCGTCCAGCAGCTTTTGTTGCGCCTGGGGGTTCTTCTCGGCGGCGGCGGCCTGTTCCGCGTTGTATTCGGCCATCGTGTACCCCTTGCCGCCGGCACAGCCGCCAGCGCTCGAACCCTGTGCTTGGCCGGCAGCGCCGCCTGTACCTTGCGCCGCCAGCTTGGCTGCGTTCGTGCCAACCAGGCACAGCCCCATTATTATCGCCAGGCCCGCCATTCGTCGTGTTGCGTTCATTCCGTTATCTCCTCGCTTCTACCTCTATTCTCTTACGCCCAATCTTGCAAACCGGCAGCACCCTGACGAGCTGGCCAGTCTCCTCTGCGCATCCCTGTAAAAAGCTCGGAACCCTCGAAATTATAGGTGCAGCCGCGCCTGAACCGCAAGCCACTGGTGCAAGCTCTCACTTGCCAGTTCAGTATAAGCACTTTTTGTTATCGCTCACCGTCTTGCCCGGCGCACCTGAACCATCCGAAGTCGGGCCGCATGCTTGGGAGTAATCACAGTTTCGCATAAAATTCACCCGAACGGCGAGGGAGAAATCAAATGGCACAGGCAGACCCGAAACCCTTATCCCACCATGTAGCCCTGGTCACCGGCGGCAGCCGCGGCATCGGCAAGGCCATCGCGGAGAAACTCGTCAGCCTCGGCGCTGCCGTCTCCGTCTGTGCTCGCGATGCGACCGCGCTCCAATCCACCGCTGCGTCCCTCCGCGCGCTCGCCGATCACGTATTTGCACAAGTTGTGGATGTCACCAATCCCCAAGACATCTCTTCGCTCGTCCAAGCCACCGAGGAGAAGCTCGGGCCCATCACCTTGCTCGTCAATAATGCTGGCATTGGCAATCCCGGCTTCGGCGCAGTGCAGGACAAATCCGAGAGCGACTGGGACCGCGTCATGGATACCAACCTGAAAGGGGTCTTTCTCGTTTGCCGCGCTGTGGCTCCTCTTATGATCCAGCGCCGCCGAGGTGACATCGTCAACATCAGCTCGCTGGCTGGCAAGAACACCTTCGCGGGAGGCGCGATCTACTGCGCTTCGAAGTGGGGCTTGCAGGGGCTCTCCGGATGCATGGCGGAGGACCTGCGCGCCTTCGGAATCCGCGTCAGCGTCATTTGTCCGGGCAGCGTGTTCACGGAATTTTCGGGAAGAGGCGCGAAGGATCCCACCAAGGTTCTGACCGCACAAGACGTCGCTCATGCCGTGGCCATGGTGGCGCTTCAGGGGCCGCAAAGCTTCATCAGTGAAGTTCATCTCCGGCCGGTCGCCAAGCCGTAGGGACGTCCTCTGCTTTCCCGCTATAGCCAGCGCGAAGGCGGGAGGCCGTCCGCCGAGTCGGCTTCAACCCCGATTGCAACAATGCGCAACCCGTCATTCCGAGCGGAGCGAGGAATCTCTCTTCCCCGTAGCTTTGTCCGTCGAATGTCGTTTTTGACAGACGATTCTTTCCTCTTGACAATAATCGTTATAACGACTATATTGAAGCTATGCCGGCTCGCACCGCCATCCCTCTGGAGGATCAGCTGTTCGTCGCTATCCTCAAAATTGCCGATTCCCTTTCTCAGGAGGCGGAACAGCTCATCAAGTCCGCGGGGCTCACCTCCGCTCAATACAACGTGCTCCGTATCCTGCGCGGCTCGGAACCCGATGGCCTGCTCTGCCGCGGCATCGCCGAGCGCATGATTTCCCGCGATCCGGACATGACGCGTCTGCTGGATCGGATGGAGAAGCACGGGTGGATCACCCGCCAGCGCCAGCAGGACGACCGCCGCGTCATCAAAACGCGCATTACCACGGAGGGCCTCAAGCTGCTCAAGAAGCTCGACCAGCCTGTCCACAAGCTGCACAAGGGGCAGTTCCGTCACATGACTGGCGCGCGCTTGAAATTGCTGGCCGAACTCCTGGCGGAAGTGGCGAAACGCGAATCGGCATAGCGTCTTCGCGCTCTAAGGACTTTCAAGAAACGAGAAGAACTTTTGAACTCTGTTCCGGAGAAAAGTCATGCAAAAATCCGCACCTGTCGACCATCCCATCCACGAGCTCCTTCGCAGCCGCTGGAGTCCCCGGGCCTTTTCCCAAGACCCCGTACCGTCTGAAATCCTGTGCAGCCTTTTCGAAGCAGCTCGCTGGGCGCCGTCTAGCAACAACGAACAACCTTGGGCTTTTCTGGTGGCAACGAAGGACGATCCGGAAGCTCACGGCCGGCTTTTGAGCACGCTCGTCGAATTCAACCAGGCTTGGGCGAAGCACGCACCCGTGCTGGCGATTGCCGTTTCGGAAATGGAATTCGCTCGGGGCGGCCATCCTAACCGCAATGCCTTCTACGATACCGGCGCCGCTCTTGCCGACCTTACCTTCGAGGCTACGTCCCGCGGCCTGTTCGTACACCAAATGGCCGGCTTCGATCCGCACAAAGCCATCGAAGTTTGTAGTATTCCCAAAGGCTGGGAGCCGATTGCCGCTTTTGTCATCGGCTACCCCGGCGATCCGAACTCTTTGCCGGAGAATCTTCGCGAACGGGAGCTCGGCGGCCGTTCCCGCAAGCCGCTCGCGGATTTCGTGATGTCCGGGCGCTGGGGCAATCCCGCGCCATTTCTGAAATAACGCTTTCCGAGGCCGTCCGCTCCTCAGAAAAGAAAGTGGAAAAGTGAAAGAGTGAAAAGGTGTAAAAGTAAAATCGCGAACCTCCTGCACTCTTCTACTATTTCACTTTTACACTTTCTGTGCACTCACCTATCGCCCAAAAACAAAAGCACGTCCCGCACGAACCAGGACGCGCTCTCCTGCGAATTTCGAATTTCTAGTTTCGATTTTCTGCTTGTTTACAGCCGCGGCAAAACAATTCCGCCCTGTGCCTGATACTTCCCCTTTTTGTCTTTATAGCTAACCTCACACTCCTCATCGCTCTGAAAAAACAATACCTGGCAGAGCCCCTCGTTGGCATAAATCCGCGCAGGCAATGGCGTGGTATTGCTGATTTCCAGGGTCACGAACCCTTCCCACTCCGGCTCAAAAGGTGTCACGTTTACGATAATTCCGCAGCGCGCATAGGTCGATTTCCCCAAACAAATGGTCACCACATTCCGGGGTATCCGGAAATATTCGACCGACCGCGCCAAGGCGAATGAGTTCGGCGGAATAATGCACACGTCGCCCTTGAATTCCACCAGCGACCGCGAGTCGAAATGCTTCGGATCCACAATCGTCGAGTTCACATTGGTAAAAATGCGAAATTCATCGGCCACACGAATGTCGTAGCCATACGACGACACTCCGTAACTGATCACCCCTTCGCGCATTTGCCGGTCGGTGAACGGCTCAATCATCTTGTGCTCCAGCGCCATGCGCCGGATCCAACGGTCTGGCTTGACGGGCATCCTTTTCTCCTCGAACGGATAAGAAAAACGTATAATCACAAAACGCTTCAGTTTAGTGGAGCCTGCACATCTTGACAACCTGCGCGGTTGCTTCTAGCATCGGGCACGGATTCCCTGGAGGACGGTGTGATTAAGCTGGATATCGTAAATGCGGTGGTCACCAAAACCAACATCAGCCGCACCAAGGCGGAGCAAGCCGTCGAAACAGTTTTCGAATCGTTGAAAAGCGCTTTGGGTCGCGGACAACGCATCGAATTGCGCAAGTTTGGTGTCTTCAGCGTAAAGCCTCGCAAGACCGGCATTGGCCGCAATCCTCGCACCGGAGAAGAAGTCAGCATTCCTCCCGGCAAAGCGGTTCGTTTCAAGCCTGGAAAGGAACTCCAGGGCCTCGAAGACACCACCGCGAGCGTGCCCAAGTAAATCCTTGTGAACTCGCCCCAGCCAGACGAGCGCGCTCCTGTTTTTCCGCAGCCTTCTTCTTGGCCCTCTTTGCCTGCGACACCCGCTTATTACCAGGCTGTGCCTCTGCACCCTTCCAGGCGTTCGCTGGTGCTCGCCTCGGGACTGTTTCTTCTAACGCTGTTCACTTCGCTGGTGGCCGGCACGCATTTCGCCGCGGCTTACTCGCACAACCAGGCCGTATCGCTCGACGCTTTCTTCCAGACCTTTCGGCTCGCTTATCTTCATCCCTCTTCTCTTCTCAACGGATTACCGTTTGCGCTCACACTCCTTGTCATTCTTATGGCGCACGAGCTCGCGCATTACTTCGCCTGCCGGCATCATCACATCTACTCCAGCTATCCATTTTTCCTACCCGCTCCCACGCTGATTGGCACCTTCGGCGCCTTCATTTTGATTCGGTCTCCGATTCGTTCCGCGCGCGCGCTTTTTGACGTAGGAGCGTCCGGCCCGCTGGTTGGCTTTGTTTTCGCCATGCCTGCTCTCGCTTATGGCGTGCTCCACGCGCGCATCATTCCAGCGCTGAATCTTTATCCCGATGCGGACGGCGTAATTTTCGGCGTGCCTCTCATCCTGAAACTCATGGCCGCCGTTCTTCAGCCCAACGCGCGCGCCACCGACCTGCTCCTTCATCCTGTGGGCCGTGCTGCCTGGGTCGGCCTGTTCGCCACCGCCTTAAACTTACTTCCTGTCGGGCAACTCGACGGCGGTCACATTGTGCGTTCATTGAGTTCGCCCGCCCACCGCTGGATCTCCCTGCTTCTGCCGCTCGCGCTTCTTCCTCTTGGCATCTTTCTGTGGCACGGCTGGCTCCTGTGGGCCGTGCTTCTCGTGGCGTTGCGTTTCTTCCGCATGCCGCCTATCTACGACCCAACACCGCTCGACCCCAACCGCCGCTTCGGCGCTTTCCTGGCGCTGGTAGTTTTCATTCTGTGCTTCATGCCCAGTCCCATCTAAGCACGCGGCTGTGATTTTCGTTATCCAACCGCTCTCCACTCTTTTACTTTTCCACTCTTTTACTTCTCCACTCTTCTACTTTTCTGCTTTCTTCCTCTTGTAGTTGCCAACTACAGACTACCGACTGCCTTTTCACATCAACGAAAGCGGATCCATGTCTACCAGCACCGCGGTCTGTGGTATCTCGTTGGCATCACAAAATTCCAACGCTCCGGCCAGCAACTTCGCGAGCAATCCGCGTTTCGGCGATTTCAGCAAGAACTGATACCGATGTTCCTTCTTCAACCGCGCCAGTGGCGCCGAGGCCGGCCCCAGAATCCGCGCGCCTTTTCCGTCGTGCGGCGAAAAATATTCCGAAAGCTGCCGCGACCACCGGATGGCACTCTCCAGCTTCGTATCCCGCACAATCACGTTCGCCAACGACACAAATGGCGGGTACCCCATCATCCTTCGGTAGTGCAGCTCCCGTTCGTAAAACGACAGATAATCCTGCTTCACCGCATCCTGAATTGCATAATGCTCCGGGTAATACGTTTGAATGAGCACGCGCCCCGGCAAGTCTCCCCGCCCTGCTCTTCCGGCAACCTGCGTCAGCAATTGAAATGTCCGCTCCGCAGCACGAAAATCCGGCAGGCTCAGCATAAAATCGGCAGACACCACACCCACCAGCGTCACGCGCTGAAAATCGTGCCCTTTCGCGAGCATCTGCGTGCCCACGAGAATGTCCAGTGCGCCGCCAGCGAAAGCCCCGAGCGTCTCCTGATATTGTCGCTTCGTTCGCGCAGTGTCCCGGTCCAGCCGCGCAATCCGCGCCCCCGGGAATTCCTTTCTCAGTCGCTCTTCCAGATGCTCCGAGCCCTCTCCGAAAAAATAGACATACTTGGAATCGCATTTCGGGCAGACCTTCGGCACAGCCTGCACCGAGCCGCAATAATGACACTCCAGCCGGTTGCGGCTCTTGTGATAGGTCATCGAAATACTACAGTTCGCGCATTGCACCGATGCGCCGCAACTCCGGCAAATCACCGACCACGAGTATCCCCGCCGGTTAATCAGTATGAGCGCCTGGGTTTCGAAGTTCAGGCAATCGACGAGCGCATCGCGCAGCGTGCTGGAAATGGGACTCGTCTGCTGCGTGCGCTGGAAATCCAGCCGCAGGTCCACAATTTCCACCGCTGCGAGCGACCGGTTCTCGACCCGCGTCGCCATCGTCAGCAACTCATATTTTCCGTTCACCGCGTTGTGGTACGTCTCCAGCGAAGGCGTGGCCGACCCGAGCAGCGCCAGGGCATTCTCCAGCTTCGCCCGCACGATGGCCAGATCGCGCCCGTGATATCTCGGCGTTTCTTCCTGCTTGTAACTGCTCTCCTGCTCTTCGTCGACAATCACGAGTCCCAAATTGTCCAGCGGCGCAAACACCGCCGAGCGCGTGCCCACGACCACCCGCGCCTCGCCGTTCCTGACCCGCCACCATTCCCGCGCGCGCTCTACATCGCTCAACGCCGAATGTAGAACCGCTACGCCTTCAAATCGCGCCCCGAACCACGCCCGGCATTGGCGGCCGACCCACAATGTCAGCGCAATTTCCGGCACCAGCACCAGCGCGGTTTTTCCTCGCGCCAGCGTGTCCTGCACGCTGCGCAGGTACACTTCGGTCTTGCCGCTGCCGGTTACGCCGTGCAGCAGCTGCACGCCAAATTCGCCCAATTCGAATCGCGCGCGAATCACCGCGAACGCGCTCTCTTGCGTTTCGTTCAGTGTGTGCGCTGGCGGTGTGTATCCGGTATCGAAAGGGTCCTCAGCGGGATCGATCGGCTCTTCCCAGCTCTCCAGCAAGCGGTCGCGCAGCATCCGTTCGATCAACGCCCGCGACACGCGCGCCAGTTTCAACAATTGCGCGACAGGCAGTGGCCCGCGCTCCGTTTGCAGCAGTTCCCGAATCCGCTGCTCTTTCCCGTGTAGTGGCAGGTTTACCCCACCTTCGCCGTTGGCCGTGGCACAGCCATTCTTGGCTGTGCCCCTTGCATCCTCAGCCGGTAACGGCGGGTTTACCCCGCCGTCTTCGTCGTTCGACGCAACGCCCTTCCCTTTCCAGGCCACCACCGTCTGCGTTTTCCGCTTGCGCCCCTGCACGCTCTCACGAAGTTCCAAATATTCGCGCTTCTGCAAACGTTGCAACAATGCCGCATCAATACCCAACTTACGCCCCGGCCCCAGCCGCAACTCCCCTTTTTTCGCCAGGACCCTCAGTAAAAATGCAACTTCGTCCGCACCGAGGTCCGTCAGCGCCGCTCCATCCTTCAACTGCAACGCCAGCTTTGTCCCCGCCTCCGTCAACACAATCTGCCGCTTCAACGCAATTTCCGTTACCGGCGGCAGCATGGAGCGAAACACTTCGCCTATCGGCGCGAGATAATACCCGGCGATCCACTGGCCGAGCTCCATCAGTTTCGGTGTCAGCGCGGGTACCAGGTCCAGCACCTTGCTGATTTCGCGGATCTGTGCACCTTCCGGCCCGCACCCGGTCATCTCCACCACAACACCAACCAGCGCCTTCTTCCGGAAGGGCACAAGCACACGACTCCCCGGCTGCACGCTCTCGCGCAACGCCTCCGGCACCGCATATGTGAACGCAGTGCGCAACGGCACCGGCAACGCCACATTGCAATACGATTGGGTCATGGCTTGTGTAGTAGCCGATCTTTAGATCGGCCGTCCGTGTAGCGGCCGCCTTCCGTTTACCGCTAGCTGGGCTTCCCAGCGGAAGCGGGAGGCGGGCGCTCTCATCTTAGCAGCTGTAGGGTCCGCCTTCTGAGGTGGAGCTATTTTGGATTCAGGGAGCTGAACAGGCGAGCTTGCATATCGGGAGATGCTTTGACCTTCGGAAGAGGCCTATTGTCAATTTCGAGCCCTAGTTCGCCCTCACGAGGCCGGGTCTGGCGCACAGCACCCAAGTCCAGGACTCTGCACTCAATCATCTTGCGGACGTTGCTCTTCCTGAACTTCGCAACTACCCAACAAAACCCCGCATTCAACATACGATAGACGAAATAGCCAGTCCAAAAACTCCCAGCCGAAAACTGCAAGACTTGAGAGGATTCGTTCGAACTCCCAAGGATCGCAGCCCACTTGTGAACCTGCTCTCGCTCTTTCTCCCACCCAGAACCTTCAGTGACCGCCAGGTCCCAGGATCTTTTGAAGAAGAAGAAGGCCATATAGAGAAAATAGGCCACGAGCCAGAGTCTCGCAGCCCAGCCTGGGGTTCTTCGTGAGAAATCGCGGGTCAGAAGGGTTTCGACCGCTATCGTAAGAAACATCGCTGTCCAGGCGAAACCTGCATATCGTTCTAGTAGCCACGACGTGACCGCGCAAACCAATGCGACCCCCGCAAGGACACGCACCTGAAGTGTCTCGCCGCGTGGCGCTTCGGAGACGATCGCCAGGAGGATAATGAACGATGCAAGCCCAGTCATCACTAGTCGAGTGGTCCCTGAATTCAGTCCGCGGTTGCACTGGGATTTAGCTACAAAGTCGAGCCGCTGTAGTTCGGTTGATGCTTCTGGCATTGCGCTCCGCCATTCATCGTCCGGCGATTGTTTTCGATTAAGAGAGTTTTTTCTTCGGCGCCTGTAGCCCCAACTCCGCCATGACCTTCTGCAGGTCCTTCCACACTTCACCTTTGGCGTTCGGATTGCGCAATAGATACGCGGGATGATACGTGGCGATCAGTTTTCGCCCGCGCCATTCCAGCCACTGCCCGCGGAACTGCGTGATCCCGCGATTCGTCTCCAGCAGCGTCTTCGCCGCCACGGCCCCCAGGCAAACGAGCACCTTCGGATTAATCACGTCGATCTGCCTCAGCAAGTATGGCGAGCAGGTTTCCACTTCGTCGGGTTCCGGCGTGCGATTCTCCGGCGGACGGCACTTCACCACGTTGCAGATGTACACATCTTTTCTCTGCAAACCCATCGCTTCAATCATCTGCGTCAGCAATTTGCCCGCGCGCCCGACAAACGGGAGCCCTTGCGCGTCTTCATCCGCTCCCGGCCCTTCTCCGATGAACACAAGCTGGGCTTTAGGATTTCCATCGCCAAAAACAATTTTGTTTCTGTGCCTGTGCAGCTTGCAGCGCGTGCAGTCGCCAATATCTTCGACGATCTTCGGCAGCGTGTCGTCCTGCACCTTGTTCATCGCATCGAACAGCGATGGCCCCGACGTAGCAAGCACAGGAATTACCGGTGCTGCCGTGACTTTGGCGGCCGCAGCCATTTGGACTTTTAGTTTGGCCAAGGAAATCTCCTGGGCAGGCGCGGCGCGATGCTCGCTGGAAACTTGTGAAACAGGTTCTTCGTCGGCGAGCCGCTCCGCAACGCGGTCCCGGTAAAAAAGACGAATGCCCAGGTCTTCGTAATACCGAAGACGCTCCTCGACTTTGTGCTGTAACGATTCGGGTAATGTTCCGGGCATGATGGCTCAGTCGCCGCCGCGCTGTGCGGCCGGTTTACTGCGCAAGACCCCGCGCAGCCGCAAGGTTTCGTCCAGGATGCGGTGCGCCACCTCCGCTTTACTCAAGCGGGGCAACGGCAAGTCCCGCCCGTCACGCGAAAACAGCGTCACGATGTTCGTCTCGCCGTCGAATCCCGCGCCTTGCGCGCTCACATCGTTGGCCACAATTAAATCTGCGTTCTTCTCCGTCAGCTTCTTCCGGGCGTTTCCGGCCACGTTCTCTGTCTCTGCGGCAAATCCCACGATCAACCGTTCGCCTTTTTCCCGAGCCACGGTCGCCAGAATGTCGGGATTCGGCTCCAGCCGAAGGGTCAGCGCTTCCTTGCCTCGCTTGATTTTCTTGCTCGATTTTTCCGCCGCATGATAGTCCGCTACGGCTGCGGCGAAAATCGCGATGCTGCAGCCCGCAAACCGCGCTTGTACGGCGCGCAGCATCTCTTCTGCGCTTCGCACATCAACGCGCTCAACTCCCTCAGGCGCCGCCAATGCCGTCGGCCCACTCACCAGCAGCGCCTTCGCGCCGCGCTGCGCGGCACCCGCCGCCACCGCGTATCCCATTTTCCCCGAGGACCGGTTCGTCAGATACCTTACCGGGTCGATGTCCTCGCAAGTCGGGCCGGCGGTGACCAGAATCGTCTCACCCGCCAAATCCTGCTGCGCCTTGACCATCTCACGCACGGCTTCCAATATTGCTTCCAATTCCGCCAAGCGGCCCGCACCAATCATGCCGCACGCCAAATAGCCTTCGCTCGGCTCGACGACGCGCACGCCACGCGCCCGCAGCGTTGCGACGTTCTCCTGGGTCGCCGCGTGCTGCCACATGTTCACATTCATCGCCGGCGCGACCACGACCGGCGCGGTCACCGCCAGGTGCAATGTAGTCAGAAAATCGTCGGCAATCCCCCGCGCAAACTTCGCCAGAATGTCCGCCGTCGCTGGAGCCACCAACAGCAAATCGGTCCGTCGTGCCACGGCAATGTGATCGATGGCGGATTCGAGACTCCCCGCGCCGCCCGGCTCGTTGGAAAAAAGATCGGTGATGACTCGTTGCCCGCTGAGTGCCGCAAAGGTGAGAGGGGTAATAAACTCGCGCGCGGCGCGCGTCATGACCACCTGGATCGTGTGTCCCTCGTCCTGCAACCGGCGCACGAGTTCCGCCGACTTATACGCTGCGATTCCGCCCGTGACCCCGAGGGTGATGCGCATGAATGCCTCGCGGACGCCTTACTTCTTCCGCTTGCCTTCCTTATCCTCGTCGTTCGCCGCAGACTCGGCAAAATCGTATTCCACGAGTCCCTGGTCCACCTCTTCGCAGGCGATCCGCGTGGCCTTCTGCGTGCGCACATTCTCCACCATGGGTGGCGCTCCCGCCATGATCTGTCGCGCGCGGCGTGCCGCCAGCACGACGTAGGCAAACTGGCTCTCCGGAGCTTTGGTCTGCACGGTCATGAGTGTCTTACCCTCCAAACGATGCCAGTACTTGATTTACGCGATCGCGGCGCCGTGCGCTCGAGCATCGCAGCGCCGTGACAATGGCCTGCGCTTCTTTTCCCGCACGCTCCACATCATCGTTCACTACACAAAAATCGTAAAACTTCTCGCTGGCGGCAATCTCTTCCCGCGCTTTGGAAAGCCGCCGCGCAATCTCCTCGTCAGAATCCTGCCCGCGTCCCTGCAGGCGCTTCTCCAAGTCCGCGCGCGAGGGCGGAAGTATAAAGATCGCTATGGATTCCGGCAACTTCCTCTTCACCTGCTCGGCGCCTTGCACATCAATCTCCAGCACCAAGTCCAGGCCCCTGCGCCGGGATTCTTCCAGCCACTTCTTCGGCGTACCGTAAGAATGTTTGCCAAAAACGCGGGCATATTCGAGAAACTCACCCCGCGCCACCATGGCGTCGAATTCCGCCTCAGTGACGAAATCATAACATTTTCCGCTAGCCTCGGTCGCCCGCCGCTGCCGGGTAGTACACGACACCGAGGGCATGGTCCCCGGCAGCTCCAGAATCTTCTGCACCAGCGTGCTTTTCCCCGAACCCGATGGGCCGGACACAATCAGCACCAGCGGTTCGGCGCTCGTTTCCTCGCTCATTCGATGTTTTGGACCTGTTCGCGAAGTTTCTCGATCTCCGCCTTGATCTCCAGAGACAGCCCGGTGATGGCCAGCGCTTCGCTCTCCACCCCCGGCGTTTTGGAAAGCATGGTGTTGGCTTCCCGGTGCATCTCCTGCAGCAGAAAATCGAGTTTCTTTCCCAACTCCCCGGCGCCGTCCAGCAGCTTTGTGAACTGCTGCAGGTGGCTCCCCAATCTGTCTAATTCTTCACTGATATCACTGCGTTCCGCAAGCAGCGCAGCCTCCTGCGCGAGTCGCGCCGGCTCTACCGTCGTGCCGTTCAGCAGATCGCGCAAACGCGCTTCCAATCGCCTGGAGAATGCCGGCCGGACCGTGGCCACCAGTTCGCGAACCTTCTCCGTTTGTTCCCGGATAAGCTCGACCCGGGAGCGAAGCTCTTCGGCCAAATGGCGGCCTTCCGCTCGGCGCATCTCATCCATTTTGCCGAGCGCCTCATGCAGATATTGTTCGAGCGCATTGCCAAACTCTTCCTGCTCTTCGTCCGATTCCGGCAACACGGAGGCCAACCCCGTAATCACGCCAGGCAGGCGCAGCAAAGACACTACGTCCAGCTCGCTTTTCGATCCCGTTTGTTCCGCCAATCCCTGGGCCGCTTCCACATATTTTTTCAGCAGTTCGCGGTTCACATGCACCGGTGCAGCCTCACCCGGGTCCGCGCTTACATGCACGTCAATGTGTCCACGATGGATTTGCCCGCGAACCGCCTGCCGCAGACGATGTTCGAAGGGTTCGAGGGATTCGGGCATCCGCAATTTGATGTCCAGAAACCGGTGGTTCACGCTTTTCACGCTGACGCGAATGTTCCAGCCTTGAAAATCGCCGCGCACCATCGCGTATCCGGTCATCGACCGGCATTCCGCCTTCCTTCCTGTTGCCGCTCCTGGCTCGTTCGCAGTCTTGGTTATCATTCTTGCTCGCCTGACCCGGCGTTCTTTGGATCTGAACTATCTAGCCGCGCCAAAATCTCGTCGTCCGCGAATTGCAGTTCGTGCAGCCGCGCGTAACTCCCGCCTTTTGCCAGGAGTTCCGCGTGCGTTCCGCTTTCGCGGATTCTTCCATCTTCCAACACAAGAATCTTATCGGCTTTTCTCACCGTTCCCAAACGGTGGGCGATCACGAATGCGGTTCGCCCCACCATCAGGTTACTCAGAGCTTCTTGCACGTACTTTTCGGATTCCGAGTCCAGCTCGGAAGTAGCTTCATCCAGAATCAGAATCGGCGCATTCCTGAGGATCGCCCGAGCAATGGCGATCCTTTGCCGCTGGCCTCCGCTCAGCCGCGTGCCGCGTTCCCTGATCACCGTGTCATAACCTTCCGGCAAATCCATAATGAAGTCATGCGCCATCGCTGCACGCGCCGCCTCCTCGACACGTTCCCGCGGAATTCCATTAATCCCGTAACAAATATTGCTCAGCACAGTGTCGTGGAACAGGATGTTCTCCTGCGTGACCATGGAAATCTGGTTGCGCAAGGACCTCAGGCTCAATTCCCGCACGTCCGTGCCGTCGATGCGCACACTTCCCAGGCTGATCTCGTAAAACCGTGGAATCAGGTTCACCAGCGTGGATTTCCCCGCTCCGCTCGTCCCCACCACCGCGATGACTTCTCCCTTGCTCGCCCGGAAACTCACATGCTGCAGCACCGGCGTGGACTCGGCATCATAAGCAAACGTCACGTCGTCAAACTCAATCTCCCGCGACAATCCCGGCAGCAGTTTCCCGTCGGGCTGCTCGATCACTTCCTCTTCCCGATCCAGATACGCGAAAACCTGCGTGCTCGCCCCCTGCGCCGCCTGGAACTGCTGGTATACATACCCCATGCGCTTCAGAGGCATGTACGCGTTGAACATCGCATACAAAAACGCGATGAACCCGCCGGCGGTCGTCTGCTGGTGCTGAATCTCGTTGCGCACATACAGCAGGAGCAACGGAATGACTATCGCCCCGACCAGATCCATCAGCGGTGAAGTAACGACCGCGGCGCGCACCCAGCGCATGTTTTCTTTTAGCAGTCGCCGCGCCACCTCCCGGAATTTCTTAACCTCGAAATCCTCGATCCCGAAAGCCTTCACGATGCGATTTCCACTCACTGTCTCTTCCAGGATCTGGCTCAGGTCGCTTATTCGTGTCTGGGTCCTTTCCGCGGAAAGCCGAATCTTTTTCCCTAATTTGTTTACGGGCAGCACAACTACAGGAAGCAGCAGCGTCGTCGCCAGCGCCAGTTTCCAGTTCAGAAGGAACATCACCGCCACGAACGCGAGGAACGTGAAACTCTTCATGAACAGGTCCGCCAGGTAATCGCTCAAGGCGAACCGCGCCCGCTCGACATCATTTATCGCTACTGAAATGATGCGGCCAGTGGGGTTGTGCTGGAAAAATCGCATCGGCTGCCGAAGCACCTTTTCATAGAAGGCGTTCCGCAGGTCCCGGATGGCCGCGAGACCCACATACTGAATGGCCGTCATCCCCAAGTATTCCGCTACCGCTTTACTTAGATACAGCACCAGGATGGTGATGGAGAAAATCGTCCATACGTTGTGGATGCTCGAAGGAAAAACTTTGTTGAGGTACAGAACGTGCTGGTTCCAGGGTAATGTGACCAGCGGCAAGCGCGTGGCAAATTTTTCCGGCTGCAAAACGTAGTCGATTGCGGCCTTCACCATCAGCGCGATGGTCCCTTCGGCAGCGGCCACGTATGCGACCAGCATGACTCCGGCAGCCAGTCGTATCCCGTAGGGTTTTGTATAACCCAGCAGCCGCTTTATTTCTGGTGATATCAGACGCCCCACTCCCCGGCCCTCAAGAAACCCTCACTCTACGCTATTCGCCCGCGAGTACCCTGTCAAACCGGCAATCGCGGATGATTTGTCCATTTAACCGCCCCACGGCTAAACAGGCGGGAAAGACGTGCTCAGGAACTCCGAAAGCAAATCAGATTCTCCGACTCGCCCAATACGTGCGCAGTCTTCTCCGGAATCAACGACAGCAGCTTCCTGTAACTCTGCTTGTCAATGATTACCGTCGCTTTCTGAGCTCGATGCAGCTTCACGGCCAGGCCGTCTAGATTGTCTGCAAGTTGCGCGTACCTGTTGCTGTACCAAACGAACTGATACAGGTAGTCCGTGCGGCCATCCGTGTACGTATACATAAGAATTCGTTGGTCCGGCGAACTGTTCGCCTGCGCTAAGGGTGCGAGCTTGACCATATCGTCAGCGCGCGCCTTCGGCGGGAACAAAAAAGATAAGCAAATCGCCGCCACGCCAATGGCGCAGGCGGAATCAAACATCAATTTTCTCCGCGTGACGCGTAGCCAGCGGTTCAACGCGATTGCCGAGAGAATAGAGAACGCCGGAAACACCGCCATGATGTAGCGCGGGTACCTCGTCTCCGCCAAGCTGAACGGCACAAGAACAAAAAGCACCCACACCAGCAGCAATATGGCGGTTTGATCCTTGGCTCTTCGCACCGCTCGCGCTTCGATTACCAATCCCGCGACGAGAAATGGCAGCCATGGCCAATAGTATTTGAGCAGCGCCAACGGATAGTTGAAAACGGTCGTCCAGCCGCGTGGCCCTCCTTCGGGATGAAGCTTGCTGCCGAGGAACTGCAAATGGGAAACGAAGAACGCCGCTCCATGCAGCCGGTACTGCGAAACGTACCAGATTGCGGGCAAAACGACAGTGAGCAACACACCGCAAATCAGCGCTGGCGACAGCAACAATCCGAATCGCTTAGTCAAAAGCAGGTGCGCCAAAACGATTCCGAGCGCGAGAAAGCCCACCACCGAACGCGTGAGCACCGCGAGCGTGAATGGCAAGCTCATCAAAACCAGATACACGCTATTCTTCAGGCCTTTTGTGTAGAAGAAAATTCCCAACGCAGAAAAGAAGGTAAAAGGCACATCGCTCATGGCATGAGAGGCGTTTTTCAGGAAGAATTGCGTCGAAGCGAGCACCAGCATGGACATCAGCGCCAGCCAGGAATCACCGGCCAGTTCCAAAGTCAAAAAGTACATCAGCAGAATTGCCCCGAAGCCAAGCAATGCCGACGGGACTTTCGCGGCTCTATCCCCTATCCCAAACAGCTTGAACGAGCAGGCTTCCAACCACGGGAACGCTGGCCCCTGCGCTAGGATGAACTCTCCGTTGAAGCGCACGTTCCACCAATCGCCCGTGCGCACCATTTCTTTTCCCTCATGCGCGAAGTAGGAGTCGTCGTAGCCTGCGAGTCCCTGCCCTCGCAACGAGGCAAGTAGCAACAACGCCGCCAGCACCCCCAACACCGCAACGCGAGCAGTTTGACTTTCCACCGCCGGCGTTTCGATTCCTACGCGTTCCTTCTCCACTGCGGTTTCCATCCTGCTGACCGTGTCCTGAGGTTTCGCAACCCCTCATTAGGTGAAAAAGACTACCCTCTCTCGCAGTTCCTAATTTCGATTTTCGAATTTCTATTTGTTGATGTCGCGGTGCACCACGCGCGCCTGGAAACCCTTCTTCTCCAGCGCGTGTTTCATCCACTCCGCCATCATGACTGAGCGGTGTCTTCCCCCGGTGCACCCGAAGGCGATGGTCAGGTAGCTCTTGCCCTCTTCGATGTAGTGTGGAATCAGGTACGCCAATAGGCTGTACATGCGTCGCAGAAATTCTCCGGTCTGCGGGAAGGACTGGATATACCGCCGCACCTTTGCGTCTTTACCGGTATATTGCCTTAATTTTTGTACAAAATGAGGATTCGGCAGGAACCGCACGTCAAACATCAGATCCGCATCGGTCGGTACGCCGAACTTGTACCCGAAGCTCACCAGCGACACCAGC
>Ga0187782_10000394_pt1 | contig 29069 bp, 24 predicted proteins | sample 0715_SJ02_MP15_2_FD_132454 | JGI IMG/M metagenome (GOLD analysis project Ga0187782, IMG submission 132454) | Tropical peat soil microbial communities from peatlands in Department of Meta, Colombia - 0715_SJ02_MP15_20_MG | ecosystem: Environmental > Terrestrial > Soil > Wetlands > Peat | place... | reverse complement strand
CGTACGTCAGCCCGGCGTCATGGCAGCCGATGCGACCGACGGTCTGCTCGTCGAGAAAGCGGTCGACCTCGTCACGCGCGAGCTCGTTCATGCGAGAGAACCCTAGCGCATGGGGTATCGCGGGAGTCAGCCCGAAATCGGGTGGAGGTGCACGATGGATGTGCGCGATGCTATCCGGCGAGGCTGGGGCCTTGCGCCGAACCCGGGGGGTTCGACGCGGCCCGCAAGAGCGCGAGGGCGTCGAGATGGAGTGCCAGCGCGCTTCGCATGACGCTCTCACGGACCTCGGTCGAGGGTGGGGCCTGCTCCCACGTTCCGACTTGCTCTCTGAGCTCGCGTGCACGCTCGGCAAGATCACGAACGCGCTCGGTCGGCTCGAGTCGATCCAGCACTTCGATCGCCGAGTCGATCGCGCGCTCGAGACGCGTGGCCGCGGCGTGGCGAGCTTCTCGCAATCGGAGGCGGGGTATCGGCGCAATCGGCATTGCCGGATCGAGGTTTCGGAGGCCCCCATCGCGGGACCGAGGTCTCCGGTTGCGTGCATTCAACCGCAGCAAGCGAGGGCGCATTCCCCGGCCCGGCCCTGCGCCCCAGTTTTCCCGACGAGCTGTCTCGGTTGGGTGACGAGTGGCGCTCGGGCGAGGCTTTTGCGGCCGTAAGCTCTCGTCGCCGCCCCCGCTCACACGCAGCGGCGTGACTCAGGCATGAGCGGGCGGCGGCACCTTGACCCTCGACCTTCGACGCGCCCAGGCAGCGCGCTCGTGGAGGGGAGCGCCGCACCTCCCGCACCGCGCATCCCCCGGCCCGCGCCTCCCGCGCCTCTCGCGCCCTGCGCACCCCTACGCTGCACCGCCCGGGCGAAACCGCTTCACGCCGCTCCAAAGCGCTCTAGCATCGCCTCGGTGAACCCGGTCGGGAATAGCTGCGGCGCACGAAGCGCTGTCCTCGCGCGAGGTGCCGTGGCCTTGCAAATCGGCGACGAGAGCCCGCCCGTGGAGCGATTTCGGCGAGCGGTCGCGTGGGACATTCTTGCCCTCGGCGCGCTGGTTGTGGTTCCGGCGCTGGTGCTGGCGGCCTGCGTGACGACCGACAAGTACGAGGCGGCGGTCGCCGATGCCCAGCATGCCCGCGCAGAGCTGGGAGACAGTGAAAAGGGGCGGCAGGCGGACGTGGCGGCGCTGAACCAGAAGCTCGCCGACGCCGAGGCTCACGCGCAGGACCTGGCGCAGCAACTGAGCGACCTGTCCACCTCCGACCACAACCTCCAGGCCAAGCTCGACGAAGCGACTGCAATCAACGCGCAGCTGCGAGGCGAGCTCGAACGCCTGGGCAAGAACGTCGATGCGATGCTGCAGGAAAAGGGCACGCTCTCGAAGGCGCTCGACGACGCCAAGAATCGCCTCGAGGAGCTGAGAAAGGCGCAGGCCGCGGCCGAGGCCCGGACGCAGATGTTCCGGCGCTTCATCCAGAAGCTGAAGAAGATGATCGACGCCGGGGAGCTCCGCGTCACGACGCGCAACGGCCGCCTGGTCATTCAGCTACCGAACGACGTCCTCTTCGATTCGGGCCAGACCTTCATCAAGCCGGCGGGCGCCGATGCGCTCACGCAGCTGGCGAAGGTGCTGGTCACGATCAACGGCCGCTCCTTTCAGGTGGCCGGTCACACCGACAACGTCCCCATCCAGACGGCACGGTTTCGTTCCAACTGGGAGCTGTCGGCTTCCCGAGCCGTCGAAGTGGTCCACTTTCTGGTCATGCGCGGCGTTGCTGCCGCCGAGCTCTCCGCCGCCGGATACGCGGAGTTCGATCCGGTGGCGAGCAACGACACGCCCGACGGGCGCGCGAAGAATCGGCGCATCGAGATCTCGCTCCAGCCGAACCTCGACGAGCTGGTGGCCGCTCCCGACGTCCAGTGATCCGCGACCGGCTCAGGGCAGGCCCGGCGTGGCGACCCGGGTCGTGTAGATGGCGTGCAGCGTCGTGATGTAGAGGGTGCGGCGGTCGATGCCCCCGAACGTGCAGTTCGAGGGGCGGTCGGGCAGCACGATGTCGCCCAGGTACCTGCCTTCGGGAGTGAAGACTTCGATCGCTTTGACCGAGTCGTCGTTGTTGGCAACGTAGAGATCGCCGGCGTCGTCGATGCAGATACCGTCGGGCACTTTGAAGCGGCCTTCGGGCACGCCCGCGGCGTCGATAAGGACCGTCGCGGATCCGACCCCCCCGGCGGCGTCGACGGGCAGCTTCCACACGCGATTCTGGGCATCGCTGCCGACGTAAAGCGTGCGCCCGTCGGGCGAAAGCGCCACGCCATTGGGCATCGAGACGGCGTAGGCGACCGAGAGGCCTCCGTCGGGCGCGATGCGGTAGACCGCCTGAGGCGGGTGGGCGCCCGGCTTGGCTCCCCACACCGTATCGGTGAAGTAAATATTGCCGTCGCGGCGGACGACGATGTCGTTCGGCGCGCTCAAGGGCGCGCCATCGCCCGCCGGGAAGTGATCGGCCAGGACCGCGCGCCGTCCATCGGGCGTGATGCGCACGACGGCGCCGTTCCAGCGCTCGCAAGCTAGTAGATTGCCGGAAGGGTCGATGCCCAGGCCGTTGGTGCTCGTGGTCGAGGCGGGGTACGGCTCGACCGCGAAGGTGCGACGGACCGGGTCATACCGAAAAATCCTCGCGCCGGGCCCATTTTGCTCGATGACATCCGAAAAGAGGAGAACGCCTCGGCCGGGGACCCACAGGGGTCCCTCGAGGGACTCGAAGGGGACGTCGCTCGGAAGAGCGACCGCGACTTGCGCGCCCGCAAAGGCAAGGGGGTGCGAAGTCAAAGGCGATGCCGCGGCAGCTGCGACGCGATTGGCGGGAGCCGCGCCCGGATGGGCGCAAGCCGCGCATGCCACGACTGCCCACGCCGACCCTGCGAAAAAGACCCCACGACCTGAACTGCCGCCGAGCACGGCAGCGGTGGTACCACGGACCGTCGGGTCGAAACATGCCGCTGCGAGCCCACGGCAACGGTGGCGTCGACGCGGCCCGCGACGGGAAGACCGCCGGGCGACGTTTGCCGACCGACCCCGCGTTTCACGCGACGAGAGGCATGGCTGCGTCGATGAGCCGATGCTTGAGTGGACGGACCGCTGCCGCGCAGTCGAGAGCAGCCCCTCCCCCGGCCTTACTCCTGCGCGGCGGCGGCCTTTTCGAGCACGGCGTTTTCTTCGCGACGGTCTTTTTGGAGCGCGACGTACTTTGGCGGCGGCGATTACTGCAGAGTCGCCGCGCAGCTCGGGGCGGCGGCACGGGCGGCTCGTCATCGGAGTTCCATGAGCGGGGGCCGCGAAGTAATCTCGCTCGCCGTGAGGCTCTTCCAGGCCGGCTGCGCGCTGGCGGCGATTTTGCTCGCCACACCCCCCGCGAGCGCCGCCGAGCCGGACGGCGGGCTTGCTTTCATCGCCGGTACGGCCGCCCTCGTCGCCACGTTCACGGTCGGAGGCCTTCTTCTCGCCACGTCGAACGACAGCGCCGCTCAGAATAATGCCGGATGGCTGACGATCGAGTCGGGGTTCGTGCTGGCTCCGATCGCCTCGCATGCGCTCGTCGGAGAATGGACCCGCGGTCTGCTCTTTGCCGCGCCTCCGGCCGCTGCCATCGGGGGGACAGCCACGCTGTTCGAGCTCGAGCCCGAGACGATCCTCAGCGGGTCGCTTCCGCAGCAGCGAGTGCTCTGGTCGCTTTTCGTCGCGGGGCTGCTGTCCGGATCGGCCGGCGTCGTCGACGCGGTGCTCGCCCCGAACCGGCAGAAGACGAAGCCGGTGACGGTCATTCCGAGCGTGGCCCGCGGGCAGATCGGGCTTCAAGTCGGAGGGACGCTGTGAGCTCCCGACCGAAGGCGATCGGGGCCGGCCGGCGGCGCGGCACCATGGGAAGAGCGCGCGGCGGCTGGGCGCTGGGCACGCGGGCCGTCGCCGTCGGACTCGGGCTGGCGACTTTGGCCGGCGGCGCAGCGGGGCTGGCGGGATGCGCGACCGTGGCGCAGAACCGACGCGGCCACCTTGCCGATCCGATGATGAGCCTGACGGGCGAGTCACTCGACGCGGCCCGCCACCAGAAGCTTTACGACACGCGCGAGGGAGCAGCCGGGGGAGACGGGGCCACGGCGGGCGGCGGTTGCGGCTGTCAGTGATGCGCGGCACGGGATTGCGAACGGTCGGCGCCGCCGTCTTGGTCGTGGCGGTGGCCAGAGCGGTTCGGGCGCAGAGCACGGCACCGCCCGCCCCGCTGTCGCCGCCGAGCGACACGGACATTCTCGAAACGCTCGACGAACGCCTGCGCGTCGAGTCCGTCACGACCCGGATCACTTCGTTCGACCAATTCGGACACGGGTATCAGGCGCAGGGCGGCCCTCTGCTCGGCCCTGGTTCGGAACGCGCCACGATCCTCGAGCCGCAGCTCGAGGTCGTCGCCTCGCAGGGCGACCGGCTGCGGCATCGGCTCTGGGTCCCGGTCGATTTCGTCACGAACGCATCCGCCGACGCCATCGACGTCGTCAGCAACGCGTCACGCCACGTGCAGGCGGGCAGTCTGGACTGGGCCAGCACCTATCGTCTGGATGCCGCATCGGACGTCACGATGAGCAGCGGGTTGCACCTCGAAGAGCCGTTCCGTTCGTGGAACGCCGGCATGGGCATGACTCGCTCCTTCGCCGACGGCGATACGGTGCTGTCGGGCAACCTCGCCGAGGTGCTCGACTGGTTCGATCGGTTCGACATTCACGGCGGCCGCCATGGTCGAACCGATCGCTCGAGCACGACGGCCAGCGTCGGCGTGACCCAGGTCGTCACGCCCGAGACGGTGGTGAACGTCAACTACGGGGTGACCCTGCAGCGCGGCGAGCTCGGCAACACGTGGAACAGCGTACCGCTGACGGACGATCAACGCGGCCCGGAGATCCTCCCCGTCGAGCGGCTCCGACAGGCCGTCGTCTTCCGCGCCGCCCAGTTCTTGCCCTGGAACGGTGCGCTTCACCTCTATTACCGATTCTACGCGGACGACTGGGGGTTGACTGCACATTCGATCGAGGGCGAGCTTCTGCAGCGGCTTTTGCCCCAGCTCTACGTCGGGGCCCTTTACCGATTTCACACGCAGACGGGCGTCGATTTCTTCACCACGCTGGCGAATCCCAACGGGTCGCTGCGAACGGCCGACAGCGATCTGGCGCCGCTGGACTCGCAGACCATCGGCGGCAAGGTCGTCGTCGATCTCCCGCCAGCGCGGTCCGTCCCGGCGCTGCACTTCGAATTCGGGTATGAACGGTATTGGAGATCGAACGACCTTCATACCAACGTCGTCACATGCGCCACCGGCTACCGCTTCTGACGGTCTTTGTCGCCGCCGCCGCGCTCGCCGCGGGTTGCGGCGACACGGCTTCCGTTCTGCGGGATCGCGCAGCGCCCGCAGGATCTCCTTCATGTTCGGTCGCCGAGGGCTGCGTTCCACGGACACCGCTCGTGGCGCTCGACGGACAGGCGACCGACCTTGCGTCGGTGGTTCGAGGCCGCACGACGATCGTCAGTCTGTGGGCCACGTGGTGCGAGGCATGTGCCCGCGAGATTCCCGCGCTCGAGCGGTTGAGCTCACTGGCGAGCGCGCGAGGCGACGCGCTGGTCGTCCGCATCGCCGTCGGCGAACCGCACGAGGCGGTCGCGGCGTTCATCCGAAGCCGCGGCGTGCTGATCCCGCAGCTGGTCGACGAAAGCTTCCAGCTCGCCGACGCGCTGGGTGAACGGCGAGTGCCTTCGACCCTCGTCATCGATCGCACCGGGCGCGTCGTGTTCCGAGAAGGCGCGCTCGATGCCTCTGGGCTGGCGGCATTCCGCAACGCCCTCGGCACCCGGGAGTCCGGGGGGAAAGCGGACTGAGGCGAGGCGCCGTTACTGCCGCGATTCGAACACGCGGTCGTTGTCGATCGGGCGCGCCACCGAGGCAGCCGGCCGCGACCGAGCTGCGGCCGGACCCGCCGTCTTGCGCGATGAAGCGGCGTCGCTGCGCGCGGACTCGTGCCCGGAGGCCGTTTCGAGGGCTCCGTTGGTCGGGGCGATCGGTTCTTCGGGGGCAACGCCCCGTTCCCCGGAGGGGGCCGCGCCTGGCGGCGGAAGAGTCGCGGGGAGCGCGCCCACCGGCACGACGGACCTGGACACCAGGACGGGGGGCTGGGGGCGCGACGCCGGCGTGATCGCTGCGCCGGCCGACGAGCTGTGCTGCACCGAACGGACGAGCGCGGCCACGCTGACCATGACGGCGGCCGTGAGGACGAGCACGGCGCCGAGGACCCGCGCGCGCGCGGTGCGACGGATAGTGCTCGCGCTGAGGGTGACACTCAGCAGGTCCGATCGCGGCTCGCTCGACACGCGCCGCGCTCGATTGGCTCCATCCACCACGGTCGCAGCGTCCGCGGCGGCCGCCTTCTGCGCGATGGGCGAATCGCGAGGGACGAACCCCGAGTCGGGCTGACTTTCGATCGCCGTGACCTTGGCCATTCGATCGGCGAGCGCGTCGGCCGCCAGCCGCTCGACCCACTCACCGACGGCGATCGACGGCGACTCCGGGATGTTGCACTGTCCGAGCGCAACGCACATCTCGCGCGCCGTGGCAAAGCGATCCTCGACCTTGGCCGACAGGCCCCGCATGACGAGCGCGTCCAGCTCCAGGGGAACGTCCGGCGCGATGCGGCTGGGGGGCTTGATGTCGCGTTTCAGCAGTCTCGCGACAAGGTCGACGTCGGTGTCGCCATCGACGAGGCGCTCGCCGGTCAGCATCTCCCAGAAGACGACGGCCGCGGCGTAGAGATCGGTCTGGCGCGTGACTCCGCTGCTCATGAGCTGCTCGGGCGCCATGTAGGCCAGCTTGCCCTTGATCTGGCCCTCTTGCGTCGTGCGGGAACGTCCGGCGGCCTTCGCGACCCCGAAATCGAGCAGCCGCGCGACGCCGTCGCTACCGACCAGGATGTTTTGCGGTGTCACATCGCGGTGGACGATGTTGAGCGGTACCCCGCGCTCGTCGCGCGCCTCGTGCGCCGCATGCAGGCCCTGCAACACATCGGCCATGACCCGCACGGCGATGGCCAGAGGGATCCGTTCATGGCGCGCCCGCAGGCACCGTACGAGCCGGCTGAGCGATTCGCCCTGCACGTACTCGAGGACGAGAAACAGCTCACCCCGCGCGGCGACGACGTCGAGCGTGGGAACGACGTTCGGATGGCGGATGCGCGCGGCGAGCCGGGCCTCGTCGAGGAACATCGTGACGAACTCGGGGTCCTTGGCGAACTGAGGGTGCAGGCGCTTGATCGCCACCGTGCGCGAGAAGCCGCCCGAGCCGAGCAGGCGGCCGAGAAACACCGTCGCCATACCGCCGGACGCGATCTCGTCGAAGATCTCGTATCGTCCGACGATCCGAGGTGCCACCTCGGTCGGCTCGCTCATGGGCGACAGCGTAGAGGGGACTGACCCGAGCGGCAACGAATCCAGCTCAGCCAGAAAGATGGGAACGACGCGCCGCGAGGAGCGGTCCGGCGGATCCGACTCTCGAGTCCGCGGGCCGGCCGCGCCGGCGCTTCGAGCCCCTGCGGGCTGCGCCCGAACGGCACTGTCCTCGCCGCGCCCGCCCGTCGCGGGTTGCGGCGCGGAAGGGCGGACGTCGGCTTGGAGGGCGTCGTCGGCCGAGCGGCGCGCGTGACCCGACCTTCCGTCGCGGTCGCGCGCGTCGGCCTCGGGGACTGCGTTCGAATCGAAATGTCGCCGTTCGTCAGGCACCTTCGAATTCTCCACCACGACGCCGCTCAAGATTCTGCAGTGCTGCAGCAGTTCGAGTTTCCCCCAATGGGTGCACACGAGCTCGTGGGCTGGAGTACCCCTCACCTGGCATCAGAAGGCAAGGGTCGCCGGATTCTCCGCCGGCCAGACGTCCTTGCGCGGAAAAAAGCCCTCACAACGGATCGCAAGACTTCGGTCCCGGCGCAATGGCTCAAACGGGGGTCTCCCTCGGCCGGCGAGCCGAACACGCGCGACCTCGGTCCCGGCGCCATACGGCGCGGCGCCCAGCGCGCCCGAATGAGGCTACGCTTCCTCGTAACGATGGCTGATGCGGTCACGCTCATCGTGCTCGTCGCAGCCAGCGAGGCGTCGAGCCCGACGACCCGCGCGATGACCCACGCCATGCACGAGGCGCTCGGGCCGAGCGCTCATGTCATCGTGCACGAGACGAGCGGCGACCCCAACGATGCGGAGGCCCTCGCCGCCGAACGGAAAGACGGATCCGACGCGGTGGTCGAGCTCGTGTGGGCCGACGCGCATCACCGGGAGGCCACGCTGCGGGCGCACATCGCGCGTAGCCGGCGCTGGCTCGAACGTTCGCTCACGTTCCGGCCTTCGGACGCCGAGGCCGAGCGCGGGCGCACGCTCGGCTTCACGGCTGCCTCGGTCCTGCCCGAGGTCGAACCCGTAACCGGCGGCACCCCCGAGAGCCCTTCGCCGGACCATTCGGCCGGTGGCGGGGCGAGCCCGAGCGCGCCCCCCGCCGGTTCCGGATCGGCCGAACCGGCGCCGGCGCCGGGACCCCCCACGCCGCCGACAACGCCCACGACCCCAGTGTCCAGCGCGGCACCAACCACCGCGCCTCCGCCGGCGCCGCCCCCGCCCGCAGCACCGCCGCTTGCGCCGTCTGCGCCGCCCCCCCCGAAGGAAGCCGCTCCGGAGAAGCCTGCCGTCGCGCGGACGCCGCCCCTCGCCCCGCCGGCGGCGCCTCCCGAAGGGCCGAAAGCGCCGCCGCCCGCGGCATCGCCTCTCGCAACGAGCTCGGGAGCCGGGGCCACGAGCTCCCCGGCGCAAAACGGCGGCTGGTCCGAGAGCGCAGAGCGCTGGTCCCCAACGCCGTCGGGAGGTCCACCAGGCACGTTATTATTCGCCGCCCTTGGAACGAGTGTCGCTGCACCCGGCGGACTCGGCGCAAACGGGGCCGTCCGGTGGTTTGCGTTCCGCGAGATTCCGTGGCTGTCGTTCGGTGTGGTCGGGGGAGCCGTCCGCTTCCTCGGCTCGACTTCCGCGGTGGGGCCTGGAGGAGCATCGTCCGGCTTCAAGTGGTCACTTGCAAGTGTGGGCGGCGGCGCGGCGCTGCATCCCGTTCGCGCGTCGACCGAGCTGCCGTTCGGACTCGAGGTTCGCGTCGACGCGAACCTCTTGTACCTTGCGGTCTCGCCGGAGCAGAGTCTAGATGCGAGGGACACGCCCCACTGGAACGGGAGCCTCGACGCCATTGCCGACGCCACGTGGATGTTCGCCCGAGGCTTCGAGCTGGTCGTCGGTGCGGGGGGTGCGTACGCCTTTTCCTCTGATAAGCTGAGGGTGCAAGGCGGGCCGGAGGTTTCGCTGCTACCGGCGCTGTATGCCGTCTTCGAGGCCGGATTTCGCGTAAGTTTTTGATCCGCCTGCTGGTCGGGTCCTTGGGGTACTATCCCACAGAATGGCCATGAGCACCGCGCGCACCAGTCGGCCCAAGCTGTGGCTCGTGCCCAGTACGGGCTCACGGCCGCAGGCGGTCGCCGCCGCGCCGGCGCTCGACGACAGTGAGCTCTTGACCGCCGTCCGAGCGGGGGATCCGAGCGCCGCGACGGCGCTGCACGATCGGGTGCGCCCCCAAGTCGACCGGACGATCCGTCGCCTGCTCGGCTCGCGCGACTTCGACCACGACGACATCGCACAGCAAGCGATGATCGAGCTGGTGAGCACAATCGAGCGGTATCGCGGGGACTGTTCGCTCGATTCCTGGACGAGCACGATCACGGCGCACGTCGTCTACAAGCACATTCGGCGGCGCAAGACCGAGCGGCGCATCTTCGGCGCACTCGACGCCGATCTGCTTGCAGAGACGCGCTCGGCATCGAGGCTGGGGCGCGAGACGATCATCCGCGACGTGATGAGCCGCGTGCGCGAGCACCTCGATCAGATCGACGAGAGCAAGGCGTGGACGTTCGTGCTCCATGACGTCTGCGGTCACGATCTGCGCGAGATCGCGAAGATTACCGGAGTCAGCATCACTGCCGCCCAGACGCGCCTGGTGCGCGGGCGGCGCGAGGTTCACGAACGCATTGCCAACGATCCCGAGCTCGTGAACCTCCTCGAATCGATGGAGGGGGAGTCATGAGCGCGCCGCGCTATGCCTGGCTCGCGAGTCGATTGTTCGTTCGCGAAGGCGAGCCGGAGGGGCCGTCCCCGTCCGCCGAAGAGCGCGCGCGCGCCATCCACGCGGTCTCCGAGGCTCTGTCGGAGCGCGCCCGCAGGCGCCGGCTGGGCCGGGTGGCGCAGTGGGCCTCGGCGTGTGCGGCGGCGGTTGCAGTGGTCGCGGCGACGGCGGGCGTTACACGCCACGTCCTCCGGCGAGACGTCCCCGTCGCTGTGGCCGCCTCTCCTGCGCGAAGCATCCAGATCGTCGCACACCCGATCGGCAGCGGCGCGAGCGTCGTCGTTTCCGGCGCTCCAGCCCCGCTGGCCGATGGACGGCAGCTCGCCGAGGGCAGTCACCTGGTGACGCCCCCCAACGGGCAGGCCACCCTCGCCTTTTCGACGGGCACGAGCGTCATGCTCGGCGAAGGCACCGATCTGACCATCAACGGCGACGGTGCGATGCAGCAGCTTCACCTCGCCGGCGGCTGGGTCGGTCTGCACGTGGCGAAGCTCGGAGTGGGCCAGCGCTTCCTCGTCACGACTTCGGATTCGGAAGTCGAGGTGCGCGGAACACAATTCCGGGTCTCGATCGCCCACCCGGACGCGACGTGCGGCGGTGGAACGCCGACACGCGTGGCGGTGACCGAGGGCGTCGTCACCGTGCGTCATGGCGGGGTTGAATCGCGCGTTGCCGCCGGCGAGCAGTGGCCGGCGGGCTGTGCTGAAGGGGAGGTCCGTATGGCGCAGAGCTGGACGGCCGTCACCTCCGCAAAGGCAGCGACGGCGGCTCCGACCGTCGTCGCCTCGACGCTTGCCGAGCGCAATGACCTCTGGGAGCAGATCGTCACGGCCAAACAGCAAGGCAGCCTGGGCTCTGCGCTGAGCCTGTGCGATCGTTTCGTCGCGAAATATCCTTCGGGCCCCCTTTCTGAGGACGCCAGGGTCGAGCACATGCGGCTGCTCCGAACGCTGGCACCCGGGCGGGCACCCGTGGCGGCTCGGCAGTACATGACGTCGTACCCGAACGGCTTTGCTCGCGGCGAAGCGGAGGCGATCGTCGCGGGGACGCCGTGAGGCGCCTCGCGCTTGCCGTTGCCCCGCTCATGGCAACGGCGGTCGTGGCCTGGAGCTGCGGAGGCGACGTCTGGTCGTTCGACTACCCGGACGCCTCGACCGACTTGACGGCTGAAAGCGAGCTCGAGGCAGGAGCTCCGGATGCAGCAGTCGCCGACGCGCGAGCCAACCAGGAGGAAAGCGCGCCGCCCCCGAGCAACCCGCCGGGACAGGGGTGCCCGCCGCCCGACGCGGGGTTCCACGAGTGCGTCGTGTGCGCGAATGATGACGATTGCACCAAGTCGGCGATCGCGCAGGAGTTCGGGTTTCTTGCGTGTGGATTGGAGAAGCGCTGCGTTGAGTGCACGCCCGGTCCTCCCGACACGTGCCCGAATACGAGTAGCGGCCCCCAGACGTGCGTCGACGAGCACTGCGTGACGGCGTGCACGATGACGGCAGACTGTCCTGGGAAAGCCTTCTGCTCTTCGGACCGGTTTGACGCATTCGATGCGGGATTCAATAGTGGCGGGTTCAGCGCATTCGATGCAGGATTCTGCCTCGAATGCGGATTGGGCGGCAACGGGGTGTGCGGGCCGTCGACCTGCAATGGCGACCAGATTTGTGTTGAGTGCACGGACGGGGGTTGCGGTATGGGTGGGACGTGCTCGCAGTATGGGTATTGCGTCGGTATCGCCTCGCGCGACGGAGGCTGAGACTACAGCGGCGTGGGGGCGTGCCCGCGCGCCGCGGTGAGGCAGCGGGATCTTTCGCCGACGACCTTGCGGTCGTGCGCCCGCGCCGCGAGCTCTGCGCCGCGATCCCCTGCGCCGCGCTCGGGTGCGTGCTCGCCGTCGGCTGCGGAGCGGGAGCCACCGATACCGCGTCAGCCGCGGGCGGCGCTCCCCCCGTCGCCGCGAGCCCTGCGTCTTCCGAGTCCGCGAACCCGCCGGCGCCTCCGCCGACCGCGCTGACGCCCGCCCAGCTCACGGAGCTTCTCAAGCCGCTTCACGTCGCGCTGAGCCAGCACAACCTCCTCAAGAACTCGTCCTTCGAGGGATCGCGGAGCCTGCCCTGGATGACGTCGTTCACCGCGCCCGGAAGCGGCGAGGCCCACGTGGAGTCGGGCGCCTACTGCCTGCACGTGGCGAACGCGGGTGCCCATCCGTGGGACGTGCAGTTTCGTCATCGCGAGATGACGATCCGGAAGGGTCACCACTACACGCTGCGCTTCAAGATCGGATCGACGGTTCCGACTCAGCTCGAGGTCAAGGTGGCCATGTCGGGGCCGCCCTACAAGGCGTACTGGCATCAGGGCCTGGACCTCGGCGCGGCACCGCAGGTCTTCACGTCCGACTTCACGATGGGCGGCGACGACGACCCGACCGCCGAACTCACGTTCCACGCGGGGGGTAAGACGGCCGCGAAGCAAGCGCCCTTCGCAATCTGCGTCGATGATGTCGTGCTCGAAGATCCGGAGTTCGAGCCGATGCCGGAGCCTTCGCCTCCTGCGATCCCGAACGTACTGGTCAATCAGCTGGGGTATCTGCCGATGGCCCCCAAGGTGGCGATCGTCAAGACGGCGTCCGAGACCCCGGTCCCGTGGCTGCTCCTCGACCGGCTCGGCCACACGGTCGCGTCCGGGTCGACCCTGGCGCACGGAGCCGACCCGGCCTCCGGAGACGACGTGCAGTGGGCGGACTTCACCTCGGTTTCGAAGCCGGCAGCGGGCTACACCATCAAGGTGGGGGCCGACCAGAGTCACCCCTTCGAGATCGGGCCCCGCCTGTATCGCAAGCTCAAGTACGACGCGCTCGCCTTCTTCTATCAAAATCGCAGCGGCATCGCGATCGCCATGCCCTACGCGGGCGATCCGAAATGGGCGCGCCCCGCCGGTCATCCCGGCGACAAGAGCGTCCCATGCGCTCCGGACGCGCGGTGCGAGTATTCGCTCGACGTCTCGGGCGGCTGGTACGACGCGGGCGACCACGGCAAGTACGTCGTCAACGGTGGCATCAGCGTCTGGACACTGCTCGACCAGTACGAGCGGGCCAAGGCCCTCGGCTCGTCCGCGAGCGACTTTGCCGACGGAACGATGAACATTCCCGAGCGCCACAACTCGGTGCCCGACCTGCTCGACGAGGCTCGCTGGGAGCTCGATTTCCTCATCAAGATGCAAGTGCCCGAAGGCCATCCCCTGAGCGGCATGGCCCACCACAAGATCCACGATCGCGAGTGGACGGCGCTCGCGACCCGCCCGAGCGATGACCCGGTACCGCGATTTTTGCGCCCCGTCAGCACGGCCGCGACCCTCAATCTGGCCGCGACCGCCGCCCAGGGGGCCCGCGTATGGAGCTCGATCGATCCGGCCTTCGCGACGCGCTGTCTCCAGTCCGCCGAGCGCGCGTGGACTGCCGCGGTCGCCAACCCGGCGATGATCGCCCCGGTGAGCGACGGCGTCGGCGGGGGCGCCTACGACGACGGTGACGTATCCGACGAGTTCTACTGGGCGGCGTCGGAGCTCTTCATCACGACGAAGAAGGCCGTGTACGCCGACTTCCTGCAGAAGTCGCCGCACCGGCTGTCGGTACCGACCGACGCCGGCGGGCAAGCCACCTCGATGACGTGGGGGGCCACGGCCGCGCTCGGAACCATCTCGCTCGCCCTGGTGCCAAGCGCGCTGCCCAGGGCCGACGTGGCCGCGGCGCGCGCCGCGATCGTGAAGGCGGCCGACGCCTACGTCGCGATTGCGCGCGACCAGGGCTACCGCCTCGTCTTCAAGCCGGCTGCGGACGGCTATCCCTGGGGATCGAACTCGTTCGTCCTGAACAACGCGCTCGTCACGGCCCTTGCCTACGACCTCAGCAAGGATCGCCGGTACCTCGACGTGACCGCCGAGGCGATGGACTACGTTCTCGGCAGAAACCCGAACGATCAGTCATACATCACCGGCTACGGATTCCGCCCGCTCGAGCACCCGCACCATCGGTTCTGGGCGCACCAGGCCAATGCGGCATTCCCCTCGCCGCCGCCCGGGGTCATGTCGGGGGGCCCCAACTCCGGTCTTCAGGATCCGTACGTTCAGGCCTTCGGGCTGCAGGGATGCGCGCCCGAGAAGTGCTATGTGGATAATATCGAAGCGTGGTCTGCGAACGAAGAAGCCATCAACTGGAATGCGCCCCTGGCGTGGGTCGCGGCATTCCTCGACGAGCAGAGCGAGCGCGGCCGCCTCTGAGCCCGGACGCGAGGACTCGAGCGTGATCCAGACCAAGCCTTCCGCGTCGTGGCTCCCCGCCCCGGCGCTCGAGCCGCTCGACTCCATCCTGCCCTCGGAGCCGCTTCTGCTCATGGGCGCCGGTCCCGTGCCCATTCCGCACGCCGTCGCGCGCGCCAACGGCGTCGTCATCAACCACCTCGGCGAGACGATGGAACACGTCATTCGCAATCTCAAGCGGATGGCGCAGTACGCGTTTCAAACTCGCGGCGACAAAATCATGGGGGTCGCCGGGCCGGCATCCGCCGCGATGGAGATGGCCATCACCAATCTGCTGTGGCGCGGGCGCCGGTGCCTTTGCCTGAAGACCGGAACGTTCAGCAATCGCCTGGGCGAGATGGCCCGGTGCGTGGGCGCCGAGGTCACGGTCATCGAGCCCGAAACGGGCAAACCGGTCACGGCGGACATGGTGCGGAGCGCCTTCGAGAAGGCGCGCTACGACGTCGTGACGCTCGCGCAGGGCGAGACGTCCTGCGGAGTCCTCAACGGCGAGCTCGCCGAGATCGCCGGAGTCGCGCAGGCGCACGGCGCGCTCTCGATCGTCGACGCCGTCGTGACCCTGAGCACGATGCCGCTCGAAATGGATCGATGGGGCCTCGACGCCGTGGTGACCGGAGGTCAGAAAGGCCTCTCGTCGATCCCGGGGGTTTCTCTCATCGCGTTTTCGCCCCGCGCCTGGCAAGCGATCCAGCAGCGGCCCGTGGCCCCGACGCACTGGTGCCTCGACGCCGTACGCGCCCAGCGTTTCTGGGGCGAGCACGAGTACCACTACACGGCGCCGGTACCGGGCATCCTCGCGCTGTACGAGGCATTGCGTCTCGTCTGCGAAGAAGGACTGGCCCCGCGGCACGAACGCCACCGGGTCAGCTCGCAGTCGCTGCAGGCCGGCCTCGAGGCCATGGGACTGCGGCTCTTCATCCCCCGGCAGCACCGGCTCAACTCCGTCGTCGCCGTTCGCGTGCCGGAGCGCGTGGACGCGAAGAGCGTCCTCCCGTACATGTCGCGCAAATTCCGGGTGGAGATCTCCGGGTCGTTCGGGCTCGACATCGTGCGCATCGGCCAGATGGGCGAGCAGTGCCGGTCGCACAACCTGTTCAAGGTGCTCTATGCGACCGGTATGAGCTTTCGTCACTTCGGCGTGCCGCTCGATGTCAGCGAGGGGCTCGCGGAGCTCGAACGCGCGCTGACGCGCGAGCAGGAGTTCGAGTGAGGTCACGCGAGCGCCTTTCGCGCGGCGTCGCGGCCCTGCGAGCGACCTCGGCGTCCTCGCGAAAGTGCCGCACGTCCCGCCGCAAGGCGATGACATCGTAGACGGCCTGGCGCGCCTCGTCGGAGAAGCGGCCGACGCACTCGGGAACGAGGAGAGGCTCGACCATGGGAGCCGCGCGTCACGAAGCCACTCGCTGCCGCCCTCCGCCGTTCGGAGCGACCTGGTCGTCGGCGCCGGTGGCGACGAGTCGCGCGCGCAAGGCCACGTGCGCACGCGACGGACAGAAGGCGGTCAGGTCGCCTCGTCTCTCGTCATAGGAAAGCTCGGCGACTCCGATGGGCTGCGCCCGCAAGAAGCCCGTGGCAATCGCGAGATCCCCGCACAGAAACAGACCCACCCGCGCGGCGGTGAGCTCGACACCGCGCATCCATGCGCCGACCTTGGCCTGCCCTCCCCGAGCGTCGAGAACCCGGATGGCCTGCTTGAGCGGTCCGCGTCCGGCCTCGCCGAGCCGCTGCGCCAGACGCGCTCGAAGCGACTGGACCGCGGGAGGGAGGGTGGACGGCGCGTTCTCCGCCACACCCACCTGCACGGTCGCGAGCAGGAGCTCGGTCAGAGACTCCCGGGTGGGGTAGTAGAGAAGGACATGGTGCTCGGGCCGGTAGTAGGTCAGGTGGCGGCCGGCCAAAAACGCCAGGTCCTTGGCGGAGCGACCCGAGAGAACCGAGCCGCCGAGCGCTGTGGAGGGCTCGGGAGCGCACATCATGGCGACGCCGGGTGCGCCATCCATGGCGTACAGGTCGGGACAGCGAATGCCCAGAACGCGTGCGGCCCACTGGAAGCTGCGAACGACCGAGGCGGTGCTCGTCTCGCTCAGCCGCTGATTCCGATCGAGAGCCGGAAGGCGCTGGGCCGCGCGCAGCTCGTCGAGCCGCACAGCCACCGCCGGCTGCTCGATGGCCGCGAAGAGCGCGGCGAGCGCGTCGTCGTAGCCCGGAGCCCGTAGGGCACCCCACGCGGCGGCGTCCAGCGGGGCCCGAATGCGCACCGGACCGACGGTGCGAAACTGATCGACCAGCGCCTGGTGCTCGGCCTGCGCCGCGCTCAATTCTTCGAGCGCCATGGCCGTGAGGAGCGCCGCGTCGGTTTGCCCCTGGCGACGATGGATCTCGAAGGCGATTCGATACGGCGCAGCCGTCAGCGGCGTGCGGAAGGCAGCCGCTTCGATGCCCTCGAGTGCGCCCGCGTCCGCGGGAGGGGCGGGGGCCGAAACGACGCATGCCCCGGGGTCGGCTGGCAGACGGGCCGCCGCCAGCTCCCCGTCGTCGATCAGCGGGTCGGAGACCTCGACGCGCAGCTCGGGCGCGTGCGGATCCGTCGGGTCGGTGTCGGGACCGTAAGGGTCGGGCGCCGGCGCGCGCGGACCGTACGGGTCGGGCATCAACGCGTCGTGGGCTTGCGGATCGGCCACATAGGGGGGGGTCAACGCGTCGGAGGCTTGCGCGTCCGCCGCCTGGGCTACCGGAGCGTATGGAGAGGCGGCGGGGACCTCGGGGGCGAGAGGATCGGTCGGATCCGTCGCGTCCGCCTCGGCGGCCTCGGACTCCGAGGCGGTCGCTGCCACGGCGTATGGAGAGGCGGCGGGGACCTCGGGGGCGAGAGGATCGGTCGGATCCGTCGCGTCCGCCTCGAGGCCGCCGTCCGCGGCCAAGGGCGCACCCGGAGCCCTCAGCTCTCCGCTCTCTTCGTCGAGCCCCGGCTTCCAGACCGGGCCCTCACTCAGACGCTCCCCCGAAGGCTCCTGCGAATGGGACGGCACCGCGGGCGAGTAAGGGCCATCGCCTCGGGAACGCCCGTCCCCATCGGCCGCTCCTTCCACCTCGGCGGTGGGGCCGTCGGCGTGGGGCGAAGGCGCCCCGCGGAGGAAGAGAAAGCCGTCCGCGGCGGTCCGGTTCTCGGGCACCGCCATCGCGCTCTCATGCATGGCGGCGAGCACCGCTTCGCCGGAGGGCCAGTGCCGGCCCGGTGCCGGCGTCCCGAGTACCGCCCGGGTGAAATCGATGCGCCCCGCGGGCTCGGACGAGCGACGCACCACGGCGAATATGGCGCAACCGTAGTCTTGCGCCCCGAGAGCCTGAATTGCGCTTGCCAGAAGCGCGTGGGGCACGATGGGATCGGTCGGGTCGTCGTCGTACGTCAGCTCCAGCATGAACGACAGATCGGCGGGGGATCGCGAGACGAAAACCTCCGTCAAGAGCCCGAGGGGCACGGACTTGCCTCCCCCGAAGCCGAGCGCGTTTCGCCCGACCAGCCGGCCGCTCACATGCACCAGCACCGAATCGCCCGAATTGATCGTCGGCCCTGCTTTTTCAATGGCTTCCTGGGGGTCGCGGCCGGCCCCCGCGATGACGATGTCGAACCGGTAGCGCGCGAGCTGACCGCGCAGCCAGGCGAGAGCTTCGCGCCGCGATGCGGCGTCGCCGGCCCCGGGGTCGGTCGGGGCCACGAGGAGAGCCAGAGGCATGAGACACCACAGCCTAAAGGCGTCGGAGCATGTAGGCGAGCCCACTCCGCGCATTTCGAACGAGCCTGCCGTCTCCCGCGTAAAAATCTGTCTAGCCGGCAAACTGCCCGAAGCCCCGAGGGACAGCGCGGCTTGACATGAGCAGCCGTGCGCCCCAGGCGAACCTGCAAGCCGAAGGAGAGCGTCATGACCCTGCCGAACGAGACAATGGTCGAAGAGCTCGGTGAACTCATCCGGTTCGACTATGACGCGATTGGCGCATATACAGCCGCGATCGATGACGTGCGCGAGTCCGAGACCCGGGAGTTTCTCGTTCGCTTTCGCGAGGACCACGAACGCCACGTAATCGATCTTTCCGCAATCGTCCGTCGCCTCGGGGGAGTTCCTCCGACGAAGCCCGATCTCAAGGGATTCATGCGCAGGACGATGACCAAAGTGGCGGGCCTGGGCGGCATGAAAGGAACGCTCGAGGCCATGAAGTCGAACGAAAAGGTGCTGAGCGAGCGGTACGCGTACCACCTGTCATTCGAGTGGCCCTCCGAAGTCCGCGAGACGATCGAGCGAAGCTACAACGACGAGAAGCGGCACCTCGCCTGGATCGAACAGGCCCTCACGACGCACTCGTGGGACAAGCCCTCCGGACCGACCGCGAGCGCACCGCCGCGCTGAGCGCATGGCGCGGCGGCCGCCACTTTCGTCCCAGCGCGCGTTTCGCACCCCTCGTGCTCCGCCGGCCGCCCGCGAGACCGAGACGCGTCCGCCCGCCAGGCTCGAGACGCGTCCGCCCGCCAGGCTCAGACGCGTCCGCCCGCCAGACGCTCGACCGCGGCCACGAGCCCTGCGAGGGTGGCGGCCATGCGGTCCACGTCCGGCGAAGCCGTGCGACCTAGCTCCCAGGGGGATCGATCGGCGACCGTCACGACGGGCCAACCCCAGCGCCGTAGCCGCTGCGCGTCGCGCAAGTCCGCATCAGGGATCGCCCACCCGGCCCAGTCAGGAAGCCACACCGTCCGCGCCGGGATCCGGGAAGCCGCTTCAAACGCGTGACTTACCGCATAGGTCCAAGAGCGCAATCGAAAATCGCCTCCGAAGAAAAGGCATTCCGGGCGCGCGCGCGCCAGGGCCAGCGTCGCGAGGGAGAGCGCGACGTGGACCCGGGTTCCGACCGCGCGGAGCCGTTTCGCGTAGGCTGCGCAGCCCGCGATCCACGGAGCATCGGCCAAGGCGACGAAGCGCACCGATCGCCTCATGCGCGACGATCTGAGCGCACGAACGAGGGCGAGAAATAGCGCGACGCGCGTGTCGTCGTCCCGGTCGTAGCGGACGCTGACAATGACGCAAGGCGCGTCCCTGACCGCGCCCACGAGCTCCGACTCGATCGTGCGAACGCGAGCCCCCGGCTCGATGGGCTCGCGCACGACCACGCGATCGGCATCCAGCATCGCGCGAGCCAACGCTTCTTCGCGCTCTGGGCACCCCCCCTCGCCAAGCAGCGCGCGCGACCCGGTGGGCGCCCGCAGCCGAGCAAATCGTTCGAGGTCGGCCCGAAGGCGGGCCCGCACCTCGTGGTCGTGATCACCGGGCCACGAACGAAGCGCAGGAGCCCCGGCGTGCATGGCGCTGTACGCCGGCGCATCACTCGCGGGAAAGGACTCGACCGCGGCCTCATCCACCGGGTCCCCGGGCAGATGGGGCTCGAGCGTGGACGGCGGTGTCGTCTCCTGCGAAGTGCGGGGCGGGGGCCCTCGGTGGCGGCCCGCCTGCGGGAGTTGGTCGGCAAGGCGGCCCATCGGTTCTCGACTTGTTGCGTGTTGCATTCGGCCTGCCAGCGCGCGCCAGCGCGCCGCCGTGACACGCGCCCCGGCTCGACCGCCGAGGGCTCAGGAAGACGCAGCGGCTCGAGCGACACAGAGGGCGAACTGGCCGTCCGTGATCCACTCGGTCAGCAGCAGCCCTCCCGCGGCGAGCATCCGCTCGGCGCTGGCTTGCGTGAACTTGCGGCTGATCTCCGTGAGAATGAGCTCTCCCTTCGAGAGAGCGAGGCGCAGGTCCGCCCTCGGCAGCGTGATGACCTGCTCGCGCGTCGATACGAGGTGCATTTCGATTCGCTCGCGGGCCTCGTCGTAGGCGGCGATGTGTTCGAAAAAGCGATCGGAGATCTCGCCGCCGAGCTCGCGGGCGAGCACGTGCAGCACGTTCTTGTTGAACCTGGCCGTGACGCCCTGCGCGTCGTTGTAAGCGGCGTTCAGGACGTCGGGGGCCTTGACGAGATCGACCCCGAGCAAAAAGCGGTCGCGATCGATCATCAAGCGAGCGACCTCGCGCAGCAGCGCCGCCGCCTGCTCGTCATCGAGGTTTCCGATGGTGCTCCCGAGAAAGGCAAAGAGGCGCGGACCCGGGACCGAGCGCGCCACCATGGCCAGCCGAGCGCAGTCGTGGATGAAGTCGCCCACGACGCCGCAAACCCGCAAATTCGGGCATTCGGCCAGCAGAGCGCTGACCGATCGCTCGATGGCTTCACTGGCGATGTCGAAGGGGACGTAGGTCGGCGCGATGCCGCGACCGCGCATCGAGCGCAAGAGCGAGCCGGTCTTGCGCGCCATTCCGCTTCCGATCTCGATGAGCGACTCGGCCTGCGCTTGCTGCACGATCCGATCGGAATGGGCGAGCAAGAGCTCTCTCTCGGCCCGGGTCAGGTAGTACTCGGGGAGATCGCAGATGGCGTCGAACAAGCGGCACCCGACGTCGTCGTAGAAATACTTGGGGGGAATGGATCGGGGGCGTCGCGAAAGCGTGGCGCGAAGCTCGCGCGCCATGGCCGACCTCTTGTCTGCCCGAGGACTGCCCGCCACCAGCTGAAATCGCGGTTCGGTTTGCACGGGCACTCCTGTAGCTCGTGGCGTGCCAGTTTGGCACCCCATCCGCGCGCCATCGGGAAGGGAACGAAGGCCACGTGTCGGGCCCGCTTCGGGGCGGAGGGCAAAATGCGTAGCCGGCGCCCGAAGATGCGCGCACGCGCGCTCAAAGGGAAGGCGCCGTGCGCGTGCCGGTCGTGAAGCTCCACGACAAAGTGGTGGCCTGCTCGGCGCCGACCGTCTTCGAGATGGTCGAATCGATGGTCACCGAGTAGGTGGTGTTTGGGCCAAGGCTCGCCTGGGGAACGAGCGCAATCTCGTTGTGGACGTATCCGGGGGCGGGGTCGTGCCCGGAGATCGTGTCGGCGTACCAGGCGAAGAGCGGGACGGCGGCATCCGTCGCCATGTCGGTCATCGACACCGAGGAGACGGCGCTGATCGCGCTCGACTCCCCAGTGCCCCAGCCGTACCAGTTCGCCGTGACGATGAAGCCCGAGCCGCCGCACGTGGTCGCCGTCAATGGATCGGCGGCGGTCGGACACGGCGACTCGAAACCTCCGAACGTCTCCGGAACGTCGGTCGTTCCCTCCGGCGGGAACAGGACCGGCGATGCCGCGACGACGGTCGCGGTATTTCCGGGAGCGCCGTAGTCGAGGCAGTTGTACCCGCCGCTCGACGCAGCGCCGGCCTTGGTCAATCCGGGATCGAGCAGCGGATTGCGGTGATAGAGACCGTTGATCCAGAGGTCGACCGCTTCACCGAGGCTTTGGTCGGTGACCACCCCGTTGGTCGTGCTCTCGCCCCACGCGAGATCGGAATCGACTCCGGCGGTGCCACCGCCATCGGTCGCGCACGACGGAACGCCCGTCTCCGTGTGCTCGAGGTACCCCATGCCCTTCGTGGCTTCGGCGCAGATCAGATACTGCAGGTGCTCGGCGCATCCGGCCGACGACACCGGATCGAGGGTGACCGGACTCTGTCCGACGAGCGTGCGGTACAGGTTGAGCTGCGCGATGCCATCGTCGATCGTCCCGTTGCCGGCATACGGGGGATAGACGAGCGAAGTCGGGGCGGAGCCGTCGCTGCCCGTCGTCGACGCACTCTCGCCATCGCCGGACGTCGACGCGTCGAGCGAGGCCCCGTCGGCATGAGCGGGAACCGATGCGCCGTCGCCCGAAGCGGAATTCTCGGCGGCGCCATCGCCGACGCCGGCGTCGCCCCCCGAGGCGCTCGCGTTCTGGCTTGAATTGCCCGAGGCAGACGGCGATGGACCCTCGGACTCCCCGGTGCTGCCGCTCGAGAGCATCGAGCACGCCGCAAGACCGACGACGCCGGCCAAGCTGCCCATCGCGACCGCCACGCGCGCGACAACGCGGCGCGTAGGCGCCAGCGCAAGGCTCTTCGCGCGGCCGGGACCGGCCTCGCCATTCGGGTGCGCTCTCGTCCGCGAATGGATCACTCCCGCGCCGTGGACGTCGGAGGCGAGGAGGCCATCGGCATTGGGCGCCCGACGCATGCGGAATGAAAATGCGCGAATTCGATTGGGCACGATGCCTCCAATTTGGAAAAATTCGATACGGAGAGACAGGAGCCTTCGAGCCCCCAGCCAATAAAGTTTCACCCAGGCTGTGGGGATTCGTTTGGGTGCGATCCGCGCGCTCGTAGCCTCGGTATTCGCACGGCCAGCTCACTAAAGTACCATCGCGTCGAGGCCGAGGCGAATGCCTTCTTCGTGCAGCGCACCCGGCCCCCGGCAAGCCTTTGGCCAATACGGGGTTAGCTTGCCGAGCCGGCGTCACGCGAGAATGGCAGCCTCGCTCCGGATCACCGAGCGATCGGCAGCGTCCTGGCGGCAACGTCCGCCATCGGATGAATCCTCGGATCGACGGGCTCGATCTCCATGCGCCAGACGCCCTCGGGATCGAAGACGACGTCCATTCTTTGGCCGCGTCCGCCTCTCAGCACGATCCGCATCGGCGGGCCTTGCGTCCAGGACCATTCGACCACCGTCCAGGAGTCTGCCCGGTCTTCGATCTCGCGAGCGGCGCCGCTCGCGGCGAAGAAGTCGAGATTCCTCTTCCCGAACGGCGAGGCGACGGTCCCGGGTATCCGAAGCATCACCGCCGAACGTGCGACCGCGTGGAGACAACGGCAAGCCCGAACGGCGGGCGCGGCAAGCCGCCGGACGAGCGCGGCAAGCTGGCGGACGAGCGCGGCAAGCCTGCCGGACGAGTGGTAGGCTCACGGCCGAGCGACGCTGCGAATGATTCTGACGCGCAAACCCACCGCGGCCGGCGTCTTCTACCCGGCTTCGCGCGAAGAGCTGGCGCGACGCCTCGGCGCGCTTCTCGACGCTCCGCACTTGGCCTCGGTGCGCGCGTTGCGATCCGGCCGCGTCAAAGCCATCGTGGCTCCGCACGCGCACTACGACGCGTGCGGCCCGATCGCCGCCGCGGCGTGGGCCCAGATCGGCCCGTTCGCGCCGCAGATCCGGCGTCTCATCGTTCTCGGACCCACCCACCACCTTCCGTTCTGGGGCGTGGCGGCTCCATTGACCGAGGCATTCGAGACTCCTCTCGGCGTCATGGAGATTGATCGAGTGGCGATCGAGACGGCCCGACGCTGGCCCCAGCTCTCGCTCACGGACATGCCGCACGACCAGGACCATTCGATCGAGGTGCAGCTCCCATTTGCGCAGACGCTGCTCGAAACGCCTGCGGTGGTCCCGCTCCTCGTCGGGGATACCTCGGACGAGGAAGTGGCGGCGGTGCTGGAAACGGTGTGGAGCGACGCGGCGCTCATCGTGGTCTCCACGGACCTGAGCCGCTACCACGATGCGGCGACCGCGGAACGCCTCGACGAGGCCACGGCGCGGGCCATCGAGCAATCCTTGCCCGACGCGATCGACGAGGATCGCGCCTGCGGCGACGTCGCGCTACGAGCTCTGCTTCGGTTTGCGAAACGGCACGCCCTGCGGGCCACGCGCGTCGCGTTGGGTCGGGCCCCCTCTCTCGGCGCCGGCGCCGGCTGCGACGACATGAACGCCGAGGTGTTCGGGTTCGGCGCCTTCACGTTCGCCTGAGCCGCGTTCGCCTGTGCCGTGCTCGCCTGCAGCCTCGTTCGCCCGTGCCCGCTCGCCTGTGCCGCGCTCGCCTGCAGCCGCGCCCCGCTCGCCATCAACGTCCGCCGGACTCGCCCGCCACGACGTCTCGTTTGCTGTCGAGTGCGTCGGGCTCGCTGATGTAGGCAAAAAGCGACCGCCGGCACTTGGATTCAGTCGGCAAACGGCCGTCACCTGATACTGTTGCCCCTCAGCTCTGCAGCACGCGACGCACGACCACGAGGAAGGCAACGAGAGGAACGGCAGCGTAGTCATTGCGTTTTTATCGAATGCGGCCCGCTGGCACGATTCAATCATAGGGGCGGCCCGCATGCGTGGATGAGCCATCGCTCACCCGCGGATCCGGAGGTGGTGATGCTCATGCCCGCAATCGCGTTCACATGGTGGCTCATGTCGCAGCCGATCGAGTCGGCCCAGGCGAGGCCACCGCGGACAATCCGTGGCGCCGCCGCCACTTCGGAAGGCTCGGAGGCGGAGGCTTTTCGCGGGCCGTCGACGGACGTTGGCGCGGCGCCGCTGGCGGGGACGATGGACCCGTCCGAGACCCCCGCCGATCGCATCCTCTACCGCGGGACCATCACGGCGGAAATCGCACGCGTGGCGCGGAGCTTTCTCGATCTGCCCATGGGCTCCGAACGATTTGCCGATGTCGACGGCCAGCGGTTCGTCTTCGTTCTGCAACGCCATTACCATCCACCGGGGTTCGTCGGCGCCCCGTCGGGGTGGCACAAGGGCGTGACGGTCTACGCCCTGCGCTGACCGACCGCGCGGTCGGCTACGGCCCGGCGTCGTGATGATGGTGGGGATGGACGCACGCCAGGTCACCGGTTCGCACCTTGCGACAGGTGCCTGAAACGTGACCGCGAGGGGCGTCGAACTCGCAGGCGTCGCCATCCGTCTTGCCCTTGCATGCAGCAATGGCCTCGGGCCGCGGCCCATGGTGCTCGCCACCGGGATCGCTCTGCGCCGCTGCCAGAGCCGGAACGAGGACACACACCGTAGCCGCCAGCACGCGAATCGATTGGTTCATCGAGTCTTTCGAATACCGTCGAGGACGCCCACGCGCCGGCCCTTTCCGACGAGCCGGCACGGCGTGACGACCGACCGAGCCACGAGCGCGTCGGCTGTATGCCCCGGCACCGGCCGGCCAATGCGGCACTCCAAGTCGAGGACGATTCCTTCCTTCGGGACATCATCGAATATTTCGGTTCGAAACTCGGAATCGATCGAGCTCGAGTGTTCGCCCTGGGCATTCCAGGCGCGGACCGATGAGCCTTCGCCGATGCGCTGGAGATGCCTCCGCCGGATGCCCCTCTTCGAGAGCCAAATGGCGACTCCGTGACGGGACGGCGCGGACTGGAAGTTTTCGCCCTCGGTGCGCGCGGCTGCGCCAGCGATATTGGGTGTGACTCCTGGCGGACATATTCATGGCACGTATCGGCAAATGACGATTTTGCGTCGCCATTGTCACCTTGTGACGCTTTTGCGGCGGGCTGGCCAAGCGACGGACAAGCTCGATCGCGCGCAATCGTTCGGTATTGACATCGGCAATCCTCGAAAGCTAGTGAGATAAGCGCGAGGTACGGCGCACGTGCGAGCGGACCGGCGCGCGCCGAAGAGTTGGGGGGTCCGCGGCTTCGTAGGTGAGCGTCTTTCGCCATGAAATCCTTGCGACCCATCCGCCATTCGGCGGAACCATTCGATGCGCTTTGCCTTGTGGGGTGCGCCTCCCTGGTGGCCGCATCCGCCTGCTTCAAGGGCGCTGCGGCACCGCCGCTTCCGCCCCCGAAAGAGGCGACCGCTGCTCCCGCACGCCCGCCTCCGCAGGCTCCGCCCGCTGCGACCGAAGCTCAGCCAGGAACGTTCGCGCTGAAGCTTTCCTATGACGGGTGCCACTCGAAAACGTGTCCGCCGCCCGCCACCGGCATCGTGGATCTGGGTTGTTCGTCGGTCGTCGTACCGACGCTGGAGAGCCTCCAAACGCAGCGTGATCTACCGGCGAACACCGTGCTGCTTCTGACCTTCGTGACGGGCGCATCGTCGGTTGCCAACTGCACCTACGCGGGCGAGACCATCCGGATCGACAAGGCACACCCGGGCAAGCTCGTGAGCTCGCCGCCGTCCTCGTCGTGCACGATCGGAGCGCCCGGCGAGTCGGTGACCGCAACGTCCGTTCAAGCGAGTCTGGCCGGACCGCCCTGGGGCGCGAAGGACGACCTGACGTTTTCGACGACGCGTCCGCGTTCTCCACCAGGAACGCTGACCTGCCCGTCCATCGATGGGTTTTCCTGCTCGCCCTATGCGTCGTGCTCGATCATCGTGTCGTGGCAGGACACCAATCCCTGCGTCGCCGGCGCCAGCGATTTCAAGGAAACCGTCGCCTGGGGAGACGGCGCGACAGAGACGTTCGCGGGCGCGTCGCCCGGACGCGGGGGAGCGCTCGGCGTGTCGCCAGCCATCGCCGACATCGACGCCGTGCCGGCGACCCCAACGTTCTGGAACGAATATACGCACCACTACGGTTCGGCGAAGAACTACCCGGTGAACGTTCTGGTGAGCGCCTGGGATCAGTCATGTACGTTTTCGTTCGTCGTCGACGCGCATTAGCCTCCTGGTGGGGGGAGCGCGGCCGCCCTAGACGGGGTCGCGACGGCGCAGAACGACGAGAAGCGCAGCAAGCATGAGCGCCGTGGTCGCGAAGAGGACGGCGCTCGGAAGCCAGAGCGTCGCCCACTCGGTGAACCCCCAGGCACCCGGCAGCGAATCGCTCGCCATCTGCGCGATGGCACACTGAAAGCGACCGGCGGTCAGAAAGTCGGGCGGGCTCGTGAGGTCCGGCCGGTGAAGGTCGATGTTCCACGCGGGCAGCCGAGCGATCGCCGCTCGCTCGCTCGCGATGGCCCCCTCGAACCCCCAGCGCGACGGCATGACGAACATCAGCGGTCTCAAGCCGGCGTTGGTCGTCATCGGAACCATCAGGCCCCCGAGGATCACTTGGGGGATGAGGGCAATCGGCGTCAGCGCCATCGCGGCCTCCGCCGACGCGACGAGAGTCGAGATCCACAGTCCCAAGGCCGTCGCATTCATCGAGAGCGCGACGAGGTTGCCGAGCTCGGTGAAAAACGCCGCCGCGCCCCCGCTGAATCCGAGGGCGAAGAAGACGATGCCGAGGAGCACCGCGCATTGCACCAGGCAGAAAAGACTCAATAGGAGATATTTGGAAATCACGTAGTTGAATAGACCGAGGTGGACCATGCGCTCGCGCAGGTAAATTGCGCGCTCGGTCACGATCTCGCGGGCGGCGTTGCTCGTTCCGAACCAGATGCAGCTTACGACGACGAAGAACATCGCCGCGGTGTGATCGGTCGTCGGCTGCATCGAGCCGAGCAGATTCGTCGTCGCCGTCGCGTTCGTTCCGTTCTTGGCCGAAAGGTCCTGAAGGGCGCCGAGACACCAGTAGGGAACGGCGGCCCTCTGCGCTCCGAAGACGAGCCAGAGGAGGATTCCGATGACGGGAGCCTGGAGAAACATGATGGCGGCGCCCATGCGATCACGCGTCTTGACTTTCCAGTAGCGCGACACGAGCAAGCCGAATTGACCCACGCGTGCGACGCCCGGACCTCGCGGCACCCCTCGCGCCGCGGGCTCCCCGCCGATGGCTCGCCGGCCGCCGTACATCTTGCGGAAGAGCGGACTGTCTTTGCGGAAGAACTCGGTGCGCCACGCACGCGCGGCCTCGATGCGCGCCTCGACCCGTGTGGCTCGCGCGTCCTTGCGGCGCATGTCCTCGAGGACGAAGCGCTCGCGCACGTTGAGCATGTCGAACATGTCGCGCGGATTGTCGATGCGACGGTTTGGCTGGCTCGCGCGCGGGGCCATCGATCCGAAGAAGGAGTACGCGCTGTCGCCCGTGGGTCCGAAGTAGGTGGGGATCCCGCCGTAGCCCATGACGAAGCACAGATTGAACTTCTCGAATTCGTCCTTGGCCGGCTGGTGGATGGTCGTAATGATCGTCTTGCCCGTCTTGCGCGCGAGCTCGGACAGGAGGTTGACGAGGGCGGTCGTATCGTCGGCGGCGAGGCCGCTGGTGGGCTCGTCGAGAAACAGGATGACCGGGTCGGTCACGAGTTCGAGGGCGATGTTGACGCGCTTTCGCTGGCCGCCGGACAGCACCTTCTTCTCGGGCTTGCCGATGCGCAGGTTGCGGACGCCCTCGAGGCCCAGATCGCGCAGCGTCTCGTCGACACGCCTATCGACCTCTTCCTGCGAATAGTCGGGCGGAAGGCGGAAACGTGCGGAGTACTTCACCGCCTCGAACACGGTGAGCTCGGGATGAACGATGTCGTCCTGGGGGACGTAGCCGATGCTGCCCCGCAGGGCGTCGTAGATGCTGTAGAGGTCCTCGCCGTTGATGCGAACCTGCCCGCTCGTGGGCGGAAGGTATCCGTTGAGCGCGAGCAGCAGGGTCGTCTTTCCGGCGCCGGACGGGCCCATGAGCGCGATCATGTCGCCGGGCAGCGCCTTGAAGGACACGTGATCGAGCAGGACCTTCTTGGCTCGGGGGTCGTCGCGGTCGGCGACCTCGAGAAACAGGTCGCGCGCCTCGATCTCGTAGAGCGGCCGTCCAGCCCAGTTCGCCTGGTCTTCGACCACGACGTTCACGCGGCTTTCGCCGATATGAATCAGGAGCGGCATCGGTCCGATGAAGACCTTCTCGCCGTGCGACACGGCCGCGCGCTCGCCTGAAGCCAGGCGCTGGCCGCGCACGAACGTGCCGTTCGCGCTGCCGCGATCCTCGAGAAATAGCTGGGAGCCGGATCGCACGAT
>Ga0187782_10000393_pt1 | contig 29076 bp, 27 predicted proteins | sample 0715_SJ02_MP15_2_FD_132454 | JGI IMG/M metagenome (GOLD analysis project Ga0187782, IMG submission 132454) | Tropical peat soil microbial communities from peatlands in Department of Meta, Colombia - 0715_SJ02_MP15_20_MG | ecosystem: Environmental > Terrestrial > Soil > Wetlands > Peat | place... | reverse complement strand
TCGAAGACTCGTCATCCGCTACGAGCGCCGCGCCGATCTCCACCGCGGGCTCCTCATGCTCGCCTCAATACTTGTCTGTCTCCGCTTTCTGCCCTCTGCCGGGTTTTGAAACCGCCTCTAAGCACTACCCCGCGACATCGACACGATCTCTGCGAAGTCGAGATCAAACGTGAGGACGATTCGATTTTCGCCTACTCTGCCGAATGCACCTCTTCGGTCGTCAGCCAAGCGGCGTATTCGAGGGCCTGGCGGACGTCCTGCTCCTCGAGCTCGGGATGGTCCGCGAGAATCTCTTGGGCGCTCGTTCCGTGCGCGAGCGCGCCGACGATGACCGAGACCCGCACGCGCAGTCCATGGATACACGCGCGTTCACGTTAGATCTTGCCTGTCGGGCCATCTCGACCCGCGCCCATCCCGCTGACGTGCAGCGCGGGGAGGCCTTGACAATTTGTTTCTACGGAAAACATATTGGTTGCCGAGGAAACAATTGAGAGCAGCCCAATGCGGATGGATTCATCGCCAGCGACTCTGGATGCCCACCTCGGTTACTGGCTCCGACGGGTGTCCAACCACGTCTCGGGAGCGTTCGCCCGCGCCCTGCAGGAGGAGCAGGTCTCCGTCGCGGAGTGGGTTGCCATGCGACTGATCTATGGCGAGGCAAAGCGAGCGTCCGGCGACCTCGCCACAATCACGGGCATGACCCGCGGCGCCATGTCAAAGGTGCTCGAGAAGCTCGAGGACAAGGGCTTGGTCGCGCGCGCCACCGACCCTGACGATAACCGGATCCAATGGCTGTCCCTCACGCGGAAGGGAATGCACCGAGTCCCCAAACTCGCTGCCATTGCCGACAGGAATGACGCGCAATTCTTCGGCTGCTTGGACGCGCGCGAGCAGGGGGAACTTCGACGAATCCTTGAAAAGCTAACCCAGGTTTACCAGCGGGCGTGACACGAAACCTCTGGTTCTTACCCGCGTGCCAAGCCCTTTACCTTACCCAGCACGGCCCTGTATTCACGCAGGGCGCGCCTCTCATGACCGGCACCGGCGACGTGCCCCCGTTCGATCGCGATGCCCTCATCCGGGCGCTGCGAGAAGACCAGGCGGGCCAAACGACGTTTCCACAGTTCCTCGACGCATCCTGCCGAGCAGGGGTCGTACGCTTTTGAGGTCGACTTTGCGGCGCGGACGGTCACCTACTACGGCTGCCTCGGCGAGGAGTATGTCGAAGCATACTCCACAGTTGATGTGCCCAGCGCCTGAATTCGAAAGTCGACCGAGGAGCATGATCATCCCGCGCGCGGACGGACTCGTCAACGCCTCGCGCGTGTAGAAGATGACCTCGTCGAGCCCGGCGGCGCGGCCAGCACCGCTCTTTTCTGTGGGAGCTCGAACGACGCCTCATGAAGTTATCGATGGTTGCGTGCGCGCGTGCGGCCGCCTGCACGGCCGATGGTGGCCATGTGGGCTCGATCCCGGCTGATGCATTCGCCTCCCTTGCGGCCCGCGACACGCGCCTCGTCGGCGCTGAACTCGTGCGCTCTACCCTGGGCGTGTGCGGCTTTCCCGCCCTTGCTGGCGATCTCGCGCTGCTTCGAGGCATCCATGGCCGCGAACCCGCGGTTACTCTTTGTGCGCTCGGTCTGGTCTTGCGTCGTCATCGCACTCTTCTCCTTGGGCAATCGCTGGCGGAAGGGCTCGGCGCGCCAGATCAGCGCGCGCCCCCGCCGATCGAACATGCGAGGCGCGCTCCCCATGCAGGCCGCGCACCGACGCTCCTTGGATCGTCCGCGCTGCAGCTGGGTGCGACGTGCGATTACCCCTCACCCCGCTCCGCATCGGAAGCAAGTCGTGCCGCCTTTGCGCATTTGCTGCGCGGGTCATACTCCCTCTCCTGTCCGTGGACAGAGCCTCCGTTGAAAGCCCTCTGCACGGCTCGCACTGGGTTCTCGGATGCGATGGCTCGGGGCTTGCTCAACCTCTCGTGGTCATGGTGGCCGAGCAAGTACGAATGCAATGGAATCCGGCGCACACTCCGGCGCCACTGCCGTTGCAAGTCCAAGCGGCCGAAACTCCCTCCGAAAGGATCTTGGCAGACCGCTATTGGCTGGGCCGACTGCTGGGTGCGGGTGCGACGGCTTCCGTTTTCGAAGCGATGGACATGAAGGAGAACCGCCGAGTCGCAGTCAAGCGCCTTCATCCGGAGCTTGCGAATGACGTCACCCTCCGTGGTCAATTCCTTGGCGAGGCAGTGATCGCGACCCGCGTCCGCCATTCCGGCGTCGTGCGGGTCCTCGACGCCAGCGACGGCCAGGCAGATCCGGCATTTCTCGTCATGGAACGGCTCTGGGGAGAGACGCTCGAGCAGCGCTTTCGCCGACCCGCCCCCCGGCTGGAGGCGGGCGAAGTCGCCGCCATCTCGTACGAGGTTCTCGATGCGCTCTCCGCGGCGCACGACCGGGGCGTGTTTCATTGTGACATCAAGCCGTCAAACCTTTTTCTGACGGACGACGGCTCGGTCAAGCTCCTCGACTTCGGAGCCGCGCGTCTCGCAGGTGCCAACGATTCGGCGGCACCTTCGACGCCCGTGGGAACGCCGGGCTTCATGCCACCCGAGCAGATCGTCGGTCCCGTTACCGAGATCGAGGCGCGATCGGATGTGTGGGCCGTCGGCGCGCTGGCGTACCATTTGCTGTCGGGCCGTCCCCCCAACGACGGACAAAGCCCGCTCGAGATGATGCTGCTCGGCGCGTCGAGCGCTCCAGCGCCTCTGGCCTCCTCTGTCGCGAACGTTGGGTCCGCACTGGCAAGGGTGATCGATCGCGCGCTTCGTGTGGAAAAGAGGGATCGATGGCCGAGCGCGCGCGACATGCAGTCTGCTCTCGCCGAGGCGTATCGCGAGACCTTCGGAACCGACCTCGTTCGACGCGGGCCGCGCAGGCCAGATCCGGCTCGCCCGGTGCCCCACGACGCGAGACCGCAACGTCGAGAGCCCGCATCAACGCTGCGGAGTCGGGTTGACTTGCCGCCGTCGTCGTCAAGGACGCAAGCCGCCACGTGGCGGTCGGCAACGATCGTGACCGACCCAGCAGCCGTTCCAAGGGGCCAGAGAAGGCAGCGAGTCGTTGGCGCGGCGGGCATGGCCTCAGTGATCCAAGGAACCGCTCTCGTGTCGACGAGCACGGCTGCGCCGGCGCTCCTGTGGCTTGGCGGTCTAGGCATCGCGTTCGGAGTTTGGCTGCTGGCGTGGGCCACTGGCCTGTTCTTCGCAACCGAAGCCGGCCGACGGGAGGGGCCGCGCAGGTCCCGGGCCCGCGTCTTGCTTTCAGTGGCTCTCGAGGAACTTTTACGATGAGCAATGTCCAACCGTTGACGGAGGGTGAGCCCCTGGCTGGCGGCTCCACCGGCAGCCGCAAGTCAACGCCGCAAGCGACGCTCACGGTGAGCGAAGTCATGACCACTCGCGTGCAGACCTGCAGCTCCCGCGACACCCTGGAGCGAGCAGCCCGGATTATGTGGGAACGCGATTGCGGCGTCGTTCCGATCTTGGACGAAGACGGGCGCGTCGTATCGATGGTCACCGACCGCGATGCGTGCATGGCCACCTACACACAGGGAAAGCCACTATGGAAGATTCCCGTTACCGTTGCGGCCTCGCGGAAGCTTTACGTTCTGCATCCGAACGACTCGATCGAAACCGCATTCGAGCTCATGCAGCGACACAGGGTTCGGCGCTTGCCGGTCGTTGATGGCGCAGGCCAGCTGCTCGGTATCGTTTCGCTGGCGGACCTGGTCCGGAGCTGGGGCGTGCACGGCGAACCCGCGCGGGCAGCCGACAGCGTCGCGGCAACGCTCGCGACGGAGTTCGCAACGGCGCGAGAGAAGAGCGATCCTGCCGGAACGTGCGCTGGGGCCCTACTTTGAGGATCGAGGGCTGGGCTGGGAGCTGGAGGCCCTAGATGAACCTCGAAGCCGTCGCGGTGCGAAAGCCCGATGACGTGAACGTCATCGTCGGACAAGCGCACTTCATCAAGACCGTCGACGATCTGCACGAAGCGGTTGCGGAGACGGCACCCTCGGCACACTTCGGTCTGGCGTTCTGCGAATCCTCGGGTCCGCGCCTGGTTCGTCGCAGTGGCAACGATCCGGAGCTTGTTCGCCTGGCGGTCGAGCACGCGCAGGCGATCGGCGCGGGCCACTCGTTCATCCTGCTTTTGCGCGACGTGTTCCCGGTCAGCGTGCTCAATGCGATCAAAGCCGTGCCGGAGGTCTGTCGGGTGTTTTGCGCAACCGCGAACCAGCTGCAAGTGCTGGTCGCTTCGACCGAGCTCGGTCGGGGCATCGTCGGCGTCGTCGATGGGGGAAGTCCGCTCGGTGTCGAGTCCGACTCGGACGTCGAGGAACGAAGGGCGCTCCTGCGCAAGCTTGGCTACGAGCTCTGACGCGCGATTCGGGAGAGCTCGCCCGCCGCGGTCAGGGGGGTACGCGGCGGGCATGGGCAGCGCCAAAAGTGCGCCTTCGCGAAACCCGGACGCTGGCGTGTCCCTTGCTGTCTTGCGGTTGCCACGCAACCATTTCGGGAGCAGACCATGAATGTCGCAGATGTGATGACTCGCCAAGTTCGAACCTGCGCCGTGGGGGACTCGCTCAACAGGGCGGCGCAACTCATGTGGGAAAGCGATTGTGGAGCAATCCCGGTCGTCGACTACGAAGGGAAAGCCATCGCGATGATTACCGATCGTGACATCTGCATGGCGGCCTATACGCAGGGCCGACCCCTGTGGAACATCCCCGTATCGAGCGCCGCCTCGCACGCGATCGTTACGGTGGGCGAAAACGAAAGCCTCGATGCCGTGGAGATGCTGATGCAAAAGCATCAGATTCGCCGCATCCCGGTGGTGGACACCAGTGGAAAGCCGATCGGCCTTGTCTCGATGAATGACCTCGCGCGCCGTGCCCACATGGGCCATCACAAGCACAACGGACTCAGTGCGGACATGGTCGTCCGAACCCTCGCGGCCGTTTGCCAGCCCTCCCAGCGCCAAGCCCTTGCAGCGGAGTGACCTTGGACGGAGGTCTCCGAGCAGCAGCGACGCGGCCTGACTCCGCGAGAACGGCGCGGGCAAGGTGCCAGAGCCTGATGATGGTGGCGAGCGCGCCTGCGCGGCGCATTACTCGAGGTCGGCGGGCGCAGCGGCCTTGTTTTTCGGTTCCGGCTGCTCCGTCATCGTCGCCTCGGTGAGCAGCAAGATTCCTGCGACGGAGACGGCGTTTTCGAGCGCGACGCGAACGACCTTCGTCGGGTCGATGATTCCGGTTTCGACGAGATCGACGTACGTGCCCCTCGCGGCATCGAAACCGGTTGTGCCCTTGCCGCTGCGCGTCCGGTCGACCACGACTCCGGCGTCGAACCCCGAATTGAGCGCGATCTGGCGAGTTGGCGCCTCGAGCGCCTGCCGGAGAATGTGAATGCCCGTGCGCTCATCTCCCTGACACTGGCTTTCCTGCTGCTCCAAGGCGTCCGCCGCTCGCAGCAAGGTGAAGCCCGCGCCCGGGACGATGCCCTCGGCGACGGCGGCCTTCGTCGAGCTGATGGCATCTTCGAACGCCTCCTTGCGCGCTTTGAGCTCGGTTTCCGACGGTGCGCCGACCCGGACCACTCCGACGCCCCCGACCAGCTTGGCCAGGCGCTCCTCGAGCTTCTCGCGATCGTAGTCGCTCTTGGTCTCCCGGATCTGGCGCCTCAGTTGTTCGACGCGCCCAGCGATGGCGCGCTTGTCTCCGGCCCCACCGACGATCGTCGTATCCTCCTGCTTGACCACCACACGACTGGCCCGACCGAGCTCGCTTGGCTGCACGTGCTCGAGCTTCGTACCGGTTTCCTCGGCGATGAGCCGACCACCCGTCAAGACAGCGATGTCCTCGAGCATGGCCTTGCGCCGATCGCCGAAGCCCGGCGCCTTGACCGCCGCGCAGGGAAGCAGTCCCCGCAGCCTGTTGACGACGAGCGTCGCGAGGGCCTCCCCTTCGACCTCCTCGGCGATGACCAGCAGGCTTCGACCTTCCTTGGCGATGTACTCGAGCAGCGGCAAGAGGTCCTTCATCGACCCGATTCGTTTTTCGTGAATCAGGATGAGCGGGTCGGAAAGCACGCATTCCATACGCTCGGCGTCGGTCACGAAATAGGGCGACGCGTACCCTCGGTCGAAACGCATGCCCTGCACGACTTCAATTTCCGTCTGTGTGCCCTTTGCCTCTTCAACGGTGATGATTCCCTCGCCGCCCACTTTTTCGACGGCATCGCCGATTTGCTCCCCGATGGTCGCGTCGTTGTGCGCCGAAATCGTGGCGACTTGAACCTTTTCCTTGCGGCTCTGGATGGGTCGGGAGAGCGAGCGGATCGTGTCGACTGCGCTTCGAAGTCCGCGGTCGAGGCCCCGCCTGATGTCCACCGCGGAGGCCCCCGCCGTGACATTGCGCAGGCCTTCGGCAAAGATGGCTTGAGCGAGAATCGTCGACGTCGTCGTTCCGTCGCCCACGGCGTCGCCGGTCTTCTCGGCGGCCTGGCGGATCACCTGTGCACCAAGGTTCTCTTCGGGATCCTTGAGCTCGAATTCCTTCGCAATCGTGACTCCGTCGTTGCATACGATCGGAGTGCCCCACGTTTTCCCGATGAGAACGCTCTTGGACTTGGGCCCGAGCGTCACCCGGACGGCGTCCGCGAGCGCCGTCGCGCCGCGCAAAACTTTTTCACGAGCAGCCGATTGAAAGAGAACTTGTTTGTGGGCCATTGCGTCACCAGCAGGACAGCTCAGCAGGGGGCGTGCCGACACGCGCTCCTCTGGACGCTGGTCCGGCGGCTGCGCCCATGACACTCGCTCAGCACAGGCGCCTTGCCTGCTTTCCGAATCGCGCATGGCGCCAACGAGCGCGCCCAACTCCCAAACGCGAAAAGACCTGAAAGGGGGGGCAAGCCGCCACGCCCGGCACCGCAAAGACCGCGGCACATCTGCACTTCTTGCGTCATCACCTCGGCGCCCGCAAGTTACCTCGCGCACCTCGAATTCTCGTGCCGGTTTTCCCCTCAGGGAGCCGTCACCCGCGCAAAAGGCTCGGCGTCGGGGTCGCGGCAACACCGAAAGCCTGTTTGAAAGTCGCGATACGACTCGCCGTGAGCCGTCGTGGCAGGCCGACAGCGGTTGCGGCCCGGCAGCCACCAGCCTCCCTTGAGCGCCGATCGGTGTTCCCCGGGGGACACGTCGCGCACCACCCATTCGTCCACGTTGCCTACCATGTTGCGAACGCCGAACGGGCTCGTACAGGCGGTGAGCGCGGCCGACGGCTGCCGCAAGTCGCGTGGACGCCCCATGGCGTCGACCAGGTCGTACCGATCGTAGTTGCAGTCCCGCGCGTCGCGCTCATACCCGGTTGGGTAGGGCAGCATCGCCTCGCCCTCGCACGCGAAGTTCCATTCGCTCTCCCGGCATAGGCGCTTTTCTCCGGCTCCACAGATCCGTGCGGCATCCGACCACGAGGCGACGTTCATGGGCAGCGAATCGCCGGGCGGCGTGTACTCGTCGCGATCGATGCACACCCGCATCGGCGCGCGGGGCCCCACGCACTCGCTGGATGCGAACCGCGCACATCGTCCGTCACCTGCCAGAAAAGGCGGCTCGAGCCATGCCTCGCAGTGTTGGCGGACGACCGTGCAGTAGCGACCTTCGACGAGGACCATGTCCGGTGGACACGGCGACTGGGTCGGTTCGTCCGCGCCAAGCGCCGTGTACACTACGAACCCCAGGGGCGCAGCGGCCGGCAGGACTGCGAGCCGCAATCGGGCACGTGTCGTTCCGGGCGAGTCTATTCCGCGCGCGCGCGTCCGGTAGCCGGCCGCTGTCACCGCCATCGCACCGCGCTCTTCGCTTGCAGGGATCTTCGTTGGCGTCATCGAGCCGAGGAGCCTGCGCAGCAACGCAAGAATTGCACTGGAGAGTTCCGTCATTCGTCGCCATACGCGAATGGGACACGATTTGCAGGGCCGGGGTCCGTGGGGAGAAGAAGGGGGTGAGAATGCCAGAGGACCATTTGCCGAGCGCCAATCCTTTATCCTTGGGTGCGGCTTTCCGTGAAGATGATCGCAGGCTCGAGGATCTGCTGCGGCATGTGATCGACCAGCTTGAAGCAGGCCACAACGACCAGGCCCGCGTGCTCTGGCGCGAGTGCGAAGAGGGCCTGATTCGGCACCTGCAGGCGGAGGAGGCGTTCCTCCTGCCGGATCTGCTGACCGCCAAGCCGCGGGAGGCGCGCGCCCTGCTCGAGGAGCATCGGCACCTTCGACAGCGATTGGCCGAGTTGACGACGGGCCTCCATCGAGCCGTTCGACCGGACAGGGTGCAGGCGTTCGTCGCCGAGCTTCGAGCTCACGCCTCCCACGAGGAGAAAACGCTTTATCTTTGGGCGGAAACGGCAGTCGAGCGGTCTCAGCAGGAGGCGGCCATCGCCCGGCTCGGAGGACAATCCACTGGGGCATCGGCGCGGTCGTAGGGGCGCAGGCCGATGCTTGGCGAGACGACGGTGACAACCCGTACTGACTCCGTGACCGGGTCCCGGGTCACGCATCGAGAATGCGTTGCACGGTTTCGATGAGCTCCTCCACTTTGACGGGCTTCGCCAGATAGCTGTGAAATCCGGCCTCGACGCCGCGCTGCCGGTCGCGCGCCGAAGCGGCAGCGGACAGGGCAATGATGGGGACCCGGTGGGTCTCGGAACGCTGACGGAGTCGCTGCAGCGCCTCGATACCGCTGATTCCCGGAAGATTGATGTCCATGATGACGAGGTCCGGCTTTCGTGACACGGCCAGTTCGATGCCCATCTCGGCGGTGGGCCCCGTCACGAGCTCGAGACGCTCGAAGTCGCCCAGGACGTCGCGCATGAACTCGACGTTGCTCGGGTTGTCTTCGATGTACAGGATCAAGCGGCGCAATCGGCCGCTCGCCGTCGGGGAGGCGCCTGGCTGTCCTGGGGGAAGAGCCCGCGCGTCCGGCCCATGCGGATCGGCGGGCAAGTCCACCCAGAATTCGGACCCAGTGCCGGGGGTGCTCGTAAATCCGACGTCGCCGCCCATCAGCTCCGCGAGCCGCTTGGTGATGGCCAGGCCGATGCCCGTTCCTTGGATCGGGCCGGTCTCCTGGCCGGCGCGCTGAAACGGCTGAAAGAGTTTCTCTTGCTTGTCGAAGGGAATGCCGAGCCCCGTATCGGTCACGGTGACGCGCACGCGCTCGACGCTCGGTGCCGACGCACTGAGCGCCACCATGCCGCCGGCCCGGTTGTATTTGATCGCGTTCGACGCGAGATTCATGACGATCTGCATGAAACGGGTGCGATCGGCCTTGGCCGAAGGCAGGTCCGCGGCGGGAGGCACACACTGCAGGTGAATCGCGGTCCGTGCAGAAAGGGGCTCGAGGGTCTTGATCACTCGTGCCAAAAGTTCGGGCACGCTCACGGGTTCGGGAGAGATCGACAGCCGACCCGCTTCGATTCGCGAGAGATCGAGAATGTCGTCGATGAGACGCAGCAGGTGCTCGCCGCCGCGCAGGATCTGGTCCACCCGCTCACGGTGCCGATTCGAAAGAGGCTCCTTCTTGTCGCGTACCGAGAGCTGGGCGAATCCCAGAATGGCATTGAGCGGAGTGCGTAGCTCGTGGCTCATCGACGACAAGAATTCGCTCTTCGCCCGACTTGCGGATTCCGCCGCAGCACGGGCCTCGCGCAGCTCGCCCGCGGTACGCACGTCGTCGGTCAGATCCCAGATCGTCTTGACGACTCCCCCGTCCGCTCCGCGCCGATCGGTCACGCGCAAGCTGCGACCGTCGCGTGTCCGAACGTCGAACGTCGTCTGGCGCTCTGCGCGTGACGCGAGTCGCTCGGATCGGAAGCGTGCGCGCTCCTCTTCACCGTCGAACACGAGCTCGTTCAGCCATGCGCCGAGAACCTCTGGGTAGGGCCGGCCGATGACCACCCCCGAATCCGCGGCGCCCAGGAGCGTTCGATACACGCTGTTGCACTGGACGAGCTTGTCTTCGGCATCGAAAATCGCAAAAGCGTCCTGGATCGTTTCGACGGCGCTCCCGAGCCGATCGGCGTTGAGCTTCGCCGCAGCTTCGATGCGCTTGCGCTCGCTGACGTCGCGAATGGCCGCGGCGATGTGACGGCCCGACGACAGGACGACGGGGCTGAGACTGATTTCGACCGGAATCTCCGTTCCGCCCTTGCGCAGGCCGAACAAATCCAGACCCGAGCCCATCGAGCGCGTCGCCGGTGCCTCGAGGTACCTCTCGACGTGGCCCCGGTGGGCGGACCGAAATCGCTCCGGGATGAGCAGCTCGAAGGGTCGTCCAAGGATTTCGTTTCGTGCATAGCCGAAGAGGTGTTCCGTCTGGACGTTGGCGAACCCGATTCGCCCGTCGCTCCCCACGCAGATCACCGCATCCGGAGCCGCGTCGAGCAGCTGCCGGTAATCGTCCTCCGAGGACGTCAGAAATGCGTCCCTCGGGGGACCGTGAGCGGGGCCGGCGTTCGAGCGCGACACTTCGTCGGCAGGCATGAGCAGTCCTTGAGGACGACGGACGCTTTTTACTCCTGGGATGCCTCTGGAACAAGCCGACGCCCGGCCCATCCGGGGGAAACCATCGACCCGCCGCGAGACATCATGGGAACCCTCCGTGGAAAGAACCCTCCGTGGAAAGCGGCGCCGGAGCATGCACCCCCTGCGTCGGCGGTCCCGGCCGACCGCAAATTGACCGCGCGTCAAGGTTGCAGGCATGGTCCGTGCTTTTGCTTCGGCCCGGGCGACGCGGCCGGAAACGCGCGGCCGCTCGCTCGACACCTGAAAGGAACTGATGACCATGAGCAACATCGCCATTCGAAAGCAAGACGACGACAAGCCGGCCGCTGCGCCGGCAGCGAGCTGGGATCCGTGGCGTGCGATGCGCGCGCTCGCGGCGTGGGATCCATTCCGTGAGATCGCGTTTCCCTCGTCGCCCGAGGTCGGATTTGCCCCGACGGCCGCCTTCGACGTCAAGGAGACGAAGGATGCCTACGAGTTCAAGGCGGACGTCCCGGGCGTGCAGGAAAAGGACCTCGAGGTGACGGTCACCGGCAATCGTTTGACCGTGTCCGGCAAGCGGGAGGCCGAGAAAGAGGACAAGTCCGACCGGTACTACACGTACGAGCGCAGCTACGGCTCGTTCACCCGAAGCTTCACGCTCCCCGAGGGCGCGGACGTCGACAGGTTGCGCGCGTCCCTGGACAAGGGTGTGCTGCTCATCGCGGTTCCGAAGAAGCCCGAAGCGCAGTCCAAGAAGATTGCCGTCAAAAGCGAAGGACCAGCAAGCAAGTCCTGACGCAAGGCAAGGGGTGGGCCGCCGCGCGCAAGCCCGCCGTCGTCCGGGCGAGGCCCCAATCGGACGCGCCATTCGTTAGGTTCTGAGTGGGCTTCTGCAACCGGGATCCCGCTCCGGTCATCGTCCTGCGCTTGGCGCGCCGTCGTCGGCGGTCGCGGAGCCGCAGACACGGTTGATCTTTAGCAATCACGCGGGTTTGCTCGGCCGCGCGGCCGCGAGCTCGAGGATCCACCGCGGTTCACCGTCTGGGTCCGTCACCGAGAAGAGCTTGCCGAAGGGCTTGGTGTCGATAGGGCCCGGCACGGCACCTCGATTTGAGAGCTCGGTGCGCGCGGCCTCCGCGTCGTCGACAAGCCAATAGAGCTCGGTCGAGGCGCCGGGCGTGATGGGACCGTCACTCGCGATAGCGAAACTCTCGAACTGGACGAAGGCAGGCGCCTCCCGCTGGACCTTGAGGCCCAGGACCTCCGTGTAGAAGCGCTTGGCCTTCTGAACGTCCTTTACGTTGGCGACAGCGAACCCGAAGCGTGCATGAGTAGCCATGGGAATGTCCTTCGAACGAATGCATAAGCAGCGGTCGTGACAACATGCCGTCAGGTTTCGCGCAGCAAGCGACGGCGGTCACCGGCGGCCAGCTTCGCGCCGGGCAAACAGTGGCCGAGAGTTCTCGGGGTCTCCCGGTATGCAGCAGAGAGAAAGCGCCCGAGAGTCGGGCAAGCCCTAACCGGACTGGATCTTGTGGAGGTCAGCCTGCACGGAAAGGAGCTCGCGCGCCATCCCCAGCTTCGTGAATATCCCGATCGCCTCGCGCAGCTTTTGCTCTGCGCTCGACGGGTCGCCTTCGTCGCGCGCGAACTTCCCCCAATTCCAATAGCAGAATCCAAGATTTCTCATGTTGCCCGTCTCGAGGCAAATGGCTTCCTTGATCGCCGAGTTCGATCCAAATGGCTTCTTGAACTGAACATAGGCTTCGTTTAATTGCCCTTTGTCCCGCAGGAGCACGCCCCGAGCGCCGTGGCAACGCTGGAGGCCATCGAGGTAGTCGAGTTTCACGCATATGGCCTCTTGCCTATTGAGCGCATCGAGTGCCTCTGCGAGTCGGCCACGGCTCAGCAAGACGCCGGCCAAATTGCCGTAAATGGTTTCCAGTTGGTACTGGGCGACCTCGCCGTCCGCGTTTTCTCTCAATTTCAGGACGAGCTCCAGGATCTGCTGAGCGGCGTCGGTCGCTCCGGTCCTCTGGGCGACGCGAAATGCGCCGTTTGCCAGGTTGTTCTGTCGATCCCGCTCCCCCTCGTTCCAGAGGACACCCATGGCCGGGATCGTCTCCGCCAGGCATTCCCGGCAGTCCTGCCAATGCACCCAGCCGGCATCGTGTCGTCGGCCGGACGGTGGGGTCAAGGCCGCCGCATCGGCGGCTTGCTCGCGCCATTCGGGATCCGCGGTCCAAGAGCGCAATAGTCATTTGTTGGAGGGCGCGCGAACCTGATTCGTCGCGAGCAATGCACGATTCCCGGCGGAGTTCCCGCCAGATTGCCGTCGCGGCAAGCTTAACGATGATACGTTCGCCGCCGCGGAAGGGCGGGATACGTTCTACGTTCAGCAAACTGAAGCAACAAGCGCAGGATCTGCCGATCGGCGCCGGCGCAGAGAAGTGACCTTCGATGACCTTGGCTACAAAGCAGCGTCGCCCCCAACACGTGACTCTCAACGGCGGCGGCCGAGAATCCCGTAAGATTCCTGAGACGGAGTACCACGATTTCGTGATTCGTGCCGAGCGCACCAGCTCCTCGACGGTAGAGGTGCAGGTCGAGTCATCGCCGGCGGGGCGGCTCTCGCGGCCGGTGTCGGTTCCCTACGAGGCTGCCGGGGCGCGGAGACTTCGCGAGAGTTTCCGGACCGGCTTGTCCTGGGCCGGCCACGCCGACTCCGAGGCAGCCCGTTCCAACGCGGGACGGGCAGAGATCACGCTCGCCGAGGCGATCGACCTCGGCCGCGAGCTCGCCGCCGTCGTTTTTGCACCCGAGGTATCCCGATTGTTCTGCCTCTCGCTCGTGAACCTCGCACGAAAGCCGGCCGCAGGGCTAAGGTTGCGACTCGTCTTCGATGCGTCGCTCGTGGACTTGCCTTGGGAATATCTGATTCGGCCGGATCGACCCGACAGCACGGGAATGTCGGCGTTCTTGCTCCTCGATCCACGTATTTCCCTCGTGCGCGAGGCCGCGAAGCCCGCCATTTCGATCGATCGCGCGGCCGGGAAACAGCGCCTCGCATTCGTGGGAACTCTGTGGGAAGGCCGTGTCGACGGCTGGGAGGTGCGAAGAGAATTCGACTTGCTTTGCAAGGCGCTCGGTCCCATCTCGGCCTTTCTCGCCACGTCCTATTGGACGGCCGACCATATCGAGCGAGCCGCGGCGAACGCGAGGTCCGACATCGCGATTTTCCATTATGCCGGACACGTCGACTTCGACGGGCACGCACGCCCGTTCCTCGTCCGCGAAATGCCGCAGACCAAAAAGCTCGAGGCAAAGGACCAAGCCTACATCGAGGACCTCGCGCCGGCACTTCGGCGCTCCGGGGTGCGCCTCGTCGTGTTGAGCGCGTGCAACAGCGGGTTCTTGCCGTCGGTCAAGCCTTTGCTCGAAGCGCGCATTCCCGCCGTGATCGGCGTCAACGGCGGCGTGGAGTCTCAGAGCACGATCGAGTTTTGCGCCAAGGTCTACGACTCGCTCGCGGTCGGCCTCTCGCTCGATGAGGCGGTGAGCAGGGCACGCCTGCATCTCATGGAATGGCGAGGGAGCCAGGGCCCGTTCGATTGGGGCTTGTACATGGTGTACTTGCCGTCTCCCGAAGCGGTGCTGTTTCCGCGAGCGCCGACGGCGATGGTGGCCGCCCATCAGACCCGGGTCGAAAAGGATCGCGCCCGCACCATCGAACAGACCCAGCGCATCGCCCGCGACCTCGACGGACGGAATTTCGCCGATATCGTGTCGGAGCTCTCGCGACGTCGGGTGCTGATCCTGGGACGCTTCACTCGCCGCCGCTTAGCGGTACTCGAAGCAATGAAGAAACGGCTCGCCGAGCTGCCGCGTTCTTATATCCCCGAGCTCTTCACGTTCAGCAAGCCCGTCTCGCGCGACCTGGTGGAATCGATCCTCGCGTTCGCCGGTCTGTCGCGCTTCATCATCGCCGACCTCACGGATCCGAAGAGCGTTCCGTCGGAGCTCCAGGCGATCGTCCCGCAGTTTCCTTCGGTGCCTGTCGTCCCGATCATCGATATCCGCGACCGTGAATACGCGACGTTCTCCAGCATCAAGCGCCGTGAAAACGTAATCAAACCAACGCTGCGGTACCGCAGCACGGAAGACCTGCTGGATAGGCTCACCCGAGAAGCTATTCCGCGTGCGGAAAGGAAGCTGGCTGCGATACGGCCACCGTGAGCGTTGCGCTGTTGGCCGCGCAACAATCCTCCAGGGAAGAGCGACACGTGGATCTCAGAGCGCACCGGGCAGACTGGCGCAGCTCCAACCTGCACGCCGCCACGACGGACGCTGCGCAAAGTGCAGGCGCGCGGCTCAACGCGCGGTCACATGATCGCGCAGGAGCAGCGCAGCGTGCGTGAGCGCGTCCACGGCATGTTCCATCTGATCTGCAATGCGGGACCCAATCGCGAACACTTTTCCGGACGCTTCGGGCTCGTGGGCGAGGGCGGCCACGAACCTCCGCTCGGTGTTGTCCATCCGATGCTCGAGCCCGGAGAGCACATCGAATGCATCCAAGACTCCGTGCACTTCGTCCGGTCGTCCGCGACGCGCCGACCTCGTGCACGCCGCATAGGCATCGGTCGTCGACACAACGAGGTCGCCGAGCTCGCCGACGTACGATCCGAACAAGGGGGGGAGTTCGCACGGCAGAAGCGAGAGCGAGAATGCGGCTTCTTCGATGGCGTCGGCGGCGTCGTCTGCGATCTCGACGATATCACGGTACGGCGCTGCTTCGGGCATGCGCCGAGCCATCGTTCGCAGGGTGATCACGATCTCGTCCGCGCGATGCTCGCTGTCCTTGACGCTGTCGGCGAACGCGTCCGCGGCGGCCGGCTGGCCACCCGCAAGCCTCCGAAGTTGGTCACGCAACGCGGACGCCATGTCGGCCACGATCACGGCGTGCGCCACGACGGGCTCGAGGAGGCGGTCGCCACCGGCCTGTACGGCCGTCGAGAGCGCAGCCCGGCTCTCTGCGCGCATGAGCGATCGAGACCGTTTCTGGCGAAGCCCGACGCTGCACGTCCGCAGGACGAATCGCAGGAATTCCGCAGCGGCCGGAGGTTCGAGCACGTCGTCGAGCCGCTCCCCGAAGCGAACGGGGATCCGGATGACTGCCGCCATGGCGTCTAGGACCAGCTGTTCGCCTCCCATCTCGAGCCACCCCCGATGCCCGACGTCCTCGTTGGCGGCCCACTCGAGTAGCTCGATGCTCGCCGCCTTCGGCACGAACGCGCGGAGCGCCTTTCGTGCGCGATTCCAGTCGATGAGGAAGACGATGCGCGAACCGAGTCGCGCGAGGAAACGTTCGAACTCCTCGCGGTCGCGGGCCTCGAGCGTGCCGATGCACTCGTAGAACAAGCCGACCTCTTGGAGCTCGCGGGCGGAGCGTGATCGGACATCCGTCCAGCTCATGGGGAAGCCGTCGAGCATCCGCCGGAAGAAGGCGAGCCTCTGGAGATGTACGTCCGTGTTCGTCACGATGGCGCGCAGCGCGTCGATGCGAATCACGAGGACGTGAGCAGAGGTTTCGCCGATGTCGTTCTCGATGACGAGCACATCGCCGCTCCGAATGGCCATCGTTTCGAGGCCCGGATGGGTGAATTTCAACGCCTCGGTCGCATGGACGCCTCGCATGAACGCGGCGACGAGCGGGCGATCGGCGTCGTTTAGTCCGTAAGCCTTCGCACCGTCGACGTCGTCCGTCGCGAACGAGGCGGCAAGCGCGTCGACGGCCTTGTGCAGATCGAACACGAGCAGGTGCGCGCTATCTCCTCGACTGCGGTCCGAGGACGTCAGAAGTACCAGCGCCTCGGCTAAAATCACGTCTTCGTCCCGCGGCAGGCAAGAATCCTTCAATGCTGCGCAGCGCCCTTCGAATGCGGCGGTGGCTTTCGGGTCGTAACTCGTGCTCACGGCACGCAGTGGCGCGATCATCGCATCGATGTCGGCAAAGAGTTGCTCGACGATCACCTTCGCGAGCGGTACGCGGTACTCGTCGCCGTGGCCACGACGGCTGCCTCCGATGACCCGGTCGAAACGAGCGTCGCCGATCCCGACGAGCTCGCGTTCGCTTCGAAGATCGGGGACGGTCCCGTCGGCGGCGTTCGCATGCGCGAGCGCGAGCTGCAGGAGCGTGAAGCCGTACTTCGCACGGCCGTTCGCAGCAAGCGCCTCGTGAACGAGGCCCGGTAGGAGCAGGTCTTTCTCCCCCAGCACGCCGACGACGGTCGCCTTCTTCGGCACGGGTACCGCTCACTTGCGAAGGGCTTGGCCCGCGTGTTCAGGCGACCCGAGGGAAAGGCACGGCCCGGAGCAGGTCGACGTAGCTTACGATGCCGACGGGCTGGCCCTCACCGTTCACGACAGGCAGGGCTCCGACGTTGCGCTCGAGCATGGTCTCAACGATCTCGGCCAGGCCCGCGTCTGTATCGACGCATGCGACGTCGCTGCTCATGATGTGACCGATCGGAACGGCGCTGAGCGTCTCGATGCTCCGGCGCGCCAGCTCGCCTTCGCTAAACTGCCGCGCCCATGAGCCTATATCTCGCTCGCTGACCATGCCCACGAGTTCTCCCTGATCATCGACGACGGGCAGATGCCGGACGTCGATCGACTGGAGTGCAGCGATGGCGTCTCCGACAGGGTCGTTCACGCCGATGGTCTTGGGGTTTTCCGTCATGACGTCTCCGGCCACGAGCTCACTGCCGAGCTCCGGCTTCGCCTGCCGGTGGGCTCGAGCCGTCGTTGGCCTTGCGAGTGCTCGCAGGACGTCAACGTAGCTGACGATACCGATCACGTCGCCCGCCTCGTCGACGACCGGCACCGCTCCGACGTGGTCCTGCAGCATGAGATCGACGACGTCAGCGAGGTCGCTCTCGGGTCGGACAGATAGTACGTCCCCGCTCATGAGATCGCCCACCGATGCCTCGAGAGCTTTCTGGCGGGTGTTTGCTTCGGGAACCAAAGAATAGGGCGGAGACAAGCCCCTCAGGTCCCGATCGCTGAGGATGCCAACGAGCTTTCCCCGATCGTCGACGACTGGCAGATGCCTCAGGTTGAGCTTCCAGCGCAGCCGCGCTGCGTCAGCGATGGTCGCGCGAGCTGAGATGGTGGTCGGACGCGCGCTCATCACGTCGCGTGCGGTGGTCGTCATCGGTTCCTCCTGACCGAGCGCGTCCCGGGCAGGAACGGCCTGTGCTCGGGGATGCAAGCAACCACAAGCAAAGTGCATTCCCGATGCCACGATCGCTTGCGCGTCCGCCCAGCTTGCGGCCACCGCCTCAGGGCGTGCCGAGCTTCCGTTCGATGTACGAAACCGCGTCGTTGAGCGTCCGCACCTTGCCGTAATCAGCTTCCGGAATGTCGACCTGGAGCGCCGCATGGAGGGCGATGACGAAGTTGAGAAAGTCCATCGAATCCAGATCGAGCGTATCGCGGAGTGGCGCGGCCTCGCTAATGGACGCGGGATCGGACTCGGGCGCGACCGATTTGAGCGCGGCGACGACTGCGCTTTTGATTTCCGTTTGATTCATAGCTTCTCCGGTTGCTGAAGGAGTCGCCCGATGGCGCTCAAGAAGATCGCCCCACGGTGGCCATCGCTCACGCGGTGGTCGGCCGAGAGTGTTGCCGTGACGACGCTGCGCGCCCCGACCATGCCGGCGGACGCCCACGCCCGCTCGGTGACCTTACCGAATCCCACGAGCGCGACCTGGGGCGGATAGATAACGCCGAAGACGCTCTGGACGCCCTGGTCGCCGAGGTTCGTCACGGTCAGCGTTGCATCCGACATCTCGGAGCTTCGCAGACGCCCCGACCGAACCCGTGCGACGAGGTCCCGCAGGCTCGCTTGAACCTCCGCGAGGCTGCTTCGGTCCACATCGTGGACAGCGGGCGCAATGAGGCCGCCCTGACGCAGCGAGATCGCGACCCCCAGATGAATCGGCGCCGACGGCCGGAAACTGCCGTCAACGAAAAACCCGTTGACCTCCGGCACTTCGCGCGCCGCCAGCGCGGTCGCTTTGAGCAGCAAGGCAGCAAAGAGAATTCGCTCCGGCGGCCCGCGCTTCGCGTTCTCGTGTTCAAGCCACCAAGTGGCAGGCCCTGCGTCGAGGTCCGCAGAAAGGTAGTAGTGGGGGATCTCGCGTTTCGAGCGCGCCATGGCCGCGGCGATGGCCTGGCGCATCGTGGACGGCTCTGGAGACGGGGCCCTCGTTTCCACTGGCGCTCGGGACGCAGGAGCTGGTGCCGGAAGCTGGCCTGCAGGCGCGGGCGCTCGTTCGACGTCAACGCGGGTGACCGATCCGTGTGGTCCCGTTCCATGAACGGTGGCGATGTCGATCCCGCGCTCGCGTGCGAGCTGCTTCGCTGCAGGAGATGCCAGGACACGCGACCCGGCCGCGGAAGGCTCCGCGGGTTTCGACGGCGGCATCGGCCTGGGCGCTGGCTCCGGGCGCGTCGCAGAGACCTCCGGCGGCTGCAACATCGCGAGCACTGTTCCAACGGGCACCTTGGTTCCCGGAGCGACAACAATCGACCCGATTGTTCCGCCTTCCCAGATCTCGACCTCGACGATGCCCTTGTCCGTCTGCACCTCGGCGACAACATCGCCCCGCTTCACCGTATCGCCCGGCTTCACGTGCCACGCCGTCAATGTGCCCGCGTCCATGTCCGCGCCGAGCGACGGCATCCGAAACTCACCCACGGGGACCCACCAATCCGAGAACGGCGTCGACGATCTTCGACGGCTGCGGTAGCGCCGCTTCTTCCAGATGCTTCGCGTAAGGAATGGGCACCTCTTCGGTGCACACGCGTGCAAGCGGCGCATCAAGGTCGTAGAAGCCCTTCTCGACGATGCGGGTGCATACTTCGGCGGCGAGGCTCCCAGTTTTCCACCCCTCGTCGACGACGACGGCTCGGCGCGTCTTCGCCACCGACGCAAGGAGGGTGGCTTCGTCGAGCGGGCGGAGCGTGCGCAGGTCGATGACCTCCGCGTCGATTTGTTGCTCGCCAAGCATTCGCGCCGCATCGAGCGCTTTGGCCATTGTGCCGCCATACGCGATGAGCGTCACATCCTTCCCGGAGCGACGTACGGCCGCGCGATCGATCGGAACCGCACCCGCTTCCGCTGGAAGCTCTCCTTCGACACCATACAGTGTTGCGTGCTCGAATAGGATCACCGGATCGGGGTCCTGGAGCGCCGTCCAGAGCATGCCGCGCGCATCTTCCAGAGTTGCGGGCGCCAGCACCTTCACTCCAGGGATGTGCGCGTAGTAGTTCTCGAGGCTGTGGGAGTGCTGTGCGGCGACTTGTCGTCCTGCGCCCGTGGCCATGCGAATCACGAGCGGCACGCCGACTTGACCACCCGACATGTGCCGAAGCGTCGCGGCGTTGTTCAAGATCTGGTCGAGCGCCAACAGGCTGAAGTTGACCGTCATGATCTCGACGATCGGCCGCATGCCGGCGATGGCGGCCCCGATGCCCGCCCCCACGAAAGCGGCCTCCGAGAGCGGCGTATCTCGCACGCGCTCCGGTCCAAACTCCTCGAGAAGCCCCAGGCTGCACGCGTACGAGCCACCGTATTTGCCGACGTCCTCACCCATGAGAAACACGCGCTCGTCTTTCTGCAGGGCTTCGCGCAGCGCGGCGCGCACAGCTTCGCGGTACGTCGTCTTTCGCGCGGAAACCGCCTCGTTGGTGTTCACCGTGCCCCCTCGGCGTAGACGTGCTTGCTCAAATCGGACACCGATTCGAGCGTTCCCGTTTCCGCAAAAATGATGGCCGCAGCGATCTCTTCGTCGGTTTCCCGCTCCAACGTCGCAACGTCATCGCCTCCTGCAAGCCCTCTCTCTTGTAGGAGCGATTCGAAAAGCGCAATCGGGTCACGCTTCTTCCACTGCTTCACTTCCTCCTTGGTTCGATAAAGCTCGGGGTCGTACGCCGAGTGGGCCCGGAAGCGGTACGTGACGAACTCGATGAACCACGGGCCACCGCCACCACGCACATACTCCACTCCCCGTCGCGTGGCCGCCTCGACGGCCAACACATCCATGGCATCGACGCGCTCGACCTCCATCTTGTAACTCTGTGCTTTGGTTGCGAGGTTCAACTGCGCTTGATGCCGTTCGAGCGCGGTTCCCATCGCGTATTGGTTGTTTTCGCAGAGGAAGAGAACAGGGAGCTTCCACAAGGCTGCGAGGTTCATCGACTCGTGAAACTCCCCCTCGGCTACGGCACCGTCCCCAAAGAGGCATGCGGTCACATGCCTCTTGCTTTGCATCCGGTCGGCAAGCGCGAGCCCCAGCGCGATGGGGATGCCGCCGGCGACGATGGCATTGCCGCCGTAGAAACGGCGAGAAACATCGAAAAGATGCATGGATCCGCCGCGCCCTCTGCTGCACCCTTCGACTTTGCCGAACATCTCGGCCATCACCGGTCCCATGGGAACCCCGCGGGCGAGGGCGTGTCCATGCTCCCGATACGTGGATACAACGGCATCGTCACCGGTGAGGAGTGGCATCACCCCCGCCGCGATCGCCTCCTCGCCGATGTACAGGTGCAAGAAGCCCCGGATCTTGCCGGAACCATACAGCTCCGCGCATTTCTCCTCGAAACGACGCATGCGGATCATGCTGCGCAATAGCGCGAGCGCATGGTCGCGGGTGAGCTCGAGGAAGTCGGGCGACGGCTCGGCGCCCGGCATCATAATGCCGCCTCGAGGGTCGAAGTGTCCCCTTCAGGTAGGCCCAGCTCGCGCGCCTTGAGCAGGCGGCGCATGATCTTGCCGCTGCGCGTGCGCGGAAGCGACGGAAGGAATGCGATCTCCTTTGGAGCAACGGCAGATCCGAGGCGAGTGCGGGCGAAACCCAGGAGCTCCCGTCCAAGCGCTTCGGTTGGCTCGTGTCCCGGCTTGAGGGAGACAAATGCCTTCACGATCTCCATCGCCACAGGGTCCGGCTTGCCGATGACGCCTGCTTCGGCGACCGCTGGGTGCTCGAGCAGGGCGCTCTCGACCTCGAAGGGTCCGATGAGGTGACCGGAGGATTTGATGACGTCGTCGCTGCGCCCGACGAACCAGAAGTAGCCATTGGCGTCACGGCGTGCGAGATCGCCCGTGAGGTACCAATCGCCCGCGAAGCACTTCGCGTAGCGCTCATCGTCGTGAAGATAGCCGCGAAACATCGATGGCCAACCGCGCCGAAGGGCGAGCTCCCCTTCCACGTCTGGAGCTTCGATGATCTCGATTCCATCTCCGATGCGGCGGACGATGACCGCGTCGATTCCCGGAAGGGGTCGGCCCATCGAGCCAGGGCGGATGTCCATCGACGCGTAGTTTGCAACCATGATCCCGCCCGTCTCGGTCTGCCACCAGTTGTCGTGAATGGGCAGACCAAAGGCTTCCACGCTCCAGAGCACCGCTTCGGGGTTGAGCGGTTCCCCGACACTCGCCATGAACCGCAGGCTCTTGGTATCGAATGTCTTCGCAAGGGTCGCCCCCGCGCGCATCATCATGCGAACGGCTGTCGGCGCGGTGTACCAGACGGTGACCCGCTGATCGCGGAGGATCGAATACCAGCGCTCCGCGTCGAAGTCGCCCTCATCGACGATGCTCGTGATGCCGTTCGTGAGGGGGGAAAGGATGCCGTAGGAGGTGCCGGTGACCCATCCCGGATCGGCCGTGCACCAGAAGATGTCGTTGGCATGAAAGTCGAGCGCGAGCTTCCCAGTCACATGATGCGCCACGACCGCTTCGTGCACGTGCACGGCACCTTTGGGCTTACCCGTGGTGCCACTCGTGAAGTGAAGCAACGCAATGTCCTCCGGACCGGTGGCCGCGATCGCGAAATCTGCGCTCGCCGCCTGCATTCGCGCCGCAAGGTCGAGCGTTCCGTTCGGCAGGGCGGCGGGACACGGAGGGACAAGAAGGACGTGTTCGAGCGACGGGAGCAGAGCGCGAACCTGCGCGACCTTCCTTTCGTACAGCGCCGCGGTCGTTACGAGGACCTTGCCCTGGCCCGGTCCGATGCGTGCCGCAATGGGTTCTGGCCCGAACGCCGAGAAAAGGGGCGAGAATACGCTCCCGTTCTTCAGCGTGCCCAAGCACGCGATGTACAGCTCGGGCACCCGCGGAAGAAGCGCGAAGACGCAGTCGCCCTTGCCAATGCCCAGCCCGCGCAAAACATTGGCGAAACGACTCGTCTCGCCCATGAGTGCCCGATAGCTGAGATCGCGTACGTCACCGGCCCTACTGAGCCAGCGAATGGCGAGGTGCTCTCCGCGACCCTTGGCGACGTGGCGATCGACGGCCTCGTAAGCCATGTTCAGGCCCCCGCCTGGAACCCCATCGAGCTCTGCGCGCGCGGATTCCCACGTAAACACCTGTCGCTCAGCTGCGTAGTCGCGAAGGTTGGGCGCGACATCCGACGAGCGCGTCTTCACGATGGGCGAATAGCGCAAAGAGGATTTCACGTTCGGGGCTCCCGTCTTCGGGTTCACGGGTTCCGTCCGGCCGGAGCACGACGTGTGCCGACCGCCCAGCGATTCGGTTGACTGCACAAGGGATGAGCGCGCAATTGATCGACGCGCATCATCTGCGTGCTGCTGCAGAACTTGCGAACCTTCGTCGTGACCCCAGCTCCCTACGGCGCTCACCGGGGGCTCCTCCGCGCGACGTTCCCGCCGGTGGAATGTCGGGCCGCCGACCGGCGTCGTCAATCGGCACGGCGGGTGCCTCGTCAAGGCACGAACCCTGGAGGTCGCTATGCAGCTCACGCTCACGCCTGAGGAGTCAAGCCTCCTCATCCGGCACCTCACGCAACAAATCGAGCATCTGGATTCGGAGCTTGTGCATACCGACAAGCGCGACCTACAGCGCGATCTCGCCCGCGAGCTACAAGCGCTTCGCACCCTGACCGATCGGATTCGCTCGAGTGTCCCACCCCTCAGAGAAGGACCACTACTCGACGTCGTTGACGCAGCCACGGACGTCGAGGATCGCATGCCAGGCGCATGGCAGGAACGGCAAACCTCATGGAGGGACCGATGACAACCGACCGCATTCGAACGACACATACCGGAAGCCTGCCTCGACCCGAAGCCCTGCTTACGGTTCTTGCCGACAAGGAAGCGGGAAAACCTATCGATAAGGCGGCAACGGAAGCGGTTCTCTCGAGGGCGGTCGAAGAGTGCGTCGACAGACAGATCGCCGCGGGTGTCGACATCGTGAGCGACGGCGAGTTCAGCAAGCCCAGCTATGCGACGTACGTCAAGGATCGTCTCAGTGGATTCGCCGGCGAGGGCGCGTTTCCGATGCCCGCGGATTTGGCGGAGTACCCCGAGTACGCGAAACGCGTTTTTGGGCTCCAAGCCCTGTCGGCGCTGAAGACGCCGACCTGCATTGGCCCCGTCAAGTACCTGGGAACGCAGATGGTCGCGCAGGACGTCGAGCGATTCCAACGGGCACTGCGCGGGCGCACGGAGGGCTTTCTCACGGCGGCCTCGCCGGGCGTCATCTCGGTCTTCCTGAAGAACAAGTACTACCCCAGCCATGAGGCTTATCTCGAGGCACTCGCGGATGCGATGCGCTTCGAGTACCGGGCCATCCACGCCGCGGGCTTCGTGTTGCAAATCGACTGCCCCGACTTGGCCATGGGCGCGCACATCGAGTATGCGGGAGCGACGCTCAAGGAGCTCCGACGCAACCTCTCGTTGCACGTCGAGGCCCTCAATCACGCCGTCGCCGACATTCCGCCCGACAGGATGCGCATCCACCTCTGCTGGGGCAACTACGAGGGGCCGCATCATCGCGACATCGACCTCAAAGACATCGTCGACATCGTTTTGGCGGCGCGCCCGGGCGGCATCTCCTTCGTCGCAGCCAACCCGCGCCACGAGCACGAATGGAAGGTCTGGGAGGAGATCCACCACGTCCCCGAAGACAAGGTTCTCATCCCCGGCGTCATCGACTCGACCACGAACTTCATCGAGCACCCCGAGCTCGTCGCTGAACGGCTCTTGCGCTTCACCCGCGTCGTGGGCCAGGACCGCGTCATTGCCTCGACTGACTGCGGGTTCTCCACGTTCGCGGGCCTTCACATCGTCGACCCGGCGATCGTCTGGGCGAAGCTCGAGGCGCTGGCGGAGGGCGCGCGCATCGCACGCCGCACACTGCGTCAGGCGCCGCAGCCGAACATCGTCGAACGCGCCTGAGAGAGCACCGCGACACGACCTCGCGTCTTCGCGACGAGATGGAGCGCGCGGTGCTCGAGTGGATTGGCGCGCCTTGCCGCAAGTACAAGGACGCCTGGCGGCGAGAATGAAGGATCAGGGCGGCACTCGATCATCAGCAGCCAACCGGCCTCGCTCACGGGCGCTGCGCGACCTCGTGGCGCTGCTCGCGGGCGATGAGGGAAACGATCGAAGCCAGACTGTCGGACAGCATGCGGAGCAAGTCGTCGACGGTGAAGATCCCGACCAGCACGCCGGCCTCGTCGACGACGGGCATCCGCCGGATGCCCTGCCGCTGCATGCGCGTCACGACGGTCGACACGTCCTCGTCCTCGCTCGCGGTTACGACGTCGCGCGTCAGCAGGTCTCCTACATCGAGCAGCTCGATGGGCGCGATGCCCTTGGCAAGCAATGCGACGACGATGTCCCGATCGGTGAGCACGCCGACGGGTTTCGGTCGTGCCCCGGGCTCGTCGACGACGACGAGGTCGCCGACGTGTTCGTCACGCATGCGGCGTGCCGCCTCGAGTACCTTTTCGCTTTTGGCAATGTGTGCGACGTGACGATTGCACGCTTTCCCAATGTTCACTGGACGGTCCTTTTCAAGACGGAGCACGGGCGCCTTCGGGATGCGCGTCGGATCCGTCACCTTGGTCGTACCCCAAGGACTTCCCTCATGCGACTGAAGCGAACGGCAAAACTTGCGCGTTCGCGCACGGCCCCCTCCGCCAAGAGCGTCCTCATCGGCAAACGGGAGAAGCCCGTACTCGTTGCGCCCGATGAGCTCCTCACGAAGACACCGAGCTCCCGGCGACGCCGCCGCCGCTCGAGAAATCGAACCCCAACACCGAGGCCACGTCCCCGGCACAGCCGTCGGGTTCGGCCAACCGCCATCAGGCCCATCGGAGTGACCCCAGGGAAAAGCGTCACTTGCTCGCCGTATGGCCCAGGCCCGGCGGCAGCGCGCAACCGTTGACCACTCCGACGGCAAAGGGACCCGGCTCGTTATCCCCCATGGGCTGGAGCAGAAACGGGTACGAGTTGAAGTTGACGTCCGTGGCGATGCCCGCGATGTTTCCGCCGTCGTCGATGGAGACGACCTGCGTCAGGCTGAGCCCGGCGGGGACGTTGGGGGTGAGAGTCGCGAGGTTGAGCCTCGTGCCCGGCGCCGGCACGAGGTAGGCATTTCCATCGCTGCTGAGCGAGATGACGATCTGGTCCTCGTCGTTGAACACGAGCATGCCCGTGTTGATAGTCTCTGTGAAATACGGCTGGAAAACGGCGTTGGCGCTCCAGACGCCGACGCTTTCGTGGTACGCGGCGCCGAACGTGTCGGTGTACGAGTAGCCAAGAACCTCCCCGCGAACGTTGATGCCCTGAACGAGGACGAGGAGTTCCGTGGGGTCCCCGGCGAAGGGAGGGAGCTGCGTGCTCACCCTCGTGATCGGGTCGTACCGATACCCCTGGAGGTAGATCTCTGTCAGGCTCTCCTCCATGGTGAGGCCAATGACGCCAAAATTGTTCATGAAGGTGCCAAAGACCGGATTTTGTACCCCAAAGTTGATGACCGTCTCTGTCCCCGCGATGAAATACGCGTACTCAGTGACGAACGAGGCATTGGTCGAAGCGACGAGCGACAGGTCATAGTCCGTGAGCCCGACCACGCTTGCGGACACTTCTCCCGGGAGCCTGGGGATGAGGCTCGTCGTGTTGCCGAAGAACAGCGCGGCTTGGTTCGACAGATTGGAGCCGCCGACGACGCCGAAATTGTTGGCGACGTCCGCAAAGCCCGATGCTCCGACCGTGATCTGCCCGTTACGGTACTCCGCGACACTCGCGATCGTGAAGGTCGGGTCGTACACCGTGCCGAACACCTGGCCGTCGACGACGACGGATGGGAAAAAGAAGACGTAGGGCGCAGGCAGGGGGACCTGGTCGAGCGCCACATAACGATACCGAAGCTGGTTTGCATGCGCGGCGGGTGCGGCGAGCGCCACGACCAGCGCGATCGCCCCACCCAACCCCAATGACGACATATTTCTAATCATGGCGCTCCTCTTTCGAGAGGGTACCCATCGCCCCCCGCGGGGAACTTGTGTACCCGCGCTAGACATCCGGCAATGTGACAAACACGAAACAACGCTGAGCGCCGCGTCCGCTCAAATAGTCCGCGGGGAGGCAACGAACGTGACCCGACGCCGGATTGCGTCGGAGCTCGCCAAGCTCGGTCACGATGTCCGCAAAGACTCGGTTGCGAAGTACATCCCCCGCCGGGCCGGACGTTCCGGCCATGACCAGTGTGGCGCAAGACTCACCCGTCCCGCTCCGGGCTGGCCTCGTGCTGCCTCGTGCTATTGGCTCGCATCGGAAAGGTGTCGGAAATGCCAGTCTTTCGCGAGCGACACGTCATCGACGCCTTCAAGATCGGCACGGGCCCCTTTGTCCTTACCTGCATGGCCGTGTTTCATCGATGGGACTCGGAGTCCGCCTGGTTGTACCTCGCGATGCACGGAATGTATGGAGTGCTCTGGGTGCTCAAGGGCAGGATCTTCCCCGATCGCTCCTGGGAGCAGCGGCTGCGGGCTCGACGCGGCGCCTTCCTCGTCGTTGGCCTGGCATCGTACTGGCTGGCGCCATTCCTCTTGACGGCGCGCGGTCACGAGGCAGCGCCTGCGCTCGGCGGCGCGTGCGTGGCCGCCTTCGGCGCGGGCGTGTTCCTTCACTTCACGGCAGACATGCAGAAGCACATTCAGCTCGCGCTGCGTCCCGGATATCTGATCACCGGAGGGCTTTGGCGCCGAGTTCGCAATCCGAACTACCTCGGCGAGCTGCTGATTTACCTCTCCTTCGCCGCGTTGAGCCAGCAGCTCGCCGCCTTCGTCGTGCTCGCGGTGGCTGTCGCGGCGGAGTGGCTGCCCAAGATGCGCAAGAAGGACGCGAGTCTGGCACGCTACCCCGAGTTCGCCGCATACCGCGCGAGGACCGCCCTCCTCATACCGTGGGTCTTCTGAGGAACAGGTTGGCAGTCCGCGCCAGGGTCGTCGGGAGCGGAAAGGCGTGGGCCCTCCTTGGCTGGCGCGCGCTCGTGGGACTCAGCGAATGCCTGCAGCACTGGAATGTACTGCGCGACCGCACGCGCATTGCTCGGCGCCTGGGATCCATGCCGCTAAAGTAGATTCCCAACCCAGGCGGTCAATTGCAGGTCGGCGGAGTGAGGCTGCAGACGCCATTTTCGCAGCTGGCGAATATGTCGCACGTCGTCGGGGGCGTGCCCGCGTCGACCGGGGTGAACCCCGGCGTACAGGCTTGCCCGTCCGGAATGATGGTTGGGCACACGTCGCCGGAGGTGGTGCCCGTACAGCTTCCGACTAGACAGCGTACGGCGCCCCCGCACGGTTGCCCTGCAGCCGCGTAGGTGACCGCGACGCACTGGCTCGACGTCCCGCATTCGAAACCCTGTGCGCAATCCCCGTCCGACTTGCACGACGCGCCGCTTGCACCGGGGGTACCGCACATGTTCGTCGTGCCCAGGCACGTGAGGGGCGAGGCGCATGCCCCCTGAGAAAAGGAGCAGGGGGAGCCAGCTGCCTCGCCGTTCGCACAGAGCTCCGTCGTGGGGTCGCAAAAGAGCCCGTCGCTGCATTGCGATGCTTGAGTGCCGCAGGTCGCGCCAACGCCGCCGTACACGACGGCCTGGCACACCATCGTCGCTGTCGTCCCGGAGCAGACGCTCCCCATTCCGCAGTCGTAACCTGCGGTGGCTCCGCACGGCTGACCGACCGCAATGGGCACGCTGCAGAATCCGCATACGGAGCTTCCGGGTTCGCCGTTCGAGGCCAGGCTGCATGTGCCGCTTTGGCATTGCGAACCGGTGGAGCAGGCGGCTCCCGCGCCCAGGGTGCCGACGTTCAAAATCTGGCACTCGGAGGGCGGCGCGGGGGCGCTGTTGGCATTGACGAGACAGATGCTGGCGCTCGTGAGCGCCTTCAAGCATGCCTCGATCTGACTGGTCGAGGCGTCCACGCCGGGGAGCGTGAAGTCGGCCACGCAGGCAGTCAGGAAGCGGCCACGGTCGCGTGCGACCTCGGATGCGGGTCGACTCGGATCGCAGTACGAGCTGAAGAGCACGTCGAAATAGTCCCCGCACGCGGCGCTGAGCGCGGACGCCGGCGCGGCATCACCCCCACACC
>Ga0187782_10000392_pt1 | contig 29114 bp, 26 predicted proteins | sample 0715_SJ02_MP15_2_FD_132454 | JGI IMG/M metagenome (GOLD analysis project Ga0187782, IMG submission 132454) | Tropical peat soil microbial communities from peatlands in Department of Meta, Colombia - 0715_SJ02_MP15_20_MG | ecosystem: Environmental > Terrestrial > Soil > Wetlands > Peat | place... | reverse complement strand
GCCAGCACGATCTGTTTCGCGCCGCGCGTGGCGGCAGCGACCGAGTCGCGGTTGGTTACGTCCGCCGGCGCGTAGGAGACGCCGGGCGGCAGAGCCGGCGGCGGCTTGCGCTGCGCGATCTGGCATCCGCGTCGCTGTTTCGCCAACCGCTCGGCGGTCGCGCGCCCGACGGGGCCGTAGCCGAAAATCACGATCTCTTCGCTCATCAAAGGTCTCCTTGCGTGTCTCGGCCCGCGGATAGCGCCGCCTTGACCATAACAAAAATGCATTCTTTATATCGTGGCTATGCGCGAGTTGAATTTGGCCTCTATTGATCTGAACCTGCTTCCTGCGCTCGACGCGCTATTGCGTCGCCGGCACGTGACGCGCGCGGCCGCCGACGTGGGTTTAAGCCAGCCGGCGATGAGCCGCTCGCTGTCGCGGCTGCGCGCGACGCTTGGCGACGATCTCTTGGTGCGCGGGTCGAGCGGGCTCGTGCTCACGGCTCGCGCTCAGGCGCTCGCGCCGCGGCTGGCGGCGGTTCTCGAGGGCGCGCGCGGGCTCTATCGTCCGCCTGCGTTTGATCCCGCGACGCTGCAGCGGACTCTGCGCATCGCCAGCGCCGACTCTCAATCGGTCACGCTTGTGCCCGCCGTGATGGCGCGGGTGCGGCGCGAAGCGCCGGGCCTCTACGTTCAGATCGAGCCCTACTCGCCCGACCTGATGCGCCGCTTCGACGAGGGATCGCTCGACCTTGCATTCGCGACCGCCGCCGCGCCGCTGCCGCGCGGCGCAGCGTCCTTTCCCGTCGCCGTCGACAGACTTGCGCTTGTCATGCGCCGCGATCATCCGGGCGCGAGACGTAAGTGGACGCTTGACGACTACGCGCGCCACGACCACGCCGTCGTTTCGATCTTCGGCGACCATATGAGCGAGATTGACGCCAAGCTCGCTCAGGTCGGGCTCACGCGTCGCATCGCATATTCGTCTCCGCATTTCGTGGCGACGCTCGCGGCGGTGGGGGCGACCGACATGGTCACGACTTTGTCGAGAACCTTGGCCGCGCGCTTCGCTGACCCTTTCGCTCTTGCGCTGAATGACCCGCCATTTGAGGACATTACGTTGCAGCTCACCCTGATCGCCTCCGCGGCGCGCGCAAGCGACCCGGCGATTGCGTGGTTCAGCGCGGTGGCGCGCGAAGCGGCGAGTGAGATCGTGCGCGATGCGAAAATCGACAGAGGCGTCGTACGCTCATCGGGGGCGCCACGCGGCGGCGCGAGGTCGTCGACGAGCTCGCGCGCCGCCAACCGGCGACCCTGATCGGCGCGCCGCTCCCGCTCGGCTCCACAAAACGCCCGTCTGCGGTTCAACTATATTGGGTCTCGTTCTACGAAGCCCTCTTCAACCTCAGCGCCGACCAGTCTGCGTCGATGGCGATCGACGCCACCGTCTCCAAGCCGACCGTCTGCGCATAGGCCCAGATGACGTCGCGGTCGATGTCGCCAGCGAGCCTCGACGCCTTCTTGGCGTAGGCGACCCAGAGGATGGCGTCGGGGCGCATCGCATCCTTCGCCTCTGCGACCCGCGCTTCGAGTTCGTCGCGCATGCGGGCGAACGTCAGAACGACCTCGGCGCTCTCGACGGTCGCACGCCGATCGCCGCCGCCGACAGCGGCGTCGACGTCCGGCGGCGCGTGCAGGACGGAGAGCCTGCGCGCGCCCTTGACCTGCAGTCGTTCGAGAACGGGCTTTTCCGACATGGCGACGCCTCCATGATCGCGGTCGAGAACCCTAGGCGTCGAACGCGGACGCCCCGGCTCCGCTCCGCTTCGCCGCAATCGTCTCGAGCACGATTTGCGCGGCCTTCGCGCTTGGCGACGCGCCGTCGCTTAAGCGCATGAGGCCGTCCAGGCGCGCGAGCGCCGCCTGCGCGGCGCGACGTTCGCCCGAGTCTTCGACAAGCGGCGCAAGCGCGGCGGCCAGCCTTTCTGGCGTGCATTCGTCCTGCAGCAATTCGGGGACGCTTTTCTCGCCGAGCACGAGGTTTGGCAGGAGCACCGAGGGCGCTTTGACAAGAAATCGCAGCGGCCATTCGAGCGCCGAAACGCGGTAGGCGCCGACGAGCGGCACGCCGGCGAGGGCGAGCTCGAGCGTCGCCGTGCCCGAGGCCGCGAGCGCCGCGCGGCTTGCGCGGAAGATGGCGAGCTTCGCCGCTTCGCTCGTTTCGACGCGGGGGCGAATGGGCCAGGAGGCGGCGAGCGCCCGCGCGTCGGACTCGACATGCGGCAACGTCGGCAACGCGAGCCTGAGGGGCCCGGCGCGCTCGGCGAGGAGCGCCAGCGCCGCGCCGAACGGGGGCATGAGGCGCGAGACCTCCGCCGGGCGTGAGCCCGGCAGGACGGCGATGAGCGGCGGTTTCGCCTCGCGTTCGCGCAATTCGTCCGCGTTCGGGCGCAGCTCGGCGAGCCGCTCGACGAGGGGATGCCCGACATAGACGCACCGCGGCCCGCCGAGACGTCGATGCGCGGCGGGCTCGAAGGGCAGCAGCGCCAGCACGCAATCGACATAGTCGCGCATCGCGCGCGCGCGGCCTGGCCGCCATGCCCAGACGGTCGGGCTGACGTAATCGACGATCGGAAGATCGGGCAACGCCGCGCGCACGCGCCTCGCCACGCGATGGGTGAAGTCCGGCGCGTCGATAATGACGAGGCCGTCAGGCTTGGCGGCGATGACGGCTTCCGCCGATTGTCGAATGCGCCTAAAGATCGTCGGCAGGCGCCGAAGCACGGCGGTTGCGCCCATCACGTGGATATCGGCGAGGGGAAAGAGGCTTTTCAGCCCCTCAGCCGCCATCGCTTCGCCGCCGACGCCGATTGGCTCGAGCGCGCCGTCGCGTTCCGCTTTCAGCGCCTTCATCAATCGCCCGCCGAGGTGATCCCCCGACGCCTCGCCTGCGACGAGCGCCAGCCGAAGCGCGGTCACGAGCGACGCCCGACGAGGAAAAGGCGCGCTTCGTCGGCGAGCGCGATCGTCCTGGCGCGATCGGCGAGCAGAACGGCGCCCGCTTCAACCGCGAGACCTTTGAGTCCTGCCGCGCGCGCCGCCGCGATCGTTTCCGGCCCTACAGTCGGCAGATCGAGCCGCCGATCCTGGCCTCTTTTTGCTGTTTTGACAAAAACGCCCGAGGGCGCCTGACGGCGAAGGCGGCCGCCGGCGCGCATCTCTGCAACACGAGCAAGCATCGCGTCGGTGCCTTCGGCGGCCTCGACGGCGACGGCGCGCCCGTCGGCGACGACCGCCGCTTGCCCGACGTCGAAGGGCGCGAGCGCCGCGAGGAGAGAGAAGCCGATCCGCACGTCCGCTTCGTCCTCCGTGCTCGCGACGGCTTGGCCGATCCGACCTTCCGGCGCAACGAGCGCCGGCGCAACGTCCTGGACGCCGACGACTCGGACGCCTTCGCGCGCCAAAATGTCGACGATGCCTGACAGAAGCGCGTCGTCGCCGCCGCGAAACAGCCTCGCCAAGTCGTCGACCCTTCTGATCGCGCCCCAATCGAGACGCAGCTCCCGCCAATCGGGCCGCGTCATGGCGCCAATCAGCACGATTTCGCCGATCGCCCTCGCCTTCAATGCGGCGAACAGCTTGCCGACCTCGCCGAGCCTAAGCCACATATGTTCGAAGTCGCCGATCTCCGCCGTCGTCACGCCGACGAGGCCGATCAGGAAGGGCGAGCGTCCGGCTGCGCGCGCCGCGATCGCCGCCTCGCGCGGCAAACCGCCGCCTCCGCAGAAAATCGCGAGCGGCGCGCGCTCAAGCCTCAAGGTCCGCGCCCGCCTGCGGCATGCAGATCGAGCGGTCGCCGCCCGCCCGCAAGAAGGCGACGATCTCCTGAACCTGCGGGTGGTCAGGAAAGAGTTCGGCCACCGCTTCCGTGCGCTCCTTGAGAGTGCCCTCGGGCCCGAACAGCTTCCTATAGGCGCGGCGCAGCGCATGCTGTTCGTCGCGGCCGACGCCCCGCCGCTTGAGGCCGACCATGTTGAGACCGACCAGGGCTGCGCGCTGCCCGAGGGCGAAGCCGTAAGGAATGACGTCGTTGGCGACGCCGGTCAGGCCGGCGATGAAGGCGTTCGCGCCGATGCGCACGAACTGATGCACGCCGACGCCGCCTGAAAGGATCGCGAAGTCTCCGACCTCGCAATGGCCGGCGAGCATCACGTTGTTGGAGAAGACGACGTCGTCGCCGAGCCGGCAATCGTGCGCGACGTGGGAGTTCGCGAGGAACACGCAGCGGGCGCCGACGCGCGTTTCCGAACCCCCGCCCGCCGTCCCCGGATTGATCGTGACTCCCTCGCGGATGATGCAGTTTTCGCCGATCGACAGCGAGACGGGCTCGCCGCGATATTTCAGGTCTTGCGGCTCGTGGCCGATCGAAGCGAACGGGAAGACGCGCGTGCCCGCGCCAATCGTCGTTCGCCCGGCCACGACCGCATGAGAGAGCAGCCTCACGCCGCGCCCGAGCTCGGCTTGCGCGCCGACATGACAAAAGGGGCCGACATGGACGCTTTCGTGAAGGCGAGCGCCGGCTTCGACGCAGGCGCTAGGGTGGACGAAGACCTCGGCCCCCGTCGCCCCGTTCGACTGCGTCATGCAGTCACCATCATGGCGGAGATCTCCGCCTCGCAGACCAGCGCCCCGTCGACAAAGGCCTCGCCGCGGAACCACCACATGTTCTTGCGCCGGGCGAGGCGCGTCATCTGAAAGCGAACTTGGTCGCCGGGCGTCACCGGCTTGCGAAACTTCGCCTTGTCGATGGTCATGAAATAGACCAGGCTCGCGCTCGCTTTGTCGCCCTGCGAGAGCACGCAAAGCGCGCCAGCCGTCTGGGCCATGCCCTCGATCAGCAGCACGCCGGGCATCACCGGCTTGCCCGGGAAATGGCCCTGAAATTGCGGTTCGTTGTAGGTCACGTTCTTCAGCCCGACGCCATATTCGTCGCCTCGCGCCTCGACGATTCGGTCGACCATCAGAAATGGATAGCGGTGCGGAAGCAGCGCGAGCAGGCGCAGAATGTCGTGGGCCTCGATCGTGCGCCCCGACCCCTCGTTCATGTCCTTCCTCCGCTGAGCATGCGCAGGCCGATGCCTGCTTCATGTCCTCGCGTCAAGGTTCCGCCTAGTCGCTCGCATCCGAGCGGCTGGCGAGCCGTTTTAACGTAGCGTGAAGACGGAAAAACTCGCGCGCGGGCGCGGCAGGCGCGCCGACCCATTGCTGACCGCTCGGCACGTCGCGCATCACGCCGGCCGCGGCCGCGACCTGCGCGCCGGCGCCAATCCGCAGATGGCCGGCGATCCCCGCTTGGCCGCCAAGCGCCACGAAATCCTCGAGCACCGAGGAGCCCGCGACGCCGGCTTGCGCCACGATCACGCAATGCCGCCCGATCGTGACGTTGTGGCCGATCTGAACAAGGTTGTCGATCTTCGTTCCCTCTCCAATCACCGTGTCGCGATTCGCGCCGCGGTCGATCGTCGTTCCAGCGCCGATTTCCACGTCGTCCTGGATGATGACGCGGCCGATCTGCGGCGCTTTGGCGTGGCCCTGAGGGCCGATCGCGAAGCCGAAACCGTCCTGCCCGATGTGGACGCCCGGGTGAAGAATGACGCGATCGCCGATCAAGGCGGCCAGGACCGTGCAGCCCGGCCCGATCGACCCGTTTCTTCCGATCCGCACCCGAGGTCCGATGACGGCGTTCGCGCCAACGACCGTGCCCGTGCCGATCTCGGCCTCCGGCCCGATCACGGCGCCGGGATCGACGATCACGCCCGGCTCCAGGCGAGCGGCCCCGTGCACGGTCGCCTTTGGCGACACTCCACGCTCGCCGACAAGCGAACCCGGCCTCATCGCATCGGGATAGAGGCGCGCCATCACAGCGGCCATCGCGTGATAGGCGTTGGGCGTCGCAAGCGTCACACAGGTTGCCGGCGCCGAGGCGACCGCCGACGGCGCAAGGATCACGGCGCCAGCGCGGGTTTCGCGCAAAGCCGGCAAGTACCGGCGGTTGTCGAAGAAAGAGAGCTCGTCGGGTTGCGCCAAATCCAGGGGCGCGACGCCGTTGAGGGTCCGGTCGAGCCGCGCGCCGATCGGGGCCTTCGCGGAGATCCACTCGACCACCTCGGCGATGGTCGGCCGGATCGCCGGCGGATAGAAGTCGACTTTGGCCATTCGCGAATCGAGCGCCCCGGGGTGTTCCTTGGCCACACTAAAGCCCAGTGGCAAAAAGGAAAATTGGGAATGTGGGCCAGCGGCGACGGGACGGCCGTTAATCGCGCCCGTGCTTACGCCGATCCGCGCCCGCCTCGCTCTCGGCGGCGGTCAGAACGTCGCGCCGCCCGAGAAGCTGAAGTATTGCGTCTGGTCGTACTTGGCGCGCGTGACTGGGATTGCGTAGTCGAACCGGATCGGCCCGATTGGCGAATCCCACAGGACGCTCGCGCCGAGCGAGGTGCGAATCTTGTGGTCGTCATAAACCTGAAGACAGCTGCTCTGCGTGGTCGGGACGAGCGTGCCGCTGGCGTTCGGCATCGGATTGTTCGACGTGCACGGAGAACCAGCCGGCAAGCCGAATAGCGTCGCAAAGTTCGTTTGCCCGTGGTAGCCAAACAGCGTGCCCGCGTCGCCGAAGATCGCCCCGCGCAGTCCGATTTCGCGTGGCAGGCCGAAGATCGGGAACTGTAGTTCCGCCGAGGCGCCGGCATAAGTCGTGCCGCCCAAAGGATTGCCGGCGATATTGTCTGGATCCGAGATGTCGCGCGGCCCGAGGCCGCCGGGGGCGAAGCCACGCACCAGGGTGGGCCCGAGATTGAAATTGTCGGTGATCAGAAGCGGACGCCCGCCAAACCCGTTGATCTGACCTCCCTGCAGATGAATAAGGCCGGTGAGATCGTCGGTGAGCGGGTAGTAGTACTTGCCGTCAAACGTCTCGCGCACGTAATGCGCGTCGCCGCCGGCGCCGGCGATGTCTTGCCGGAACGTCGCATAGACGCCGCTCGTCGTATTCTTGTGCGCGTCGAGGGAATCGTAGATGAGCGAGTAGCCGACAGAGGAGATGATCCTTTGTCCCAAGCTCGCAACTTCTTTCGCCGCAATCGAGGCTTGGCCTTCGGTCAAGCAGTTGACTGTCGCGGAGATAGGCGGAGCGCCGGCCGTTCCGGGCGTCGTGCCGACGATCGGATTCGAGCAGGCGTCATAGGGCTGTGACGGCGTATTCGGGATCGACACCTGGCTCCCGTAAATCGAGTAGATCGGCTGAATTGTGAACTGCTCGGTGATGGGGAAACCGGCACGCAGGGTCACGCCCGTGACCCAATAGTTATAAAGCTGGAACGTGTTCTGGTTCTGGACGTTGTGGTAGATATCGATGCCAGCCGCAATATGCTGCCCCAAGAAATAAGGCTCGGTGAACGACACGCCCCAACCGCGGCTATATTGCCCGTCGGACGCGCTGAGCCTGAGATATTGGCCACGGCCGAGAAAGTTCGTTTCCGTAAACGCAACCTCCGCCAGCCAGCCGGCCGTCGTCGAATAGCCGCCGCTGATGCTGATCGAGCCCGTCGGTTGGTCCTCAACTTCGACGGTCACGATCACCCGATCGGGCGCCGATCCCGGACGCGTCGAGATGTGCACTTTCTTGAAGTAGCCGAGATTGTTCAGCCGCCGTTCCGCGGCCTCGATCATTGCGTGATTGTACGGGTCGCCCTCGCCGATGTCGAACTCGCGGCGAATGACGTAGTCGCGCGTGCGCGTGTTCCCGACGATGTCAATCCGCTCGATGTAGACCTTCGGCCCGTCGTCGGCGATGAAGGTCACGGCGATCTGGTGCGCCGCGTTATCCCGCTGGCCGCTCGCCCGCACATCCGAGAACGCGTAGCCCTGACGCGCCAGCTCTCGGGTGATCGCCGTCGTCGTCTGATCAATCGCCGTCGCGTTGTAGACGTCGCCAGCCGCGATCTTCAGGAACGGCGTCAGCGACGCGCTATCGACGCGCGCCAGGTGCGAGACGACGTTCACGCTCGAAACGTGATATTGCGGGCCCTCGTCGACCGAAATCGTGATGACGTAGCCGGGCGGATTTTCCTGGAAGCTGACGTCCGTGTTCGTGATGCGGAAATCCGCGTAACCATTCTTCATATAGAATTTGCGGATTTCTTCTTCGTCGCTCGCCAGGCGATCGGGATCATAGACGTCGCTCGTCTTGACCCACGAGAGAAAGTTCATTTCTGTCAGCTGCATCAGGCCTTTCAGCCGGTAGGCGGAATAGACCTGGTTGCCGACGAACTTGATTTCGCGCACGCCCGTCTTCTCGCCTTCGTCGATCTTGAAGACGAGGTCGACGCGGCCGTTGGGCAGCGGCACCGTCCGATAGGAGACTTGGATCTCGCCACGGCCGACCTTCTTGTAAGCCTCCTTGATGCGGTCAATGTCGCCTTGCGCGACTTTCTCGTCGTAGGCCTGCCGGGGTTTCGACTGCACCTCGACCTCGAGCTGATCGCTCTTGAGCAGCCTGTTGCCCTCGAAGGCGACGCGGTTGATGATGATCTTGCCTTCGACGACCGTGACGACGATCTGCCCGTTGACGACCTTGGCGGCCACCTTCGTAAACATGCCCGTCGCCAAGAGGTCGGCGACCCCGCGGTCGATGCTCGCCTGATCGGTCCCAGTGAAATACGCGCCAATCGTGTCCGCGCTGACGCGAACGTTGCCCTGGACGGTCACGGGAAGAGCGGACGCCGGTCCGGCGAACGCCAAAACGCCAAAAACGACGGTCAACGCCAGAACGACGGCGCTCAGCAGCCTCCGAACCCGGTCAGTCAAACCCATGCCCCGTCTCGTCGCTCGCGTCGTTGTCCCGAGCCGCGCCCGAGGCTACACCCTCAGGCGCTCGAACGAACCCCCCGTCGACAGCGCGCTGGCGGCCGAACGCCCGAATTCGTTAAACGGCTTTTACCGATTTTGCACGGTCCCGCAAACCGATATTAACCGCCGACCTCCTCGAATCCAATTGCTGTGGCCGCGAAGCCGCAGGTCATGGTCACCTGACGGTTAATTCCCCAGCGTCAGCAGTCTCCATAGATCGTGGGTCGTCGTGAAAATCACCAGAAAAGCGACGATCGCGATGCCGATGCGCAACGCGATCTCCTTGGCTCGGCGGTTCAGCGGCCGTCGCGCCAGAGCTTCGAGGGCGTAAAACATCAGATGGCCGCCGTCGAGCAACGGAATTGGCAACAGGTTCATCAACCCGACGGACACGGAAAACAGGCCAGCGAGATTGAATAGGTCAATGGGGCTGATTTTGGCGATTTCCCCTGCAATTCGAGCCACTTCGAGCGAGCCTGAGAGTTGATCGACCGACTCCCGTCCGGCGAACAGGGCGAAAACGTAAGATCCCGTCGCTTCGGCGACAAAGCCTATTTCTTCGGCCGCCCAAATCACGCAGGTCGGCGCGCCGCAATAGAGATGGCGGACATCCGCAGGGTCCTTCGTTGGTCCCACCCCTAGGTGGGCCATGCGACGCTTGCCCAGCGGCCCCTGATCGACAAGCTGAAGCTCCGGCGCCGCCTCGAGCGTCATTGGCGCGCCGTTTCTGAGAATTAAGAAGTCGAGCCTCAACCCTGTGCTGATGAGCACCATCTGATGAAGCTGCTCGAAGCTCTCAATTGCCTCGCCGTCGATCGTCTTGATGACGTCGCCGACGCGAAACCCCGCTTTGTCGGCCACCGAACCAGGCTCGACCAGGCCAATGACCGGCGCGTGTGCAATCTTGCCCTCGCTGATATACATCCCGGCGAATATCACCAACGCCAGCAAGAGGTTTGCGGCCGGCCCGGCCGCGACGATGAGCGCGCGAGCCCATAACGGCTGACCGCCGAGCGTCCGACGCCGGTCATCCTCGGAGAGCGTCGCGACCGCCGCATCGTCCTCGGCGCTGGCGACGCCGGCGTCTCCCAGAAATTTCACGTAGCCGCCGAGGGGTAAGGCCGCAATTCGCCAGCGGGTGCCACGCTTGTCCACCCTGGCAAACAACTCTGGACCGAATCCGAGTGAAAACGCCTCGATCTTCACGCCGCACCAGCGCGCGACAAGGTAGTGGCCGAGTTCATGGAAGAAGACGATCGCGCTCAACAGCACGATGAACGGCAGGACGTACCACCCCATCCATGCAAAAAACGACTGAATTTCGTGGACGACCGCCATCCTGACTTCCAACCTCCAGCCGAACGCTCTGCCCGAGCGCCGCCGTCGTGGTTACCAAAGGGTTACAATGACGGAGCGAATGCCTTACGCCAAGAGGCGGCGCGCCCGTTCTCTTGCGACATGGTGAATCGCGAGCGCTTCCGCCAGACCCGACGAGCTTTTGAGCTCGTTGGCGGCGCGCATTTGATCGATCGTTCTCTCGACAATCCCCGCCATGGCCCCAAACCCAATCCGCCGCACGAGGAAGCCGGCGACCGCGACTTCATTGGCGGCATTGAGCGCGGCGGTCGCGCCGTCGCCTTCGAACATTGCGGCTCTGGCAAGGCGTAGCGCGGGAAACCTTTCCTCGTCGACCTCCTCGAACGTCAATCGCCGCAAGGCCGCGAGGTCCGGCGGCGAGATTCCGGCGTCGATGCGGTCGGGATAGGCGAGGCAATGAGCGATCGGCGTCCGCATGTCTGGCCGCGCGAGGCCCGCGATCATCGAGCCGTCGGCGAAGCCGACCATCCCGTGGACGATCGACTGTGGGTGGACGAGCACGCTGAGCCGTTCGGGGGCAAGATCGAAGAGGTGCCGCGCCTCGATGAGTTCGAGCCCCTTGTTCATGAGGCTCGCCGAATCGACGCTGATTTTCGGCCCCATCGACCAGTTGGGATGAGCGAGCGCCTCCTCAGGCGTCGCGGCGGCAATTCGCGCGGCGCTCCATTCGCGAAACGGGCCGCCCGAGGCAGTCAAGATCATCGAAACCACGGTTGCGGGATCCCGATCGCCGATCGCCTGGAAGATGGCGTTGTGCTCCGAGTCCATCGGCAGGATCGTCGCGCCCGACGCGCGCGCCGCGTTCGTCAGCGCCGCGCCGGCGCAAACGAGCGATTCCTTATTCGCAAGCGCCACAGTCTTCCCCGCGGCGACCGCGGCATAGGTCGGCGCAAGACCCGCTGCGCCGACGATCCCCGACACAACGAGATCGTCGTCGCGCGTCGCGGCTTCGACGATCGCCGCGTCGCCCGCCCCCGCCTCGATTGGGTGACCGCGCAGGCCCTCTTTCAGCGCCTCCAGGCTCGATGGCGCCGCGACCGCCGCGTAACGCGCGCCGAGCGCGACGGCGATCCGGGCGAGTTCGCGCCCGTCGTGGCCGGCCGCCACCGCCTCGACTTCGAAACGACCTGGGGCGGCGGCGATGACCCGCACGCACGATCGCCCGATTGACCCGGTCGCGCCGAGGATCGACAGCCTGCGCGGTCGGCGGCCACGAGGCTCGGCCAGAGAAGCCGCCAGGCTCGCCGTCACACCCTGCAAATCCACGCCGTCACCAATGGAAGAGACCCGACGCGAGCCATTGACCCTCCGAATTTCGCGCCCCGACGACCGCGGCCAGCAGCGTGGCCGCGATGAAACCATCGAGGCGATCCATCACGCCGCCGTGGCCCGGAATCAACCCGCTCGTGTCTTTGACGCCGAAACGCCGCTTCAAAGCCGACTCGAACAGATCGCCCGCTTGCGCCGCAAGCGACATCGCCAAACCCAACGCCAACAGGACGACGCTGTCGTTCGTCCAAGGCGACAACAACAGCCCCGCGCCCGCGCCGCAAACCGCCCCGCCAACCGCGCCCGACCAAGTTTTGCCCGGCGAAACGCTCGGCCACAATTTCGGTCCTCCGACGAAGCGTCCGACGAAATACGCGGCGATGTCGGTTCCCCAGACGACCGCGAACAGCCACAGGACGGCCGGAAGACCTTCCTCAGGGCTCGCCCGCACGGCAAGCGTCGCAACAAGCGGCACGCCGGCGTAAAGCATGCCGCCGGCTCGAAAGGCGCGCTGAGCGAGGGTCCGCGCGCCGATGAACGCCAGCGCCGCGGCCGCAACCGCGACGGTCGCGAGGCTCGTCGGAAGACTTCCCCTCTGAGCGAAGATCGCAGTCAGGGCGATCGCCGCCCATGAGAGGCCGGCCCGCGCGACGAGCCCTTCGTCGCCGATCAGCCGTTGCCATTCCCAGGCGACCGCGCCGAAGGCGACCGCCCAAAACAACGCAAAGATCCAGCCGCCAAGATAGGCCGCGAGCAACGCGGCCAATACGAGCACGGCTCCGGAGGCCACTCTCGGGGCGAAATCGGCGCCGAGACGTCGAGGCTCTGCGGTCACGCCATCGCGCTCCTCATGGCCGCTCTCCTGCGCCGGTCGCTCGGTCGGCAACAATGGAGACCGTCACGCAGAGCGTGATTTCGGCTGGACTCCGCCGTAGCGACGTTCTCGACCGGCATAAATCTCCAGCGCGGCTGCAAAGTGGCTCTCGTCAAAATCAGGCCAAAGCACGGGAAGGAAGACGAGCTCGGCGTAGGCAGACTGCCAAAGAAGGAAGTTCGAGAGGCGCTGCTCTCCGGACGTTCGAATCACCAAGTCGGGATCAGGCATATCCGGCGCGGCAAGAGCTCTTGAGAAGCTCGCCAAATCAATCGACTGCGGATCGAGCCGACCCGCCGCCGCTTCAACCGCTAGGCGGCGAGCCGCCTCCACGATCTCTTGGCGCGCGCCATAGTTGAAGGCGACAAAAAGCGTCAGAGCTTCGTTGGCGGCCGTCAGCTGCTCGGCTTCTTCAAGCAGCGAAACGATGTCCGGCGAAACGCCCTCGCGGGAGCCGACGACGCGCACCCTGACGCCGTTGCGGTGCAGCTCGGCGAGATCGTTGCGGATGTAGCGCTTGAGCAGCCCCATAAGCAGCGCCACCTCCTCGGCGGGGCGGCGCCAATTCTCGGCCGAGAAGCTGAAGATCGTCAGATATTGAACGCCGAAACGGCGCGCCGCGCGCACGGTGCGCCGCACGGCCTCAACGCCGCGGCGATGGCCCTCCGCGCGCGGCAATCCGCGCGCTTCGGCCCAACGGCCGTTGCCGTCCATGATCAAGGCGACATGGCGAGGCGGCGACGAAGGCTGCTCAGCGGGACGGACCGAGGACATCGGCAACTTTCGAATCGGCGACGCCGCTAGACTTGCATGATCTCTTTCTCTTTCGAAGCGAGGAGCGCGTCGATCTCCTTGATCGCCTGATCGGTCGCCTTCTGCACCTCAGCCTCGTGATGCTTTTCGTCGTCCTCGCTGATCGCATGATCCTTCAACTGCCGCTTGAGCAGATCGAAGCCGTCGCGCCTGACGTGACGAACCGCGACGCGCGCGTCTTCGGCGTATTTGTGGGCGACCTTCACCATCTCTTTGCGCCGCTGCTCGTTGAGCTCCGGGATCCGGATCCTAAGCACGGCGCCCTCGACCGACGGGCTTAAGCCAAGATTGGCGTCGCGGATCGCCTTGTCGACCGCATGCACCATCGACTTGTCCCAGACGTTCACGGCCAGCGCCCTTGGCTCCGGCACGCTGATGGTGGCAAGCTGGGTGAGCGTCATGCGCTGCCCATAGGCCTCCACATGCACAGGCTCAAGAAGCGCCGGGCTCGCGCGCCCGGTACGCAGGCCGTTCAGTTCATGCTTCAGCGTCGCCTGGGCCCCCTGCATGCGTCTTTTGAGGTCGGTGAGATCAAATTCTGGCGCTTGCGCCATGGTTTTTCTATCCTGTCGACATCCTAAACGACCGCCAGCGCCGTCGTCGCGAGGCCGTTGCGAGTTCCGCCGCAATGCGCGCCTGCCCGCTGATAGCACAGGAAAGGCGGCCTGACAGGGCCGCCCTGTCGCGCCATTAGTCCTTTCCCGCCCCCGCGCCGACGACGAGACGGGGGGAAAGGGCGCCGGCGTTGGCGACTTTGCCCGCGGGAAGTTCCGGCTGGATCAGCCCCGCGGACATGATCAGCTTGACCGCGTCCTCCGGCGTGTAGGGCAACTCGATGATGTCGGCGGTGCGGACGAAAAAGTAGAAGCCGGTCGTTGGGTTCGGCGTGCAGGGGAGAAATACGGACGTCATCTCGTCGCCAGGCAGGATGCCCCTGAGGCTCGACGGCGGATTGGACGAAAGAAAGACGATCGAATAGGAGCCCTTGATCGGGAACTCGACGAGCCCGACTTTGCGAAACTGGGTGCCTGACTGGCTGAAGATCGTCTCAAAGATTTGCTTGAGGCTCTTATAGAGGCTGCGCACGATCGGCGTCCGGTCGAGCATGCCTTCGCCGACGCGGACGAGAGTCCGGCCCGCGATGTTCGCCGTTAGGAAGCCCAGCAGCGTCAGGCCAATGCCGGCGATGACCACTCCAAACCCCGGAACGTGGACCGGCAAATAGGAGTCCGGCCAAAGGTTGGCCGGGGCCAACGGCTTCACCCAGTTGTCGACCGTGTCGACGAACCACCAAGCGATATAGAGCGTCACCGCGACGGGGCCGAACACGACAAGGCCGGTGAAGAACCAGGATCGGAGCCGAGCCGCCAGGCTACGGTGGAGCGTGTGATGGTGCTTTCCTTCGAGGGTCATCGCTCACGCCTCGACACAAGTCGGCCGACCTACATGAACGCTTGGCGCCGCGTTTGCAAGACGGCGACGTGAGGGCGGCGCGAAAGAGCGCGCAGGAGACCTCGCGGCTTTGCCTTAGTCCGATTGGACGCGGCGATGTCTCGACGAGATCTCATCGCCGATCATCGACATGACGCCGAGACGCGCGCCGATGGAGAGGCGCCAGGGGGCCCGCAGGCCTCGAACCGGTGACTGGATCGATCGGCTGAGCCGCGCCGCTCGCGAGGACGACTTGCCACCGCGCGACGCAGGTGTTTGCATGGTTCTCGATCGCCTGCGCGACGGACGGGGGCGCGGAAGGGCGGTTGAGGCATATCAAGGCTTGGCGGCCGGGCCGGTGGCCTTTTTCGCGCCAGCCGATCATGGTTGGGCGCTTAAGCGCCTCGGGAGGGTGACGCAATGCCGCTCCGTGACATTCTTGTGAGCGTTGACAATTCCGAGTACGGGCGCCAGCGGGTGGATTTCGCCCTGAAACTGGCGCGCGACCACGGCGCGCATCTGACCGGCTATTTCACCTCGCCAAGCGCCGGCGAGACGCCGGTCGGCTGGGCAGGCGACATTGCCGAATCCGCCGAGCGCGAATTCATGGAGCAGCTGGGAGCCGGCGGCGGGCGTTGGCTGCTGAGCGGCGAACCGATAGCGGAAGACATTGCGAGCTATATTCGCGATTGCGACCTTGCCGTGCTCGGGCTCGGCGATCCGGCGCGCGAGTTGCCGGAGCCGCAAGGATTCGTGGTCGAGGACGTCGTGCTGCGATGCGGGCGTCCCGTGCTTGGCATGCCGATTTCGACGCCGCCGGAAAACTTCGTGACCACGGCGCTTGTCGCATGGGACGGCAGCCGGGAAGCGGCGCGGGCGCTCAACGACGCGCTGCCGCTTCTTGAGAAGGCGAAGACCGTGGAGATCGCGTCGCTCGGATCCCGAGGCGGAGAACTTGCCGCGCGCGCCATCGAGCATCTCGCTCGGCACGGGATCAAGGCGACCGAGGGCAGTCCCGAACCGATCTATCCCGACGTCGGCGACGAATTGCTGCGCCGAGCCGAGGCGATCGAGGCCGATCTTGTCATCACCGGCGCCTACGGACACTCGCAGCTTGCCGAAGCGATCTTTGGCGGGGCCAGTCGAACAATGTTCCGGCAAATGCTCGTGCCGACGTTGTTCTCGCACTGACCGGTCTAGTCTCCGCCCGTTACGGAGCGCGCGCGAGCGGCGAGCGCGTTGATCGCCTCGATCTCGATGGCCTGAAGGCCAAAGAGCGGCTGCGTTTGGCAGGTCGCGGTCACAACCTCGGCGATCTGATCGTCCGAGACCCCTTTTGTCACGTCGGCGCGGTAATCCGAGGCGGCCGCGTCGGCCCGAATATGGCCGATGAGCCACGGCTGAAGAAAGTCTTTCGAGAACGCGTTGGGGTCCAACCAGCGCACGCACGACAGGTCCTGGAGCGCAAATAGCGTTGGCGCGGGCGCGGGCTGCGCCGCCCCTAGCGAGGCCGCCGCGGCGGCGACCGCGAACGTCGGTCTCTTAAGCCTCATTCCAGCCCTCGCGCGCTTTCAAGAGCGCCTTAGCACGAAAATCACGCAAGTTTACGCTAGGTGGCCGCCGGGACAAGCGGCCAGGTTCAGGCGAGCGCAAAAGAGGCGACTGAAGCTCGGAATTTGACAAACTCCGCGCCTCGCGACAGGCGGGCTTAAACGGCGACTGCGCTGACGCCGTACGCAGCCTGCGCTCCGCAAGGAGGAGACAATGCCCAGCTATGTCGGCTCGATCGACCAGGGGACGACCAGCAGCAGGTTCATCGTCTTCGATGCAACGGGCGACGTCATTTCGGTCGACCAGATGGAGCATCGGCAAATCTATCCGCAGCCCGGATGGGTCGAGCATGACGCGACGGAAATCTGGCGCAATGTTGAGGCTATTGTGGCCGGCGCCCTGAGGAGGAAAGGTCTCGACGCCGCCGATCTCGCCGCCATCGGCGTCGCCAACCAGCGCGAGACGACCGTTCTTTGGAATCGCAAGACCGGCGAGCCTGTCCACAACGCGATCGTCTGGATGGATACGCGCACCGATCGGCTCGTGTCGCGCTTCGCCGCCGAGGGCGGCCAAGATCGGTTGCGGGAAAAGACCGGCCTGCCGCTCGCCGCCTATTTTTCCGGTCTGAAGCTGCGCTGGCTGCTCGACGCGATTCCGGGCGCGCGGGAAACGGCGGCGGCCGGAGACCTTTTGTTCGGCAACATCGACGCGTGGCTCGTCTGGAATCTCACCGGCGGCGTTCGCGGCGGGCTGCACGTCACCGACGTCACCAACGCATCGCGCACCCAAATGATGAACTTGGCCACGCTCGACTGGGACGATGAGATCCTCGCTCTCTTCGACGTGCCGCGCCGGTGCTTGCCGAAGATATGTTCGTCGAGCGAAATTTATGGTCAATCGCAAGGCGCGCTTGCCGGCGTGTCCGTCGCCGGAATCCTGGGCGATCAACAAGCGGCTTTGTTTGGCCAAGCCTGCCTGAAGCCTGGCGACGTAAAGAACACCTACGGCACCGGCTGCTTCATGCTGATGAACACGGGCGAAACGCCGTTCGCGTCTCGCAATGGCCTGTTGACGACCGTCGGCTACAAGCTCGGAGAGGCGCCGGCCGTCTACGCGCTCGAAGGCTCGATCGCCATCGCGGGCGCGCTCGTGCAGTGGTTGCGGGACAATCTCGGCTTCGTGCGGGCCGCGGCGGAGATCGAAGCGCTTGCCAATACGGTCAAGGACAACGGCGACGTCTATTTCGTCCCCGCGTTTTCCGGGCTCTATGCGCCGCATTGGCGATTAAGCGCCCGCGGCGTCATCGCCGGCCTCACGCGCTTTGCCAACAGGGGGCACATTGCGCGCGCGGCTCTCGAGGCGACCGCGTTTCAAACGCGCGACGTGATCGAGGCGATGACCAAGGATTCCGGCGTCAAGATCGCAGAGTTGCGCGCCGACGGCGGCATGGTCGCCAACGATCTCTTGATGCAGTTCCAGGCGGACATTCTCGACGTTGCGGTTGTCCGCCCGAAGGTCGTCGAGACCACGGCGCTCGGCGCGGCTTATGCCGCCGGCTTGGCGGCGGGCTTCTGGACTTCGACGCGCGACATCGTCGAGAATTGGCGGGGCGACAAACGCTGGACGCCGGCCATGGACCCGGCGGCGCGCGAGAGGTTGCTCAACGCCTGGAACAAGGCGGTTAAGCGCTCGTTCGACTGGGTCGACTGAGGGCGGCCTCGCCCAGGCGCCGATGAGCTTTTGTTAGGCTATTGAAAATCCGATTAAATTCTGGCTCGCAGGCATAAGGAAGGGCGCATTCGGACCCGCATTGACATGGGCGCCCTCGCCGACTAACCGAGGCGGCCAATTTCGACCCCCTTTTTTCAGCAAAGGAAGCGACAACCGTGGCCAAGCCCGAGCTCGGACAAAAGCGCCAATGCTCGAATTGCGGCACGAAGTTCTTCGATCTCAGCCGCAATCCGATCGTTTGCCCGAAATGCGGGACCGTGTTCCAGACCATTGCCGCGCGTCCTTCGGGACCCGAAGGCCCCGAAGAGGAGACGGAGGAGCCGCCGCCCGCCAACGTCGAAATGGTTCCGCTCGACGAGGTGGAAGCCACCGAGGAGAAGGCGGCTGAGCCGGTGGTCGACGAGATCGAGGTCGAGGATGACGAGGGCGGCGACGAGGCGTTCCTCGAGGAAGAGGAAGAAGATTCCGACGACGTCTCGAACCTGATCGACGGCGAGATCGCGCCTGACGAGGAGCCTTGAGAGCGGGCGCGACAAGGCTTGCGAGGGGACTGGCGTTCAGTTTATAGAGCCGCCCCAAAATCGCGAAGGGGATTACGATCAAAGCGTGGGATTTCGAGAGCGCGGGGCCATAGCTCAGTTGGGAGAGCGCTTCAATGGCATTGAAGAGGTCGTCGGTTCGATTCCGTCTGGCTCCACCACCCCGCCGTTGAAAATCTGGAGCGTTCTCGGGCCAGTCGCACGGGCGAACGCGGCGCATGTCGGGTAATCCGGTGACATGACACGCCGATGCGCCGATCGGCGGCTGCTACAGGCACTAACACCCTATCGGCCGTACCGGCGAGACGTTCGGTCCCGCGATCCGACGGAGCATTCTCGTCGAACGACGCGGCATAGCCAGACGCGCCAGGCGAGCCCGCAAAGGGGGCTCGCGGGCGTTTGCAACGTGCGTCCTTGGCCGCCGAAGTCGCAAGCCTCGCAGATTTCGCAAGGACGCTGCGCGAGCCAATTCGATGCAAGCGCAGTTTTCCTAGTCGGCAAGAGCGCCGCCGTCGATCACCAGCTCTGCGCCGGTGGCGAACGACGCCTCATCCGAGGCAAGAAACACAACGCCTGCCACGATCTCGTCGGGCAAACCTAACCTGCCGAGGGGGACGCGGGACACCCGTCTCCTAAGCGCTTCCGGATCGCTCAGGAAAGTTCTCAGCATTCCGGTGTCGGTCGGGCCAGGAAAGACTGTGTTGCAGCGGATTTTGTCTTTGGCGTGCTGACTGGCGATGACTTTGCCGAGCGCGCGGAGGGCGCCCTTGCTTGCGGCATAAGAGGCTTCTTGAATTCCATACTGCCCGAGGGCGGCGATGGACGCGATATTCACGATTGCCCCTCCGCCCCCCTCTCGCATAGCGGGGATCGCGAACTTAGCGCCCAGAAAAGCTCCCTTTACGTTTACGGCCATGACCCTGTCCCAGTCGTCAGCCGAGCGTTCTTCGACCGGCTTGCGCGGAAGGACGATTCCGGCGTTGTTGACGAGGATGTCGAGCCGCCCATGGCGCGAGAGCGTTGTAGCGACGGCGTTTCGCCAATTATCCTCGATAGTTACGTCAAGGCGAAGATAGTGGGCCCGCCTGCCCGCGCCGCATAGTTCGCTCTCAAGCGCTTGGCCTTGGTCGTCAAGAATGTCGCCAAAGACAACCTTGGCGCCTTCACGGACGAAGGCCCTGACTTGCTCGGCGCCAAGGCCCTTAGCGCCTCCGCTGACGATCGCGACTTTGTCGGTGAGCCTCGCCAATGACCTCGCCTCCGCTTCGTCCAACGGCAAGCTATACGATGGAATGCCAACGACAGGCGGTCAAGCCGAGCGCCATGCGGGTCGCCGTCTGACAATGGGCTGCGAGAACAGCGATTACGCCGTTGTCTCAAGTGGGCATCGTCGTTTGGTTGGTGTATTGTGTGACGGCGTGCGGCCATCCGCTTAGGTTCCTTGATGGAGAATTCCGCCTTTATGGCGTTTCGGAATGTTCGGCGCGATCCGAGCCTTTCGGACAAAGTCGCCGGGCAGTTGACCGAGGCGATCATGTCCAGGCAGCTGCTGCCGGGCCAGAAACTGCCGTCCGAACGGGAACTCGGCGAACGGTTCGGCGTTTCGCGAACCGTCATTCGAGAGGCGATCCGTTCGCTCGCGGCGCGCGGCCTCGTAAACGTGACCTCGGGCCGCGGCATCGAAATCGGCCAGATGGACGCCGCCGAAGTGACGACGTCCATGCGTTTATACGTCCGCGGCCGCAGCAACCTCGACTACAGCAAAGTGCACGAGGTTCGCACCGCCGTCGAGTTGCAAACCGCCGGCCTCGCCGCGCTTCGCGCAACGCCTGAGGCGCTCGCCCGGATGCGGCAATTGTGCGACGCCCATCGACTGAGCATCGAGGCCGGAGACATGTCGAAGGCCAGCGAGACCGACTTCCAATTCCACCGCGAGCTCGCAATCGCTTCCGGAAACGAGCTTCTGCTGGCGATGTTGGACTCAATTTCCGACGTGCTGAGAGAAGTGCGCAACCAGGCGATGGTTCACCCAGGGGTCGCGGAGTCCGGCCTTAAGGCGCACCGTTGGATTCTCGAATGCGTGTCCGCGGGCGATCAGGAATCGGCGCGGCGCGCGATGAAGAAGCATCTCGCCGAAGCCGAGCGCCATTGGCGGGGCCAACTGACCTCGGACGACGACAAACGGCCTGCCGGCGCCGCGGCCGACTGACGCCGAGAGCCTCGACGCCCTGCTCTCCGGCGGGATCTGCACATCGCATGATCGCCGATTTAACGCGCCGTCGCTGGGGCCGCGTCTCGCTTTGAAATTCGGCTTCCGGACGGTTTGCGCTCTCTTCGATCGATCCTCGGCGCGACAAGCAATGCGTCTGGCCACGAAGAACGTTAGACTGAGGGTTCGCGCGTCCTGACGCAGAGGCCGCGCTTTTGCCGATATCGCGAGGAGAGCGCGAATAGATCAGCGAAGCGCAACGCGCGCACGATCTTTTCAAAACCATCGAGTCGGTTCAAAAACAGCCACATCCTGGCGTTGATGCGTCCGATCGCCCGTTGCGGCGACGGCGTGCGCGAAGGCTCAGAGGATCACGCAGACGAGCGCGGGGGCGAGCTTAGCTATGAGACGATTCGCTTTTGGTAAAACCGCTTCGGCTCATTTCGGACATGCGTCGCGGCGGCGGCGTACATCCTTGCAAGATCCGCCTTCATCGCGGCGCGCGAGGGAGCATCCAAATGGATCGTGTGTCCCGACGGGTAGGCGCGCATCGCGATATTGCCGCGAGCCTTTGGGTCGGCCAACGACATCGCCTCCAGCGTGAGTTTGCTTTGTAAGAACGGCGCCACGGCGTCGAAGTAGCCGTTGGCCGACAATACCTGCATATGCGGGGCCGACGCCATAGTTGCGGCGAGATCTCCGGCGGCGCAAAGCGTCGGATTGCCCTGACCGTCAGGCGCCTGCAACGCTCCCGCCGGATCTCTGTGGCTAAAGTCCCAATTGAGGAGCGCTTGGTCATTGAGGAAAGTGAAATTCGCCCGCGCGGTGAACTTAAGCTCGTCGACGAGGCACGTCTTCCACATGGCCGCATAGACGCCGGCGACCGCCGCGAGCGTTGGATCGTTCACGCCCCCATCGGGACCGACAACCGCGGCGACTCGCGCGTCGATTCCTCTCACGCGGCCATCGTAAGCGCCGACCGCATATCCGTCGGCGCGCAAGAGCGAGAGCAAGAAAGCCAAGTGCCCTACGCGATCGGCGGTCCTCACATTGAGGTTCCAAGTCTGGAGCACGGCGCTTGGAAGCCCGAGAAACCGGCTCATCGTCGCAACGGCGACCGGATTCGCGCGCGGAAACGCATGAAGTGACTTTGCGTAGGGGCCCCGGGCGAATTCGGTCACGGTCTTCATGAACCTCGGCAGGTCCGCCGGCGGCGGGGCCAAGCCCAATTTCCGATGATGCCAGGCGTCGGCCGCGAAGGTCGGCAGCAGGCCGACGGCATTGGTGAAATTGGCCGGATAATCGAGGACGCTCGATTGCAGCGTCAGCCCGGAGAGGTCCATGCCTTCCTGGCGCAACAACCACGACAGCACGCATGCGCGCGCCGCGCCATAGGACTCGCCGAACAGGAATATCGGCGAGGCCCAGCGGTCGAAAACCGTCAGATAGCGCTTGATGAATTGCCTGATGGAAATCGCGTCTTGATCAACGCTCCAGAAGTCGCGGTTCCGGTGAGGCGCAATCGCCGTCGAATACCCTGTGCCGACCGGATGAATGTAGACCAGATCGCTTCGGTCGACGAGGCTGTCCGGATTGTCTTCAAGCGCGCATGGCGCGCGCGGCGTGAGCCCCGGCGTCCAGGTCCTGATCCGCCGAGGCGCAAAGGCGCCGAGCAAGTGAAAAACCAAGGATGAGCCCGGCCCGCCGCTGCAGAAGAACGTCACGGGGCGCGTCGATGGGTGGCGATCGTCGGCGGCGAATGCGACATAGAAGACCTTCGCCGCTGGCCGCGAACTTGACGGATCGAGAGCGACGAGATGACCGGCCGTCGCCGTATAGGGAATTGGCGCGTCGCCAATCATCGCGACGCGGTGAGTGACGGCGGCGTTTTCGCTCGTATCGGCGGTCGAATCTTCGGGGCCGCAGCCATAGGCCGACCGATCGGTGAAGGGTTGGTCGGCAGGTTCTCCCTGACTGAAGCCAGCGTAATCGCTGACGCTATCAACCATTGCGCCCCCTAAAGTCTGAAGCTGACTTTCAAGCCCGACGTCAGTCTCCAGCGCGCGCCTGGCACAAGGCGCGGAATCAGCGCCCGCAACGTACGCATTGGGCCGTGACTCCGCCGTGACTCGAAGCTGTGACTCTGCCGTGACTCCAGAAATGGCCTCGTGTACGCTTTCGACGCGCGGCCCAAGTTTCACTGTTTTAGAGGACGCGCCGTGGACAACGGGGACGCCTTGAAGTTGCAGTTGCTCGGAGCGCCGAGCTTAAGTTCGGCGAACGAAAAGCGCCCTCTTCCCGCGAAGGCGTATCTGCTCGTCGCTCTCACGCTTCTGGCTCGCTCGGGCCAAATCGCCCGCGAGACGGCCGCTTCGCTGCTTTGGCCGGATAAGAGGGGAGCGGCGGCGGCGAACTTGCGTCAGCTCCTGGTTCGCGTCCGACGCGCCGCGGGGGACGCCGACACCCTCATCGAGGCCCGCGGGAAAAATCTTTTCCCCGGAAGCCTCGCGCGGTCGTCGGACCTAGCGACATTCCTCGAGCTGCGCGATTCGAGCGCGGTCGGAAACTTGATCGCCGGCGTGCCTCTATTTCGTGGAGACCTGCTCGAAGGCGTAAACGACGCCAGCGGCGAGCTGGCGCAATGGTTGCTCGCTCAGCGCGCCGCTCTGCGCGAGAGCGGCTTCGCGATGGCCGAGCGCGCTCTGATCGAGGTCACTCGGTTCGGAGTCGCCGCCGCAACAGACATCCGATCGATCGAGGAGTCTCTGCTCGGCGTCGAGCCCGAGCGGACCGAAAGCTATTTGGCCCTCATCGAGGCTTACCGTCGAGTGGGCGACCGCTCGGCTGTCGAGCGCGTTCGAAGATTGATGCGCACGGTTTTCGGCGCCTTCAAAGAGAGTTCGGTCTCTCACGCCCCCGCAGCCGCGGCCTCGATCGAGCTTCGCGAGAAAGGAGCCATCGTCGATCAAGATCGGATCGATGGTCGAAAGGATCGGCGGCCGCGAGTCGCGATATTTCCGCCGACCTGCGTCGAGGGCCTCGTTCCCAATCTCTACCGGGCGCTGCTTGCCGACGTCGCCGACGGCCTCTCGCGATACAGAACATTCGTCGTGCTTGCGCCCCATAGCAGCTATGCCATCGCGGACGGGTCCGCCCAGAAGCCAGCGTCGCTGCTCGACGCCGACTTCCACGTCAGTTCCGCCCTTGGCCTCGACGGCGAACACCTGGCTCTCCGTCTGACGCATGCCGAGAGCGATCAAATCGTCTGGGCGGCCCGCTATTCCGCCCAGCGCGAGCAGCTGCGATTGACCTTTCGTCATTTGTCGCGCCAGATTGTCGAGTCGATCGCGCACGAAATCGAGCGGAGCCGCTTGCTGTCCTGCCGCGTCGAGCGCACCGCCGAGGCGTATCTTCATTTCCTGCGCGGCATGCAGCATTTCGCCAGCTGCGACCTTCCGGTCCTGCGTCGCGCGCGCGCGAGCTTCCGCGCCGCCGCCGCCGCGGACGACCAGTTTGGCGAGGCCCGCGGCCGCATCGCCCAATCCCTGTTGCTCGAGTGGCTGCTGCTTGGCGGCACGGATCCGTTTCTCTTGCAGCGCGCCAAGGTCGAGGCCAACGCTGCGGCGTCGATTGATCCGGGCGGCGCCATCGGGCACTGGATGCGAGCGGTCGTCGCTCTTTACCAACGCCAATTCGACTTGTCGGCCGACCTGTTCATGCAGGCCGAAGCCTTAAGTCCCCATTCGGCCGATCTTCTTGTTCAGCACGCGGACGCGCTCGCGCATTTCGGCGAACCAGACGTGGCATGGCAGAGATTTGAGCAAGCGATTAGCATCAATCCCCTTCCGCCCGACATTTACTGGTGGGCCGGCGCCGGCATCGCCTTTAGCCGGAGCGACTTCGTCGGCGCGATCGGACTTTGTCGCCGCATGAAGAGCGACATTCCTGCGCTGCGCCTGCTGACGGCCTCGCACGCGCTAGTTAACGACCTTCCGACGGCGCGCAGTTATGCGCGCAGGCTCAAAGAGACGTATCCAGGCCTCGACGCGAGAGAAATGCTCAAGATGCGGCCGGATCGAAGGAGCGAGGTCAACCAGACTTTCTTGAAAGGTCTTCGACTCGCGGGCATCAACTGAAAGGGAAAGACAATGGCTGAAGGAACATTTTACGTCGTCGGCCTCAAGGACTTGGGAGTCCTGTTCGTTAAATCTAATCCTTTCCGCGCGGCGATCGTCACCGACGCGGAAATTCAAAAATACAGCGCCGCACATCCGGGAATCGACGGATATGCGCGCATCGCCGCCTCCGCTTCGCAAGTGATTGCGGACGAGCAAGGAGACTGGGCGGCGCCGATCGACGGCGTTAACGCTCTCGGGATCGAGTCGCTCGTCGCCTCAGGCGTCAAGGTCTCGAATGCGGACTTCGCGCTGGTCGCCAAGGTCGACGACCAGAACTGGAAGTCGAGACGCAGCTTCGTGGTTCCGATCGAGAACGCATTGTCGCTTGTGGGGTCGGAAGAGGACGAAAGCATCCTCCCGACGACGACTTTGCAAGAGGCGGTTTTGTGCGACTAGCCTCGGGCTGCGCGCGGACGGCGCGGGTTAGGCCTCATGCCGCTTGCGTCACCGCGACGGGGATCCGAGCTGAGAGAAGCCGACGCGAACTTTGATCCTTCGCGCGAGGACTTGCTGCGCTTCGGCATCACGCGTGTTGGCGACCTGACGGGGCTCGACACCATCGGGATCCCCGTCTGGTTCGCGTGTCGACCAAATTCGCGTTCGCTATCCGTTTCGCAGGGCAAGGGCCTGGACGACGCCCAGGCAAGGACGTCGGCGATCATGGAGGCGATCGAAGGCGCGGTTGCTGAGCGTCCGCGCGACATCGTTTCGCGCTTCTGTTCATACGAGGAGATGCAGGCCCTTGGGCGCGGCGTCGTTCCGCTCGCCAGGATCGCCCGCTGCGAATTCGCATTGTTCGATCCGAAGCGCGAACGCGGCTGGGCGCAGGGGCGGTCCTATGTGACCGGCGAGGCGGTCCATGCGCCGTACGAGCTGGTCGGACTCGACATGCGCGCGGATTTTCCCTGGGATCGGCGCGCGTTTCGAATGTCCTCGGCGGGCATCGCTGCGGGAACGAGTTTCGAGTTCGCCGCGCTTCGCGCGGTGCTCGAACTGATCGAGCATGAAGCGACTTCCGCCTTCGATTTGGTCGGTCCGATCCCCAACGTGGCGCAACGCGCTCGCGTCGAAAGCGCGTGTTCCCCGCCGCTGGCTTCCGCGATCTCAAAGGTGCGGAGCGCGGGCCTTGAGCCCGAATTCTACAGTTTGAGAGGGCCGATCAAAGTTCCTGTGATCGCGTGCGTCATCGACTGGGCCGTGGAAACTTCGGATGGTCCAAGCAACGTGCGCTGCGCCGGTTACGGTTGCCGTCTGGATGCAGACGAGGCGGCGCTCGCCGCGCTGTTGGAGGCGGTTCAATCCCGGCTGACCGACATTGCCGGCGCTCGCGACGATCTGGAGCCGGAGCGTTTTGAGACGGGCGCGCCGTTCGCGCCGAAGTCGAGACGAAATCCCGTCTCTCTCGCCGAAGTCTCGTCAAAGGCCTCAGCCCCTGCTCCTCTCGCGGCCTCCGATCAAGAGAAGCTGAAGCGCGTCGCCGCGCGCGTCCTCGAGTCAGGGGCGGACGACATATTTCTCTTCCCGTTGCCAACCCGGTGCGACGGGATTCATGTGGTCAGAGCGCTTGCGCCTCAACTTGGCGACGACGCCGCGGCGGCTGGACGGCTCGACGCGCGCGCGCTGGCGGCTCTCTTGGACGGTCAGCCGTCGTGACGGCTGAGACGATCGTCTTCGCCGGGCCCAGCATCCACGGCTTGAGCCCGCCGCCGTCCGCCGAGCTGTCGATCCGGCGGCCCGCAAGTTGCGGAGATATTTTGACGGCGACGTTGGCGGGCGCGAAGAGGATTGGCCTGATCGACGGCGTCTTCGGCGGCGCGACGGCGGTTTGGCACAAGGAAATTCTCCACGCGTTGCAGGCGGGAGTCGCTGTCTTCGGATCTTCGAGCATGGGCGCGCTTCGGGCAGCCGAATGCGCCGGCTTTGGCATGATCGGGATCGGCGAGATCTTCGCCGACTATGCGGCCGGCCGACGGTTTGCTGACGCCGACGTCGCCGTGCTGCACGCGCCCGCCGAATTCGACTTCCGGCCGCTGACCGTGGCGCTCGTCGACGCCGAGGCCAGCATCGAAGAAGCCTACAGAGCGGATGCGCTCCCGAGGGCGATTTACGAGCGGCTGTTGTTCTGCGCCACAAGCATGCACTTTTCCAAGCGGACATGGCCCGACGTCATCGCCGCGGCCACGCAGAGCGCGGCCGAGGCATCTATCGCCCGATCCGCCATCGAGCGTTTCGAACGAAGCGTCAAACGCGAGGATGCGGCGCTGCTCCTTCAAGGACTTCGGCGCTTCACGGAGGGCGACGCGCCGCCGACGCCTGCATTCACTTTCGCGCGCTCCGTCTTTTTCGACGCGCTGGAACGGCGCGTCGTCGGCCAATCCCTAAAAAGGCCAAGGGTCTGATGGAAGCCTTGGCAGAGCAGCCTTTGGGCCGCGCGCTCCTGGCCGACTGCGGGCCGCTCATCGAGACGATCGCGATGGCGCTGCCGCCACAATGGCTCGTCGAGGCCTCCCTGCGAAACGAATCCCTAAAGTTCGCGGCCGGCGCCCTCATGGCTTCGTTTCCAAGCGACGTGACGCTCGTCGTTCTCTGCGAGAGGCGGAGCGGCTCATCCTTGAGGATCTGGCTCGACACTCTGAAACTTCAATGTCGTTTGGAAATCGCCGACGTCGTGCCCGATGCGACAATGAGCGTGCGCCACTTCTGGATCCAGGACACGTTCCTGGTCGCTCAAGCCCAATCGGGCTCGCTCTATCTTGAGACCGCGTCGGAAAATTCAGGGCGTCATGGAGCCTGGCTCAGCGCCTACGACTTAACCCCCTCGCAAAGGCTCGATCTGCCCCTCGCCGGCGGAAACATGTTGATCGGCGACGGCTTTCGACTGGTCGGCCGATCGAGCGTCGAAGCGTTGGAGGCGCGCGCGTCAGCTCGTCGCGCCGGCGGGAGTTTCGACGACATTCGGCGGTTGGACAGCCGGGACTGCTACGTATTCGGATATGCCGCGCCCTCACGCCGCCCGGACGGCCGCGCGTCGGCGCCGCTGCCCGACCCGCGGCGCGCGGTTCAAAGGCCTGAACGAATTTATCAAAGCCCGGGTCACGTCGATATGTACGTCTCCGTCACCGGACTGAAGAGGGACAGCAAGCCCTTGCTCATCGCGGCGGCGCCCGTGCCAATATCGCGAAACCGCCATGATCCCTATTTTACGGCTCTGAGAGACGCTCTTGATCGCTCGGTCGAGAGGCTCGAAGCAGACGGATTTGAGGTCCTGAGAAACCCTATTCCGTTTGGGAGCGATGGGAAGGCAAGCTCGCGGCGACCGAGGCTGTACAACAATGTTCTGCTCGAAAACGAAGCGCGGGCGCCGGCCGGCCGGCCATGGGTCTGGTTGATGCATTTTGCCGACGAAGGCGGTTTTGAAGAGTTCGACAGCGAGAACGCGAGGCTCTGGCGATCGCTTGGCTTCGAGGTCGTTCCGACGGCCGGTTGGGGCGTTTTCACCGGCGATTACGGCGGAATCCGTTGCGCAACCAAGGTCGTTAAGCGCAAAGGTCCCGGGCGGGTCGCCGCCCCCGCAAACGAGGCCAGGAGAGCCACATCGCCTCTTGACCATATTCAGGGAGACGGCCGGTCGGCGTCCAAGACTTGGCCTTCATAATCATCTGCGCGCCAAAGGATCACGCCGGCGCCACTGGGGCGAGCCGCGGCATTGATCATTTCGCCTCTTGCCGCTCGTGGCCGCGCTCTTTGGGCAAAACCGCAGGGCGGGCCGTCGGGTCTCGGAATTGGCGCCTCATCCTACGAAACGGGCCGAAGCCTGGCTCGCCAACGAAAACGCACTGACATTCCCGCGACACGATTTCGGACGATTGGCGGCGAAGGCGCGCCAAGGGTCCGGCGGCGGAGATTTTCTTCTGAGCGGACGTGCTTCTAAGCAATTTGAGGAGACGGCGGCGTTTGGCCGCCTTGCGAGGCCTGCCCGTGAAGCGCTGCAAACTGCGCGGCAAAGTCGAATACCGGGGACAGTGGCGTCCACCATTGACCCGCAGCGGCTTGGGGCAGCTTCTCCTGATAAGTTTTCATCAAGTCGTCCCAACGCTTGGCCACGGGATTCTTCCGATATTCCGCGAACGAATATTCCGGGTCGAAGCCGTCCGGCGCCGTCATCACCATGAAGAGCCGGCGGCCAGCGAGATAGATCTTCATGTCCTGCAGGCCCGTGCCGCGCAGCGCCTCGAGCACTTCCGGCCATACGCG
>Ga0187782_10000391_pt1 | contig 29164 bp, 29 predicted proteins | sample 0715_SJ02_MP15_2_FD_132454 | JGI IMG/M metagenome (GOLD analysis project Ga0187782, IMG submission 132454) | Tropical peat soil microbial communities from peatlands in Department of Meta, Colombia - 0715_SJ02_MP15_20_MG | ecosystem: Environmental > Terrestrial > Soil > Wetlands > Peat | place... | reverse complement strand
CTCACCATCACCGGAACCAACAACTACGACGACACCGCGGGTTCCGATGTCGTCGTCATCGTCGCCGGCATCGGTCGCAAGCCGGGGATGAGCCGCGAGGATCTTCTGAACGTCAACGCCGGGATCGTCACGAAGGTGACGCAGGAGGCCAGCCGCAGGTCTCCCGAGGCCTGCCTGCTTGTGGTGACCAACCCGCTGGACGTGATGGTGTTCCTAGCGCACAAGGCGAGCGGATTCCCTCCCGAGCGCGTGATGGGGCAGAGCGGAGCCCTTGACAGCACGCGGTTCCGGACATTCATCGCCCGCGAGGTGGGGGTGTCGGTCCAGGACGTGTCGGCGCTCGTGATCGGGGCGCACAGCGACACGCACATGGTGCCGCTCGCGAGTCTCGCGACCGTTGGAGGCATCCCGTTGCGGCAGTTGCTGCCGCAGGACCGGATCGCCGCCCTCGTCGAGCGGACGCGCAAGGGCGGTGCCGAGATCGTCGGCCTGCTCAAGACAGGGAGCGCGTTCTTCGCACCCGGGGCGGCGGTTTGCGAGATGGTCGAGGCGATCCTGCAGGATCGAAAGCGCGTCATTCCGCTGTCGGCGTACCTGACCGGCCAGTACGGGGTGAGCGGCCTCTACGTCGGCGTGCCGGCGCTCCTCGGGGCGCGCGGCGTCGAGCGGATCTACGAAGTTCCGCTCGAGGGCGCCGAGCGAACCGCGTTCGACGAGGCTGTCAAGAACATCCGCGCGAACGTCGCACTGGTCAAGGGGCAGGTCTGATGAAGCTGCATGAGTACCAGGCGAAGGAATACTTCGGCCGCTACGGGCTGCCGGTGCAGAAGGGCCTCGTGATCGATCGGCCGGAGCAAGTGGCGGGGTTGGCGCTTCGCTATCCCGTGGTCGTCAAGGCGCAAGTGCTCGTCGGAGGGCGCGGCAAAGCGGGCGGCGTCAAACTCGCACGGACGCCTGCGGAGGCCGAGGAGCTCGCCCGGGCGATTCTCGGGATGGAGATCCGGGGCGAGCGCGTGACGCGCGTGCTGGTGACCGAGGCCGTGGATATCGACAAGGAATACTACCTGGCGTTTGTGACCGACCGGGCCGCCGGCCGGGTGGCCGCGATCGCATCGGCAGAGGGCGGCGTCGACATCGAGTCCGTTGCCCGCACGGCGCCGGAGAAGATTGTCCGCGCCGAAGCCGATCCGTTCCTCGGGTTTCTGGCCTTCCAGGCGCGGGTCGTCGGGCGGCGCCTCGGCTTCGCCGGCCCCGTACTCGAGGAGTTCGTGAGGATCGCCACCGCCCTGTATCGATTGTACTGGGCCGAGGACGCGGACCTGGCGGAGATCAATCCTCTCGCGCTGGTCGCGGGCCACCTGCTGTGCGTGGACGCCAAGCTGGTCCTGGACGACAACGCGCTCTACCGGCACCCGGAACTGCCGCCGAATGAGGAGATGACGGAGCTCGAGGCGGCCGCCAAGAAGCACGACCTCTCCTACGTCGAGCTGGACGGTGACATCGCGGTCATCGGAAACGGCGCAGGCCTCGTGATGAGCACGCTCGACCTGCTCGCGCACTTCGGCGGCCGCGCCGCGAACTTCCTCGATGTCGGCGGCGGCGCGAGCGCGGAGGCGATGCAGACCGCGCTCGGCATCGCTCAGCGGAAACCGGGCGTGCGGGCCATCTTCATCAACATCTTCGGGGGGATCACCCGCTGCGACGACGTTGCACGCGGGATCGTCGACAATCCCCCCAAGGTTCCGGCGAGCATCCGGCTGACCGGCACGAACGAGACGGAAGGCCAGAGGATCCTCAGGGAGGCCGGCATCGCGGCCGGGCTGGATCCCGACGAAGGCGCCCGGGTCGCGGTGGAGCTGGCGCGCCGCGGCGCGCAAGGGCGGGAGGGCCGGTAGATGGCGATCATCGTGGACGGTCACACCCGCCTGTTGGTCCAGGGGATCACCGGCTATCAAGGCGCGTTCCACACCGGGCTCATGCTGGAGGCAGGGACCAAGGTCGTCGCCGGGGTCACCCCGGGCAAGGGCGGCGCCGCCGTGCACGGCGTGCCGGTGTTTGACACCGTCGACGAGGCGGTGCGGAGCACGGGCGCGAACGCGTGTTGCATCTTCGTCCCTGCGCGGTTCGCGCGGGACGCAGCCCTCGAGGCGATCGCGAGCCGCCTCGATCCGGTCGTGATCATCACAGAGGGAGTGCCCGTGCACGACGCGATCGAGGTCGTGGCATACGCGCGACAGCACGGCGTCCGGGTGGTCGGTCCGAACGGCCCCGGGGTGACGACGCCGGGTCAGTGCCGCGTCGGCATCATGCCGACGCATCTGTTCAAGCCGGGGCCGGTGGGCGTCGTCTCGCGAAGCGGCACCCTCACGTACGAGATCGTCGCGGGGTTGACCCATGCGGGGCTCGGGCAATCGACCGCGATCGGACTCGGGGGAGATCCCGTCGTGGGGACCTCGTTTGTTGAGGTGCTGGAGTTGTTCAACGAGGATCCCGACACGTATGCGATCGTACTGCTCGGCGAGATTGGCGGGAGCGCGGAGGAAGAGGCGGCCCGGTACGTTCAAGCGCACGTCAAGAAACCGGTCGTCGCGTACATCGCCGGCCGGACGGCGCCTCCCGGTAAGCGCATGGGACACGCCGGTGCGGTGATCTCCGGGACCGAGGGTACGGCGGATCACAAGATACAGGCCCTCGAGGCGGTAGGTGCACGCGTCGCGACGCTGCCGAGCGGGGTCGCGGCGCTGGTCAGAGCGCAACTGCAGTAACGTCTATCGGCGACGATCCATAGAACGCCGTCGAAGAGCCGGCTGCGGCAGGCCGCGCAACGATCGGATCGTGTGGATCGTGTCACGGTTGGTCCGTGCGATCGTCGGGCCATGCTATAATTAAATGACATGGTCGGCTTGTTGGTTCGTTGGGCGATTAATGCCGTGGCCCTGTATTTCACTGCGTACATCGTGCCGGGCCTGCGCGTCACAAGCTTCGCGGGCGCCGTGCTTGCCGCGCTCGTCCTCGGCATCGTCAATGCGGTCCTTCGGCCGGTCCTGCTGCTCCTCACCCTGCCCCTCACGATCCTGACTCTTGGCCTGTTCACGTTCGTGATCAACGCCGCGATGCTCTACTTGGTCGCGGCGGTGACCCACCGGCTCGTGATCCGGGACTTTCTGTCGGCGCTCGCCGGGGCCATCGTGCTCAGCGTGATCAGCTTCGTGTTGTCTCGCCTGGTCGCGGACTGATGAGCCTTCCGCAGCAGACCGTTCATCCGTCCACCGGCCCCGCCGCCCCGGGAGGCGTCGAATTCCTGGTCGTCACCGGGTTGAGCGGCGCAGGGAAATCCCTGGCGATGCGTGTGCTCGAGGATCTCGGGTTCTTCTGCGTGGACAACCTGCCACCGGCGCTCATCCCGAAATTCGCGGAGATCATCCAGGAGTCGCAGGGCCGGATTCACCGCGTGGCGCTGGTGATCGATGTACGCGGAGGCGAATTTTTCAATGCACTGGACGCGGCACTCGCCGCGCTCGGCGCGATGGGGATCCGGTTCCAGATCTTGTTCCTGGAAGCGTCGGACGAGGTCCTGGTGCGGCGCTTCGAGGAGACACGCCGCAAGCATCCCCTCGGCGGCAGCGTGTTGGACGGGATCCGAAGCGAGCGGCGGCGGCTGCAGCCCCTCAAGGAACGCGCACACAAGATCATCGACACGAGCGGGCTCAGCGCACAGGAGCTCCGCGAAGAGCTCGCCGACACCTTTGTCCGCACGCGTGGGGCGCGCTCGCTCGTGATCGGCGTGACGACGTTCGGCTACAAGTACGGCATTCCGATCGATGCGGACCTGGTGTTCGACGTGCGATTTCTGCCAAACCCGCACTACGTGGAATCTCTGCGCACCCTGCCCGGTCACAGCCAGGAGGTGCGCGAATGGGTGTTGCAGTGGGACCAGACGCAGGAGTTTGAGCGGCGGCTCCACGATTTGCTCGCCTACCTCCTGCCGCAGTATGCTGCGGAGGGTAAGACTCACCTTACGATCGCCATCGGCTGCACCGGTGGGAAACACCGGTCGGTCGTGGTCGGCGAGGACCTCACCAAGTTTCTCCGGGCGGAAGGCTACCCGGTCCGGATCAAGCACCGGGACGTGAGGAAGTAATGAGCCTGGACGGAAACCGGAACGGCGCGTCCATCGGCTGGCTGCGCAGGTGGCTTCGCTGGCTCGAGCCAGGGTTGGGCATCAAGCGGTGGATGGCGGTGCTGGCCGTCGGGGTCTTTCTGGTCAGCACCGGCGTGGCGCTCATCGTCAACGTCAAACTGCTCGGGGTGCTGGAGCTCGCGCTGATCCAGGCGGTCGACGTGGCGTATCGGATGACGGGTCACGTGTTCTCTCCGACCCTGGCCGGAGCTCTGCTCGTGCTGCTGGGCGTCGTGATCATGGTGCTCGGCCTGCGGGAGACGATCCGGTCGATCGTGGACGTCTTCCTGCCCCGGGGCGACCCGCGTCTTGTGGAGATGCTCGTGCAACAGCGGCAATTGCAGCGGGGGCCCAAGATCGTCGTGCTCGGCGGAGGCACCGGGCTGAGTACGCTCCTGCGCGGGCTCAAGCGGGAGAGCACCAACCTCACCGCCGTCGTGACCGTATTCGACGACGGCGGCTCGTCGGGGCGCCTCAGGCGAGAACAGGGAATCCTGCCGCCCGGGGACATCCGGAACTGTCTCGTGGCGCTGGCTGAGGCGGAGCCGTTGTTGACGCGGCTATTCGAGCACCGGTTCAAGGGTGGCGCCCTCGACGGGCACAGCTTCGGCAATCTGTTCATCGCGAGCATGTCCCAGGTTGCGGGCGACCTCGAGACGGCATTGAAGGAGTGCAGCAAGGTGCTTGCGATACGCGGGCGCGTCCTGCCGACCACGCTCCGCGACGTCACTCTGTGCGCGGAGTTCGAGGATGGGACGGTCATAAAAGGGGAGTCCGCTATCACCCGCGCAGGCGGTACGATCCGCCGCGTGTTCCTTGAGCCGGCGCACGCGCCGGCCCTCCAGGACGCGCTCGACGCGATCGCGGAAGCGGATCTTGTAGCGCTCGGACCGGGCAGCTTGTACACCAGCGTCCTGCCCAACCTTCTCGTGGACGGGGTCGTCGACGCGCTTCACCGGACGCGGTGCCCCAAGGTATACATCTGCAACGTCATGACCCAGCATGGGGAGACCCGCGGGTTCAAGGCGTCGGACCACGCGCGAGTGTTACTCGAGCAGGGGGGGCGGGGACTGTTCGAATACGTGTTTGTCAACAATCGGCGGCCGCGCAACCAGGCGTTGCTCGCGCGATACGCTCAGGAGGGCGCGGAGCCGGTCGAGCCGGACATCGACGCGATTCGCGCGCTCGGGTTGCGGCCCGTGGCCGAGGATCTCATCAGCGAACAGGAGTTGGTACGTCACGATTCTCGGAAGCTCTCCGCAGCGTTGCTCCAACTGGTAGCCACCGTCTCCCCCGAGGCACGGCACGTCGTTTCCCCAGTGTAGCCAGCGCAGGAGGCTTGACACTCCCGCGCGCAGAACACTACGATGTCATTCGCGGTTCGTCTCGACTTGAGGATCGGGCTTCTCAACACACCGCACGGTTCGCCGGCCACCTCCGAGTGGGGACACGCCGGGCCGCGCTGCCATCCCCCGGCATAATCGTCTCGGGGCGCCGCAGCGCCGGCCCGCGCCGTAGGCCCAGAGGCTGGCTTTGCGAACCCGGTGACACCGGTTCGCGTCGTTACCCGCGGCGTACTCGTCTCGGGGCGTCGCAGTGCTGGCCTGCGGCGGTCTAGTCCACGGCGGTCCTGGTTCACGCCGTAGGTCCAGTCCCGGTTCACGCCGTGGATACAGGCCCAGAGGTTGGCTCTGCGATTTCGGCGATCCTCGGTCGCGTGTTTCCCCGGGCATGGTGCCTTCGGGGCGTCCGCGAGGCCGGGTTCGTGAATTCGGGGCGTCTGTGCGGACCGCCCTCCGTCGGGAACAGGAGAGCACGTGCCGTCCTGGCGGGCCCTGGTTCCCTCCGGCGACCCGGGGCCCGGTGTGTCGGCTGCGGCACGGCGGTGGGAGCGGATCTGAGCGCGGGGCTTGGGGGAAGAGATGCTGCTCGATTGGGCGTACGTAGCGATCTTCGCGATCGTCGGAGCGGGGATGGTGTCTCTCCCCTTCGCGATCATTGCACTGCTGAGCCCGAGGAGCTCGTACCCGCACAAGCGTGAGACGTATGAGTCCGGCATGCAGCCGATCGGCCAGGCATGGGCGCAGTTCAATGTCCGCTACTATTTGTTCTCGCTGGTTTTCGTCGTGTTCGAAGTCGAGGTCATCTACCTGTATCCCTGGGCGGTCGTCGCCCGCAGCCTGGGACCCTCCGCGTTCTACTCGATCGTGATTTTCCTCGTCATCCTGACCCTCGGCTTGGTGTACGCTTGGCGGAAGGGTGCACTGGAGTGGGCGTGATGCCCTGGTACGTCGAGGCCCTGCGCGCCGTCGTCGGAACCATCGTCATCTTCAGCGCCGTGGCCGTGGTCGCCGCGATGTTTGGCGTCCTGCTCGAACGCAAGGTCAGCGGCTGGATCCAGAGCCGCATCGGGCCGACACACGTGGGGCCCCGGGGCCTGCTGCAGACGCTTGCCGACACGATCAAGCTGCTCCAGAAGGAGCATGTCGTGCCCGGCAACGCCGATCCGGCGATCTTTGCGAGTGCGGTCGTGATTGTGCCGCTCGCGGCGCTGCTGGACTACGTCGTCGTGCCGTTTGGCACGACGCGCTGGGGCCCGCTTGTGTTCCGGGATCTCAACATCGGGGTGCTCTACTTCGCGGCGACGTCGTCCCTGATCGTCGTCGGCATCCTGATGGCGGGGTGGGGCTCGAACAACAAATACGCGCTGCTGGGCGGCCTGCGCTCGGCCGCGCAGATGGTCAGTTACGAGATCCCGATCGGGCTGGTCCTGATCACGGTGGCGTTGCTCGCCGGCTCGCTGTCCACGGTGACGATCGTGACGGTGCAGAGTCACCTGTGGTTCATCGCCTCGCAGCCGGTCTCGTTCCTGATCTTCCTCGCCGCGGCGACCGCCGAGGTGAATCGCGCCCCGTTCGACCTGGTTGAGGCCGAGAGCGAGCTCGTGGCGGGATACTTCTCGGAGTACACGGGCATGCGCTTCGCGCTCTTCCAGCTCGGGGAATACGGCGAGATGTTCGCCATGGCCGCGCTCGCCGTCACCCTGTTCCTCGGAGGATGGCACGGGCCCGTACTGCCGTCGGTGGTCTGGTTCCTCATCAAGCTGTACGCGCTGATCTTCGTGTTCATGTGGGTGCGGTGGACGTTCCCCCGCTTCCGCATCGACCAGCTGCTCAACTTCTCCTGGAAGTTCCTGATCCCGCTTGCGCTTCTCAACCTGGTGGTCACGGCGTTCTTCGTGATGGTCGTCCGGCGATGATCGGGGAGGCGGTGGCGTTCTACGTCCTCGCGGCGATTACACTCGCGTCGGGTGTCGTCGTCGCGACCAGCCCCAATCTGATGCACAGTGCGATCGCCCTGGTGCCCACGCTGCTCGGCGTCACCGGCATCTACATCCTGCTCAACGCGGAGTTCGTTGCCGGGATCCAGGTGCTGATCTATGCGGGCGGGATTACCGTGCTGATCCTGTTCGTGATCATGCTGACCGAAGGCGGCACCGGGCTGCGTGTTCGGCAGCGCAACGAGCAGGTGGCGATCGCGGCCGCGGTGAGCGCGGCCGTCGCCGCGCTGTTTATCGCGCTCGCGGGCCGGACGCCCTGGGCGCAGGGGGCGGGAACGCTTCCGTCGTACACGCCGGGCGCGATCGGGCAGAACTTTCTCGGCCCGAACCTGCTTCTGTTCGAGGGGACGTCGGTCGTGCTGCTCGTCACGCTCGTCGGCGCGATTCTCATCGCCCGGAAAGAGGCCGGAGAATGATCACGCTCACGCACTACCTCGTGCTGAGCGCGCTCCTGTTCGCCCTGGGCCTCTACGCCGCCCTGTCCCGCCGCAACGCGGTGGCGATGCTCATGGGGATCGAGCTGATGCTCAACGCCGCGAACATCAACCTCGTGGCATTCAACAAGTACGCGGCGCCCGGGGCCATCCAGGGCCAGATCTTCGCACTGATCGTCATCACGCTCGCCGCCTGCGAGGCGGCGGTGGGCCTGGCGCTGATCCTGGCCGCCTACCGCCGTTTCGAGACCACCTACGTCGACGATCTCAACCTGATGAAATGGTAGCGGGCCGGCGTCGATGACATCCGTCGTCTGGATCATCCCGCTCCTCCCACTCGCCGCGTTCGTCGCGGTCACGTTCTGGGGGGAACGCCTCCCGGGGCGAGGGGCCTACGTCTCGATCGCCGGGATCGTGCTGGCCGCGGTGGGCGGGCTCGCCGTGCTCGCCGAGGCGGCCGCCGGGGCGCGGGCCGACGTGACGTATACGTGGATCGCGGCCGGCAGTCGCCCGCTTGTCGTGGGTTTTGTCGTCGACCCTCTGAGCGCGGTCATGCTGGCGATGGTCGGGTGCGTGGCCTCGTTGATCACGATCTACTCCGTCGGCTACATGGCGGGGGATCCGCACTACCCCCGTTTCTTCTCGTACCTGTCGCTGTTCCAGTTCTCGATGCTGTTTCTGGTCTTGGCCGACAACCTGCTTTTCATCTACATCGCGTGGGAGCTCGTCGGTCTGTGCTCGTACCTGCTGATCGGCTTTTGGTTCGAACGGCCGTCGGCGGCCCGCGCCGCGCTCAAGGCGTTCATTGTGACCCGGATCGGCGATTTCTCGATGATGATCGGTATCTTGATGCTCTACCTCAGGACCGGATCGCTCAGGTTCGACGAGGTCTTCCACGCGATCGGCACGGGGAGCCTCGGGGGCCCGTTCCTGACGGTGGTCGCGCTGCTGGTGTTCGGGGGCGCGGTCGGCAAGTCCGCGCAGGTGCCGCTGCACGTCTGGCTGCCTGACGCGATGGAGGGCCCGACCCCGGTCAGCGCGCTGATCCACGCGGCGACGATGGTGGCCGCGGGGGTGTACCTTGTCGCCCGCGCGTACCCGCTGTTCCTGCTGTCGCCGGGTCACGAGGCGCTGACGGTCGTGGCGTACGTCGGCGGGATCACGGCGCTGGCGGCCGCGACAATGGGAGTCGTAGAGGACGACCTCAAGCGCGTTCTCGCATACTCCACCATGAGTCAGCTCGGCTACATGATGCTCGGACTCGGGGTGCTCGGGTACAGCGCGGGCATGTTTCATCTCATCACGCACGCCGTATTCAAGGCGCTGCTGTTCCTCGCGGCGGGAAGCATCATCCACGCCGTCGCGACCAACGACATGAAGCGAATGGGCGGCCTCGCCCGGTCGATGCCGGTCACGTTCTGGACGTTTCTCGTGGCGGCGCTCGCGCTCACCGCGATCCCGCCGTTTGCAGGGTTCTTCAGCAAGGACGCCATCCTGCTCGCGGCCTACGCGCACGACCGCGTGCTGTGGCTGGTCGGGCTGGTGGGCTCGTTCCTGACGTCGCTGTACATGGGACGCCTGTGCTGGTACGCGTTCGCGGGGGAGTTTCGCGGCGGCGCGGCCGGGGGCGCTGCGCACGGGGATCCCCGGGAGAGCCCCGCGGTGATGACGGTGCCGCTCGTGATCCTGGCCGTGCTCGCGATCGTGCTCGGCTGGGTGGGCGCGGAGGCGTTCGGCGATCCGTTCGGCCATTTCATCCGTTTCGAAGGGGTGGAAGCGCCGGCCGGCAACAGCGGCGTCCTGCTTCTGTCGGTCGCCGTGGCGGTGGCCGGATGGATCGCTGCCGGCGCCCTTTACCGGTGGCGGCTCGTCTCGCCGGAGACCCTCACGGGGAATTTCCGGGGACTGTACACGTTGCTCGTGCGCAAGTACTACGTGGATGACGTGTACGAGTTGGTTTTCGTTCGCGCCGGGGCCGGTGTCGTCTGGGCCGCCGGAGCCTTCGACCGGTACGTCGTCGACGGCCTGGTGAATCTGATCGGATGGCTCACCGGCCGGGTGGGGTCGGCCCTGCGGTACGTTCAGACCGGCCGGGAGGAGACCTACTTGTTGCTCGCCGCGCTCGGCGTCGTTGTCATCGTGCTGGTGAGGTTGGTCTGGTGACCGGGTTGTTGAGCCTCGTGCTCTGGCTGCCGCTCGCCGGCGCCGTAACGCTCCTCGCGATTCCCCAGGATCGGCATGCGACGCTGCGGATCGTCACGCTCGTCGTGGCGCTCCTCGATCTCGCCGCCGCGCTTTGCGCCGGGGCCGCCATGGATCTCACCCACACCGGTACGCTGCAATTGGTGGAGCGGGCGTCCTGGATTCCGTCGATCGGCGTCAGCTACCATCTCGGGACCGACGGGTTGAGCCTCTCCCTCGTGGTGCTCACTGCACTGCTGTTGGTGCTGTGCGTCGTGTATTCCTGGCGCATCGAGACGCGTATCAAGGAGTACATGATCCTGCTGCTGCTCCTCGAGACCGGTCTGGTCGGCGTGTTTGTCGCGCTCGACCTGTTCCTGTTCTACGTGTTCTGGGAGGTCAGCCTGGTGCCGATGTACTTACTCATCGGCATTTGGGGCGGGCCGCGGCGCGGGTATGCGGCGATCAAGTTCTTCATCTATACGGTCGCCGGTTCGCTCGCAATGCTGCTTGCCATCCTGCTCGTATACGTGCACTCGAATCCCCGCACGTTCGACCTCGTTGACCTGATCGGCCGCCGGCCGCTGGCGCAGAGCCTCCCGCTCGCGGTACTGGCGTTCTGGGGGTTCTTCCTCGGCTTTGGGGTGAAGGTCCCCCTGTTCCCGTTCCACACGTGGCTCCCGGATGCGTACGCCGAGGCGCCCACCGCAGGGAGCGTCCTGCTGGCTGGCGTGATGTCGAAGCTTGGCGCGTACGGGTTCATCCGGATCGTCCTTCCCCTGCTGCCCGACGCGTTCCGGCAGATGGCGAGCCTGGTCGCGGTGCTGGCTGTGATTGGAGCGGTGTACAGCGCCCTGGTCGCCCTCGCGCAGACCGACTTCAAGCGAATGATCGCGTACAGCAGCGTCGGACATCTGGGGTACGTGATGCTGGGAGTGGCCGCGGCGGCGGCGGGGGCGGGGGGAGCCCTTGCGGACGCTACCGCGAAGGCGCTCACCGGGGCAACGTTGCAGATGCTTGCGCACGGCATCATCACCGGCGCCCTCTTCGTGCTCGCCGGTGTGCTCGCCGACGGCGAGGCGCGGACGCGCGACCTGTCGGAGTTTGGCGGACTCTGGGCCCGCGTTCCGGTGTTCTCGGGGATCGCGGTGCTCGCGATTCTGGCGTCGCTCGGCCTGCCGGGGCTGATGGGGTTCGTCGCCGAGTTTCTGATCTTCCTCGGCGCTTACCAGATCTATCCAGCCATGACCGTCCTCGCGCTCGTCGGCGTCGTGCTGACCGTCGTGTACTTCCTGTGGGCGGTCTACCGGCTGTTCTTCGGCCCGCTCAACATGCGGTGGGCCGCACTCCCCGATCTCGACCGCCGGGAGCAGTGGGTGCTGGCGCCGCTGTGCGCGTTGATGGTGCTGTTCGGCACGTATCCCGGGCCGCTCGTGGCCATGATCAACCTCGCCACGGCGAACATCTTGAGCCTGGCCCGATGACGGGCGGAGGATGCTCGTGGACCTTGGGCTGATCGCCCCGGAGCTGGTGCTCGCGCTGCTCGGGCTGGTCGTGCTCGTGGTCGAGCTCTTCACCGGCCCCGGTGCGAAACGGCTCGTCGGGTGGGTCGGCATCGTCGGGCTCGCAGGCGCGCTCGTGCCGTCGTCCGCGCTGCTCGGCCAGGCGCCCCGCCTCGTGTTTGGCGGGACGTACGCGGTCGATCCGTTCGCGGCGTTCTTCAAGATCGTCGCCGTGACGAGCGGGGTGCTCGTGCTCCTCGCCGCGATGGCGTTCTTCCGGGACCGGCGGGCCGAGCACGAAGGTGAAGTGTACGTCCTGATCGTCTTCATGGTGCTGGGGCTCGTGGCGATGGCGGCGGCCGCGGACCTGATCCTGCTGTTCCTTGCGATCGAGTTCGTGTCGCTGGTTTCCTACGTGCTCGCGGGCTCGCTCAAGCGCGACCGGAAAAGCAGTGAAGCTGGCGTGAAATACTTCCTCTTCGGCGCGGTGGCGTCCGCGATCATGCTGTACGGGTTCTCGTACCTGTACGGGGCCGGCGGCACCACGAACGTGTACCAGCTCGGGCCCCGCATCGCCGGGCAGCCCACGTCGCTAGCGGTCGTCGCGGCGGTGCTGGTCCTCGCAGGGCTCGGCTTCAAAACGTCGCTCGTGCCCTTCCATCAGTGGACCCCGGACGTGTACGAAGGCGCGCCCTCCCCGGTGACCGCCTTTCTCTCCGTGGGTAGCAAGGCTGCGGCGTTCGCCGCCCTCCTGCGCGTTTTCTACGTTGCACTCCCCCCGGGCGCGTGGGTGCCGGTGCTCGGCGTGCTCGCCGCCGTGACGATGAGCGTCGGCAACCTGCTCGCACTCTCCCAGCAGAACGTCAAGCGCATGCTCGCGTATAGCGCGATTGCCCATGCCGGGTACATGATGATCGGGGTCGTCGCGCTGGCAGCTTCCCCAACAGCGGTGGGGTCCGGTATCGCGGCGGTTCTGTACTATCTCCTCGCGTACGTGTTCACGAACATCGGGGCGTTCGGCGTCGTGATCGCCGCCGAGCGCGCGCTCGGGTCGGACGCGATCCCCGACTATGCTGGCTTCGGCCGGCGCGCGCCTGTGCTCGCGCTCGCGATGACGGTGTTCATGCTGTCGCTCACCGGCATCCCGCCGACCTCGTTGTTCTTGGGGAAGCTGAACCTGTTCGGCGCTGCCCTGCAGAGCGGGCTCGGCTGGCTCGCCGTCGTGGGCATTCTCAACAGCGCGGCGTCAGCCTACTACTATCTCGGCGTCGTCCGCGTGATGTACACCCAGGCCCCGGCGGACCCGTCGCCGCTCCCCGAGGGCGCCTTTATTCGTACGTTGCTCGCGGTGACCGCCGCGGCAACGCTCGTGCTCGGCATATACCCGGAGCCATTCGTGCGCCTGGTGCAACACGCGTCGCTACTGCTCCGAGTGTGACGGTCCCAAGGTTCCTGCCGGGCGAAGGGTGCCGCAGGGGCCTCCATGGACGTCATTTGGCTCTGCTTGACAGGGCTTTGCGGAGTTTGTTACGATAAGCGATGGCGAATGATCCCAATGTCCGCGGGTTATGTGTGAGCGAGGCGATCCTCGGTCCACGAACGCGGTCTTTTTTATCTAGCAAGATCGTCTGAGGCCCCGCTGAGGTCTACAAGATTCGTGTGCACGTGTGAGCCGGTGAGGGCAACGCGTGTCGTGCGTCGAGTGTGCGATTGGTTCGCGCGGGAGGGGGTTAGACTCGATGGCCGCTGAGCACAAGCTCAATCAGGCCAGCGTCGCCCAGAAGCCGGAGGAGCGCTTCAGGGAGCTCGTCGCCATTCGGGAGAAGGAAACGCAAGTGCGTGCGAAGATTGAGGCCGCCCGCGAGCAGGCGCAGCAGCGCCTCGCGTCCGTCGACGACGAGATCAGCGCCCGGCGTGCCGAGGCAATGGCGCAAGTACAGGCGGAGATGAAACGCGTGCGCGCGGAAGCCCTCGCAACGGCAGAGGCGGAAGCACGACGCCTGCTGGAGCAAGCCGAGCAGGAGGCCGTGGCGATCGATGCCCAGGTGCGCGAGCGTCAGCGCGCGCTCATCAGGCAGCTCAAGGAGGAACTCCTCGCCCTCAAATGATCCGCGCGATGAAACGAGTGTATCTCCTGTACACGCAGGAGAACCAGGATACGCTGCTTAGCCGTCTCCAGAAGCTTGGCTTGCTCCATCTCGAGGGAAGCCGGTTCGACGAGACATCCCCCGACTCGGCGCGCCCCCGGCGCAACCCCGACGAGGACCGCAAGCGGGTGGAGAACCTGTTGATCAAGGCACACGGCACCCTCGACCTCCTGATCGAGGTGAACGGGGCCCCGCTCGGTCACGTCGCGCGTGAGACGTACCCACCGCGCCTCGAAGATCTCTACCACCAACTCCGTGAAGTGCTGGATCCCCTGGAGGGCCGCTTGAAGGCCCTCGTCAGCGAGAGACGGGAGCTCCGTGATCATCTCGCCGCCGGCGAGCGTTTGGCCGAAGCGGTGCGCGTGACGGAGGAGCTGCTGAAGTCGCTCCCGAGGGAGGGGTATACGTTCCTGCCGACCATCCTTGCTCCCGAGCAGCGGGCGGCGCTTCCGGAGATCCGGCAGACGCTCGAGCAGGGAGGGGCGGACCGGTTCGTTGTGGCCTACGAGCCGCTCGGTACCGACCGCATCGAACTGATCGTCGCGGCACAACCCGAGTATGCGTCTGCAGCAAGCGAATACCTGGAGGCACGCGGGATCCGTCCTCTGGCCCTGCCGTCTCATGTCGCCCCAGGGCTCATCGATGGCATCGCGCAGCTGAAGGCCGAGGCGGTGACCATCCCCCGCCGTCTGGCCCAAATCGACGAGGAGCTCCGCGCCCTCACCCACGAGCATGTCGGCGCTATCGTCACTCTCACGAATGCCCTGGAGAACCGCCTGGCCCAGCTAGAGGCCGCGACCACCTTTGGCTACACCGACTACACCCTGCTGATTTCCGGTTGGATCCCTGAAGACGGATTCGCGCGCTTTCAGGCGGCGTTGCGGGAGGAATTCCCCGGGATCATCATCCGCGAGGAGACCGGAGCGTACCCGTCAGAGGAAATCCCCGTCGCTTTCAAGGAGAGCCGTTGGGCCAGGCCTTATCAGCTTTTCTTGCAGGCGTTTGGAACGCCCAAGGCGGACACCGTGGATCCGATTCCGACGATCAGCATCTTCTTCCCCATTTTCTTCGGCCTCATCCTGGGCGACGTCGGATACGGCCTGGTCTTGCTCGCCCTGTCCTGGTGGGGTTTGCGGGGATTCCCCGGTCTCAAAGCGGAAGGCCTGCGGCGGATGTCCCGATCCGAGGCCGGCCGCCTGGCGCTCACCATCATGCTGCAGGGCGCCGTGTTTGCCATCGTTTTGGGTGCCCTCTTCGGAGAGTTCTTCGGCCTAACGTTCGAGCAATTGGGGATTCCACGGCGGGGCCCGTGGCCGGTCAGCCGCGTGGAAAGCGCGATCGCGCTCCTGTTCGTGACCGTGGCGTTGGGCGCCGTTCAGCTGATCCTTGGCTTTACCTTCGGGATCATCACCGCGGCACGCCAGGGTAGCCGCAAGCATCTGCTGGTGAAGATCGGGTTGTTCATGTCGTTCGTCGCGTTCACGCTGATTTTCGGGCGCCTGATGGGTATCGTGCCCGGCAGTCTCCTCGTGCCAGGTATCGTGCTTCTGGCCGTAGCCATCCCGCTCTTGATCTATGGCGGCGGCGCGCTGGTCATCCTGGAATCGCTGAGCCCCTTCGTGCACATGATCTCCTACGCGCGCCTGATGGGGTTCGGAGTGGCGAGTGTCGTGCTGGCGGAACTGATCGACCAGCTCGGCGGATCATTGGAGAAGGTTGGCCCGTTTGTGGTCGGGTTCATCCTGGCTACTGTGGCGCTCCTGCTCCTTCAGACGCTCAACTTCGTCCTGGGGGTGTTCGAGGGGACGATTCAGTCCCTGCGTCTGCACTGGGTGGAGTTCTTCGAGAAGTTCGTGCTGGAGCAACTGGGGGGAAAGCCCTACCAGCCCTTCAAAGAGAAGAAGATCGTTGCCACAGAACCGTGAGGCCGAAGGGGGAGTTGCGCGTATGAGTCGGAAGACGGCAATGCAGATTGCCGGCGCGATACTTCTGTTCAATGTGCTCCTGGTCGGATTGGCGATCCGGGCGTGGGCCCAGGGAACGACGTCCGCCGGGGTGGGCGGTCTCACCGACGCGGGTCTCAAGACCGTCGGGGCGGGGCTGGCGTTCCTCGGTGGAGCGATCGGGACCGGGGTCGCCCAGTCGCGCATTATCGCCGCGGTGCTGGGTGCGGTCGCCGAGGATCGGTCGCAGTTGGGCTTTGGCATCTTCTTGATCGCGTTCCCGGAAACGCTGGTCATCCTGGGGTTTGTCATGGCATTCATCCTCCGGTAAGATGGAGCTGTTAAGCGAGATCGATCGGGAAGGTACCGAGGAGGCGCAGCGCATCGTCGCCGGAGCCGAGGCCGAAGCGCGCGCGGCGCTTGCGCGCGGGGAACGGGAGATCGCGGCCGAGGTCGAAGCGTATCGTCAGGGCGAGAGCCATCGCATCGAACAGGAGCAGCGGTTGATCGTCAGCCGGGCGCGGGCGCAAGCCCGGGCCATATTTCTGAAGGCGAAAAGCCGTGCCGCCGAAGCGCTCTTCGATGCGCTGGCCGAGGACACCGCCGGGCTGCGCGGCGACCCTGCCGCGTACCGGGCGTTTCTCGAGCGGTGCCTCCGGGAGGCCGAGAAGGAGATTCCCGGTCCCCTCGTGCTGCACGTCGATCCGGCCGACCAGGCGGTCGTCACCGAGCTGCTGCGGGGCACCATCCATCGCGTCGGCGAGCCCATCAAGTCGCGCGGCGGGTTCATCGCCACAGACGCCGCGGGGCAGCTCGTGCTCGATAACCGGCTGGAGACGCGCCTCTCCAATCTGCGGCAGCGCGCGCGGCCTGAACTGGGGCAAGCGCTGTTCGCCCCCACGGCGCCCGCATAGCCGTGTCGTACGAGTACCTCAACACACGCCTCCACTTCATGGTCGCGAAGCTGCTCGCGCCGCGGCAGTACGCGCAGTTCCTTGAGCTGCGCGATCTGGGCGACCTGATCACCGCACTTGCGGAGACGGACTATGGGCCGGAGCTGGAGCGCCACTCTGTGGAGTACGCGGGCTACCCGCTCGTCGAGATGGCCCTGATGCAGAACGTCCAGCGGGCATTCAGCAAGCTGTCGTCGATCGCGTTCGCCGACGCGCACACGCTGGTCCGCATCCTGCTCGAGCGCTTCGAAGTGTTCAATCTGAAGACGATCCTGCGGGGGTTTCACGCGGGAACCGATCCGGAGGAGACGGCACGCGGCCTGTTCCCGACGATCCTGTATCCCACGTCGTTCTACGAGGAGCTGCTCAAGCGCGACGGGATCAGCGGCGTCATCGACTACCTTTTGACCGTTGGGAACCGCTACTACCGGCCGCTTTCGGAGAGTTACCCCAGCTACGAGGCCGGTCACAAGCTGGCTGTGCTGGAGAGCGCGCTGGACTCCTATTACTTCGGCGGCTCGCGCAAGACCCTGCAGACGGTCGGCGACGAGAACGCGGTGGACGTCCGTCGGATGCTCGGCACCGAGGTCGATCTGCTCAACCTCGTCTATGCCCTGCGGGTGATCGAAGAGGGCGTCGAATCCGAGGAGCGGTATCGGTACATTCTCGACGGGGGTGAGCGGCTTCCCAGGACGGTCGTCGAAGAGCTGATCAACAGCCCCGACAAAGCGTCGTACTTCCGGAAGTTCGAGAGCACCGACTACGCCAAGCACGTGGGCGAGGTCGAGGAGACCCTCAGCGCCGGGGCGTTCCAGGATCGCCTGGAGGCCTATCTCTATCAGGAGATGTGTCGCTACGACCCGGGGCGCACGTTCGACATTCACATGGCTTCCGCGTACGTCTGGCGGAAGTACACGGAGATGATTGACCTTCGGGTGATTGCCAGTGGCCTGTGGCGTGGGGCATCCCGCGAAGACATCGAGGAGAAGATGATCTGGGTCAAGGGCCTCACACCCGAGCGAGCGGTGGCCGCGTGAAGCCGGTGATCGTGGCCACAAGCGATCTGGCGGACGGGTTTCGCCTCGCCGGAATTCCTGTCTACGAGGTCGACGACAGCCCGGGCGCCCCCGCGGGGCAGATCCAGGCGATCATCGATGCGGTGCGGGCGCAGGACGACGTGGGCATCGTGCTGGTGGATGAGCGCTTCATGGAGGAGTTCGAGAAGGCGTTCGAGGGCCGGGAACTGCCGATGGTCGCGTCCTTTCCGGCCGAGGAAGTCCACCGCGACGAGGCCTACATCGACGAGTTGACGCGTCGCTATCTGGGTCAGAAGATCTACGTGGAGGGAACGTGATGATTCAGGGCCAGATCTCGCGTATCTCCGGTCCGGTTGTCCAGGCCAGGGGTATGGAGGGCATCAAGATCCGCGATCTCGTCGAGGTGGGTGAGTTGGGGCTCATCGGCGAGGTCATCGAGATCAAGGGCGATGCGGTCTCGATCCAGGTCTACGAAGACACCGACGGCCTCAAGGTGGGCGAGCCGGTGAAGAGCGAGGGGAAACCGTTTCTGGTGCAGTTGGGGCCCGGGTTGCTCGGGTCGATCTACGACGGCATCCAGCGCCCTCTCGAGATCATCCGCGAGCGGACCGGCTCGTTCATCCAGCGAGGCGCCACCGGAGAGCCGCTCCCGACGGCGAAGCAGTGGCATTTCGTTCCGGCCGTGCGGACCGGGGACACCGTGAGCGTAGGCGACCTCGTCGGTACCGTGCAGGAAGGCCCCACGATACAGCACAAGATCATGGTGCCGGAAGGGATCTCGGGACGCATCGCTTCGATCGACGAGGGCGATTATACGATCACGCAGCCGGTCGCGTATCTGGAGGGTGGCGAGTCCCTGTCCATGGTGCAGACGTGGCCGATCCGCGTGCCCCGCCGCTCCGCGGAGAAGATTGCGACGAGCGTTCCGTTGATCACGGGCCAGCGGATTTTCGACACGTTCTTCCCCGTGCCGAAGGGCGGCAGCGCGATCATTCCCGGTCCGTTCGGGAGCGGCAAGACCGTGAGCCAACAGGCGCTCGCGAAGTGGTCGGATGCGGACGTGGTGATCTACGTCGGCTGCGGGGAGCGCGGCAACGAGATGACGGAGGTCTTGACCGAGTTCCCGCATCTCGAAGATCCGAACACCGGGGCCCCCTTGATGAATCGCACGATCCTCATCGCCAACACATCGAACATGCCCGTCGCGGCGCGGGAGACCTCGATCTACACCGGCATCAGCCTCGCGGAGTACTACCGCGACATGGGATACGACGTCGCGCTGTTCGCCGATTCGACGTCCCGGTGGGCCGAGGCGCTGCGAGAGATCTCGGGGCGTCTGGAAGAGATGCCCGGCGAGGAGGGGTACCCGACGTACCTCGCGAGCCGGATCGCCGAGTTCTACGAGCGGAGCGGACGCGTCATCTGTCTCGGCAGGGACCGACGCGAGGGCTCCGTGACGGTCATCGGGGCCGTCTCCCCTCCGGGCGGCGACTTCTCGGAGCCGGTCACGCAGAACTCGCTGCGGATTGCCGGTGCGTTCTGGGGGTTGGACGCCCGGCTCGCCTACAGCCGCCACTTTCCCGCGATCAACTGGTTGACGAGCTACACGCTCTACCTGGACGCGCTCAAGGAATGGTACACGACGGAGATCGCGCCGGATTTCCTGGATCTGCGGACCGAGCTCGTGGATATCCTCCAACGAGAGGATGAGCTGAAGAAGATCGTGCAACTCGTCGGGCGGGAGTCCTTGAGCGAGCCGGACAAGCTGCTTCTGGATATCGCGCGAACGATCCGCGAGGACTTCCTCAGGCAGAGCGCGTTTCACGAGGTGGATGCGTACTGTCCCTCCAAGAAGCAGTACTACATGATGCGCGCCATCCTGGCATTCTACCGGCACTGTCAGGCGCGCCTGGGCACAATGCCGTATGACGAGATGTCCCGGCTACCGGGCTGGGAGGCGCTCTCCAAGATGCGCTATTTCCCCAACGACAACGTTGAGGCGCCGTTTGAGGCGCTGTTGCAGCAACTGACCACCGATGCACCCCAATCCGCCCCGGCTGTGACAGGGAGCTGATACGGTTATGACGATGGAACTCTACGGCAAGGCTCATCGGAGGATCCAGGACATCAAGGGGCCCCTGATCTTCCTGGAGCCGGTCAAGGACGTCCGGTACGGCGAGCGAGTCACTATCGTCGACAGCCTCGACAAGCGCAAGGGTGGCCAGGTGCTGGACGTCGGCGAGCGGGCGATCGTCATCCAGGTCTTCGAGGGGAGCGACGGGCTGGACAAGAAGGGCACGGCCATCTTCTTCACGGGCGACATCGTCAAGCTCGGCCTGTCCGAGGACATGCTGGGCCGGGTGTTCGATGGCTCCGGAAACCCGGGGGATGGTCTGGGCGATGTCTATCCCGAGGTGGAACTGCCGATTACCGGCAGCCCGCTGAACCCCGTTTCTCGTCAGCAACCCTTCGAGTGGATCCAAACCGGGATTTCAGCCATCGACACCATGAACACGCTGGTCAAAGGGCAGAAGCTGCCCATCTTCACGGGCGCGGGCCTACCGGTGAATCGAGTCGCCGTGCAGATTGCCCGGCAGGTGATCCGGCAATCGGGCGAGGAGTTGATCGTCATCTTCGCCGGCATGGGCATTACCTCCCGCGAATACAGCTACTTCTACAAGGAGTTCCAGGAGAGCGGCGCGCTGGCCAATTCCGTCCTGTTCTTGAATCTGGCGGATGATCCGACGATCGAGCGGATTCTGACGCCCAAGCTTGCCCTGACGACCGCGGAGTACTTTGCGTTCAAGAAGGGGCGGGACGTCCTGGTCATTCTCACCGACATGCTCAACTACGCCAATGCGCTGCGGGAGATCAGCTCGGCCCGCGAGGAAATTCCCGGACGGCGCGGGTATCCAGGCTACCTCTACACGGACCTCGCCACGAACTATGAGCGCGCCGGGATCGTCAAGGGCCAGAAGGGCAGTATTACCCAGCTCCCAATCGTCACAATGCCCAACGACGACATCACCCACCCGGTCATCGATCTCACGGGATACATCACCGAGGGCCAAATCATCCTGGCCCGGGAGCTCGACCGCAAGGGCTACTACCCGCCGATCAACCCGCTCCCGAGTCTTTCCCGGTTGATGAATTTGGGCATCGGCCCCAACAAGACGCGCGAGGACCACAAGCAGCTGTCGGACCAGCTCTACGCCCTTTACGCGCAGGGCAAGGAACTGGAGAAGCTGACGGCGATCATCGGCAGCGAGGGCCTGGGAGCCACGGAGAAACAAATCATCAACTTCACCGAGCGGTTCGAGGGCGAGTACATCAACCAGGGTGATCAACCGCGCAGCCTCGAGGAGAGCCTCGCGTTGGGTTGGGATCTGCTCTCGGGTGTGGCGCGCAGCGAGCTGCGGCGGGTCGAGGACAGATACGTCGAGAAGTACATGGCGAAGAAGGCTCCGGGCGTTCCGGCCTCGTAGGGAGCACAGGGATGGCAGCCGGCGAGACGGTCAAGACAACCAGAGACGAGCTGCTGCGAACCCGGCAGGAGCTGAAGATCGCGGAAGAGGGGAAGGACATTCTGGAGAAAAAAAAGGAAGCTCTTTTGGGTCGGTTCCTGAGCATGGTCAAGATGTACAAGGGGAAGCGCGAGGAGACGCTGCGCGACACGAAGTATCTCAAGGATACACTTGCGCTCACGCGCGCCCGCGAAGGCACGGTCGCCGTCCGGTCGCTCGCGCTGGCGACGAGCCAAGACCTGGTCCTCGACATCTCGAAAGACAACGTGATGGGAACGAAGATCTTCCACATGACGCACACCGCGCTGTTGCGGGACATGCTCTCGCGCGGCTATAATCCTGCTAGCATCAGCAGCCGCATCGAAGCCCTGGCGGCGACCTCCGAACGGCTGCTCGACAAGCTGCTGGCCATCGCGCACGTGGAGCACAACATCAAGACCGTTGGCAAAGAGATGCGCACGCTCAACAGAAAGATCAATGCGCTTGAGGAGTCGATCATCCCGGAGCTTCGGTCAAAACTGGGGTACATCCAGGATTCCCTCGATCAGAACGAGCGCGAAGAAATCTTCCGGCTCAAGATGATCAAGCGCGTCCAGGGGGCCAAGGCTGAGGTGGCCGAGCAGTTCGCTGCAGCGGCCGATTGAGAAAGGTCTAGGCGACCCGGCGGTGACCAGTGGTCCCGATCGGCGTTGGGCGCGGCGGCACCTTGGTGCGCCGTGTGCCCGGTGACGTCGGGGCTGTGGCCGCGGGAAAGGGCCGGCGGGAGTCGCGGGCTCTGAGAGAGTAAACGGGGTTTCCGGAGCGGCAACGGCCGCGGCCGACCTCGAGAATCGCGTCGGCGGACGGACCAACGGAAGACTGCAGGCTGACGGCGGGTCCCCCGCGCGACAGGTTTACCGGTGATACGGCGCCGACGGTCGAGGACGGCGCGGTGAGATGCAATGACGGAGTGGCGAAGGACGGTTAGCGCGATCTTGGATGCGCCCGGCGTCGTGGTGGTGCTCGGCCCGGTCGACGTCGGCAAGACGACAGTCGCAACCACGCTGGCCAACGCCGCTGTGCGTGCCGGGCGCAGGCCGGCGATCGTTGATGCCGACACCGGGCAGTCGGAGCTCGGCCCGCCCACCACGGTTGGCCTCGGCATGGTCGATCGCGCCGTCCGGCGCATGATGGAGGTTCCGCTTCGCGCCGCCTACTTCGCCGGGGACACTTCCCCCCGCGACGTCCACCCGTTCGTAGTCGAGGGTATGGTGCGGTTGGTCTACAGGGCGCAGGCGCTCGGGGCCTCGATCGTCGTCGTCGACACATCCGGGTGGATCGAGGGACCGGCTGCGACGGCCGCGAAGGTTCAGGAAGTATGCGAGGCCGCGGCCCGACACGTCGTGGTCGTGCAACATGGCGATGAGGTGGAGCCGATTCTCGCGCGGCTCCCGGCGGACGTGATCGTCCACCGCCTTCGTCCGGACGCCCGGGCGCGGAGGCGGTCGAGTGCCGAGCGCCGCGGGTTTCGCGAGCAGCAGTTCGCGCGGTACTTCCGGAACGTCCGAACCGTCACCCTGGAACTCGGGAGAGTGCGGCAAGAGCGGACGATCACGTGCGCCGGACGTCGGATCCCGGCCGCGCGTGTCACGACCGAACTTCCGCTTCGGGAGGTTCGCCACCGGCTTGTGGGCCTTGTCGACGACGGTGGCGGCCTGGTGGCGTTGGGCACGGTGGTCGGCTTGAGAAACGACGGTGACGCGCTGGACGTCCTGGCACCGCGGCGTGCCTTGGGAGGCGTACACACGCTCCAATGGGGGATGCTTCGGGTGTCGCCGGCTGGCCGCGAGCAACGTCAGGCTCGCGGGGCTGCGTGAACCGGGACGGCGATGATGGTGCGTTCCTGGCAGATCGGGTTGACTGCGGTCGCGGTCGTCGGAGGCTTCGTGCTGGCGGTGCAGGTCCGCACGGAGCATTTGATCGAAACCAATCTGCAGGTGACCTCGGGCCGGCTCGGGGAGGTCGCGTACCACTACCGGCAGGCAGAGCAGCGCCAGGCGGCGCTTCGGGATCGCCTCGCGGAGTTGCGGGGGCAGATTGCGGACGAGGAGCAGCAGGCGGCGGCGGGCCGTGAGGCGACGGCCGCGCTCGCCGCGAGCCTGAGCGAAATGCGGACTGTTGCGGGATTGACCCCGGTGCATGGGCCCGGCGTGCTCGTCGTGATCTCCGACAGCACGCGGCCGCTCAAGCCGGGGGAGGATCCGAACTTGGTCCTGGTACACTACTCGGACGTTCACGCGGTCGTCGCGGTCTTGTTCGCCGGAGGGGCCGAGGCCGTCGCCGTCAACGGCGAGCGCATCGTTGGAACCACCGGCATCTCCTGCGTTGGCACGACGATCCTGGCGAACGCGCGCCGGTTGGCGCCGCCGTACCAGATCGAGGCGATCGGTAATCCGCACACGCTGCAGGCCGCAGCCACGGCGCGTGGCGGCATCCTCGATGAGTTGCGCGCCTTCGATTTCCCGGTCACGGTGGCGGCGCAGAGCGATGTCCAGCTTCCGGCGTACTCCGGCACGTTCGTGCACCGGTTCGCGATGCCGCTGGACACGGGGAGGTAGGAGGGATGCTGGTACCAATCCTGGGACTGCTCGCGGGGCTCGCGCTGGGACTGCTCGTCAGCTTCCAGGTGCCGCTGACCTACGTCAAGTACAGTGCGATCGCTATCCTGGCGGCCGTAGATACTCTGTTGGGTGGCGTTCGGGCCCAGTTCGAAGGGCGGTTCGATCTGCGGGTGTTTCTCTCCGGATTCGCGGTGAACACGGTATTTGCGGCGGGGCTCACCGCGCTCGGTGACCTGCTGGGGTTGGACATCTACCTCGGCGCCGTCGTCGCGTTCAGCATCCGCATCTTCAACAACATCGGGTTCATCAGGCGCGATCTGATCAGCCTGGTGTGGAAGACCGCGCCACTTGAGGCGGGGGAGACCTGAGGTACGTTGACGCCATCCTCGGGAATTCCCGGTGGCTCCGGGAATGTCCGGGGATGGCGAAGGCGGGGAATACATTTTCGATGGCGCCGGGACCCAATAGAGGGTCGGCGCCGGAAGGAGGAGGCGCCATATGGCGCGCGTTGGGATCAACGGGTTTGGCCGGATCGGGAGACTGGTATTGCGGGCGATTCTTGACCGGACTCCGACATTGGAGGTCGTCGCCGTCAACGATCTGACGGACGTTCGCACGAACGCGCATCTCTTCAAGTACGACAGCACGTACGGGCGATTTGCCGGGAAGGTGGAGGCGCAGGAGGGAGCCATCATCATAGATGGTCGGAAGATCGCCGTCCTTTCAGAACGGGATCCTGCGAAGCTCCCCTGGCGCGCTCACGGTGTCGAGGTCGTCGTCGAGTCGACCGGGCGGTTCACAGACGCGTCCAAGGCCGCGGGCCACCTTGAGGGCGGCGCGCGGCGCGTCGTGATCACCGCGCCGTCGAAGGGCGAGGACATTACGGTCAACATGGGCGTCAACCACACGGCGTATGATCCGGCGAAGCACCGCATCGTCAGCAACGGGTCCTGCACGACCAACTGCCTGTCCGTGACCGCAAAGGTGCTGTCCCAGTCCTTCGGGATCCGCAGCGGCTTCATGAACACGATTCATTCCTATACGAACGATCAGGTGATCCTCGACACCGTCCACCGGGACTTGCGGCGGGCGCGGGCGGCCGCCTTGAGCATCATCCCCACGACGACCGGGGCGGCGAAAGCGATCTCGCTCGTCTTGCCGGAGCTGCGGGGGAAGATGAACGGCCTCGCGTTGCGGGTGCCGACACCGACGGTGTCGCTTGTCGATCTCACGGTGACGCTGGAGAAGGCGGCGACCGTGGACGAGATCAACGGAGCGTTCAAGCAGGCTGCGGAGGGCGAGTTGCGCGGGTATCTCGGGTATACTGAGGAGCCGCTTGTGTCGATGGACTTCAGGGGGGACCCCCACAGCGGGATCGTGGACGGGCCTTCGACGATGGTCGTGGGCGACCTGGTGAAGGTGCTGTCGTGGTACGATAATGAGTGGGGCTACTCGTGCCGTGTGGCCGATCTCATAAGTTACATGTTCGAGCGGGGCGCCTGAGCGCTCCAGACGCCGCGGCGCCCAAGAGGCGCCGCGGCTCCGGGGGATTGATCTGATGCGGAAGAAGACCATTCGCGACATCGATGTGAAAGGGCGGCGCGTGTTTGTCCGCGTGGACTTCAACGTGCCGCTGGACCGGGGGCGCATCACGGACGATCACAGGATCACTGCGTCGCTCCCGACCATCAACTACCTGCTCGACCACGGCGCCGCCGTGATCCTTGCCTCGCACCTTGGCAGGCCGAAAGGCGCCGATCCCGCGCTCCGGATGGATCCGGTGGCCTCGCGCTTGAGCGAGCTCCTGGGTCGGCCGGTTCGGAAACTCGACGACTGTGTGGGACCGGCAGTGACAGAGGCGGCTGCGGCGATGCGACCGGGTGACGTCGTGCTGCTCGAGAACCTCCGGTTCCACAAAGAAGAGGAAGCCAACGATCCTGCGTTTGCCAAGCAGCTCGCATCGCTTGCCGATATCTACGTCAACGACGCCTTCGGCACCGCTCACCGCGCGCACGCCAGCACGGCAGGCATCGCGGCGTTTCTGCCGGCGGTCGCGGGGCTCTTGATGGAACGGGAACTGCAGTTTCTCGGCAATGTGTTGGAGCAACCACAGCGCCCGTTGGTCGTCATCCTGGGCGGCGCCAAGGTCGGGGACAAGATCGGGGTCATTCGCAATCTGCTCCGGCTGGCGCAAACGATGCTCCTCGGCGGGGGGATGTGCTACACTTTTCTCCGGGCGACCGGGGCAGAGACAGGGTCTTCATTGTGCGAGGAAGACCGGCTGGATCTTGCCCGCGAGCTGATGGCAGAGGCGAAGCAGCGAGGTGTGAAGCTGCTGCTCCCGGTGGACGTAGTCGCGGCGGAACGCGTCGCGGCGGGCGCGCCCACCCGGGTCGTGGACGCGCGGGCGATTCCCGCGGGATGGACCGGCGTGGACATCGGCCCGAAGACGGTGGAAGCGTTCAGCGCGCCGATCGCCGGGGCCGGTACCGTGCTGTGGAACGGGCCGATGGGCGTGTTCGAGATCCCGGCCTTTGCCGATGGGACCCGCGCCATTGCGAAGGCGGTGGCGGAGTCCTCCGCAGAGTCGATCGTCGGAGGCGGCGACACGGCGGCTGCGGTTGAGGAGTTCGGGTATGCCGACAAGATGACGCATGTCAGCACCGGCGGGGGAGCCTCGCTGGAGTTCATGGAAGGGCAGACGTTGCCGGGGGTCGCCGTGCTGCAAAATGTCTAGCGACCATCTTCCTCAGACGCGTACTCCACTCGTTGCCGCCAACTGGAAGATGCACATGACGCGCGCCCGCGGGGCGCAGTTGGCCCGCGATGTCGTTGCAGCCGTCGGCGACGTAGCGGGACCGCAGGTCATCCTGTGCCCGCCCGCGACGGCACTGGAAACGGTCGGAAGGGTGCTCGAAGGAACTCGCGTGCTGCTGGGCGCGCAGACAATGCACTGGGAGCCGCAGGGCGCGTACACCGGCGAGATCAGCGCGCCTATGCTCGTAGACTTGGGGTGCCGCGCCGTCATCATCGGGCACTCGGAACGACGGCAATATAACGGCGAGCGCGACGAGGACGTCGCGCTAAAGACGCGGGCCGCGCTCACCCACGGCTTGATCCCGATCGTTTGTGTCGGGGAGAGGCTTGAGGAACGGGAGCGCGGAGGCACGGACGCCGTCATTATCCGACAGCTAGCCGCGGTGATCGGTGCCGTCGCCCCCGAGCGCTTGGGGGAGCTCGTCATCGCCTACGAGCCGGTCTGGGCGATCGGCACCGGCTTGACCGCGACCGGCCCCGAGGCCGCGCGGGTGGCGGCGTTGATCCGGGCGCAGTTGGCAGCCGCAGGGGGCGTCGCCGAGGCTGTGCGGATCCTCTACGGCGGCAGCGTCAAGCCCGCCAACATCAGCGAGTTTCTGGACCAGCCCGGGATCGACGGGGCGCTGGTGGGGGGCGCAAGCCTCGACGCCGTGGCGTTTGGCGAGATCGTCCGTGCGGCCGCCCGCTGACGCTTGGACAGCACCCCGGACCTGTGTTAGTGTAGAGAGGCTGTAATGCTGGGGGTGGCCGTGTGAGTACCGTGGTGTTGATCATACATCTCATTACGGCGGTGGCCGTCGTCGGGGTGATCGTGCTGCAGGGCCCGAAAGGTGAGGGGCTCGGCGCCATCGGCGGCGGGGGAGCTCGTCTCTTTCACGGCCCCAAGCCGCGTGAAACGCTGCTCCTCCGCGTGACGTCGTCGCTGGCGATCGTGTTCGGGCTTACGTCCCTGTTCCTCGTCGTCACCAACTTCGGTCGCTGACAACCGGTTCCGGGGTGCCCCAAAGACCGACGGTTTTTTCATCGCTCGACGACGTCAGCCGGTACGCAGCCGACGGACGGAATCGCCTCCATAGCGCGTCGCACGAGGAGATCTTCGCCGGCGCGACCACCGACGTGTACTTTATCCGCACGCTTGAGATCCTGCGGTCGCTCGGGCTGGCCGACACGCCCGTCGTCGCGGAGATCTTCGGCGTCCAGGACGGCGTGCTCGTGGGAGTGGAGGAGGTACGGTACCTGCTCCGTGACAGCGGGGTTCGGATCGAGTCGTTACAAGAGGGCGACACGTTCTCGGATCACGAAATCGTGATGCGGATCGAGGGCCCCTACGGACGGTTCGGGATGTACGAGACCGTGCTCCTCGGTATGCTGGCGCATCCCAGCGGTTGGGCCACGGCGGCCCGTCACATCGTCACCATCGCAGGCGATGTCCCCGTATACTCCTTTGGCGCGCGCCACGTCCATCCGGCCGTAGCGCCGGTGATGGAACGCGCGGCGATCATCGGCGGCATGCGCGGCGCCGCCTGCATCCTTGGAGCCAAGCTGGTCCGGCAGGAGCCGGTAGGGACTATGCCTCACGCTTTCATCCTCCTTGTCGGTGATACCGTCCGAGCGGCCGTCGCGTACCACGAGTTCATGCCGTCGGGTATGCCGAGGCTCGTGCTCGTTGACACGTTCACAGACGAAGCCGTTGAGGCTATTCGCGTCGCCCAGGCGATGGGTCGCAACCTGTCTGCGATTCGCCTGGATACGCCCCGCGAACGTGGCAGTGTGACCCCGGACCTCGTGCGAGAGGTCCGGGCGCGACTCGCTCTTGCCGGACACCCGAACATCGAGATCTTCGTGTCGGGAGGGATCACGCCCGACAGGATCCCGGCGCTTATAGAAGCCGGGGCGTCCGCACTCGGAGTTGGCAGCTACGTGAGCGGCGCCGCCCCGATCGATATGACGATGGATCTTCGTGAGATCAACGGCCGTCCCATTGCCAAGCGTGGCCGCATCCCGGGGCGCACGCTCAACCCGCGACTGCGGCCCTGACCGGTAACGGCTTGGATCACGCTTGGGGCGCATCCATGGGCCGAACCCCTCGCAGGGCGCCGCGGCGTGACCAACGGCGATAGTGGAGAGCCGTTCAATCTGTTTGCGCCGACTGTCTGTTCTCCGGGGGGCGGGTCCCCGCCCCTCAACTGCAGACCGCGCAAGACGGCGGGGCTACGAGCCTTCCGGCGATCCGTAACTCACGCGTCTTCGCCCGCCATAGTCGCTCATTTCGATTGACATCATAAGATGGTGGTTCATATAATGGAGTGTCCCTGCTGTAGCTATCGGCAGGGTGTTTCTCCGCGCCGGGATGGCGGAATCTGGCAGACGCGCACGTTTGAGGGGCGTGTGGGGAAACCCGTGGGGGTTCAAATCCCCCTCCCGGCACCAGCGCTAGCAACCACTTCAGGGCCCGCCAGAGTGAGCAGACCGGCCATGTTGCCGGTGATCCGAGCTATCACATGTT
>Ga0187782_10000390_pt1 | contig 29193 bp, 27 predicted proteins | sample 0715_SJ02_MP15_2_FD_132454 | JGI IMG/M metagenome (GOLD analysis project Ga0187782, IMG submission 132454) | Tropical peat soil microbial communities from peatlands in Department of Meta, Colombia - 0715_SJ02_MP15_20_MG | ecosystem: Environmental > Terrestrial > Soil > Wetlands > Peat | place... | reverse complement strand
TCGCGGATTCGCCAATGGGGACAATTTGACCCACCGGTTGCGCAGTAATGGCGACCGGCTGGCCGGGCGGCGCGGAGCCGCTCTGGCCCCCGGCGCAGCCCGTGCACGCAAGCGCAGCGCAGACCAGGAAGGCAGCGGACACGAAGGTGCGCCGCAGAGCAGGCGCCGGGGACGACGCGGCGGAGCGAATCTGTGCTCGAAGTTTCGACCGCGTGAAGGCCGCTCGCTTCGGAGCTTGATGGATTCGGCGCATACACACCTCGCTAAAATCGAAGTTGCCGGGCCGTCCTTCTCGCGGAGGATCGGCCCGGCTGCGAAACGTTATCGGCGGCAAAAGAGGGCGTATCTTCCGCCGCCGGTCTAAAGCCTACGGACAACTGTTGGTCGTCTGGAAGACGTAGGTGTGGTAGAGGGTGTCCTCGTATAGATTGGCGTACTCCGAGCAATTGGCGGTCGTGGTGTCGAGGGTCACATCCATAGTGTTTGTGCCGCCGGTCGAGGTGCCAATGCCCTCGCTGTCGGTCCAGGTCCACGTATTATCGACCCTCAAATTCGCGATCGCCGGTCCGACCGTGACGCTGAAGCCGGTGTTGTAGGACTGCGTCGCTGTGGTTGTGAAGCTCGTGGTGGTGGAATCGGACTGCGTGTAGGTCTCCGACTGAGCGCCATTAAGCAACAGCTCGATCGGAGAGTTGGTTCCGGTATTCGGAACGATGACATAGCGGCAGTTGTCGCTAGAAGGGATTGTGTAACCCGCGGGCTGATCGAATCCGCAGGCCGCCTCGCCGGAGGCGTCGTAGGCGAGCGGCGTGACCGTGCCGCTGACCGGGCTCGCCGTGTATGTGCTGGAGTTGTAGCCCAGGAGCGGGTTCTGTTCCATGATGGTCGCAAAATCTGCGGGGGTGCATCCACATTGATTCGCCTGCGTGCAGATACCGGGATTCGAGTTGCCGGCTTGCATCGCGGCCAGTTGCTGCTGGTAGAGGGCGTTGTTCTTGCAGATCGCCCCAAGACCGGGTTGGTAGACTACCGTACCGTTTTCCTGTGGACGCCCCACGGGAATCAGCTCGGCCACTTGCACGGCGGAAACGCCGGCCACGCCGGAAGGGTTCACCGGAGTTACCCCTGCCGGCTGCGCTTGCATTGTGAGCGCGGGGATGGGAAGGACGTCGGCCAGATATTGCACCTGGCCGTTCATGGTGACGGGCTGGGAACTCGCAGTGTAGCTGGCCGGAGTCGAGCCGTACGTATAGACCGTGACCTGCGGATTGAGCCAGATTTCGAAGGTGTCCAGGAGATGGTTGAGGACGTTGGTTTGGGAAGGATTGTAGGTGGTGCTCGAATTATCGTTCGAGGCATAGCTGACGGCGTTGGTCCAGGTCTGCGTGAACGCGGTGCTATTGGTATTTCCGGTCTCGTAGCCCCACTTGGCGCTGGCGCTGAGCCAATCCAGGAACTTCGAAGAAAACGTAAACTCTTGCCCGAAAGAAAAGCTGCTGGATACGGTCGTCGTGGTGCCGTTGGTGGTTCCTGTGCCATAGCCCTGGGAGCTATAGTTGCCCGGCGGCGAATAGAGAATGGAAGTGATCTTGAAAAGAGGATCGAAGGTGCTGGTGCTCATCGGCGGGCAGTACAGGCTGGCGGTGCCGAGTGCGCTGCCTTGCGAGGCGTAGAAGGAAATTGTGCAGTAGCCGTACGACAAGGAAAGCTCGTTGGACCAGTTATCGGAGCTGTAGCTGTTGCTTTCGTAGTCCCAGCCGCCGTTGATGTCGTAGTAGCCGCAGGGGAAGACGTAGTCGATGCTCCCGCCCAGGGCCGTGGCGGAGCCGCCGGCGGGGGTGTAGCTGAAGTTCTCCCACATGTCGGCGCTGGTTTGGAGGCTGCCGCCGCAGTAGCCGTCCTGGATCTGATAGGTGTAGGTCAGGGTGCCTCCGCCGCTGACGGCGATGGACTCGGGATAGTTGTAGGTTTGGGCCGAGGCGACGGTCGCGGCGAGGATGAGGGCAAGGGTGAGCAGAAGCGGCCCGAAGAATCGGACCTGGCTTACCTGGGAGTTGGCAGCTTCAGGCAATGGATGCCTGCGGGGGGGGCAGAAAACAACCCATTCATGGGGTCTCCTTTCGGTCGTACAGCGTTCACGCGAAAGGCGATCGGGCGCACGTCCAGGGGGGACGACGACGCGATGCCGAGGGCATTGAGAGTGGCCCGTGAGGTGAAGTGAAACCTGGGTACCACGTTACCCCTGTTGTGGCGGGAGTCAAATGAAAATCCGGGGCGGGTAGGTTACGAACGGACAATGTCCCTTGGTAATCGCGCGAATGGGTACCCCGAGGGGCTCGACAAGATTCAGAGATGGCGCCCTCAGAACCTGTCCAGAAACTTGGCCCAACCCGCTGAACGTGTCAGGGCACGAGTTTGCTCGTGCCAAATAGCGCCCAAAAACCGCGGGGCTTTAGCCCCCGCGGGACGCCTTCCTCCTCTCGAATAATCTATGAGACCGGTTGTAGCCCTAGCCCTCATTCATGGCAGCACTTGCCGCTCTTGCTCTCCGTCTTCACCACCTCGGGTTGCACGTAGGATCGCTGGGAATCCACGACGTAGCCATCATCGTACTTATCGTGATGGCGCACCCACGCCATGGAAAAGTTCAAGCCCTCTTCGTCGCGGCCCTTCGGCGCCACGTCGAGAAAGTTGTAAGTACCAACGAGAATATCGAGGCCCCGTGCATAAGTGGAGTAAGTGTGATAGATCCGGCCACTTGCGTCCTTAAAGAAGACGCTGAGGCCGGGCCGTTCGGAGGGAGGAAACTCCATCCACTCGTAGTTGTAGTAAACCTGCTTCTGGCCAGCCTCTGCGGGCGACTGCGAGACCTGATAGTCGTAGTTGAAATCGCTGCCATACGACGAATACCAGTTGAACTTCCAACCCATGCGCTTCTTGAAGATCGCGATCTCGGCGAGCGGAGCGCGCGAGATCGCAGCGAAGGTCACATCGCGATGGGCGAGGTGAATGGTCATGCCGTCGAAGTGATCGGCGAGGTAGGAGCAACTGGGGCAGCCTTCCTTCCATCCCGGCCCCAGCATGAAGTGATAGACGATGAGCTGGCTGCGGTTGCCGAAGAGATCGGCCAGGGCGGCCTTGCCGCCCGGCCCTTCGAATTCATAGCGATTTTCGACTCTTTCCCAGGGGAGTTCGCGGCGGAGGCGGCTCAGCTCGTCGCGCTGCCGGGTAAACTCCTTTTCTTTTTTCAGGAACTCTTTGCGGGCCGCGATCCACGCTTCATGGGAAACGACGGCGTGCGGTTTGGGTTCGGTTGCGACGGTTGCCATATTGTAAGCTCCTTAGGTTCGAATGATTTTGGGAAGCCGATTCGACTAACTGACTAGCACTCTGACTGCTTGATTCTGCACCATCCCTCGGTGCCCTAGCTCCCGACTTCTGGACCCGGGAAACCGGGAAACAAAGGTACGAACTCCTACGGTCAAAGGCCTAGGAGCTGTTTCATAACCGTTCTTTGTTTTCCTTCAGGGGCTAAGGCCCCCTGGTTTTGGGGCGTTTTTCGGCACGAGGCCCAGAGGGCACCCCGTCGTGCCCTGACACGAAGCGGGTTATGAAACAGCCTCTAGAACAGAGAGAGCGCGCCGGGGAATTCGCCCGGAGCGCTGGACTTACCTCTTTCGCCGGAACCAGCCGGCGATGAGCGCGGCCAGGCCGCCGCTTCCGGCGGCGCTACCGGCAACGACGGCAGCGGTGGTTGCTACGCAAACGGGACACATAAGACCTCCTTCTTTTCGATGACTGACGGGGACGGGGCGAATGGTTGACAGCGGACAGCCAACTGCTAACAGCGCACCGATTACAGCGGTCAGCCAACAGCAGCCAACCGCCCGCGGATTTAGGCCACCTGCTTAGCTTGCTGCATGAATGGGGGCGGCTCGTCGGCGCTGGGTCCCCAACTGGCTGGGACTGCAATATCGAGTAAGCGCAGGTACACGCTGAACTGGCCGCGGTGCTGATACCAGTGGCTGAGCATCACGTCGCGCAGAAACTCCCCGCGAGGCTGCGAGAATACTTCCCTGCCGCCGGCCACCAAGCGCCAGGTTTCTTTCATGGCCGCGTCGTCGAACTTGAACAGCAAGCTGCGCACGGTGTCAATGCTTTCGTCGAGGGCCTCGAGAATTTCTTCGCGGCTGGCCGGCTGAGGGAAGTTGAACTTTTCCGGCGCTTGAGCCGGGTTATTGGCGACGAATTTGACGATGCCTCCTGGCACCGTGGCGATGTGCAGCGCGAGTTGGCCTGCGGTCAGCGATTTTTCGTGCGGCTTCCAAGTCAACTTATCCGCGGGCAGGCGCTCCAGAAATTTCCGCGTGACGGGCGCCTGGATTTCGAATTCCTTCAGCAAGGATTGGGCGACGGATTGACTGAGGGCAGCTTCTGCAACCGGCATGGCAATTCTTCCTCCTTGGGGAAATGGTTGGAACCTCGTTGACCGATTCGCGCAGCACGGCCTCTTGAGTGACTTCGCCGAAAATCGTTCGTTCTCATCCGTCGCCCCTACCGGGGCTGCGAGTTTTTCTCTGCTTCTGTTCCCAGGACTTCGTCCTGGGCTAACTTCCGCGCTCCCTCCGGGAGCGATCCTGATGCGTGTAGAGACTCAAACCTGTCTCATAAATGAATGCAGGCCGAAACAAACATCCCTCAGGGGCTAAAGCCCGGCAGTTTTTCGGTCTTTTGCGGCACGACTAAAGTCGTGCCCTTTCACAAAACCGTTTATGAGACCAGTTCTCGAGGCGCTCCCTCCGGGAGGGATCCGGTCTGCCTCCTTACCCGCGCTCGGCGCGCTCGCGCACCTTCGAATGCATGTGGGCCCAGCCCTGGTTGACGCCCTCGCGATGTTCCGGCTGGATCGGCCCGAAGGCGGTGTGGCTGAACTTGATGACGGTTTCGGCGCCTTCCTGGCTCAAGCGGTAGATCACGTTGTTGGGCACGGGCTGCGACATGAAGAGCGGTCCGCAGAATTCGAGCAGCGTGGGGCGCTTGATGGATTGCACTGTCGCCCAGAAGTGACCGTTATCGCCGCCCAAGTCGCGGAACCAGCGGCCGCCGGGCCAGGGTTCGAGTTTCATGGGTATCGGCGTGCCGTCGGGCCGCTCGTTCGACGGCCCCAATTGCTCGAGCAGGGCGGTAAAGGTCTTTTCCAGCGACGCGCGCACGCGAATCTCCTGCGTGACGCGCAGCGTGAGACTTTCCACCGTTTCAGCGGTCATGGTCGTGGTCATTCGGTTTTCCCCTTGTCATTGAGATTCGAAGCAGGCCCGTCTTGCATCGAGGCTTCGGCCCGCTGCTTGACGCGGTCCAACTGATGGCGCCAGTAGCGCTCGAAGGTCCCGGTCCACTCGTGCACCGGACGGATCGCCTCGGCGTTGGTCCGGTAGAGCCGGTGGCGTCCATTGCGCCGCACACCGACCAAGCCAACCCTCCGCAGCACCGCCAGGTGCTTCGAGACCGAGGGCTGGTCCAACCCCGTCGCCGACACGATCTCGCCCACAGGCCGTTCGCCGCCGGCCAGATAAACGAGAATCTGGCGGCGGCGGGGTTCGGCGACGGCGTTGAACGGGTCGGAGGTCGTAGCCGCCCTGGCCATAAAGGAAACAATACATTCCTATATCGGAATATGTCAAGCGAAAAGTCGCTTTTACCTGCTGAAATGCTTGCCGGAGGCGGAAACGGGTCAGGGCGCGACGTGAGCGTCTGCCCCGAACAAAGTCGAAGGGCGCCGTACGCACGGGAAAATCGGCGCGGGCTTTGGTCCCCGGGGATTTCGCGCGAGTTTTTCAACAGGCACTTACAACCTTTGTGGGACCGGTTATCGGACATTTGTGTTTTGCGCGCGGGCAACGTGGGGGTTACGATTCAGCCATGCGGGTTGTGGCGAATCTGTTCGTTTTCTCAATGATTCTGAGTTTGCTGCCCACTCTGTTTCAGCCGACGCCGGCGAATAACCCCGTCGCCGCGCAAGCTCAGACCGCAACCAAGAGCTGGCTCATCCGGCTCATTCCCCCGCGGCCGACCTTCGCCAACGATGCCACTCCCGCGGAGCAGGCGGTGATGCAGCAGCACTACGCCTACTGGAAAGACCTAAATGACAAGGGGGTTTGCATCTTCGGCGGCCCGGTGCTCGATCCCAAGGGGGCCTACGGAATTCTGGTCGTAAACGCGGCCACGGAGAACGAGGCCCGCGCTCTGGGTGAGGGCGATCCCAGTGTGAAGAGCGGGCTGAACAAGATCGAAGTAGCGGAGATGCGCGTTGCTTTCGTGCCGGTGCACCACGGGTAGCGGCGCGCGGCGAGGCAGCACTTCATCTGCCGAGGCCCTAGAACTGGTTGCATAAACCTGGTTTTGAAGGGGCACGGCTTGAGCCGTGCCAATGGATATGTCAAAAACGGCCTCGGCTTTAGCCGCTGAGGGATGTTTTTGCCGGTCCAGCCTCATCCCGCGGGGCCTGAAGGCCAAACATCTTCCTGGCAGCTATCTGCGGCACGGCTAAAGCCGTGCCCTTTCAAAGCAACTTTCCTCAAATTCCTCCGTTCATGCGATTGCTCTGGCTGCGCTACTAAGGCGACGGTGCATTGTGGCGGCAATCCGCTATAGTTTTGCGCAGGGCTTGCTCTCCCTGTGAAAGGACCTTGCGCATGAACCTCGATCGTCGCGCCTTTCTGAACGCCTGCTCCGCTGCGGGAATCGCTTCGCCGGTGCTCCCCGGCATACTCTATACACTGGCTGCGCAGGCGCAGGAGTCCGCCCCGGCATCGGGCGCCGCGGCCAATCGGCCGCCGCGCGAGCTCGAGAAGATCACGGACGAGATGATCGACCAGGCGGCGGAGCTGGCCGGCGTAGGGCCCTTCACCGCCGAGCAAAAGAAGATGATGCTCGGCGGGCTGAACGACCAGCGCTCCGCCTACGACAAGATTCGCGCGCTGAAACTGGCGAACGATGTGCCGCCGGCGTATGTGTTTCATCCGGGGAAGGCGGCGGGCGTTGAGCGGACTCCGACTTGCCAACCGCCCACATTTCTCGATATGCCGGACCCATGCGCTCGAGAGATCGGGGAAGAGGGGGCCGATGTCCTTGTCGCGCCGCCCCGGATTGAGGACTTGGCGTTCGCCACAGTCAAGGTGCTAAGCGAGCTTCTGGCCGCACGGAAGATCACTTCGGTCGCATTGACGCAAATGTATCTGGCCCGCTTGAAGCGTTACGGCCCGAAACTGCATTTCGTGATCACACTGACAGAAGAACTCGCGCTCAAGCAGGCAAAGGTTGCGGACCTAGAAATCTCTGACGGTAGGTGCCGTGGCCCGCTGCACGGAATTCCCTGGGGTGCGAAAGACCTGCTCAGCGTGAAGGGCTATCCGACGACGTGGGGCGCGGGCGGGTTCGAGCACCAGAGGATCGACGAAGATGCGACGGTGGTGAAGCGGCTGGACGAGGCCGGCGCCGTATTGGTGGCGAAGTTGTCGCTGGGGGCGCTGGCCATGAACGATACATGGTTCGGGGGGCGGACTCGGAACCCATGGAATCCGGCGCAGGGATCGAGCGGATCGTCGGCCGGGTCGGCGGCTGCGGTGGCCGCCGGCTGCGTCGGATTCGCCATTGGATCGGAGACGCTGGGCTCGATCTCGTCGCCTTCGACGCGCTGCGGCGATACCGGCATCAGGCCCAGCTTCGGCTTTGTGCCGCGCACCGGGGCCATGGCGCTAAGCTGGACGATGGATAAGCTGGGGCCGATCTGCCGCAGCGTGGAGGATTGCGCGCTGGTGCTGGACGTGATTCATGGCCCCGACGGCAAGGATGTCGCAGCGGCGCCGGTCGAATTCCGCTGGGACCCGGACTTCGAATGGTCGAAACTGCGCGTAGGTTATCTCAAGAGCGAATTCGACCCTCTGCCGCCATTGGAGCTGAAAGAAGGGGCGCCGAATGAGACGGCGGAAGAGGAGAAGAAACGGGAAGACGCGAATGCCGACATGCAGGCCGAGCGCGTACGGCGCGACTACGACCGCCAATACGAGCAGGCGACGCTGGGCGCTCTGGCCAAGATGGGCGTGAAGCCGATTCCCGTCGAACTGCCGAAGCTGCCGTGGGACGCGATGGCTCCGCTGCTCACCGCCGAAGCGGCGGCGGCCTTCGACGATCTGACGATGAGCGGCCGCGACCGTCTGCTGACCGGGCAAAGCGCCGACGACTGGCCGAATCAATTCCGCATTGCGCGCCTGTATCCGGCCGTCGAATACATCCAGGCCAACCGGTTGCGCACGCTGGCCATTCGCCAATTCGCAGAGCTCTTCCAGCAAGTCGACGTCATCGTAACGCCGACCACCGACGCCCAGCTGATCGCCACGAATCTCACCGGAAACCCGGCGATCATTCTGCCCAACGGCTTCCGCGGCAGCGACGCGCCGGCGCCGCCCGCGATCGACAACGACCAGCACGACGACATCGGCGGACCCGGCACGCCGGTGTCGATCACGTTTCTGGGCGGTTTGTATCAGGATGCAAAGCTGGCCGCGTTCGCTTGGGCTTATCAGCGGGCCACGGGCTTCCACCGGCAGCATCCGAAGCTGGATTAGAGCGCCCTCGCGCGGTTTTTTGCGGCGATTTCAGATTCGCCATACCGTGGTGAGTTGGTGCTGGGCCGCCGCTCCTTGTTGGTCCCACCCCAGCGACAAAGAGTCCATCGTTGGGGGCTCCGGGGCTGGTTGCGCCGAATGGAACTCGAGGCTTCGTTTACAGCATTTCCTGGGACGCGACAGCCACGTGATGTTGATCACGTTTCTCGGGTCCAGATTCCGGTATGGTTGCTTCATTGCGCGACTTCCTGCCGAGGAACCGAAGAATTTAAATCCGAGACGGCTAAAGGATCAATTACAACTGCCGATATAGATACAGGCAAATTGCCGGTAAAAAAGAGAGCCCCGTGCATCCAACCCCAGAGAATGCGCAGACTGCCGAACTGAGAGCCCGGCTCGCATTGCGCATCTTTACGTGCAGCTATTTGGCCAGGCAACTCGAAACAGCGAACTTTATTCAGAAGCCGGCGATCACTCTGCGCCTGGAAGAGACCATGAAAGAGTGCCAGATGCTTCAGATCCTGCTCGATGTTGCCGAGAAGCGGCAACGGGAGCTCCGGGCGGGCGGCTCAATCGACGGCGCCGACGAAGCCAATCGCGCGGAGAGCGCACTCTAGATCTGAAACCTCGACTTCGAAGCTGCCCGGTGGAACGGGGAAGATCGGCCACTCTGCGCGCCGAGGGCCGCGTGTAGGCCTTAGAGCTTATCCGCAAATCAGCTCTCGATGTAGCGCCGGTCTCAAGACCGGCTGGATTGGCAGAGCCTGCCCTGAGAGTTTGTGACTTTTTTGGTTTCGACAAAAAACGCGTTCTGAAAATGCGGGAGTTACAAGCCAAAATTCGGCCGAATTTGAATAAAGTCACAAACTCTGAGCGAAGTCGGAGGGTCCACGCCGCCGGCGGCGATGTGCGGGTCAGGAGACCCGCACGACAGCCGGCCAGGAGGCCGGCGCTACCTGTTTACGGATAAGCTCTTAGGCTCCGGCTTCCCGGCCAGGCTGCCTGCGATGTGCGTTCTCGGCCTGTTTCAGAAGACCCAACTGAAAACGCAGTGCGCGGCCCTCTTGAACGGCGCGATCCCAGCGGCAGGCGAGACGATTCTTCTCTTCGGGGGATTGGGCGCCGTTGAATTGCTCGACAAGAGAAGCACACTGAAGGTGGCTCAGTTCCAACCTGGCGCTCAAGGCGTGGATCTTCAATTTGGTGACAACGGGGTCCACGATTCCCGACTCCTATAGACTGCAGTTTCCGCAATTTTTGGGGGATCCCAGCGGCTGTCGCTTCTCTGCCTGCCTGAGAGGCGTGCTGACGAGTATTATACGAAAACTCCAAGCGTGTTAGTGACCTTGGTCACCAAACAACGTTCACCGCCGGTCACTTTTGCACCTATTCTTGGGCGGTTCGGGTCGAGCGAGCACGCCGAGCTCGGCGCGGCGGGAGCCCTCCGCTCGAATCCGCGGCAGGCGTCCGCGCGGCAATTGATCGCGGCCACGCCGGAGTTGCCGATGGCCAGCGCGTGAGCGGGCCTCGGCGAAGAGCTCTGCGAATGGAGATCCCCGTCCTTTTCAGCCGCTGGCACGGCTGAAAAGGACGAGGCAGCCAATCGCTATTTGGATTGCGGCTGCGACGGAGTGGGCGGTTGCGATGGCTGCGGCGTTGCCGGCTGGGCAGGTGCTGCCGCAGGTTGCGGACTCGCAGGCTGGGCCGGCGCGGCCGGATTCGCAGCCGGCGCCGGTTGGGCGGGCGGCGCAGGCGCGGTGGGTGCGGAAGCAGCCGGAGGAGCCGGTGCGCCTGGCGCATTCGGAGTTGCCGGTGCGGCGCCGGGCTGCGCGGGTGGTGCAGGCTGGGCGGGCTTGGCGGTTGGCGGCGCACCCGGCGGATTGCCCGCGCCGGGGTTCCCAGGTGCGCCCGGTATCGGACGGGCTCCCGGCATTCCCGGCCTCACCGGCGGCGCCGGCAAGTCGGTGACGTCCACCAACGTCACGTCGAAGATCAGGTCCGACTGGGCGGGAATTCCCGGATGGTCGGGACGATCGGGAATGTTGCGCGTGCCGTAGCCCATCTGCCAGGGGATGAAGATGCGGCGTGAGCCGCCGATCCTCATGCCGGCAAGCCCGTAGTCGAATCCGGGGATGACGCGGCCCGATCCTTGCGGGAACGACATGGGCTGGGGGTCGGCCAGGATGGGTTTGCCGTCGGGACCGAGTTCAGGCTTGCCGTCTTTGCCTATCTTCGGCTGCCTGTGGTCGTCCCAGGCGTCGAATTTGACGCCATCGGCGGCGCGCCACCCGGTGTATTGGATATGCCACATTTTGCCGGACTCGCCCACCGCGCCTTTGCCGACCGTGATCTCTTCGTAGTGCAGCGAGAAGGGCGTCTGGAGCGGACCATGGGGAACTCGCTTCACCCCGGCAGGAAGCTTGATCCAGGGCGGGGGAACGTTCGCAGCCGGCTTGGTGCTCGGTGTTGTCGAAGCCGTGGCCTTGGCTGCCGGCGATGCGGTCTTGGCGGCTGGAGAAATGCTCTGCGCCGTCGAAGCGCCGGCCGGGGAAGCGGCTTGAGGCTGCGAAGCATTGGTGGTTGGCGCACTCTGCGCCGCCGGGGCGCTGGCCGGGGCGGCGGGTTTGGCGCTCGGCGCCGCGGAAGGAGCAGCCTGCGCTGCGGGCGAGGCGCTGGCCGGGGAGGCAGTCTGAGGCTGCGAAGTGTCGGTTGTCGGCGTAGTCTGTGCCGTCTGGGCGCTTGCGGCAGTGGCGAACGCCGCGACAAGCAGGATGGGAACGAGTGGTTTCATACCGGAAAAAGTCTCCATGTGGATTCTTCACGGAGTTTATCAGCCTGGGGTGGCAGGGCGGGCAGTTTTTCAGATTATTAACATTCCCGCCAGAAGCGCCGTCCGCGGAGCCAGGTGCCCGACCTGCACGGATTCGTGGCGGGCATGCGCACCCGCGCCCACGGCGCCCATGCCATCGAGCGTAGGAATGCCCAGTGCGGCAGTGAAATTCCCGTCGGAACCGCCTCCTGTCGAGGCTTCGCTGAGAGCGAATCCGAGTTCCGCGGCAAGGGCACGGGCCTGGCGGAAGAGCCGCACCGTGCCGCGGCTGCGTTCCATGGGCGGCCGGCCAATGCCCCCGGTTACCGTGAGCGTGCAGCGCAGGTCCGTGGGCCTGAGGGCGGCGAACAACCGCTGCATGCGAAGGCCATCGGCGGCGCGCGGGATGCGCACGTCCACCTCGGCCCAAGCCCGGGCCGGAATCACGTTGCTTTTTGTGCCGCCGCCGGCCGCGCCCACAGATACCTTGATGCCGCGCCGGATGTTGGTCCAGCCGCTGACGGTTTCGATCGCGCGGGCCAGCTCGACGATCGCGTTGGCGCCTTTTGCGAAGTCGACTCCGGCGTGGGCGGTAACGCCCTTTACGTCAATCCGCCAGTTGCCGATGCCCTTGCGCGCGGTTTTGTAGGCGAGTTCCTGCGCGGGTTCGACGACGTAAACTGCGCTGCAGCTTCTGGCAATGGCTTCCGTGACCGGGCGCGAGGCGGGACTGCCGATCTCCTCATCGCTGGTGAGAAGGAGGACGGCCTCGCGATCGAGCAGGCCGGCTTCGAGAGCCAGCTCGATGGCGGCCAAGGCCATGGCCACGCCGGTCTTCATGTCGAGCGCACCGGGACCCCACAGGCGGCCGTTGCGCACGCGCCACGGCATGGATTTGAGCGTACCGATGGGCCAGACGGTGTCGAGGTGACCGAGGAGGAGGATGGGTTTGGCGTGATTGCGGGAACGGCTCTGCCGCGGTCCGAAGCGAGCTTCGAGGATGTCGCCGAATTGGGGCTGGCGATGCAGCTTGACGCGGCCGCCAAGATGGCGTGCGCGTTGCGCGGCAAGGGCGACGCAGGCGTCGACGGCAGGTTTCGAATCGGAGGGTGACTCGGCGAGAACCAACTGGCGGGCGAGATGGACGAGGCTCGGCTGCTTGTGGCGCGCCCCGGCGAGGAGGGCCCGCATGGGGATGGGCGATTTGAGATCGGAAGACATGTTTGCGGCCTCAGCTCGTAAGCGGGTGGTTGAATTTCCCGGCATTTCGCCGTATTCTAAAGGAGCAAACGCGTTTGTCCGCCGGTTTTTCCGTGTCCGCACCGGCTGGCGGAGAGATGAGTGGGCTGAAAGCCCACTTTTTATTTGGGGCAAAATCCGGCGCAACGCACCCAGAGATGGATGCGCGTAACTGGTTGCGAGTCAGGCGCCTGCAGGATCTGAACGCGGCGCTCCGGCAAGCGGGTTGGGGCTTGTTGGGGTCGAGGTACGATGGCGGTAAGTTTGGACGAAATCCGGGTGGCGGCGAAGCGAGTGGCCGCCTCGCATGGACTCGAGGTTGTCGATGTCGAGTTTGTTGGTTCGGCGAAGCAACGCATCCTGCGGGTTTATCTGGAGAAGAATGCCGAGGGCCGGGCGCAACTGAAAGCCGCGATGGATGCGGGCGCGAATGCAAGCGGCGCGGAGAGTCTGCCGGAGAAGCTTCGCGAAGGAAGGCTGGCTGTCGATCAGGTGTCCGGCGTGACGCACGAAGATTGCGCGGAGTTCAGCCGCGATTTCGGCGTCTTGCTGGATGTGGAAGATCTGGTTCCGGGAACGGCATACACGCTGGAGGCGAGTTCGCCGGGACTGGATCGCAAATTGAGCCGGCCGGAGGATTTCGACCGGTTCGCGGGCTGCCTGGTGAAGGTGCGAACCTTCGAGCCGGTTCGCAATAACCGGCACTGGCAGGGAAGATTGACGGCGGGACCGGGACCGGCGGGGCAGTCCGGCGCGGTGACGATTGATTTGGCGGCAACAAAACAGAGTTATAAGAGTTCGGCGCGGCGAACCGGCGAGAACACGATTGAAATCGCACTCGGCAACATTGAGAGGGCGGAACTGGTGCCGGAGATTTGAAAAGACAGCTTCTAGCTCCTAGCTTCTAGCTCTTAAGCGGTTGAAGCGAGGATCGGGCAACCGCAAGAACGAGCTAGGAGCTAGAAGCTGGAGGCTAGGAGCTAAAAGAGTATGGCAACCAGCGCGTTGTATCAAAGTATCGAGCTTTTGAGCCAGGAGAAGGGCATCGACCCCGGCATCGTTGTCGGCGCGGTCGAGGAAGCCATCGCCCTGGCCACGCGCAAGTATTACAAGACCCAGGAAAACATGCGCGGGGAACTGAACAAGGAAACCGGCCAGATCACGGCCTACATCTACAAGACGGTGGTCGCGAACGAGGATGAGGTCGAAGACCCGGTCAACCAGATCACGCTGGAAGAGGCCAACGAGCTGGCTCCCGGCGTGGAGGTGGGCAGCGAAATCCGCATCTACCGCGACACCAGCCCGCTGGGCCGTATCGCCGCGCAGCTTGCCAAGCAGATCATCTTCCAGAAGGTGCGCGAAGCCGAGCGCGACACGGTCTTCCAGGAGTATGCGCATCGCGAAAAGGAAGTGCTGACGGCGACGGTGAAGCGCATCGAGGGCCAGGACATCATCTACGACCTGGGCAAGGCCGAGGCGCGCTGCCCTAAGCGCGAGCAGTCGCGGCTGGAGCAGTTCAGCGTAGGCGAGCGCGTGCGCGTGGTGCTGCTGAAGGTGGATCGCGCCGCTAAGGGGCCGCAGGTGATTGTTTCGCGGGCGGCGCCGGAGCTGGTGCAGAACCTGTTTCAGTCCGAGGTTCCCGAGATCTACGACAACACTGTTGTGATCAAAGCCATTGCGCGCGAGGCGGGCGAGCGCACGAAAATTGCGGTTCAGTCCCGCGATAAGGACGTGGACCCGGTGGGCGCCTGCGTGGGCATGAAGGGCATGCGCGTGCAGTCGATCATCCGCGAATTGCGCGGCGAAAAAATCGACATCATCGAGTTCTCCGACGAGATCACGACCTTCGCCGAGAAGGCCCTGCAGCCGGCGAAGGTGAGCCGCGTTTCTATCATCGACTTGACCGAAAAGCAGCTCGAAGTCATCGTCGACGACTCGCAGCTTTCGCTGGCCATCGGCAAGAAGGGGCAGAACGTGCGCCTGGCGGCGAAGCTGCTGGGCTGGAAGATCGACATCAAGAGCGAGGAAGAGAAGCGCCAGGAGGTCGAGCAGCAGATGCAGGCGCTGGCCGGCGCGCCGACCACGCCCATCGAGCAGGTCGGAGAGCTGGGCGAAGGCATCATCCAGAAGCTGGTGGCCGCCGGCGTGACCACCGTCGAAGGATTGGCCGACATGACTCCGGAGCAGCTCGAGGAGATTCCCGGCATCGGCGAGAAGACTTTGGAAAAGATCTCCGTCGCGGTGCGCCGCTACTTCGGACATTTCGAAGAGGGCGAAGAAGGCAGGCCTGCGGCAGCCGAGGCGGGCGAAGCAACGGAGGGTGCGTCGGAAGTTGCGACTGCGGACGCCGTTGTGGGATCGGCAGAAGCCGAAGCCGAAAACGCTGCCGAAGTGCTCGAGGAAGCGGAGAGCACAATGGCGGCCAACGCGGAAGGCGAGAGCATGGAAGCGGCAGTCAATGCCGGCGAGGGAGTGGCGGAAGAAGCGGTCGGGGGCGAGAACCGGGCTGCGGCGAAATCGGCAGTCGAGAATGTCCCGGCCGCCGGTGACGGCGAAACAGAGGCGCCCGAAACCGGGGAGCAAAAGGCGGATGGCGAGGAAGGCGCGTAAGCTACACGGCGCTTCCCTCGTTTTCATCGTTTGTCGGGAACGATTCACGAGCGGCCATTGTCATGGGGTAGTTATGAACCACTAAGGGACTGGCGGCAGGAAATAGCGAAAAGGGGCGGATGAGCAAGGTTCGTATCAACGATCTGGCGCGTGAGTTGGAAGTAAAGCCTCGCGCGATTATCGACCTTCTTCCCGAGCTTGGCGTGGAGGGAGTTAAGACTCACTCCAGCTCGCTCGAGGAGGACGAAGCGGAAAAGGTGCGCGCGCACTTTTCCCAGGAGGCCAAGCCGGCCGCGCACCCGGGCGCTGCGCCCGCGCGTCATGCCGCGCCAACCATCGTCCCCAAGATCGATCTTTCGCACATTTCCAAACCGGGCGATGTGCTGAAGGCGGTGCTGGCCAAGAAGCACGAGGAGGAGGAAGAAGCGCGGCATCCGCATGTGGCTGCCAAGCCGGCAGCGCCAGCAGCGCCGAAAACCGCCGCCCCCGTCGCACATGAGGCACCGGCGGCACCCGCCCGGCCTGCGGCGCCTCCGCCCCGCCCCGAACCGCGCAAGATCGTTCCCCAGCCGCGCTCTGCCCCGCCGATTATCGCTCCCCCGCCAGCGCCTCCCGCTATCGCATCGCGTCCGCCCGCGGGCACCGTCGTCGCCAAGCCGCCCGCGGTCCCCACTCCCGCAACGCGGCCGGTGGTTGTTGTGGCGCCGCCTGCAGCGGCCAGTGCGGCAATCAAGCCGCCTGTAGCGCCTGTCCTGAGGGAAGAACCGCCGCGCCCGATGGAAAGACCCGCAGCCAAAGCGCCCGCGGCTTCGGCTCCGGTGTCTGCCGCTGTGCTGGAACCGCCGGTGGCGGAAGCGCCGGTTGCGGAAACCGGGCTTGCTGCTGCCGAAGCAAAAACTGCTCCCATGATCGCCGCCGAATCAGCGCCAGCGCCGCGCAGGCGGGATCGGGAGCTTGCCGCACCGCAGCGCCGCATGGTGATGCCGCAGACCGGGCCGCGCCCGGTGTACAAGGCGTCGATCGTTCCTCCCGCTGGGGCGGCGGCTGGAGCTGCCAGCGGGTTGCAGCGCGGCAAGCCGATCTTCGATCGCAGACCTGCAGGCGGTCCCGGTGTCGGACCGCGGGTTCCCGGTGCGGGCGCTCCCGGCCAGCTTGGAGGCGGTCCGCGGCCCAAGCACCCCACGCGCGCCTCTGCCGGAGGTTTCCCGGCGACCGGCGCTCCCGCAGTTCCCGGAGGCCGGCCGGGATTCGCCCCGCGCCCTGGGTTCGGGGGGCCGCGTCCGGGATTTGGGCGTCCGGGCCCAGGCGGCGCACCGCCGCCGGAAACGGCTCCGCGACCGCAGCGCGCCAGCTCGCGGGCTCGCGGCAGGGGCCAGCAGCAATATCCAAAGACCAAAGAAGGCCCGATGAAGGGCTTCGTGCCGCCGCCGCGCTATAGCGGGATGCAATACAGCACCGAGCCGGTGCCCATCACGCGTGAGATCACGGTCACCGAGGGCATCAGCGTGAAGGACCTGGCCGAAAAGCTAGACGTGCGCGCCAAGGACCTGATTGCAACTTTGATGATGGGCAACATCTTTGTCACGGTGAACCAATCGCTCGACGCGGAGATGGTGAAAGACGTGGCCGCCAAATTCGGCGCCGCGGCCACGGTCATCAGCTATGAAGAGGAGTTGGAGAACCAGGCCATCGAGGAAGTGCTGGACGTCGAGAATGTCGAGATGGTCGAGGTGCCGCGCGCGCCCGTGGTCACTGTGATGGGTCATGTGGACCACGGCAAAACTTCGCTGCTCGACGCGATTCGCGAGACCGACGTGGCAGCCGGCGAGGCGGGCGGGATCACGCAGCACATCGGCGCCTACAAAGTGAAATTTACCAAGGAGGGTTCGCCCGCTTCGGGCCGCGAGATTGTCTTCCTCGATACGCCGGGCCATGAGGCGTTCACGAGAATGCGCGCGCGCGGCGCCAAAGTTACCGACATTGTCGTGATTGTGGTTGCGGCCGACGACGGCGTGATGCCGCAGACCCTCGAGGCCATCGATCACGCGAAGGCCGCCGAAGTACCGATGATCGTGGCCGTGAACAAAATCGACAAGCCCGAAGCCAACCCCGAGCGCGTCAAGAAGCAGCTCGCCGACCGCGGCCTGATTCCGGAGGAGTGGGCTGGGGCGGGCCAGCAGGGGACGGTCTTCGTCGAGGTCTCGGCTAAGAAGCGCAAGAACCTCGATCTGCTGCTGGAAATGATTTGCCTGGTGAGCGACATCAAGGGACCCAAGGCCACCCCGGGACGCCATGCGGTCGGCTCCGTGCTCGAGGCCAAGCTCGACCGCGGGCGCGGCGCGGTAGCCACCGTGCTGGTGCAGGACGGCACGCTGCGCCTCAACGAGAGCTATATCGTAGGCAACACCTTCGGCAAGGTGCGCGCCATGTTCGACGACCGCAGCCGTGCCCTCGACGAGGCCGGACCGTCCACGCCCATCGAAGTTCTCGGCCTGGAATCCCTGCCCGATGCCGGCGACACGTTCCTCGTGGTCGCCGACCGCGACAAAGCCAAGTCGATCGCGCAATACCGCAAGATGAAGGAGCGCGAAGCGCAGTTGGCCAAGAGCTCGCGCGTCTCGCTCGAAGCATTGTCGGAACAGGTCAAGCAGTCGGGAGTAAAAGACCTGTCATTAATTATCAAGGGCGACGTGACCGGGTCGGTGGAAGTGCTGGCCGACTCGCTGGCGCGCATGTCCACCGAAAAGGTGCGCGTGAAGGTGCTGCACTCGGGCGTGGGGTCGATCACGGAGAGCGACGTGCTGCTGGCCACGGCCTCGAACGCCATCATCATCGGCTTCAACGTGCGGCCGGAGCGCAAGGCCGCCGAGCTGGCCGCGCAGGAGAACGTGGAGATTCGCCTGCACTCGATCATCTACGAGTTGTCGGACGAGATTCGCCTCGCCATGATGGGCTTGCTGGAACCTACGTTCAAGGAGACCTATCTGGGCCGCGCCGAGGTGCTGAACATCTTCAAGATTCCCAAGGTGGGCACCATCGCCGGCTGCCGCGTGCAGGACGGCGTCATCCGCCGCGACGCGGAAGTGCGCGTGATGCGCGAGAGCGAACAGATTTTCAAAGGCAAGATCGGATCGCTCAAGCGCTTCAAAGACGATGCGCGCGAAGTCACCAGCGGCATGGAGTGCGGCATCGGCATCGCCAACTTCAGCGACATCAAGCAAGGCGACACGCTGGAGGCCTTCACAACCGAGAAGATGGCCGCCGACCTGGGGGCGCTGACGGGGGCGAAGGCCTAGCGTAAGATGGAGACACTCGGAAAGGAGAGCCCTCGATGCAGTTGACCGTACCGCCGGACCTTGAATCGCTGATCAACAAGCGGCTCTCCAGCGGCGCGTATGCGGACGCAGAAGATGTGCTTCGTCGCGCCCTCCAGGCGCAAGATGCCGAGGAAAGCTGGACCGATGAGGAACGGCAGGCGTTAGTGGCCCATATCGAGGAAGGCTACCTCCAGGCAGAACGCGGGGAACTGATCGACGCAGCGGAGGCTCGCCGCGAGATCGAAGCCATGAAGGAAGAATGGCGCGCCGGAAGGAAATGAGCGCCTTTGTTCTCACGCCGCGCGCCAAATTGGATCTTTTCGAGATCTGGGCATACATCGCAGAGAACAACGAAGAAGCTGCGGATCGCGTAGAGGACTCGGTCTTTGACGCATGTGCATTCGTTGCTAAGAATCCCCTCATCGGCCATACGCGTCCAGATCTCACAACTCGACCGCTGCGTTTTTGGACGTTGACCCGCTATCCGAACTACGTCATTGTCTACCGGCCCGAGACATCGCCGCTCGAAATCGTCGCCGTTCTGCACGGAAAAAGGAACATCCGCCGCATTCTCAAGCAGCGCCCGTGATCTGAAAGCGGCCCCGGGGCCTGCGCGCCACTGCTGGTGGTGCTGAGGGATTAGGATGGGTTTGTGATCACTGTCGGCAAGATGAATCGGGTGAAGGTTGCGCTGGCTGCCGGCACGACGGTGCTTTTTGCGGCCGCTGCTATTGCAGTTAGCCAGCCGCAAATTGCTGTTTCCGGCATGAGCAAGTACTCCGAACCTTCGTTTGGCTACTCCTTTTGGTATCCATTGCACTGGAAGGTGACCGAGGAGCCGGTGGCCAGCCCCGACGATTCCGGATGGTTCCAAGATGGAAAGATTGTGAAAGCGCTGAGCGTGACCGGTGGTCATAACCCGGAAGGCGGCGAGATTGGTCTGACCATTGAGGAGTTTTCCTCCACTTCGCATTCGATTACCGAAATGGCTGCGGGCTCAAGCCCGGTCGCAGGAAATGGCAAGTACTACTTCGACGACACGACGCAGAATTGGATGGAGGCCGCGCTCGGCGATGAAACCGAAGGCGAGCCTCCCGAGCAGTCTCCTGCAGATATATCCGACCGCACGATGGGCGGACTGCCGATATTTTGGGGAGCCAGGCGGCACGGATCGGAATCCATCGTGCCGCTGGATGCCGACCGATTCCTCGTTCTAACCACGAATTATGTGGGAGGGGATACGTTCCAGTATGTTCTGGCCAAGACGATAGTATCCGCTCCTGGCGGCGCAACCGCAGCGTTGAGCGCGAAGGAGCAGATCAGGGCCATTCATCGCGAGGGCGTTCTGCTGGGAGCGCTTGCCGCTCGTGTCGACGACTGCAATTGGTACACCGATGGCAAGCACGTCTACGACAGCCATGGGGATCCGATCCCTGGCGTTCATCCCTCAAAGTTCACGCCGATAACCTACACCAGCAGCGGCCCCGACTGCGAATTCGGAACCGATGGAAAGCACATAGTTACAGCAGAAGGAGCTGTTGTTCCCGGCGCCGATCCGGCCACGTTTCAAGCGATCGGCATAGGCAAGGCGAAGGACGCCCGGCATACATACTCCTGGCAACGCGGCCAGCTGCTCGTGGATGCCGTAGCGGTTTCTAAGTAAGCGGGTGCGTTGACCAACCGGCCGCCCCGTGGTCCAGCTTTCCGGGGCCATTGAGGCCTAGACCCCTTAATTCAAGGGGATCTCTCTGTCAGTCCCCGCGAACGGGAGCGGCGATACCCAGGAAGACGAGGACGGCGCGGTTCAGCCGCACCATATCCTCGTCGCCGAGGCGCCCGACTCGCGCGCCGATCCTCGACTTGGGGACGGTCGTGATCTTATCGACCATCAGACGGCAGACAGCGCGAAGGCCATTGTTCTCGCTGGGCTCAACCGCCAACCGGAACAGCGGCGCATCGGTTGGGTCGGTCGTAAAAGCGCAGATGGTGATCGATTCCGTCCTGTCGAAGCGATTGTCTTGAAGAATCACCGCGGGGCGGGGCTTTCCCGCGTAGTCCTTGCCGCCCGCAACCGTCCAGATTTCGCCGCGCTTCATGCGTTGCCCCAATCGGAGACGGCGTCGATGAACTCCTGGTCTTCGCTCGCGCGCGGACTTCTCGCCACGGCGAGGGACTGGCGGCGCGCTTCCTTTTGGAATGCAGGCAAACGAACGTCAGGCACCCAGATTTGGATGGGCCTGAGTCCCTGTCGGCGAAGGCGCTGGCGGTGCGCCCTTACCTTGTCCCGCGACGGCGTGATTTGAGGACGTGCTGGCATCTTCACCCCCGTTGGTTACATGTAACCTACCAGAAATCCCCTTGATCTTCAACTCGCTTTGCTCCTCTTCTCGGTCCCGGCGACGATCACCACCGGCGCCTGGTCCGGAAAGGTCGCAATCAGCGTCAACTGTCCGCCCATTGCTGCAACGGTGCGTTCTATCGTGGCGAGACGTGGGTTCTTGCGTCTCTCTAGGCGAGACACCTGCATTTGCTTGACTCCCAGAACATCGGCTAGCTTTGCCTGGCTGATTCTGCGGCTCTTACGCATCTCCGCGAGGGTTGCGCGCCGATCGATCTTCACCAACAGTTCCCGCCCTTTTGCTTCAATCGCCTTGCGCCGCTTGGCAGGCAGGGCGGACATTACGTCTTCGAATGGAATGGTTTTGTACGTCTTCATTGCCGCTCCTCGGGGTTGAGATGTTTGAGGTGCTCCGCGAATCGAGAGTCTGCTTTGGCGATGAGCCGCTTATAGAACGTGGATTCGCTGACGCCCGCTTTGTTGCCGGCAACGACCAGAATGCCGCGCCGCCGTGGATCGAACGCAAAGGCGACACGCCAGACGCCGCGATCGGCCCGGAAACGCAGCTCCTTCATATTGGCAAATGTAGATCCTTTCAGCGTATCCACGTCGGGCCGCCCAAGCGTGGGACCGCGCTCCCGCAGCGCCACGAGCATGGCAAGCAGAGCATCCTGGACCTTCGCTGAAAGATCGTCAAATTCTGCTTTGAAGGCGGGGTGAAAGTCGATCGCCCACGGCATCTGACAATTATGCGCTAAAGCGCATTATGCGGTCAAGCGCATTCTCTTTTGGGCCGATCCAGTCGCGCCACAATTCGCGCCGCGGCGTCCTCCATGCAGAATTGATCCCCCTTTGTTAGCGGAATGCCGTACAATCGGCACGTTACACAGCAGAATCCCTTCCCTGGAGGAGTCCGTGTCTACCAAACGCAAGACCTCGCGTCCCGCTGCTTCCCAATCGGCGAAGTCCGCCGCTGCCAAATCGGCTAAATCGAGGACCGACAAAACCAACTCGAAACCGGCGGCATCGAGCAAATCGAAATCGACCAAATCAGCATCTGCGGCGGGTCAATCCAGCCGGAAGCCGTCCGGCGGGAGAAAACCGGAGAAGCCCGGCAAGGGCCCGGCAAAACAGCCGCCCAGCACACCGCAACAGCCGGGAGCAACAACATATACGCTGGTCGTCGAGCCCAACCAGGGCCTGACAGCGATCTACAACCTGATTGCGTCGGCCACCAAGTCCATCGACATGACCATGTACGAGCTGACCGACCCTACGGTCATCAACGCACTGATCAAGGCGCAAGGGGCGGGCATCCCGGTGCGCGTGATTCTCGACCAGAACGACGAGAAGACGGCCAACACGCCGGCGTATAACGAGCTCACCGCGGGCAAGGTCGGGGTGCACTGGGCGAATCCCAAATATGCGGTGACGCACCAGAAGACGATCACCGTGGATCAGACGACTTCCGCGATCATGACGTTGAACTTGACTCCGGAAGCCTACGCGATGACGCGTGACTTCGCGGTGATCACCAACAACGCTGCCGATGTGGCCGCGATTGAAACGACGTTCAACGCCGACTTCAAAAACGCCGCCATCACTCCGCCCACCGGCGAGAACCTGGTGTGGAGTCCAACGAACTCAAGCAGCGCGCTGCTGGCCCTGATCGATGGCGCGAGCGAGTCGCTGCTCATTTCGCAGGAGGAGTTTTCCGACACGCAGATTGAAAGCGCGCTCGAAGCAGCGTTAAAGCGCGGCGTAGCCGTAACCCTGGTGCAGGAAAACCAGGAGAACAAATACAACGCCGTTCTCACGCCCCTCAAACAAGCCGGCGCGAAAATCGCCGTCTATACGTCGACGGACGCGAAGGCGTATTACATTCACGCCAAGAGCGTCCTGGCCGACTACGGCACGGCGCAAGCCAAGCTGTTTCTCGGGTCGGAGAACTTCAGTAGCGATTCGCTGGGCAAGAACCGCGAGCTGGGGCTGATCTTTTCCGATGCGGCCTGCATGACCGGCGTGTACAACGCGCTGATGGCGGACTTCAAGAACGGAACGGCGTTCTGAACGGGCTATTTCGGTGCGTCTGAGAGATTGCCCCTGATATTTCGTCTCGCGAAAATCAGGGCGGCCGTTTCTTACGCCCCCTGCGGGGGCTGCGTTTGGCGAACTCGACGCGTTCCCCAGGCTCGCACCTGGGGCTACCGTCTGGCGCCCGCTTCGCGGGCTTGGTGCCCGGAGAAGACATTCATGCCGAAACCGGCAGCGTGCAGCGAAATATAGCCGTGGCGGCGCGCTCCCAGAGGATGTCGAAATCTGCAACGCGCGGCGCTATACGGCCGGAGCGGCGCGCTGCCAGACGGCAGCATCGAATTTGTGCGCGCAGTGAAAACCCTCGTCGTTGTAAAGATCGATGGCGCCGGAGTTGGCTTCAGTGACGGTGAGAGAAATCTCTGTGGCGCCCAGGCGCATGAAGTGGAAGGCGGCGACATTGAGCAGCAGCCGAGCCAGCCCGCGGCGCCGGAACGCGGGATGAACACAGACCTGAGTGAGATGGCCGCTCTGCGGACTGACGCGCGAGCCGAGCACGAGGGCAACCAGATCGCGGCGGCCGCGCTCCACAATCACGTGCGAGGCCTGCGCGGTGAAACTGCCGCAGCCGGCGTAGTGCACGATGTTGTTGAGAAAGCGCATGGAGCCGTTGACCGAGCGGTATTGATCGTTGATGAGGCTATCGGGATGCCCCCCATAGGCCTCGCAGATGAGACGCGCCGCGGCGGCTAAGTCGGTCTCGCGCCACGGCCGCAATTCCAGGCCGTTGGGCAAATCGGCACGGGGAGTGCTCCATCTTCCTTGCAGGGGCTGAACCAGGAAGAGGCGGCGATACATCTCGAATCCCGCCTCGCGGAAAATTGTCGAGAAAGTGCCGGAGGGATACAGAAGAAGTTGCGCTTCGATGCGGTCGACATGCGGGGAATTCAGCAACAGCTCGAGAAGATGGCGGAGCAGGGTCTCCTCCTCGGCGTGCGACGAAGTGCCGCCGCTAACCGCACCGCCCGATGCATCCGGCAAAGCGTATACATCGCCGATCACCGCCTTGGTCTCTTCGTAGACGCAGAATACATAACCCACGACCTGCCCGGCCTTCAAAGCCGCAAATCCAGGCAGCATACGATTGTCGAGGTACTGCATGAGGAGCCGCGCCGAGGCATGATAGTCCCAATGCAGACGCTGCTCCCAAAGTTCTCCTTCCGCCTCCAGAACCGGGCGCAGCGCCGGCGCCGCGAAGTGCCGCAAGTCAAGAATTTCGATTCCCGGGTCCAATGACTGCAATTCTCCTTTCGGCTGTGCGCAGGTTCTTGGCGATGCCGATGGAAGCGGACCATCGGCGGCATCCCGCCCGCTGAAACTCGATCGCTGAGTCGGAAAGAACGCGGAGCGGAGGAGAAGTCCTTTCGACTTGATAGATGAAGACATGGTGTGAGGGTTTCGACCGGCTTGGCGGCGGGAAAACCTCTCCCCGTCACTTTGCCACGATTGCGCACCCAACTGCAAGTACTGGCGCTATTTACCGGCTGCCGACGAGGTAAACGACCATGCCCTGCTCCGGCCAGCTAAAGACCGGATCGTAGCGCCTGCCCTCGAGATACTCGTCGAGGTCGGCCTGGGTGTGAAGGTCGGCGCCGTGGCGTCCGTAGGCGCGCGCCACGAGGATGTGTTCGGCGTCTGGAACGCCGCTTTCTTCGTAGTTGGCCACTTCGTGGTTGCGATAAAAGGCCAATCCGTATTCAACGTCGCGGCGAACGCGAAAGACGGCGACGGTTTCGTTTGCGGGCACAAGATCGGAGATCTGCTGCGCCAGCGGGCGTGCCGAGTAAGTGCGGTCCAGCAGGTGAATGACGCGTTTGGTCGAGGGGATGGCTGGAATGCCGAAAAACGGGCCGACACCGTAAAGGAAAAACACCAGGACGACCAGGATGCAGCATGTAGCCGGGCGCAAACGGGCCGGGCCGTAGCCCTTGGTGACAACGAGAATCAGCAATCCGGCGCCGATGGCGGCGAGCAGAGCGGCGGCGGCGGCATGCGGAGGCGGCATTAGCGCGCCGTGGGCGACAAACCAGGGCAGGAGGAGCGCGATCAGTGTCGTGGCTCCGCACAAGGCCGCATGACCCAGCAGGATCCAGCGGTTCAGGCCAGGTTGCCGCCGGCGGAAGAGGTAGTCTCCTGTGAGGATGGTGATGGGCGGGATGGCGGGCAGAATGTAGCCCGGTAGTTTGGATTGGGAAAAGGAGAAGAAGACCACGGGAATGAGCGCCCAAAGCACGAGGAACTCGGGAAATGCGTCGCCGGGGCGTGTGGGCAGCGGCTTGCCGACTCGCGAGTAGCGCAGCCGCCATTCGGCGACAGAGGTGAGAATGCCGTCGACGAGCGCACGCACGGCGATCACAGTCCACGGCATCAGGGCCAGCAGCATCACCGCCAGGTAGTACCAGAAGGGCTGGATGTGCTCGTAGCGGTCGGTGGCAAAGCGTTCCAGATTGTGCTCGAGAAAGAACTCACGGAAAAAGGTCGGGTTCTGATGCTGGACCGCGATGAACCAAGGCAACACCATGGCAAAGTAGAGAAGCACTCCCGGCCACCACAGAGACCGGGGCACAATGCGCCACTCTCTGCGCAGAAAGGCGAAGGCAGCGATGATGAGAAAGGCGAGCAGCGGGGCGACCGGCCCCTTGGCCAGGGTGGCCAGACCGGTAAAGAAGTAGATGTCATAGAGCCAGAACTTGGAGTCCGTCTCGTACCACGCATACCAGCCGAGCAGACCGATAGAGAGAGGCGCTGCCATCTGCATGTCGGTGGAGGCGCCACGCGCGAAGCCCATGATTCCGGCGCAGGCCACGGTGATCAGGGCTGCGTCGAGATGGCCCCCGGGACGGAATCTTCGCATGTGCAGATAGATCAGCCCGACCATAATGAACGCGAATGTGGCAGAGGGCAGGCGGGCGCTCCAGTCGTGCACGCCGAAATCCTGAAACAGAAACATCGCCCGCCAGTAGTAAAGCGCGGGCTTTTCCAGCCAGGGACGTCCGTAGAGGTAGGGAGTGACGCATGCGCTCAGGCGTTCCTTGAGGGCGGCTTCAACTGCATGCACGATGCAATTGATGTGATGCGGTGCGACGCAGGCGTCGATGCGGCTTTTGAGGGTTTGCGCCGAATCGAAGCGCACCAGCATCTCGTGGGCGATCTGCGCATAGCGTGGTTCGTCGGCGCCGACCAACCCCAGGCCATCGCCGCCCAGGATTGGGATGAGCCCATACAGTAGGAAGAATAGCGTGAAGACAAGAAAGACCGATGCCTCAACGACCGTGGCCCAGCGAGGGCAGCTCCAGCGCAGGCGAGAGTGCGGCTCAGGTCCCGGCGGTTCCACGGATTTTTCCATCTCCGGCAGTTCTCCAAGCAGCGTGCGACGGCCTGCATCCTGCAGGGCGGACATTTCAATTCACGCAGGATGCGATGCGGGGGAGCAAATGCATGAGGGAATCGACACGGTCAAGGCTATCAGATTCCCCGGCGCCGGAGGCCATTCAGTCAGGGCCGGCGGGCAAGCGAGCGACCGCGACGCGCAAATGAGCGAGAATCTCTTCTCGCGCCCGCGTGAGCGGCCCATCGACCGTGCAACCGGCGGCGTTTTCATGCCCCCCTCCGCCCAGACGCGCAGCGATGGCCGCAACGTTGACAGCGCCCTTACTGCGCAAGCTCAGCCGCACGGAGCCGTCCGGCAGTTCGCGCAGGAAGACAGCCGCTTCCACGCCCTCCACTCCCAGGGCATAATTCACAATGCCGTTGGGGTCGTTCTCCGAGGCCTGGCTTTGCACCATGTCGCGTTCGGTTACCCAGAGCCAGGCCAACCGCCCATCGCGTTGCAGTCTGCTGAGGGCCGCGCCCATCAGCAGCAACTTGGAGGCGGGTGCAGAGAAATACACCTCCTGTGCGATGTCGATGGGGTCGGCGCCGGCGGCAACAAGATCTCTGGCCAAGGCAAACGTGGATTCGCGCAGGGCGCCGTAGCAGAATCCTCCCGTATCGGTGAGCACGGTAGTGTAGAGGCAGGTCGCCATCTCCGGCGTCAGCGCGGCGCCGGCGGACTGCGCCAACCGGTACACCATCTCACCCACGCTTACGGCTTCATGGTCGATCCAGTTCAAGTGGGCGAACTGCTGGCCGCTGATGTGGTGGTCGATGTTGATTTGATAGAACGATTCGAGGCCGAGGAGTTTGGTGCGGTGCAAGCAATCGCACTCCAAGATGATGGCCGCATCGTAGGGCCCGTGCACGCGCTGTTGGGTGTGAATGGCGCCGGCGCCGGGCAGTCCGCGGTAGTGGGCCGGGATGCGTTGCGCGGCGACCAGATCGGCGCGCTTGCCCATCTGTTCGAGCAACATGGCCAAGGCCAACATGGAGCCGACGGAATCGCCGTCCGGTTGGCAATGAGAGCAGACGAGGAAGCGTTCTCCCTGGTGCAAAACCTCTAGGATTGCTGCGATAGGATCTGCATGCACTGAAGTCAGCGTACTAGGCTCCATTTCTGCTGCCACGTCTCCTGCCGCAGCGGTCTGGAGTTTTTCGGAGATTTGGTTCATCAGGCTAGTTGAGTCGCGATCCCCGCTCTGATTCTGTTGCAGAGTTGGCGTTGACGGGCTGAGGCTGTCTTTCCGCCCGTTTGCTTGGGGACCGTGCGCGCGACCGGTTCATTAGTTCCTCGATGCGCGCCTGAAAGCGGCCGGAGCGGTCGGCGAGAAAGCACAGATCGGGCACCCGCTTCACGCCCATCCGCTCCTTGAGCTCTTGACGGATATATCCTTTGGCAGCCTCCAGTCCGGCAATCGTTTGCTGCTCGGACTTGGCGACGTCCTTGGCCGCGGTGTCGACGGCCACATACACGCGCGCCGATTTGCCTCCGGGATTGAGCGCCACCTCGCTCACGTGGCAAAAATCGATGCGTGGGTCGGAGAGTTCGCCCTCGATCATGGCGCCGATCTCCTCGCGCAAGGCTTCCGCCACCCGGTCCTGGTGATGTTTCCTGTTTCTGTTCTCCGGCATGGCTTCCCTACACAAATAAACGTTCCAGAATAACAGACTGGATTGTTTAGGGAACGGTTCGGTAGCGGGCCAATTTGGAATCAGTTTTGAAAGGGCACGACTTCAGAGCCTGCCCTGAGCGCAGTCGAAGGGTACCGTAAGTCGCACAAAAAGAGCCCGGGCTTCAGCCCCTGAGGGACGTTCTTTCAAAGTGACCCACTACCAACGGTTCGAAGTTCCGCTCATCGCCGGCAACGATACCGGCATTGCGCACTTACTCCTTCGCGGCGCGCTCCAGCTCGGCGAGATCGATCTTCTTCATCTTCAACATGGCCCGCATGGCTTTGGGATTGCGAACCAGTTCAGGGAGGCGCGCGGGCACAACCTGCCACGAGAGGCCGAACCTATCCTTCAGCCACCCGCACTGGCTTTCGGCGCCGCCATCGGTCAGCCGCGACCAGTAGTAGTCCACTTCCTCCTGCGAATCGCAGCGCACCACGAATGAAACCGATTCATTGAACTTGAAGTAGGGTCCGCCGTTGAGCGCGGTAAACTTCTGCCCGTCGAGCTCGAAGGCAATGGTGAGCATGCCGCCCTTGGGGCCGGGTGCGTCGCCGAAGTTGCGCAGCTCGTCGAGACGGCGCGAATTCTTGAAGACGCCCAGGTAGAACGCGACGGCCTCTTCGGCATTGTTATCGAACCATAGAAACGGAGTGATGCGGGGAAATCCTTGAAGTGCGCTCATGGGGAGACCGCCTATTGAGGAATTCGGCGCGGCAGCGCCGTACAGCTGTCCTCGGGGAAGGCCGCGGACAGCCGCTCATGCTTGGGTACCATAATTCACTTGCAACTTGCAAGTGAGGTGCTAAGATGCGGTCGTGGGACAGAAATCCATTGCACGACGCCACCGCTCCGGCTGCCCGGTCAGCGCGGCGTTGGAACTCGTGGGTGACAAGTGGTCGCTGTTGATCGTTCGCGACCTGATGGTGCGGGGCTATCGCACCTTCCGCGAGTTCCAGGGCTCGGGCGAGGGGATTGCTACGAATATTCTCGCCGACCGCCTGCACAAGCTCGAAGCCGGGGGCATTCTGGTTCGCGAGCCGGCGGTGGAAGACGGGCGCAGCACCCATTTTCGCCTCACGGCCAAGGGCATGGCGCTGGCTCCCGTTCTTCTCG
>Ga0187782_10000389_pt1 | contig 29206 bp, 25 predicted proteins | sample 0715_SJ02_MP15_2_FD_132454 | JGI IMG/M metagenome (GOLD analysis project Ga0187782, IMG submission 132454) | Tropical peat soil microbial communities from peatlands in Department of Meta, Colombia - 0715_SJ02_MP15_20_MG | ecosystem: Environmental > Terrestrial > Soil > Wetlands > Peat | place... | reverse complement strand
GATCGCCGCGCCCATACGGCGATGCAGCGCGAAGAGGAGATCGAGCTGGCGCAAGTCCGCTTCGACCGCGGAGCCCATATCCGGATATTGCAGCTTGCAGGCGAGGATCTGGCCGTCGAGGCTGATCGCGCGATGCACCTGGCCGAGCGAGGCGGCGGCGGCGGCCGTCGCGTCGAAACTTTGAAAGCGGCTCTGCCAGTTCGGCCCCAGCTCCGCCTGCATGCGCCGCCTGACGAAGCTCGGGCCCATGGCCGGCGCGTGGCTCTGCAGGGTTGTGAGCGCCTCGGCGTAATCGTTTGGCAACAAATCGGGGACGGTCGCGAGCAGTTGCGCCACCTTCATCATCGGTCCTTTGAGGGCGCCGAGCGCATCGGCGAGCGCGCGGGCGTCATTCGCCCCGGCCCCGCCGGCCAGCCGATTGACGCCGAGGCGCGCCGCCAGCAACCCGGCGTTGGCGCCGACGCGCGCGTAGCGGGCGGCGCGGGCCGAGAAGCGATTGGCCTCGTCATCGCGCATTGACGCTTTCCCCGGCGAGGGCGCAGAGCGCCTCGATGAGCCGACCGCGCGCGTGGTCGAGGCCCTTATAGGCAAGCTGCTCGGCCGAGAGCGCGCTCAACTGATCGCACAACGCCCGCGCCAGCCGCGCGCCGTCTTTATGGCGCTCCAGCATGGCGATCGGATCGACGTGAACGCGCACCGTGAACAGGATGTCGCCGCTTGCGGGGAGTTTCCTTGCCGTCTGGCGCTCCACGCGGACATGCGCGATCGAGGCGATCGGTCGGTCGGCGGGAAACCGCTCGCCCGGATCGCCGCCTGAGACGGCGTGCCGTAATTCGCCATCGCCGTAGATCGACCAATTCATGCGCTCAATTGGCTGCTCGGGCTTCAGGTTGTCGAAGATCCGCCGAAGTATCGCGGCCGTGCGGCCGGCGAAACCCGGGACAGGCGCGTGGAGGCTCTCCAGTTCGCGGCCGATCTTTTCGCTCAAGCGCCAACTTGAGGGAAAGCATAGCGACCCTGCGGCAAGCCGCCAGCCCCTCGCTAAGCGGCGCATCAACAAGAGGTCCTCCTGGACGAGCCGCGACGCCGTCTTCAGCGGTTCGCCCGCATGAAGCGCAAGGCTTCGTCCAGCGGGCAGGATGCGGATGGCGTCGCCGTCTCGTGCGTAGACGTCTGGAAAGCGTGAGCAGAGATGCGCCGCAAGCAGGCTCAGCGTCTCCTTCTGCCCGGCAAGGCTCTCAGGGAGCGCGGCGAAAGCGTTCTCGCCCTCGCTTGCGAGGATCGTCTCTTTGAGCGCAAGCTCGGCCTGAAGCCGATCGTCGACCTCGATCCATTGCGAAAGGTCGAGCGGCGCAAGACCGATCGAGAATAAAGACCGCCCCTCGGCATAGGGCGCGTGGAGGAAAGGTTCCGCCACGCCTAAGCCAACGCCTCCAGCTCGTCGATCATTCGCTCGATGAGCGACAGGCCGAGCCGCCAGAAGCGGGGATCACGAGCGTCAAGCCCAAACGGCTTCAGCAGCTCGCCGTAGGGCTTCGAGCCGCCTGCCGAAAGAAGCGCGAAATAGCGCTCTGCAAACCCTTGCGGCGTCTTTTCATAAAGGCCGTAAAGCGAGTTCACCAGGCAGTCGCCGAACGCATAGGCGTAGACGTAGAAGGGCGCGTGGACGAAATGGCCGATATAGGCCCAGTAGGTCGCGTAGCCGGGCCCGAGCCGCAGCGCCGGCCCCAGGCTTTCGCTCTGCACAGCCATCCATTGCTTGCCGATCGCCTCCGCCGTCAATTCGCCTGCCTTGCGCTCGCTGTGGATGCGGCGCTCGAATTCGTAGAAGGCGATCTGGCGGACGACCGTATTCAGCATGTCCTCGACCTTCGAGGCGATGAGCGCCTTGCGCTGGGCCGCCTCAGCCGTGCGTTCGAGAAGCGCGCGAAAGATCAGCATCTCGCCGAACACCGAGGCCGTCTCGGCAAGCGTCAGCGGCGTCGGCGCCATCAGCGCGCCCTGGCCCGCGGCAAGCGTCTGATGCACCCCGTGCCCAAGTTCGTGGGCGAGTGTCATCACGTCGCGCGGCCGGCCGAGATAATTGACAAGCACGTATGGATGGGCGGAGGGCGTCGTCGGATGGGCAAAGGCCCCCGGCGCCTTGCCCGGCCGCGTCTCGGCGTCGATCCAGCGCTTGTCGAAAAAGCGGGCGGCGATGTCGCTCATCGTCGGAGAGAATTCGCGATAGGCGCCAAGCACCGCCTCCCGCGCCTCGCCCCAGGTGAAGGTCATTTGCGCCGCCTCGGGCAGCGGCGCGTTGCGGTCCCAATGATCGAGCTGCGGCTTGCCGAACCACTTCGCCTTCAAGGCGTAATAGCGATGCGACAGCCGCGGGTGGAACTCTCGCACCGCCTTTACCAGCGCCTCGACTGTCTCGGGCTCGACGCGATTCGCCAGATGTCGCGAAGCGGCGATGTCCGCGAACTTCCGCAAGCGGTCGGAAATCTCCTTATCTTTCGCGAGCGTGTTCGTGACCAGGGTGAAGAGCGAAAGGCGCTCGGAGAGCGTCGTGGCGAGCGCCTCGGCCGCCGTCCTGCGGCGCTCCTCGCGGCCGTCTTGGAAGAGGGAGAGGAGCGGCTCAAGCGTCAAAACCTCGTCATCGACCTTGAACCGGAGCGAAGCGACGGTCTCATCGAACAGCCGATTCCAGGCGGCGGCGCCGGTCGTGTGTTTCTCCAGGAACAACTGCTCGAGCTCGTCTGCAAGTTGGTGCGGCTTCTCGCGCCGAATGTCGACGAGCCACGGTCGGTAGCGGGCAAGCGCCCCTTCCTCCATCGCCGCGTCGAGCGCCACGTCGTCCAGTCGATTGAGCTCAAGCTCGAAGAAGAGAAGGTCAGAGGAGATGTCGGTCACGGCCCCAATCGTATCGCCGTAGAACTTTGTCAGCGCAGGGTCGGACGTATCGCCGGCGTGCAAAAGCGAGGCGTAAGACATCAGCCGGCCGATGAGATCTTGCAGCCGCTCGTAGGCCGCGACAGCCGCCCCGAGCGCCTCTGAGGGCAAGGACGAGGCGAGCAGCGCGCCGAGCCGGCCCTTGTAAGCCGACGCGAAGGCCTTGGCGTCTGTCCGCGCTTGGCTCATGTCGGCGGCGAAGGCGGCCGAGTCTGGGGCGGGATAGAGGTCGGCGAGGTTCCAGCGCGGCAATGGCCCGAGCCCCGGAGTCGTCAACCGCGCCTGGGGCGTCGCCGCGGGCGCGGGCTCGGGGCGCTTCAACGCCATTTTGCTCTCCTCGTCTTTTGCCGAGCCGCCTTATTGCGCAGGCTGGCCCTCGTGTTCAACGCTACGAGGAAGGCCGCCCATTGGACGTAGGGGGACGATCCGCCATTTTGCCGATCTCGGACCAGTCTCGGGTCGTCGCAACCTTCTGTTTTCTGTCTGGGAACGCGTGGGCGCCCGAACGAAGCGCGTTTCGCCTCAAATTGGGATCGCGTTAAGGCGAAGTTTACCCTGATGGCCGAGTTTAGAGCCGTCGCGGCGAAATCGTCGCCGCGCAACGGACACGCGATGGCCGCTCTGATCCTTATTGTCGACGACGATCCCGTACAGCGCCGCCTGCTCGAGGCGACCGTCCGCCGCTTCGGCTACGAAACGGAAACTTTGGACTCAGGCGAAGCGGCTCTTGCCCGGCTGGCCGCGACCGACCGCCCGCCGGCCAATCTGCTCATCCTTGACCTCATGATGCCCGAGCTCGACGGCATGGGCGTGCTTCAGCGCATGCGCGAGCGCGAGATCCTGACCCCGGCGATCGTGCAGACGGCGCATGGCTCGATCGAAGCGGTGATCTCGGCGATGCGCGCGGGCGCGATCGACTTTGTGGTGAAGCCCGTCGGCGCCGAACGGCTGCAGGTTTCCATCAAAAACGCGCTCCGCGTCGACGCGCTCGAGGACGAGCTGAGGCGCGCAACCCGTCGCAACGCCGGCGAGCAGAGCTTTCGCGACATCTTAACGCGCGTCGAGTCCATGACGCGGACGATCCGCCTCGCCGAGCGCGCGGCGAAGTCGAACATCCCGGTTCTCATCGAGGGCGAGTCGGGCGTTGGCAAGGAGCTCCTCGCCCGCGCCATCCAGGGCGGCTCGGAGCGACGCGGCAAGCCGTTCGTAACGGTCAATTGCGGCGCGCTGCCCGAAAACCTCGTTGAATCGATCCTGTTCGGCCACGAGAAGGGCGCCTTCACCGGCGCAACCGAGAAGCACCTCGGCAAGTTCGTCGAGGCTCACGGCGGGACATTGTTCCTTGACGAGATCGGCGAGCTGCCGCCCGAGGCGCAAGTGAAGCTCTTAAGGGCCCTGCAAGAGGGCGAAATCGATCCCGTCGGCGGCAAGCGCTCGGTCAAGGTCGACGTGCGCCTGATTTCCGCGACCAACCGCAGCCTCATCGATTTGGTGAAAAACGGCCGGTTTCGCGAAGATTTGTTCTACCGGATGAACGTGTTCCCGATCCTGGTGCCGCCGCTTCGGACCCGTCGCGCCGACATTCCGGATCTGGCGCTGCGCTTTCTTGCCCGGTTTTGCGCAGAGGAAGGCAAGCGCATTCGCGGCATCGCCTCCGACGCGTTGTCGCTGCTCTCCGCCTACGATTGGCCGGGCAACGTCCGCCAGCTCGAGAATGCGGTCTTTCGGGCGGTGGTGCTCGCCGACGGCGACGAACTCACGGTCGCCGAGTTTCCGCAGATCGCCGCCCAGGTTGAAGGCTACGACGTCGAGGTGCCGGCCGCCCCATCGGCGGTCGTCGAACGTCCCCCCATCAACGCCGCGCCCGACTCCCGTCCCTTCGAACCCCGCGATCCCAATATCTTACGCCTGCTTGACGACCACGGCGACGTGCGCAAGCTTTCAGATCTCGAAGCTGAGACAATCCGTTTCGCGCTGGCCTATTACCGAGGCCAGATGTCGCAAATGGCCCGCAAACTCGGCATCGGCCGCTCGACTCTCTATCGCAAGCTGAAGGAGATCGGCGTTGAAGCCGAAATGCTCGGCGAAGCGGCGGCATAAAAAGTGCGCAAGGCCGGCGCAATCGGCCGGGCGGGCGGTATCATTTCAAGCCAAACTCGCCGCGACGACGGCGCTGGGGCTGTCTCTGCTTTTCGCCCCCGCCGCCTTCGCGGGGTCGGACACCGAACCCTGGCCCGGCGTAGGCCGGCGCGGTCCGCCGCCTCTCGTCGGAGCTTCGACTGCGGCTATGACCGCCGAGGCCCCGATCGCCACGTTGCCGCTTTCGCCGCCAGTCGACGCCGATCTCAACGGCGCGCCCTCAAGCAGCGCAGTCATCGATCCGCCCCAAAGCGGCGACGCGATTGCTGAGGCGCCGATCCCGGAGGAAGCCCTGGCGGCGACCGACGCGCCGCTCGTCAGCCCCGAGGCGGACGCAGTTCGCGCCGCGCTTGACGCCTTTCTCTCTCATGCCTCGATGAACCCGATCGGCGCCGGCGACTGGGGCGCGGCGAAGACGGCCATCCAGGCTTTCTACACGGCGCGCGGCTTCGCGCCGGTTTGGACGAGCGAAGGCGCGCTGAGCCCTGCCGGCGCGCGCGTCCTCGATCGCCTGCGGAAGGCCGACGAAGACGGCTTGTCGATCGGACGCATGCCGCTGCCGAAGGAATCCTGGACGCCCGCCAGCGCGACCGACGTCGCCGAGGCCGATATCGCCATCTCCGCCGCCGTCGTCGCCTACGCGGAAGAGGCAAGCGGCGCGCGGCTCGCGCCGCGTCGACTTTCTGCGCTACTCGACCTGGAGCCTGCCGTCGTCGATCCGGGAAAGGCGCTGGCCGCGGTCGCCGCGGCCGACGACCCCGGCGAAGCTTTAAGGAGCGTTAATCCCGCCCAGCCCGGCTACGCCCGCCTGCGCGACGAATTGGCGAAGCTGAGGGCGGAGGCTCTATCCGCTGCTTCCGTGCCGCCGGGCCCGACATTGAGACTAGGCATGAGCGACCCGCGCGTCGCGCTGATCCGTTCGCGGCTTGGCATCGACGCCGAGCCCTTATCCTCGCCCGAACTTTACGATACGCGAGTGGCGGCGGCGGTTGCGACATTCCAGCGATCCGCGGGCCTTCCCGTTTCCGGCGCCTTCACGCCGGCGACCCACGCGGCCCTCGACGGCGGCGCCAAGGCGGGGGAGGCGGCGATCATCGCCAATATGGAGATGTGGCGCTGGCAGCCGCATGAGCCGGAGCCGACCCGCATCGAAATCAACATCCCCGATTTCATGCTCTCCTATTATCGCGACGGCGAGCTTGGCGTTCACGAACGCACGATTGTCGGCAAACCCGAGACGCCGACGGCGATCTTCTCGAACGCCGTGCGCTATCTCTTGGTCAATCCGGCCTGGCGCGTGCCGGACTCGATCATCAACAAGGAGTTCCTGCCGAAGCTGGCGGAAGACCCCGATTATCTGACCAAACACGGCTTCGAGGTCACGATGGTCGGCGATCGAATGGTCGTGAAGCAGCCGCCGGGCGCGGCCAATGCGCTCGGGCGCATCCTATTCATGTTTCCAAACGACCATGCGATCTACCTTCACGATACGCCGGCGCGCGGCCTGTTCGCCGGCGCCTTTCGGGCCTTTAGCCACGGTTGCATTCGGCTCGAGGCGCCGTTCAAGCTCGCGGAACTCTTGTTCAACGGCGACGCGCGCTATTCCGCGCAGCGGCTCGAGGCGATGATTGGGGGACAGGAGCGAACGATTCCGCTGCCGCAACCCGTGCCGATTCACATCGTCTATTTCACCCGCTTCGCGGACGAGGACGGCGAATTGCAGAGGCGGGAGGACCTCTACGGTCTGGCGAAAATCGTCGCAGGCACATTGTCGCGAATAAGTCAAGATTGAAAAAGCAACACTCTCAGGTTAAAAACACGAATCGCGACTTTATCGAAGCCCTGTGGCGTTGAGGTCACAATCCACATGGGCGCGGGGGACTTCGCGGCGGCCAGCCTCTCACGAGGCGGGATCCGACCGCGAAAGCGCGGAAGGGTCGGTTTTGAGAATAGACAAGCGGCTGGGGCGGAGAGGGCTGAAGGCGTCGCTTGGGCGAGCGCTGGCGGCGGCGGCAGGCTTGGTCGTCGTATTGAGCGCCAACGCAACGGACCCGGCGGTCGCCAACGGCGATACCCGGACGCTCAGTTTCTATAATCCTCACACCGACGAAAGCGGCACGTTCACCTATCTGGTCGACGGATCCTACGATTCGGCGGTCCTTGACAAGATGAACTGGTATCTGCGCGATTGGCGACTGAATGAGTCCACCAAGATGGACCCGAAACTTTTTGATATTCTTTGGGAAGTTTACCGCGAATCGGGCTCGACGCAGCCGATCGAGATTTTGTCCGCTTATCGTTCCCCGCAGACCAACGCCCTGCTGCGCATGCGCTCGCGGCAAGTCGCCGAGCACTCGCAGCATATGGAAGGACGCGCGATCGACGCGCACTTCCAGGATATACCGGTGGCTCAAGTGCGCGACATCGCCATGCGGATGGAGGAAGGCGGGGTCGGCTTTTACCCAGTCGGCGGCACGCCATGGGTGCATGTCGACAGCGGGTCGGTCAGGTATTGGCCGCGGATGAGTCGTGAGGCGCTGACACGGCTGTTCCCGGATGGGAAGACGGTCTTTATTCCCGCCGACGGCCAGCCGATGCCCCGGTATGAAGAGGCGCGGGCCGAGATCGAGGCGCGCGGCGGCGATGTGCAGGTTGCGAACGCTGGCGGCGGCGCCAATTTCGGCATTCTCGGTTTTCTGTTCGGCGCGCGCGGCGGCGGCGCCGACGACGACGAGGAGAACGGCCCGAACAGCGTCGTGCTCGAGGGCAGCACGAAGAACAGCCACGCCATTGCCGCAAGCGCGGCGCTCGAGACGCCGGTCCACGGAAAGCCGACGAGCGAACCCGCCCCGACCACCGTGGTCGCTTCGACGGTTCCGACCGCTGCTTCCGATGCGGCGCCGGCCGCAACCGACGCCGCGACGGATTTCGCGCCGCTGCCGCCACGCCGGCCGAGCGATCTTGTGCTTGCTTTCGACGACGCGCCGATGCCGCCCTCGCGTCCGCATGATCTCGTCCCGGACGCTTCGCCGACCTCGATGGCCGAGGACGGGTCGGCGCATGACGATCTCATTCAGGCGCTTTTGCAGCGCGGCAGCCTGCCGGGCGTGATCACGCGCGGCATCGTCTTGCCGCCGAAGCGGGCTCTGGCTTTGACCGAGCCCGTAGCGCCAAACGAGGCTGGAGACGCGGCGGCGAAACTTGCGCGGGCGGCCGCCCTGAGTGCGCCCATTCCCAAGGCGACGCCGCCTCGCCGGCCGCAAGTGCTTGACGACGATCAAACAACAGCGACGATCGCACCGGCGCCCAAACCCACGCCTCCTGTCGCGAAGGCCAAGAACGTGGACGTGGCCGCCTTGGCTTCTGCGGCGACGCAAGGGGTCGGCCCCTACGGCGGACTGCCGCTAGATATCTTCGCCGCCGCTCGCCCGAGCGAGGACACAGCCTTTGTCGCGGCTCTAAGAGGCGCCATTCCGCAGTAGGGCGCCGCCGCCCTCGCGAACCTTTCCACTTATTCAGGCGACGCTTTCTTCGCGGTCGATCGCCCATGTCCCCGGCCCGCCGACCGCAAGAAACAGCGAGGCGAAGCAGAACAGGATCGCGGCGTCGCCGCCGTTCAGCGCCGGGAAGAAACTCTGCGGCGCATGCGCCATGAAGTAGGCGGCGGCGCCGAACCCTGACATCACGAACGCCGCAACCCGCGTGGAAAAGCCAACGATGAGCAGCGCGCCGCCGATCGTCTCGATCACGCCGGCGACGATCTTCAGCGCCTCCGGCATCATCGCGAGGTCCATGTGCGGAAAGTCGACCAGCTTCGACAGTCCGTGCTGGAGAAAGAGCAGGCCGATCATAATGCGCAAAAGCGCCTGGCCGTAGGGCGCCCAAGACCGCGGCAGAACGGAGACGGCGGCTGCAGACATATCGGATTCCCTTTTCAAGACGTTGGCGTTCACGCGAATGACGAGACTTCCTGGACGCTCAAGCGCGGGCTGCGCGGGTAGAGGTTCCGCCCGTCGCCGAAGCCGATGTTGATGAGGAAGTTCGACTTCACCCGACCGTCGGGGAAGAAGGCCTGATCAACCTTTGCCCGGTCGAAGCCGCCCATCGGGCCCGTGTCGAGACCGAGCGCGCGCAGCGCCAAGATCAGGTAGGCGCCCTGCAGCGTTCCATTCATCGAGGCGGCGCCTTCGGCGACCTTCTCGTCGTAGTCGAACCAATGGCGCGCGTCCGGCGCATGCGGAAACAGACGCGGCAGCCGCTCGTAGAACTTGACGTCATAGGCGACGATCGCCGTCACCGGCGCGGACATCGTCTTGTCGAGATTGCCGGCGGAGAGCGCCGGCCTAAGCTTTTCCTTGCCCTCTTTCGTGCGCACAAAGACGACCCGCATCGGAACCGAGTTGGCGGCCGTCGGCCCGAGCTCGGCAAGCTCCACCGCCTGCTCGAGCAGCGCCTCCGGGACCTCGCGCTCATGGAACCCGTTGTGGGTGCGCGCCTCGGTGAAGAGCTGGGCGAGCGCCGTCGCGTCGAGCGGCGAGCGGACAGGGACATGGACGGTCATCAGCGAATCTCCTGGGAATTGACGCGTTGCACAGATGAGTCACGTCTCTCATCTTTACAACTGGCAAAATATCGTTCATATCCATCAGAGGAGATGATGGATGCTCGACGCCCTGACGCTCGATCAGATGCGGGTTCTGGTGGCGGTCGCCGAAGCCGGGAGTTTCTCGGCGGCCGCTCGGCGGCTCGGCCGAGTTCAGTCGGCGATCAGCCAATCGGTGCAATCGCTTGAATCGACGCTCGGGCTTGTCCTGTTCGATCGCGCGACCCGAACGCCGCGCTTAACCGAAGCCGGGGAAAGCATCGTCAAAGAGAGCCGCGGCGTCCTTGAGCGGGTGCGCGCGATGCGCGCGAGGGCGTCTTCGATTTCCGAGCACATCGAGCCGGAACTGGCCCTCGCCGTCGACGCGCTCTTTCCGATGCCGCTCCTGATTGCGAGCTTGAAAGCTCTGCGCGTCGAGTTCCCGAATGTTCCTGCGACCGTCTTCACCGAGGGCGTCAACACGTCTGAGGCGCGCTTGCGCGAGGGCGCGGCGCGGCTTGCGATCTATCCGCTGCCCGCCGGCCCGCCGCGCGACCTCGACGCCGAATTCCTCACTTACATCACGCTGATCCCGGTGGTGGCGGCAAGCCATCCCCTCGCCCGCGTCGAGGGACGAATCTCGCGCGAAGTGCTCGCAGAGGAAGTGCAGCTTGTCCTCACCGCGCGCTCGCCGCCGCCATATTCGCAGCCCGGCGGCGGCGTCATCAGCGACCATGTCTGGCGCTTTGCCGACATTTCGACCCGGCTCGAATTCCTTCTTGAAGGGTTTGGCTGGTGCAACATGCCGCTGCATCTGGTCGAGGGCCACATCGCCGCCGGTCGATTGAAGCGTCTGAAGACAGACCGCGGCCACAACGTCGAACTGCGCATGTATGTCGTGCGCGAGCAGGGCCGCGCGCTTGGACGCGTCGGCGCCTGGCTCGTCGCGGACTTACGCGAGCGGCTGAAATTCTGCCCCAGCACGCACCGTGAATCGGGGGCAACCGTCGGCGCCCAACCGAGCGTGTTGGTTTAAAGGCGGCGGCGCCTTTTAGGCCTTCTCGCGCGCCGCTTTCGTCGCTTTGGCCCACCAAGCGAGCTCGTCAAGCATCGCTTTAATGTTGGTTGCGAGATAGTCGATTGAGGAAATCGGCTTGCCCTCGCGTAGGATGCCGATGAAGTCTGCGCCCTGGATGTGCACGCCGGAGCGGGTTGGGACCATCTGCGTCTCGATGTTGACGAGGCGCAATTGCTCCATCGCGCGAGCGGCGCCGAGCGCGCCATAGCCGACATAAGCCGCAGGCTTCCGGACCCAGCCCGTATAGTCGTAGTCGATGGCGTTCTTCAGCACGGCAGGCAGGCCGCGATTATATTCGGCCAGAATGAACACATAGCCGTCGAACTCGGCGATCTTCGCCTGCCACTTCAAGCCGACAGGGTTCTTGGTCGGCGCCCAGGCGTTTGTCGCGACCTCGTCGAAGAAAGGCAGCGGATAATCGCGCAAATCGACGAGTTCGAAGGCCAGGTCTTCGCGGGTCTTGGCGTGGCCTAGAAACCATTCCCCGAAGATCTGGCTATGGCGATTGGCGCGAGTGGTGGAGAGGATGACGGCGATTTTGGGCTGAGACATGGGACACCTTGCGTTCGTGGGTTCAAGGCCCGTTACGGCAAGCCTATGTCCCCGCCTGTCGGCCAAATCCTCCGCTCAAACAATCGGCAAAATCTTGCAAGATCTTATCGGCCGCGCCGATGGATCCTATTCGGGCGACCGAAAAAGGGAAACGCGCCGCGCCTCGTCGAAGCGAAGCGCGGCGCGCGATCTCAAATTGCAGGCCGTTAAGGGCCTATTCGCCCTTCTTCGCGCCGTTCTTGTCGCGAGCTTTCAGCGCAGCCCCAAGAATGTCGCCGAGCGAAGCGCCGGAATCGGCCGAGCCGTATTGCGCGATCGCCTCTTTTTCTTCGGCCACTTGCAGCGCCTTGATCGAGACCTGGATCTTTCGCGCGCGGCGATCGTAGAGCGTGACGCGGGCGTCGACCTTTTGGCCGACCGAGAAACGGTCGGGGCGCTGATCCCCACGGTCGCGCGCAAGTTCGGCGCGCTTGATAAAGGTCGAGAGGTCGGTTCCGGCGATCCTGACGTCGATGCCGCCCTCCTTGACGCCCATCACCTCGCAAGTGACGACGCCGCCCTTGCGGATTTCGCCGTCCGCATCCTCGCCCGCCGGGCCCTTCGCGCCGACCGTCTCGCCCTTCGCCTGCTTGACGCCAAGCGCGATGCGCTCCTTCTCGATGTCGACGTCGAGCACCTTGGCCCTGACCTTGTCGCCTTTCTTGTAGTCCTCGAGCGCCTGCTCGCCGGGCTTCGTCCAATCGAGGTCCGAGAGGTGGACCATGCCGTCGACATCGCCCTCAAGCCCGAGGAACAGGCCGAATTCGGTCTTGTTCTTCACCTCGCCCTCGACGATCGAGCCGACGGGATGGGCGGCCACGAAGGCTTCCCATGGATTCTGCAGCGTCTGCTTGAGCCCGAGCGAGATCCGGCGCTTGGAGGGATCGACCTCGAGCACCTGCACTTCGACTTCCTGGCTTGTCGAGACGATCTTGCCTGGGTGGACGTTCTTCTTCGTCCACGACATTTCGGAAACGTGGATGAGACCTTCAACGCCCGGCTCGAGCTCAACGAACGCGCCGTAATCGGTGATGTTGGTCACGCGCCCCTTAAGCTTCTGCCCGACATGATAGCGCGCCTCGATCGCGTTCCACGGGTCGTCCTGCAGCTGTTTCATGCCGAGCGAGATGCGGTGCGTCTCGTGGTTGATCTTGATGATGCGCACCTTCACCGTTTGGCCGATGTTGAGCACCTCAGAGGGATGATTGACGCGCCGCCAGGCGATGTCGGTGACGTGCAAGAGCCCGTCGATGCCGCCGAGATCGACGAACGCGCCGTAGTCGGTGATGTTCTTCACTGTCCCGTCAATGACCTGGCCCTCGACGAGATTGGCGACGATCTCATTGCGCTGCTCGGCGCGGCTCTCCTCGAGCACGGTGCGGCGCGAGACGACGATGTTGCCGCGCCGGCGATCCATCTTCAGGATTTCGAACGGCATCGGCGTGTTCATGAGCGGCGCCATGTCGCGCACGGGGCGAATGTCGACTTGGCTTCGCGGCAGGAAGGCGACGGCGCCGTCAAGATCGACCGTGAAGCCGCCCTTGACCTGGTTGAAGATGATGCCCTCGACCTTCTCTTTGCGCTCAAACGCCTGCTCGAGCTTGACCCAGCTCTCCTCGCGGCGCGCCTTGTCGCGCGAGATGACCGCCTCGCCGAGCGCGTTCTCAATGCGTTCGAGATAGACCTCGACCTCGTCGCCGACATTGGGCGCGGGCTCGCGGCCGTGATTGGTGAATTCGCGCAACGCGACGCGTCCCTCGGTCTTCAAGCCGAGATCGATGACGGCCATGTCCTTTTCGATCGCGACGACGCGACCCTTGACGACCGACCCTTCCAGCGCCTCCTCGGCCCCGTAGGTCTCATTGAGCAAGGCCGTGAAATCGTCTCGCGTGGGCGCGGACGTTTGAACAACAGACATCTGAACTCCTTGAGCGCCCGCACATGGCGGGCCTTCTTCAGCGCCGGCGGTTGGCGTTGACACGCAGCCTTCGTCGCCGGAAGGCCGCGAGCTCTTTTGAGCGCCGCGGCGACATCGCCGCCTTTAAAAAGCAGGCGGGCCGGCGCAAGGCCGGCGGCGAAGACCAGGGTTTTCGCCCACGGGGACATGTTCCGCGAGCGGCCGCGCACCTAGCAGGTGCGCGAGCGCTCCGCAAGAATTTTGCACAAAGCAGGCTAGGCGAAAATCGGCGAAGAGGACGCGCCGTTCATGCATGGTCTGAATAGAGTTCCCGCAGCAGTTCAGCCCCTGATTTCAGGGCCCCCATTACTTCCGTCATGTTAGTCTCGCGTCCTTTGATTGAAGCCGGCTTGTATTCCAGCGCACTGGATGAGGAGAAGTCATCTTCCGCGACTACGATTCCGAATGTGCGGTCGATTTCCGGTTCGATAACCTCATCCAAAGGGTTCGCCCCCCGCTCCTCGCGGTCGATGGCGATCAATCGGCGTATGTCCTCGATGGTCGTCTCGTTCAGACCGATCACGATAATCTCGCGCGGATCGGCTACATTGATAGCGCTGAACATCCTGTTGCCGGTCCCAAACCCGACGGTGTGATACCATACACGCCTGAAGTCGTCGTACGATTTGCCCGGTCTCAGTCTGCGCTTTAATATGGCCATTTGTATCATGGGCCGCAGGGTATCTGGTTCCGAGCACAACTCAAGATTTCCGTCGCGCAAGGCGAGGCAAACAATCGGGCCTCGCCGGCAGGCAGACGCTCAGCCCCGCCGGGCCGCATCCGAGAGGATGTCCGCGACTGTGCCGTCCGCCGAGACCTTAAGGACGTGATGGCTGTGCCAAAGCGCGTAGAAGAGCAGGCTCCAGGCGGCCTGCCCATTCCGAGCCGGGTCCGCCATTGTCCTGCGCACGACGTCATCGATGGCCATTTCCGCGATTCCCGGGGTCGCGAGAAGCAGCCTTTCAATTTCAGCTTTCCGGGCGGCGATCCAGATCCCGACCGGCGGCACGAAACCGACCTTCTTGGCGAACGCGCCGGCGGAGGGCAAATGGATCGAGAGCCACTTCCGCAGCAGCCATTTCCCGAATTTTCCGCGCACCTTTAGCGAATCGCTGAGACCGAGCGCGTAGGGACTGAGCACGGCGTCCAAATAGGGCGTCCGTCCTTCGACCCCATGCCACATCAAGCAGCGGTCGAGCTTCAGCAACAGGTCGTTCGGCAGCCATTCGACGCAGTCGAAGGCTTGCAGCCGCTGCAACGCTGAGAGGCCCTTCACATGCACTTCGGCTTCGGACTGGCTCAACCCATCGCGCCAGTGCGCGAAGGCGGCCTGCTCGCCCTTTGTCCTCAGATCGTCGAAGACGCCATGCGTGCGGGAGCTGCGCCCGAGCAATCCAAAGAGCCAGCGCGCGCGACGATATCGGCTGTAGCCTCCGAAGACTTCATCGGCTCCTTCGCCGCTTAGCACGACCTTGATGCCGTGCTCCTTCGCGCAGGCCGCAAGCTTGAATGTGGGCAAGGCCGCAGCGTCGGCGGTCGGATCGTCGAGGGCCGAAGCCACGCGGCCCGCCTGCGTCCACAAATCATCCGCGTCGACGTCCACGACGTGGTGATCGGCGCCGACGCTTCTTGCAGCGAGCGAAGCGGCCTCGCTCTCGTCTGTTCCGCCGCCGTCCGGAAATGACGCCGTGAACGCGGCGACCGGCTGCGACGTGAGCCGCGACATCACCGTCAAGAGCGCCGTTGAATCGATTCCGCCGGAAAGAAAAAGCCCATAGGGAACGTCGGAGCGAACATGCGCGGTGACAGAATTCCTCAGCAGTCGATCTAGCTCGTCAAGCGCCGTTTTGTCGCCACGCGCCGAATGACGCTCAAAGTTCAGCGCGTTCAGACGACGCCGATCGGCGATTTTCGCCTCTGAGACGACGAGCGTCTCGCCTGGCAATACGCGGCAGATATTCTTGAAAATCGTCTGTCTGCCCGAGGTGAATTTCAATTGCAGAAGTTCGGATCGCTTTTTGCCGTCGATCCCGTTCGTCGCCAGGCCCGCGGCGATGAGCGCTTGCGGCTCGGAAGCGAAAGCGAAAAAGCTTGGCGTCGAAACGTAGTAGAGCGGCTTGATGCCGAATGAGTCCCGAGACAGAAAAAGCCGCCGCTTAGGGTTGTCGTAGATTGCGATCGCATACATTCCGCGCAATTTTCCGACAAAATCCGCGCCGTTCGATCGATAAAGATGGAGCGGCGACTCACAGTCCGACTTCGATACGTAGGTTGCCTCGCTCCTCTCAGCGCGAATTTCGGGGTCATTGTAGATTTCGCCGTTTGCGACAAGCGCGACGCCCTCCGGCAGGCGGAACGGTTGATCGCCCGTCTTCAGATCGACGATTGCAAGCCGCGTGTTGAGAAGCGCGGCGTTGCTCTGGACATAACGTCCGCTCCCGTCAGGTCCACGGTGCGCGATCGCAGCCTCAAGTCGGTCGAGGATGGTCGTGTCGGGCGCCGTGTCGTCGCTGAGCATAACGCCCGCAATTCCGCACATCTCATCCCCTTCTCACGACGGCCCGACCCTCCCCTGCCTATAAAGAAAAAACTATTCTTTGCGACCGCTCTACAGTTCTGAAAGCAGCTTTCAAACCACTAGCCGGCGCGCCCGCGGGCGCATGCCGAGCCATTAGCGAGCGTATGACGATCCCGACAACCCGGTCGCCTCAAATTGGCCGCCGTGAGCGTGCCTAGCTCGCTTGAGCTCTCAATCGATCCTTGAGATTCAGGATGTTCCCAGACGACATCGAGAACGCCTTCGACGCCAGACCTCGCTGTTCAGCGCTTAGGTCCTGCCGACTCAAGAAGGGAGCGGAACGCCGTGCGGCCGCGTTGCCCCGTACTGAATCCTGCCGACAATCATCGCCTTGAGTCCATTTATTTTATAGACTAAATGGGATAAAGACATTGTCGTCCATCTGGCGCGCCGTGGAGCCTCTCCGATGCGCCGCAGAGGACGAGGTTTCTAGGGGGTTGCCTTGTCCGACGCAGCCTTGCGCACGCCTATCGCCGCAACGCGGGCCTTGAGCGAGGACTGGTTTGCGGTCGCCGTCGGCGTCGGCGTCGTCGTGCTCGCCTTGCTGTCGGCGGCCGGACACGATTGGCTGGGCTGGCTGGTGACGACTTCAGTCTGGACCGACGTCGGCAAGGCGCTGGCGCCCGTTTCGAAGACTTACGCGGATCTCGGCGGCCTCGGCGCGCTGGCCGTCACGCTCATCGCGCTGGCGGCCGTGCTCACTGTCGGCGCCCTCGCGATCGGCTTAGATGCGAAGCGCTTCGCTGTCGCCTTCGTCGTCGTCTTCGCCATCGCCTACGCGAGCTGGATCCTCGGCAGTTTCGCCAATGTCGCCGTGGTGACGCCGGCTGATCAGGCCAAGTTCGGCGTGACCTGGTCGCTCAAGCTCACCAACGAAGGCGGTTACATCGTCGCGCTTATCGCCGGTCTCGTCATCGCGAATGTCTTTCCCCGCTTCGCCGAGTGGTTAGGCCCCGCGATCCGCCCGGACCTCTATGTGAAGACGGCGATTGTGATCCTTGGCGCGTTCGTGGCGGTCTCCGCGGCGGGAAAGCTCGGCCTTGCCTCGTCGCTGCTGCTGCGCGGCCTTGCGGCGATCATCGAGGCCTATCTCATCTATTGGTCGGTGGTTTACTTCGTCGCGCGCCGCTGGTTCGGCCTCAGCCGCGAATGGGCGGCGCCGCTTGCGTCCGGAATATCGATTTGCGGCGTCGCGGCGTCGATCGCCACGGGTGGCGCGATCCGCGCGCGCCCGCAGGTCGCCGTCCTCGTCTCCTCGCTCGTCGTAGTCTTCGCCGTGGTCGAAGTGCTCGTGCTGCCGGCGATCGCCACGACCTTCCTCTCCTCGCAGCCGCTCGTCGCGGCGGCGTGGATGGGGCTTGCGGTCAAGACGGACGGCGCGGCGGTGGCGGCGGGCGGCATCACCGAATCGCTCATTCTCGCCAAGGCCGCGGCGGGCGGCGTCCACTATGCGCCGGGCTGGATCCTGAACGTGACTGCGACGGTGAAGGTCTTCATCGACGTCTTCATCGGCGTCTGGGCGTTCATCCTCGCTTATATCTGGACGAATTACGTCAACCCGACCGCGGCGAAGGACAAGCCTCGCTTAAGCGAGATCTGGGAACGCTTTCCGAAATTCATTCTCGGGTTTCTTCTCACCTTCGTCATCGCCTTCGCGCTCGCGCTTTCCGGCGGGCAAAATATCGCCCCCGCGATCGGCGAAGCCAATGTCGTGCGCGTCATCTTTTTCATTCTGACGTTCTTTTCCATCGGGGCCCTATCGAATTTCTCGAAGCTCTGGCGGCGCGGCTTCGCAAGGCTTGTCGCCGTCTACGTCGTGGCGCTCTTTGGCTTCGTCATCTGGACCGGTCTTCTGATCTCGTGGCTGTTTTTCGGCAGCGTGACGCCGCCGTTGGCCGGATAGGAAAATAAGGAGGACACGCGCCCCATGTCGGACGACGACCTGCTCTCTGAACTGCAAGCCGCCCATGAGCCGCTGCTGCCGATCGAAAAACGCCTGATCGGCTGGAGCCTCGTCGTCGGCCTCGCATTGCTGATCGTGCTCTTGGCGCTCGGCCGCTTGCTTCCGACGGGCTGAAAGAGCGGGCCTCATTTGTTGACGACGCGCTGGCGCCAGGCGTTTGGCCTGCGGCGCGTTCCGCTTAACTCAGTCGGACGGATCGGCGCCTTCTTTATTTTAAGCCCCCGCCGCGCCTGTTGGAGAGCGCTCGCGCTTAAAGCGTCGCTTCGGGCTGAGCAGGGCCCGTCGAGAGCGACGAAAGTGTCAGACGCCTTGTTCAGAGCTGACGCAGGACCCAGATCGAGTCCGGCGCCTTGCGCGCAGGCCTTCCAAGGACCGGCCGATGAATGATTGGAACCCTTCCCTCTATATGAAATTTGAGGACGAGCGCACGCGCCCGGCCCGCGATTTGCTTGCGCAGATTTCCTTGGAGGACGCGTGCGCCGTCGTCGATCTCGGCTGCGGGCCCGGCAACAGTTCGGAACTCCTCGGCCGCCGATTCCCTGAGGCGCGGCTTACCGGCCTCGACACGTCCGAAGCGATGCTGACCCACGCGCGGCGCCGTCTGCCGCTGGCGACCTTTGTCAAGGAAGACATCGCCGACTGGGCGCCTAAGGGCGCGCTAGACGTCGTCTTCGCCAATGCCGCCCTCCAGCTTCTCCCGGATCACGAACGTCTGTTCGCCCGGCTTGCGTCATTTGTGCGGGCTGGCGGGTGCCTTGCCGTGCAAATGCCCAACAGCATCCGCGAGGCGTCGCATGCCGCCATGCGCATCGCCGCCGCCGAGGGGCCCTGGGCGCGAACGCTCGTGCCGATCGCCAAGACCCGGCCGGTCATCGCCTCGGTCAACGAATATTACGAGTGGCTCCGCCCGTTGAGCCGACGGCTCGAAATCTGGGAGACGACCTATGTTCACGCCCTCGACGGCGCGCAAGGGATTGTCGACTGGTTTGCCGGGTCGGCGTTAAGGCCCTTTCTCGAACCGCTGGACGAGAATGGGCGCAAAGCGTTCCTGGCGCGTTATCGGGAAGAGCTCGTGAAAGACTATAAGCCGCAATCCGACGGCCGGATTCTTCTTCCTTATCCGCGCCTGTTCATTGTCGCGACGCGGTGACGGCCTAAAGCGCCAGACGTCCGCCGACCAAGGCGAGGGTCCCGGCCAAAAGCGGCCTCAACACGTGTTCCGGCACGCGTGAGGCGAAATGGCTGCCGATCGCGATGCCGGGGATCGAACCGATCAGCAGCGAGAGCAACAGCGCCCAGTCGACCGAACCGAGCCACCAATGGCCGACGCCGGCGATGAGGGTCAGCGGCACGGCATGAGCGATGTCGGAGCCAACGATCTTCACCGTCGCCATTTTCGGATAAAGCATCAACAGGATCGTGACGCCGATCGCCCCCGCGCCGACGGAGGAGATCGACACCAGCACGCCGAGGATCGCGCCGAGCGCGACGGTGAAGAGCGCGATCTGCCGTTCGCTGCGGTTTTCAAAGAGGCCGGCCGCGCGCTCCAAAATGAAGCGGCGGAAGAGAATCGCGGCGGCGGTCAGCAAAAGCGCGAAGCCGAGCACCGTGGTGATGACGCCTCCGGTCGCATTCGCGTCCTTCCCGAAATGCGCGAGCCCAATCAGCGTTAGCGCCGCCGCCGGCGCGCTTCCCGTGGCGAGCCTTCGCGTGACGCGCCAATTGACCGCGCCGTTCAGGTTGTGGACGAAAGAGCCGCTAATCTTCGTGAGCCCGGCATAGAGGAGGTCCGTGCCGACGGCGGTCGTTGGGTGGACGCCGAAGAGAAGCACGAGCAGGGGAGTCATCAACGAACCGCCGCCGACGCCCGTGAAGCCGACAAGCGTTCCGACCGCCAGTCCCGAAAGGGAATAGAGCGGATCAATGAGATGGATAAGCTCGCTCATGAAGTTCGCAATCGAACATAAGACTTTGAATTCGCGGGGATCACGTCACATCACACGGCGATCGAAGACCCGCGATTCGCAGTCGTCTTTCCGGAGCCACTGCCTCTCCTCCTCCGACAGCGGCGACGCGCTCATCGCTTTCGCCACGGCTCTCGCCACTGAGGCGAGCCATTGGCGAAACCGGGCAAACCAAGAGCGCAAGATACACGACCTCTCGAAAGTTCTCGAACAGGCCGTCACTATATTAAATAACTAGACTTAGTCAATCGAACTTCGGAGGTCACTCCAAGAGCGAACAAAACGCCCTAAAACCAACAGGTTGTCGACGTTGACGGCGACGCGCTCTCAAGTCGCCTTGTCGCCGGATTTCAGCAGCACGCAGCCCGAGATCAGCCATGAGCCATCGCTCTGACGCGCCAGCGTATAGATGGCCCTAAAGACCTGGTTGTCGCTATCGATGAAGGTCACCGCCTGGACGATCGTATCCGCGTCGACTACTGCCGACCCCCATTCGACGCTCCGATGGCGATAAACGGGCGCGTATTGGCTCTCAACCATCGCCATGAACGTGTTGGCGTCTTCGAATTTTTGGCGAATGGAGGGCGAGGCGAACGCGTAGGCCGCCGCCGCGTCGTCATGCGCGAAGGCGTCGAGCTGGCGTTCGATGAGGCTCTGCGCCTCAGGCGAAGGACTAGAGTCGTCGGCCGGCGCGCTGGCGGGCAAAGCCAGCAGCATCGCAAGAGCGGCGAAGAGTGTTGGCAATCGGCGGCTCATGGGACTCTCCTCTCCTGTCTATAAATAACGCGCGGCGAGGCTTAAGGTTTCAACAGGCCTTTATGGGCCGACGGCAATAAGTCGGCCGCCTCTGCGTCCCTGGCGGACGCGAGCGCAAACTCTTCAATGGCGGGTTTGCCGCGGCGCTCGTAACATGCGATCTTTCGAGGCCAAAGAACAGACCGGCGGCTTTTTTGCGCGCGGGCGTCACGCTGAAACGACCTAATCTGGATGCATTTGAGGCGCACGTGCTTGCCCGGTTAGCATAAGAGGTCGGAGCATGTCGGAGACCCTGACCGAAACCTCAGCTGGCGGCGACGAGCCGACAAAGCGCGACTTTCTTTTCCTTGTCACTGGCGCCATGGGCGCCGTCGGCGTCGGAGCCGCCATCTGGCCATTCCTTGATCAGATGAACCCTGACGCCGCGACGATTGCCGCCGGCGGCCCGGTCGACGTCGATCTTTCCCAGCTTCAGCCGGGACAACAGATCGAGATTCTCTGGCAGTCCCACCCGGTCTTCGTGGTCAACCGCCCGCCTGACGCTCTCACCCGGCTCCAGGATCCCAATGTCAACGCGCAGCTGCGCGACCCGGACTCGGACAATCTTCAGCAACCGACTTACGCCAAGAATTGGCATCGGTCGCTCAAGCCCGAAATCCTGGTCCTGGTCGGCGTCTGCACGCATCTTGGCTGCATCCCCGAGTTCAAGCCGCAGCCGGACCCAAAGAACCCGGCGCCCAATTGGCCGGGAGGCTATTTCTGCCCCTGCCACGGCTCGCGCTACGATCTTGCCGGACGGGTCTTCCAAGGCGTGCCTGCGCCCTACAACCTGCCAGTCCCCCCACATACGTTTCCTGACGACAAGATCGTAAGAGTGGGGGACAACCCGCCTGGAGAAAGCTTCGACTTCTCGGCGATCCTCCAAGTTTGAAGACGGCGCGCTCGGGAGGGCTTTAGCGCCGGTGAGCGTCCTTAAGATCAGGCGCGCTGCTTCGGAGGAATGGCTCGACCCTGAACTTTGGGGGACCACATGAGAAAAACCGCCACTGTCGCCCTCGCGGGGCTCGCGCTCGTTCTCGCTCAGGCTCAACCTAGTGCAGCGCAGACCGTGAAGGTTGGCACGCTGCATTGCGGCGTTTCGGGAAGCATCGGGTGGATCGTCACGTCGCGCAGCGCGCTCAACTGTCTGTTCGTCTCGTTCCATGGCTATACCGAGCGCTATCGCGGTTCGATCCGGAAAATCGGCCTTGATGTCGGCGCGACCCGCGGCGGCGAGCTGGCCTGGATGGTGTTGGCGCCAACCGCCGGCCCCCGACGCGGCGCGCTGTCTGGCGAATATGTCGGCGTCGAAGCCTCGGCAACGGTCGGCGCGGGCGGCGGCGCCAATGCGCTGGTCGGCGGTTTTGGGCGCTCGATCACGCTACAACCGCTTTCGCTAGAGGCGGAAAGCGGCGTCGCGCTTTCCGCCGGCGTCGAATCGATGTCGCTGCGTTTTCTCTACTGAGCGTCGCCGCACTTGCCATTTTTGCCGACGCTTGCTCGTTGCCGGCGTCGCGCGCCGCCGTTGCGCCGAGTTTTGAACTCGGCGACGCCCTAACCTCAAGCAAGCCCTGGAGCAAGCGGTGGCCGCCATCTCAAGGATTGCCCGCGAAGCAATCGAGGTGTTGGGCGCGGAGCGTCAGATCGTGCCTTTCTCGATGCGCGAGGCGTCCTTCGAGCTTGCCGACGCCTATCGGGTTGCGGCGGTCGTCAAGGCCATGCGCGAAGCGAGGGGCGAGCGGGCGATCGGGCGCAAGATCGGCTTCACCAATCGCACGATCTGGGACCAGTACGACGTCCATGCCCCGATCTGGGGCTATATCTACGACACGACCGTCGCCGATCTTCCACGCCCCGGCGAGACGGCGTCGCTAACAGGCTTGGCGGAGCCGCGCATCGAGCCCGAAATTATCTTCGGCCTCATGCGGAGGCCGGCGCCGAACATGGGAGCCGCCGCGCTGGCTTCCTGCCTCGATTGGGTCGCACATGGGTTTGAGGTGGTGCAGTCGATTTTCCCCGGCTGGATCTTCTCGCCCGCCGACACGATCGCAGGCTACGGACTGCACGGGCGCCTGTGGATCGGGCCTCGCCACGGTTTCGCCCAGCGCGCCTCCACCTTTCTAAAGGAGCTGACCACGTTCGAGATCGACCTCATCGAAGGCGGCGTCCAGCGCGACCACGGCCGAGCGGCCGACGTGCTCGACGGACCGCTCTTCGCGCTGCTGCATCTCGTCAAGGTTCTCTCCGTCGATGAGGCAAACCCGCCGCTTGAGGCTGGCGAGATCGTCACAACGGGCACGCTGACCCGCGCCTTTCCTGCCTCGTCCGGCCAGTCGTGGCGGACCAGGCTTCACGGTCTGCCGCTTGAGGATGCCGAAATCGCGTTCGCATGAACGAGACCCTTGACGCATCGTCCGCCCGCCCCTTCGCCTCCATCCTGACGAGATTGGCTTTAGCCGCTTGAAGGAGACTTCCATGCCCCGCGTCGTGATCATCGGCGGCACCGGCCATGTCGGAACCTATCTCGTGCCGCGCCTTGTCGAAGCCGGCATGGACGTCATCTCAGTCAGCCGCGGCGAACGCGAGCCCTATTGGCCCCACGCCGCCTGGGGGCGCGTGCGGCGCGTGGCGATCGACCGCGACGCGGAAGAGAAGTTGAACGCCTTCGGCCCCGCCATCCGCACCCTGAAGCCCGACATCGTCATCGACATGATCTGCTTCAAGGAAGCGAGCGCCGCGCATCTTGCTGAGGCGCTCTCAGGCCATGTCGGCCATTTCTTGCACACGGGCACGATCTGGACGCATGGGCCGACGGTCGAGGCGCCGACGCTCGAGACGCAGCCGCGGCGGCCATTCGGGGACTACGGCATAAGGAAGGCGGCCATCGAGCGGCTCTTGCTCGAGGCGGCGCATCGCCGCGGCTTCCCCGTAACGATCCTTCATCCTGGCCATATCGTCGGCGTCGGCTGGGTTCCGCTGAACCCTGAGGGCCATTTCAATCCCGTCGTGTTCTCCAAGCTCGCCAAAGGCGAAGAGGTGCTGTTGCCCAATCTCGGATTAGAGACCGTCCATCACGTCCATGCCGACGACGTGGCGGCCTTGTTCATGGCGGCGATCGCCAATCGGAGCGCCGCGCTCGGAGAATCCTTCCATGCCGTGTCGCCTGCGGCGCTGAGCCTGCGCGGCTTCGCGGAAGGGGTGGCGGCCTGGTTCGGCCGTGAGCCGAACTTGACGTACTTGCCTTGGGAGGCATGGAAGGCACGCCACAGCGCGCTCGAAGTCGAGCAGACCTATGACCACATCGCCCACAGCCCGAATTGCAGCATGGCGAAGGCCGAGCGGCTCTTGGGCTTCACGCCGCGCTTCCGGTCGCTCGAGGCGGTCACGCAGTCGGTCGAGCATCTGATCAAAACGGGCGTCGTCGAGACCGGTTAGCGTCCCGATTGTTCTTCAGGCCGCTCGAAGCGATAGGCCAACTCCGGCCCCCCTTCCCCTTCATAAGCGAGTTGGGCGATCAGCAGGGCGAAGGGCTCGGTGTAGCGGGCGATCCGCAAGGGCCCCGCGTCGACCGGCTCGAAACCGACGTCGCGGGTCAGCGTCGCGGCGATCTCCTTGGCCGAGGCGTCGTCGCCGCAATAGACAAGGCTCGGCCTTCGCGCCTCTGTCCGCGCGGCGAAGACGCCAAAGAGCACCTCGCTCGGCACGGTGTTGAAGGCGCTGACGATCCGCGCATTCGCGAGCTTTCGCGCCAGCGCCTCCGCGCCCGACGACGTATGCGCGATGACGAGCGCGCTATTGTCGGCGTTCATGGGAAGCGAACACGTGAGGACAGTCATGCCTGAAAGGTCGCCTGCCTGCGCTAGAACATCGTCGAGCCGCGGCCAATTGACGGCGAGCAGCAGAGCATCCGCGCCCTCGACCGCCTCGCGCGGCGTCCCTGCCCTTGCCTTGCCGCCCGCCTGTCGCGCCAGCCTCCGCAGCTTGTCCTCGCTTCGCGCATAGCTGAACACGATCTCATGACCGGCTCTCGCAAAGAGCGTCCCGAGCTTTCCGCCCATCAGCCCGGAACCCAAAATGCCAACCCGCATCGATCGCTCCTTGGCCGCTACGCCCGCATCTCGGCGGCCTCTCGCTCATCGGTCGACGCGCGCAGCCCATTGCGGCGGATAGCGGTCGCCCTTCACTGTCACCGACGATAGCGCGTCGGCGATCTCGCGCATGTCGTCGCTTGAGAGCTCGACCTCCGCGGCGGCGAGGTTTTCTTCGAGCCGCTGCCGCTTTGTCGTCCCGGGGATCGGCACGATGTAGGGCTTGCGCTGAAGCAGCCAGGCAAGCGCGATTTGCGCGCGCGTCGCGCGCTTAAGTTCGGCAATGTCGCCGAGCACGTCGATCAGCGCCCGATTGGCCTTCCGGTTCTCTTGCGTGAAGCGCGGGACGATGTTGCGGAAGTCGTTTGCGGAAAAGGCTGTCTTTTCGTCGATCGCGCCGGTCAGGAAACCCTTGCCTAACGGGCTGAACGGCACGAAACCGATGCCGAGCTCCTCGAGCGTCGGCAGGATCTGTTTTTCGGGCTCGCGCCACCATAGCGAATATTCGCTCTGCAGGGCTGTAACCGGCTGAACGGCGTCGGCGCGGCGAATGGTCTGCGCGCCTGCTTCTGATAAGCCGAAATGCTTCACCTTGCCTTCACGGGTCAGGTCCCTGACCGTCGCCGCGACCTCCTCGATCGGCACGTTCGGGTCCACGCGATGCTGATAGAAAAGATCGATGTGGTCCGTCTTCAATCGCTTGAGCGAGGCCTCGGCGACCTCGCGGATACGCGCCGGCCGGCTGTCCATGCCGCGCTGCGCGTCGCCGTCGATGAAGCCGAATTTTGTCGCGATGACGACCTGATCCCGAAACGGCGCCAGCGCTTCCCCGACGACCTCCTCGTTGACGAATGGGCCATAGGCCTCGGCCGTGTCGAAGAAGGTGACGCCTTTCTCGAACGCGGCGCGGATCAGCTTGATCGCCTCGGCCGTGTCGGTTGCCGGGCCAAATCCGGAGGAGAGGCCCATGCAACCAAAGCCGATCGCCGAAACCTCAAGGCCGGCTTTGCCGAGCTTGCGTTTGCGCATTTGCGCCTCCATTGCACTCTGAGGGGCCGGTTGGCCCGTTTCCCTGGCCCGCGGCGGCGAAGAGTTCCGCCGCGCCTGCCTCCCCGCACTTGGACCCAGCGACTCGGCGCGACTAGGGCCGAATTTGGATATGCCCTATTGAGCGCCACTCACAAATGCGCCGAGGCGCCCATCCGCGTTTCGCTACCACGGCGACGGCAAGCCGACCTAACGGCAGCGCTTGCCAACACTTGCACGCTGTTCGGGAACGCCCCACCTTCGTCCTCATGAGCGACTCGCCGCGCCTTTCTCCCTCGCGCCTCCGCGCCGTGCTCGGGCCGACCAATACCGGAAAGACGCATCTCGCCGTCGAGCGGATGCTCGCGCATGCGAGCGGCATGATCGGTCTGCCGCTTCGGCTGCTCGCCCGCGAGATTTACGATCGCGTCGCCAAGGCGCGCGGGCCTCAGAATGTGGCGCTCATCACCGGCGAGGAAAAGATCGCCCCGTTGAGCGCGCGCTATTTCGTCTGCACCGTCGAGGCGATGCCCCTCAACAAGCCCGCCGAATTTTTGGCCGTCGACGAAATCCAGCTCACAGCCGACCCGGAGCGCGGTCACGTCTTCACTCATCGCCTGCTTCGCGCGCGCGGTCGCGCCGAGACGATGCTGCTGGGCGCCTTGACCGCTGCGCCGCTTATTCGCAGGCTCTGCCCGGACGTTGAGATCGAGACGCGAGACCGCTTCTCGAAGCTTGCCTATGCGGGGCCGAAAAAGCTGGCGCGGCTGCCGAAGCGCAGCGCCGTCGTCGCCTTCTCGACCGAAGCCGTCTACGCCCTCGCCGAGCTCATCCGCCGCCAACGAGGCGGCGCGGCGGTCGTCATGGGGTCTTTGAGCCCGCGTACGCGCAACGCCCAGGTGGCGCTCTTCCAGTCGGGCGAGGTCGAGTTTCTGGTGGCGACGGACGCCATCGGCATGGGCCTCAACATGGATGTCGACCATGTCGCCTTCGCGGGCCTGCGCAAATTCGACGGCCGGCGGACGCGCTGGCTGACGGCGCAGGAGATCGGCCAGATCGCCGGCCGCGCTGGGCGCTATCGAAAGGACGGCACGTTCGGCGTTACGGGCGATGCGCAGGATCTCGACGAGGACGTCGTCGAGGCGGTCGAAGGCCATGACTTCGCTCCGCTCGAGGCGGCCGAATGGCGCAACGCTGACCTCGATTTTTCGTCGCTTCAAGACCTCATCCGTTCGCTTGCCCTGCCCTCGCCGACGCCGGCGCTTCGCTTAACCGACGAGGCGCAAGATGAGACGACTTTGCGCCAGCTTAGCCGGGACGCGATGATCGAGCGCCGCTGCCGCGACCGCGCGAACCTCGTCAGGCTATGGGAAGTCTGCCAGACGCCGGATTTCCGGAAGACGACGCAAGACGAACACGCGCGCCTCGTCGGCGCGCTGTTCGAACATTTGACCCAGCGCGATCGCCGGGTCCCGGAAGACTGGATGCAGGTTCAGTTCGCGGCGCTCGACCGAGACGACGGCGACATCGACACGCTGTCGGCGCGGCTCGCGCGCGTGCGCACTCTCGCCTATGTCGCCAATCGCAGCGATTGGCTCGCCGATCCGCCGACGTGGCAGGCGCGCGCCCGGGCGCTGGAGGACGGGCTTTCGGACACGTTGCACGCGCATCTGATGCAACGCTTCGTCGACCGACGCACCAGCGCGCTGCTCAAGAGCCTGCATCAGACCTCGGGGCCGATGTTGAGCGGCATCGATTCGGACGGCGCGGTCACGGTCGAAGGCCATGTCGTCGGCCGGCTCGCCGGCGTCGGCTTCGAGCCCGAGCACGGCCAATCGCCGCTCGAGAACCGGGCGCTGAGAGGCGCGATCGAGCGCGCGGTCGCGCCCGAGATCGCCCGGCGCCTCGGCGAGCTCGCCGCGGACGATGACGAAGCGTTTTCGCTGGAGCCCGGGGGCGCGGTGTTCTGGCGCGGCCATCCGGCCGGCGAAATCGCCGGCGGCGGGCCGTTCGCGCCAAAGGTCAGGCTGATTGGCGAGGGGGGCGCGAGCGCGACGCGCGAGCGCGCGGCGCGGCGGCTCGAGGCGTTCGTCGCGGCCGAGGCCAGCCGGCGGCTCCTTGCGCTGAAGCGCCTCGCCGACGCCATCGCCGACGGAGGGCTGACCGGGCTTCCGCGCGGCGTCGCCTATCAGCTTGTCGAGCATTTTGGCGTCGTCGACCGCCGCGAGACCGCGATCCCGATCCGCGACTTGAGCCTCAAGGAGCGGCGCACGCTAAAAAGCTTCGGCGTGCGCTTTGGCGCGTTCAGCCTTTATTTGCCGGCGCTCTTCACGCCCGCGGCCCGGGCGGTTGGCGACATTTTCGCCGAACTTTCGCTTCCGACCTGGCGACCGTCGAGCGAGACCTTGTCGCCGTTGCCGAGGCCCGCGCCCCCGCCCGCGGCTTTGGGCCTCAGGGGCCTGCGCGCCGTGGGCGGCTACGCCGCCCCCGTCGCCGCGCTCGAACGGCTCGATGCTCTTTCGCGCGCGCCGGCGGTCGGCGGAGTGGTGACCCTCGACGCCGCGCTGCTCGATGAGCTCAAGTGGGGCCGGCGCGAGGCGGAGGCAGTCCTGCGTGCGCTCGGCTTCGCGCCGGCGTCAAGCGACGAGAGCGGTGAAGCGGCGCGGTGGCGACGCAGAACCGCTCCTCATAAGCCCCCGCTGCGCGCGGCGGCGCCGGCCGTTGTTCCGGCCGAGAGGGCGCCAAGCCGCGGCGCGCGTCGTCGCCGCGCCCGCCGGCGCGCGGAGGCGAAGCGCGCCCATGGATGAGGCGGTCGACACATGCCGGATCGACGTCTGGCTGTGGCGCGCCCGCTTCTTCAAAACGCGCTCGCTCGCCGCGCGGCTGGTGGCGGAAGGCGGCGTCAGGCTGACCCGGGGAGGCCAGCGGCTGCCCCTCGACAAGCCGAGCCGCGCCTTGCGCGGCGGCGATATCGTCGTCTTCCCGCTCAACGACCGCTTCATCGTCGTGCGCGTCGAGGCGCTCGGCGTCCGGCGCGGCCCGGCGACGGAGGCGCGCAGTCTTTATCGCGTGCTTGAAGACGGCAATTGATCGCGCAGAAGGCGGGCAGCGCGGACCGCCCCGCGGGCGGAAATGGCCGGAAGCGCGCCTCACCAGGCCAGCGGCCGGCCGTCGCGAAAGAACCCGCCGCTTGGGCCGCCCTTCGGCAAGGTCGCGGCCCACACGATCCCCTTCGCCCCTTCCGGGACGGGCCGACCGCCGCCGCCCATGTCGGTCGCCGTCCAGCCGGGACAGACCGCGTTGACCATTATCCCGTCCCGCTTCAAGTCGGCCGAGAGCTTGCGCGTAATCGCGTTCAACGCCGCCTTGGTGACGCCATAGGCCGGCGCGCCGGCCCCCATCGAGCCGAGCGATCCCGCTTCGCTCGAGACATTGACGACGCAGGCGCCGCCGGCCGCGCGCAGGAGCGGCAGAGCCGCGATCGTCGTCCGCCAGGGCCCCAGCGCATTGG
>Ga0187782_10000388_pt1 | contig 29269 bp, 33 predicted proteins | sample 0715_SJ02_MP15_2_FD_132454 | JGI IMG/M metagenome (GOLD analysis project Ga0187782, IMG submission 132454) | Tropical peat soil microbial communities from peatlands in Department of Meta, Colombia - 0715_SJ02_MP15_20_MG | ecosystem: Environmental > Terrestrial > Soil > Wetlands > Peat | place... | reverse complement strand
CCGGGTTCACCACGATCCGGAATGTTGGCGCGGGGGGCTTCGCCGATGTCGCACTCCGGGATGGCATCAACGCGGGCGACGTGCCGGGCCCCCGGATGTTTGTTTCCGGTCCGGCGCTGGGGATCACAGGCGGCCATTGCGACAATAACCTTCTACCGCCTGAATTTCACTACACGGAACAGGGCGTGGCCGACGGCCCGTGGGCCGCGCGCGCCAAAGTCCGCGAAGTAGTGAAATATGGCGCCGATCTCGTCAAGGTTTGCGCTTCCGGCGGCGTGCTCAGCAAGGGCGATCAGCCCGGCACTCCCCAATACACGCTCGAAGAACTCACCGCCATCGCTCAAGAGGCGCACAAACTTGGCCGCAAGGTGGCAGCCCACGCGCACGGCACGCAGTCCATTAAAGACGCCATCCGCGCCGGGATCGACTCCGTCGAGCATTCCAGCCTGATTGACGACGAAGGAATCGAGCTGGCCAAGCAGCACGGAACCTATCTCGTGTTCGACATTTACAACGACGATTTCATTCTCACTAAGGGTGAAAAAGCGGGGATGCTGCCCGAATCCATCGAGAAGGAGAGGAAGCTCGGGCGGCTACAGCGGGAGAATTTCCGCCGTGCCTTCCAGTCCGGGGCAAAGATTGCTTTCGGCACGGATGCGGGGGTTTATCCCCACGGCGATAATGCCAAACAATTTGCGAAAATGGTGGAGTGGGGAATGCGGCCCATCGATGCGATTCGGGCCGCCACCCTGAATGCGGCGGACCTGATCGGTCAACCGGACAAGCTGGGCTCGCTGGAACCGGGCCACTATGCGGACCTGATCGCAGTGCAGGGCAATCCGCTCGACGATGTGAAGATGCTGGAGTCCGTCACCTTTGTTATGAAGGGCGGGACGGTGGTGCGAAACGATACGGCCTCCAAATAGCACGCCGCCCCAGGGAGAGGTAAACTCTCTGCTACAACCCAAGGCTGATCGACTGCCAAGAATCGTAGAAGCATTTGACCAGCCAACGTACTCGGAGTAGAGTGAATTGAGGTAAGCGGGGGGAGCGATTTATCGGCCATGGGTGTTGTCGTATCAACTAAGTCCGATTTAGTGGTGCCCCGCAGCGTTCGGCGGCGGGCGGGCCTTAGGAGCGGTCAGAAGGTGGAATTTAAGGTCTCCGGCGGCGTAATCAACATCATTCCCGAACTTCCCCTTGCCAATGACGAATACACTCCGGCCCAGCGGCGGGTCATCGACGCCCGTTTGAGGCAGGCCCGCAAGGGTCCTTACCACGGGCCGTTTGCGACCGCTGACGAAGCCATCGCCTTTGTCCGTAGAGAAGTGAGGAGGCGAAGACAGAAGAAGCGCGCACCGTAAGCCTTCGTGATGCACATTGTCTTGTCAGATTGCGCGATCGAGTCGCTGAAGATTGCCCCGCCCAATGTCCGGCGAGCCTTTGAAAAGCAGTTGCGATTCCTGGCAAGTAACCTATCGCACCCTTCCCTTCGCGCCAAGAAATATGATGAATCGACGAGCCTGTGGCAGGCACGCGTCAACCGGAACTGGCGCTTCTACTTCACAATCGCGGGCGACACCTGCGTCATTGAAGATGTGATAGCCCATCCCAAGTAGGCGGCAAACTGCAGGGCCGGATGCTGTCGGCACGTTCCGGCCAGACTAAAGTGGGTGGCATGCCTTGACCCTGATTACCCCGGTCACCCCCGAGGCACGAACCAACGCCCGTTACGCCGTGGCAGCGGGATTTCTCGGCTGGACGCTCGATGCCTTTGACTTCTTCGTGGTGGTGTTTGTTCTCTCTGCAATAGCCAGGAATTTTGATCGCTCGATTCCCGCGATCGCCTTGACGCTCACCGTGACCCTGGCCATGCGCCCCGTCGGCGCCTTCGCCTTCGGCCTGCTGGCAGATCATTACGGCCGGCGTCTCGTGCTATTGGCCAACGTCGCTTTTTTCACGCTGATGGAAGTCATGTCCGGGCTGGCGCAGAGCTACACTCAATTCTTTCTTCTACGGGTGCTCTATGGAATTGGTATGGGGGGCAATTGGGGTGTGGGCGCATCGCTGGCGATGGAGTCGGCGCCACCCAAGTGGCGCGGCATCCTCTCCGGTTTACTTCAGGAGGGCTATGCGCTCGGCAACGTGCTGGCTGCCCTCGCCTACTATACAATCTTTCCGCGCTGGGGCTGGCGCGTCATGTTCTTCGTTGGAGCCGCGCCGGGCCTTGTGACCATGCTGCTTTGCCTGCGGGTCCAGGACCCTCAGGCGTGGCAAGAATCGCGGACCGATTGGTCGACCTACCGCGGCGCGATCTTCAAAAATTCGCGCCTATTTTTCTACCTGGTTGCGCTGATGGCGGCGATGAATTTCATCTCGCACGGCACTCAGGACTTGTACCCGACTTTTCTTCAACGCCAACGCCATTTCGGCGTGAACGCCACCGCGCTGATTACTGGCCTCTCGATGATTGGCGCAATTCTGGGTGGCCTTACGTTTGGACACTTCTCCGATCGCATGGGAAGGCGGCGTGCGATGGTCTGTGCGGAATTACTCGGCATGGCCGCTGTCCCTCTCTGGATAATGGCGCCGAACCAACCCTTGATCCTCTTGGGGGCCTTCATCATGCAGTTTATGGTGCAAGGCGCGTGGGGTGTCATCCCCGCGCACATCAACGAGCTGTCGCCGCCCCAACTCCGGGGATTTTTCCCCGGCTTGGCTTACCAGTTCGGCGTACTGATCGCCTCGTCCATCGGCTACGTCGAGGCGCTGCTCGGCGAGCATTTCAGTTACTCGATATCCATGGGAAGCCTGGCCATTGTGGTGCTCTGCGTTGGTGCAATCGTTATCTCGGCTGGTCCGGAAGCCAAGGGGGTGTCGTTTGTTCACACTTGACAGATTCTGATCCGCCAAGGCACCAAGGCTCCCTTTCTGATCGATTTTTCTTGTACCTCGACGCTTTCTTTGATTTTCCCCTCCAGTGCTGACACGGAACGTAACTCTTGACAATCGCAACATGATAGGCTAGTATTCTAATAGAGATGAGCTCCCTCTTTCAGCCCTTATCCAGACCCCCACAAGGTCCGGCGAGCATCCTGCTCATCCGTATCGCGGTCGGCCTGATTTTTCTCACCCAGGGCATTCTCAAGTACAGCGATCCCCTCATGGGTGTGGTTCGTTTTACAAGGATCGGATTTCCACACCCCTATTTCACCGCACATTTTGTAGGAGCCTTTGAGATTGTTTGCGGCTTTTTGGTACTTCTCGGGCTGTGGACAAGGGCATCCTCGGTGCCGCTGTTAGTAGTGATCGCAACCGCTATCGCCACGACGAAGATTCCGGAGCTATTTCGGTCCAACCAGGGCTTCTGGTTTATGGTGAGCGACGCGCGTACTGATTTCGCAATGTTCTGCTCGCTCCTGTTCCTGGTTTTGGCGGGCGGCGGAGCGTGGTCTTTGGGCGCGCGACACGGCCGGGAAAAAGCCGCCCCACCGTCATTCTGAGAGTTAGAGTTGAAGGAGGGTAAATCACGGAATCAGTTTCAAGAACGCCACGCCGTAACCTCCCAATTGAATCGTCATATGGGCGGCGGGTGTGACCGGGGCGGCGGTGGGCCCGTTCGTCACGTCGGTATTCTTATCAATGGTGAGCAGTGAGGCAGAGGAGAATGTTCCCAGTGCCGAGAGGTCCAACGCCACCACGCGCGGATCGCCAGGGCCGTTGTTGTCCGTGCTCGTCTGGACAGCATGATCGGCAACCATCACCACCACGCTGCCATCGCCATTTCTTACGGCCAGGATTTCCACGCTGGAGTTTTCACTCACGCCCAATTGCAGGATGTCGGCTCCGGTTGGGGTGACATCCGGGTTCGAGGGGAAATACTGGCCCAGCCAATAATCCACCCAATAGCCGAGCTGGAGCGCTGCGTTCGAGGCGTTGATCTCGCCATATTGCGCGTCGGCCGCGAAATCCCAGTGATACATCGCTTGCAGCCCTACCTTTCCGAACATAGAGAAGGCCGTTGGCCGCCAGGCGGCGAAAAACGCGCTTGAGCCGCGTTTGTCCAGAACGAATGGCGTTCCATTGCAGGCGCTGATGCCGTCCCCCGCATCGTAGTCGGCGTTGACATTGTTCTCGGTCATCCACACCGGCACGCCGGCCAGGGCAGGCTTGGTCTGAAGTTGGGAATAGAGGTATTGAACGTGCGGGACGAACTGCGTGATCGCATCAAAGAGTGTCTGGTCGGTGTCTGCCTGGTTGCACGTGGCATAGAAGTGCGTGGCGAGGACGTCCACCCGCTGGGTCACGTTTTGGACAAACGTGGGGATATAGTTGCTGGCCTCGCTGCTGAAATCCGCCAACTCAACGCCGACGAACTTGATTGTAGAATCTACGGCTTGCATCTGTGGCACCACCACGTTGTACATGTTCACGTAGTTTTGCGCACCCGGCGAGTTTGGCTCACCGTTGTCGCTGAATTCGTCGTTGATGTTCGGTTCGTTGTAGATGCCCCAGTAGTCCACGCGGCCCACCCCATTGGGGGGTGTGGAAACGCAAGGGCTCTTGTTGCAGGAGGTCGCGTCCGTGATCCCCCCGGGCGTGTTGTAGTACCTCACCAAGTCCGCCGCGTAGGCGCCAAATGCGTTGAAGGTCGGATCGAGCAAATTACCCGACGCGTCGTACATGTAGGCTGGAGCCTTGGCGATCTGGTATTCCGGGCTATGGTCGGTGACGCTCATGATGGGGTTGACCATGCCGTCGACATAGGAGAAGTCCCAGACTCCCGCGCTTGTCTCCGCAATGTCGCGCTCTAGCACCTGCATCCGGATATGGTGGGGCCCGAGAATCCCCAGAGGTGTCGTGGCCGATGGAAATTGGTCGAAGAATCCATCGGCCCACGAAGCGAGTTGGAACGACGTGGACATTGCTTCCTGGAGCCGTCCTTTGACGCCTTGAGTGGAATCGACGCCGCTCCCCACGACGCCAGCAACCCCGACCGTCAGCGTCAGGGGCGCGCTCGCGGTTGTTGTCCCATCGCTAGCCGCGATGGTCATGTTGTATGTCCCCGATGGCGTAGAAAGTATCAGCGGCAGCGGCAATCCCTGCCCCGGGAGAGGAACTGGCCCGCCTGTTGCAAAGGTCACCGTGCCGGTGTTTCCAGTCCCGGGCGATTGAATGCTCACGTTCATCGAACTGAGCGCCGGCGTCACGGTCAATGTGACGGCGTTCGAATCACCCGCCGGGCGAGTAATGGTCACGTTGACGGACCCCGAGGTGCCGTCCTGATAGATCGTCAGCGAACTCACGGAAAGGTTCTCCCCAATTGGTTGCGGGGGAGGTGTGGAAGAGCCGCCTCCGCAGCCGGGAACGAATACCAAAGAGCAGAGGATTATTGCCAGAAGGAGTCGGAAGCGATTGGACATCGCAGTCCTCCAGCCAGAGTCTGTCGGCAGGGTAGCACCCTAATCATGAGAGGGCAAGAGGCTAGCTGGGCCTCTAAGGCCGAAGTCGCGGCGCCGGTCCCTGGGGAAGAATATCTTGCCACAGAATTTTGGAGAATAGACTGGTGCAAAGCGGATTCAGTTTCTGTAGAATCTCAGGAGGAGCCTGTGGCCATGATCACGCGGCGACCTCTACGACCCGAGGATTAATGCGGCGCTTACTCACCCACTTCAGAGCCTATTCCCATTCCAGTCGCTTTGCGGGCCGAGGCTGGGCACCCAGAAGGGGTGCACCTACGGGTAGCTCTTCTGCGATCCTTATCTTTTTATTCCTCGCTGTCATTTCGGCCCGGCCGGTCCACGCCGAACAGTGGCAAAAGCTCAACGTCCAGGGGTACGTCAACGATTTTGCCGGCGTGCTCGACCCGGCGACGGTGGAAGGACTCACGCGGCTGTGTACGGAAGTCAATCAAAAAGCCAAGGCCCAAATCGCTGTGGTTACTATCAAGTCCCTGGAAGGTGACCCGGTGGAAGACTTCGCCAATCACCTTTTTCAGAAGTGGGGCGTCGGGTACAAGGGGACAGACCGGGGAGTGATGGTCCTGCTTGCCGTCGGCGACCACAAATACTGGACCGAGGTCGGCTACGGCCTCGAGCCCATTCTTCCTGACGGCAAAGTGGGTGGTTTTGGGCGCGACATGGTTCCGTTGTTGCGGCAGGGCAACTACAACGCCGCGATTCTGCAAATGGCGAGCCAGATCGCCGAGGTGATTGCGCAAGACAGTCACGTCTCCTTGGATAGCTTGGCCCATGCCCCTCCCGCCCACGATGGCGAAGGGCAGGAAGTACACCTGACTGCCGGGCAGGTTCTTCTTCTTCTCATCATTCTTATAGTCGTGGGCCCCATCCTTCTTAGGTTCCTAGGTCCCTTGATCTTATTCTCTCTGTTATCTGGAGGATCGGGCCATCGGAGATCGGGCGGCTGGGGTGGAGGCGGCGGAGGCTTTGGGGGTTTTGGTGGCGGTGGCGGAGGCTTTGGAGGGTTTGGTGGAGGTTCCTCGGGCGGGGGCGGAGCCGGCGGAAGCTGGTAGGAAGAATAAGTCAAAAGGCAAAGCGCAAAACGCAAATGGCAAAGCCTTCCCAGCCTGTCATTCCAAGCGAAGCGAGGAATCTAGCTTCGATTCTTCCCCCACCAGGACAGGGCAAGATTCCTCGCTTCGCTCGGAATGACGGCTCTCGGAAACTCTTTTTGCGAAATTCAGTTTTGCCGTCTGCAATTTGCCTTTTGACTTCTCTTTCGCGGAGCAACACCCATGAAAGATGAGCAGCTCTTGAATGAATTGGTCCTTAGACTGAAGAAGGCCGCAGAGAACAATTTGCTTTCCGTAATTCTTTACGGCTCCGCGGCCACGGATGAGTTCCACCCCAAGCATTCCGATTTGAATGTTCTTTGCATTCTGCGGAACCTGAGCAGAGAAGAACTAAGTAAACTGGCCGCTGCTTCCACCTGGTGGGCCAAGAAGGGACACCCGGCGCCGCTGTTCTTCACCTTGAACGAACTTCACCATTCTGCCGACATTTTTGCTATCGAACTGCTGGATATCCAAGCGGCGCGTCGAGTGCTCTATGGCGAGGATGTTATTGCCTCGCTCCACGTCCCCACGGACCTTCACCGCCTGCATGTGGAAAGAGAATTGCGAAACAACACCTTGCGCTTGCGCCAATACTACATAATGCATGCCGAGGATTCCCGTAAAACTCGCCAACTGATGCTTTCATCCTTTTCCACGTTTGTGGCGCTCTTCCGGCATGCATTGTTCGCTCTGGGGGAGGATCCACCACCCAGCAAGAGGGCTACGGTGGACCGCGCAGGGTCTGTGCTGGGATTCGATCCCTCACCTTTTCAGGCTCTGCTCGACATTCGTGAAGGGCGCCAGCGCGAACGTGAGATGGACGCCCAAGCCACGTTCGACAAGTACTTGAACGCGGTCGTTAAAGCCACTGAAGAGGTCGACCGCCGGCTGGCAATTCCGGCGAGCATTGAATAGTACAACGCCTGTCATTCCGAGCGAAGCGATGAATCTTGCTCTGATTCTCTTGTCCGCCAGAGCAGGGCAAGATTCCTCGCTTCGCTCGGAATGACACCACGCGTATGCGCCTTAGAGTATCCTGCTAAGGCCTGGAGATTGAGGAGGAACAACATGAAGATACTCTTGGTTGTGGTAGGGATACCGTTGCTGCTCGCCTTCATCGTAGGAGGAAGTTACGTCAGCAGCCGAAACGAAATGGTGCGGAAGAACGAAACCATCAAACAAACTTGGTCGCAGGTTGACGTAGTGCTCCAGCGGCGCGCGGACCTGATTCCCAACCTCGTGGCCACCGTAAAAGGTTATGCGCACCAGGAGCAGAAGGTGTTTGGAGATATCGCCAATGCCCGCGCCGGGTTACTGAATGCCCGGACACCGGGAGAAAAGATCGCCGCTAATAGCCAGTTGGACGGCGCTCTGGGCAGGCTGCTAGCCATCGTCGAGAACTATCCCAATCTCAAATCCAATCAGAACTTCCTGGCGCTTCAGGATGAACTGGCGGGAACCGAAAACCGCATCGCCGTCGAGCGCCGCCGGTACAACGAGGCCCTCCAGGATTACAACACTTACATCGGCCTGTTTCCAAATAACATCTTTGCCCGCTGGGCAGGCTTCCAGAGGAATAATGATTACTTCGCGGCTTCTGGAGCCGCCCGCGAGGCTCCCAAGGTGGACTTCAGCACGCCCAAGTAGGAAGAGAGGTTCCCATGCGAGTAGAAGCACGAGCGCCGGCAAGAGTCGACCTGGCGGGCGGCACTGTGGACATCTGGCCGCTCTACCTTTTTCATCCGGGGGCCCAGACGGTCAACCTGGCCATTCGCTGTTACGCCTCCTGCGTGATTGAGACGCGGCCGGATCGCCAGATCGTTCTGACATCCAAGGACCAGGATATTCGGGAAACTTTTGAAGACTTGGCTGACTTGGCGCGCGGCAAGTCCCGGCTGCCTTTGGTGCGCGAGTTGGTAATCTTCTTCGAGCCGCACCGAGGGTTAAACATCGAGACCAGTTCGCAGGTTCCCGCCGGGGCCGGCCTGGGTGGTTCCTCGGCCCTGAACATCGCACTTTGTGGCGGCTTGGCGCGCGTCACCGGCAAGCGCGTCACACGTACCCAAATCCTCGAAATCGCGAAAAACGTCGAGGCCATTGCGATCCGTGTTCCCACCGGCTGGCAGGACTATTTCCCGGCCCTTTACGGTGGGGCTAACGTTGTCCACTTGGGGCCCGAGGGCGTGAAACGCGAAAAGCTGCCGCTTTTTGTTTCCGACCTCGAAAAACGCTTTGCCCTATGTTACACCGGCCAGCCTCGAGATTCCGCCATCAACAATTGGGAAGTGATGAAGTCGCACATCGACGGCGAGGAGCAAGTACGCCGCAATTTCGACAAGATTACCACCATTGCCAGCCAGATGCGGGAAGCCCTTCTGACGGGAGACTGGAAGGACGTAGCGGAGTTGCTCGCCTTAGAGTGGGAAAACCGCAAACAGAATTTTAAAGGTATATCTACTCCCACCATCGACAACATGATCGCGGAAACGCAGAAACAAGGGGCGGTGGCCGCCAAGGTGTGTGGGGCTGGGGAGGCTGCGTGGTTTTCATGGTCGAACCCGGAACCAAGCCCGCCGTTGAGGAGGCCCTGACTCAAATGGGCGGGCAGATCATCAACTTCGCCTTCTCGCGCACCGGCCTCGAGGTATGGGCTGACCAGCCCGAGCGAGTTCAGGCGAGCCCAGAGAAAGACCTGCCTTGAAAATGCCTGTCATTCCGAGCGGAGCGAGGAATGACACAGTTTTTTCAGGGTTTCTGGGTTCCGCTGACGGCATGAGCGACTGCCATGACTCTGGAAGACGTGATCCTAATTGATGGGAACCTCCGGCCCATTTGGCGATTCTTCTTGTCCGTTGTCTTGGTTTTCCTTGCCTATGGGGTGGCGTATCTGCTGGCCGGAGAGGTCCGAGATCTCTTGCCGCAAGCCGGCGCGTGGTATGGGTCGTTCTTTCTTTTCCTGCTTGTTGCCATCCTGGGATCCTACAAGATTATGACTGGGGTCTTCGAGCGGAAGCCCTTGGGTGTAGTTGGCCTAGCCTTTCACCCTTATTGGGTGAAAGAACTGTGCGTAGGTCTAGGCATCGGCGGGATCATGATAGTTTCGGTGGGCGGAGCAGAAGCGTTGCTGGCTCTGGCTGGCTTTGCCCGCAACCCGCTTCCGGCAAGGACTGAGCTTGCTTACGGGAGCGGTTTGTTCCTGCTTCTGTTCATCAGCGCCACCAACGAGGAGTTGATTTTTCGAGGATATCCCTTCCAAAAACTTGTCGAATCCCTGGGACCACCCGGAGCGGTCGCCGTGAGCTCGGCATGCTTCGGCTTGGCGCATCTCGGGAATTCTCATCACACCTGGATTTCCACTGTCAATACCATGCTGGTAGGCGTTCCCCTGTCCATCGCCTATCTTCGCACCCGCGCTCTGTGGATGCCGGTGGGAATCCACTTCGCCTGGAATTACGTGCAGGGTTTCGTTTTTGGACTTCCCGTGAGTGGCTTTACCTTTCCCACCACCTTGCTCCACGCCCAAGTTCACGGAAGCGACTGGTTGACCGGCTCGGCTTACGGTCCCGAGGGAGGGCTGCTCTGCACAATCGCGGCCCTGGGCGCGGGGATATTTCTTTTTTTCTCCCCAAGCATCAGAATGAGTGGGAGAATGAAAGAGTTGGTTTACGGCCCCTCTCCGGATGCTGTCGCCAACGCAGCGCTTCACATCTCGCCGAGACCCGACTCTGGGGAGGAGGGACCGACTTAGATGCGCGGCGTGCACGCCTGGATAACGGTCGAAGGCGTGGCGGGCTTCCGGCTGAGCCGCCTGGCGGGCGTGTGTGTGACGTTGGCGCTCGCGTCCTCCGTTTTCGCCAAGAATCAATCTCAAAATGACACCCACATTGTGCTTATCCGCGGGCTGCTGCGCGAAATTGCGGTAAGCAAAGTGCCCCTGCCGCGAGGTAGTAAGGGCGTGCGGGTGGACTCGCAAGGCAAGCTGGACAAGGCCGACGCGGATTCCCAGCTCAGCGCTAACGGCTTGGCGATCAAGCCCGGTATGCCGGTGGAAATCAGCAAGATCACCTTCAGGGCCAAGGAGATTGTGTTTGAGCTTAACGGGGGCGGGAAAAAGAAAAGCAAGTGGTACGAGCACCTCGAGGTTGGGGTGGGAGCGACGACCACTCCCATCGCTCAGGCGCCGCCGGTGCTAGCCTACGGCTCCTGGATCACGCTGGTCTTTCCCGGCAAGGTTCCCAAACTGAGCGTCGATCAGGTAAAGCAGGCCTTAGGAAATGTAATCGATTTCACCCGCCGCTCGCCTACCGAACTCTATGCGCCGGAGGTGCCTGCCAAGTTCAAAGAGGCTATCAAGAATCACCAGGTGATCGCCGGCATGGACCGCGACGCCGTGCTTTCGTCGAAGGGGCCGCCGGACCGCAAAGTGCGCGAAGTGCGCGACGGCGTCGAACAAGAGGATTGGATTTATGGATCGCCCCCTCACGTCCTCTTTGTTACCTTCGACGGGGACTCCGTAGTCCAGGTGCACCAATACTAGAAGGTAGAAAGCAGAAGGCAGAATGTGGAAAGGCGCGAGCTGTCATTCCGAGCGGAGCGAGGAATCTGGCTCTGAACCGTTCTTTCACAGACCAGGGCGAGATTCCTCGCTCCGCTCGGAATGACAGAAAGTATGGCCTGCGGCGGCTGAGGGCTGAAGGCCGAGAAGTGAGAGCTGACAGGTGGTGGATCTATCGGGAACCTGCCTGGGCGCCATCGTGGCCGAGCGACGGCGCCAGATCGGCGAAGCGCAAGGGCGCATGCCGCTCGAAACCCTCAAGCACGCCGCCCAGGCCAGGTCGGAAAGGCGTGATTTTGCCGCCGCCCTCTCGAGCGGGCCGCTACGAGTTATCGCGGAGCTGAAGCGCGCCTCACCTTCGCGAGGAATCCTCCGGCAGCAGTACCGGTGTGAGGCCATCGCCCATAGCTACGAGGCCGCGGGTGCTTCCGCCCTTTCCGTCTTGACCGAGGAACGCTACTTCCTCGGCTCGCTGGCAGACCTGGAAACGGTTTGCGCCGCGGTCCGCTTGCCGGTCTTGCGCAAGGACTTCATCCTCACGGACTACCAGATCTACGAATCTGTGGCGGCAGGGGCGGATGCCCTCTTGCTCATCGTGGCGGCGCTTTCCGATGAAGACCTGCGCAGGTTCCTCGAGCTCTGCCAGCGCCTGCGCATTGCTCCCTTGGTGGAGGTCCATGATGAGTCCGAACTCGAACGGGCTCTCAGGGCGGGGGCCAGAATCATCGGGGTCAACAATCGCGACCTCAAAACCCTCGAGGTGGACCTCGAAATCTCCTTCCGCTTACGCCCCGGAATTCCCGCCGGTCGCATCACGGTGAGCGAGAGCGGAATGAGAACCGGGGAAGACTTGCGCCGCTTAGCCGAAGCCGGCTACCACGCGGCCCTCATCGGAGAGAGATTCATGACGGCGGTCGATCCTGGCGCGGCGTTGCAGGAGATGCTGGAAGGGTTGAGGGCGCGTTCGTAGCTCCAACGCAAGTGACCCCTCACCCAGCCTGCGACGGCTGGTGAAGACGCCGTTGCAGTCCACCCTCTCCCCTGGGAGAGGGCAACACCCATTTTTCGATGCCGACACGTGTTAAAATCTGTGGGGTTACTCGACTCGAGGATGCGCAGCGGGCGGTGGAGTTGGGAGCAGCGGCGCTCGGATTCAACTTTTATCCGCATTCTCCCAGGTACATTGAGCCGGGAGCGGCGCACGCGATCGTGCGCCAATTGCCCCTCTTTGTCACCGCCGTGGGCGTCTTTGCGAATGAATCGGATGCCGGCCACGTGATCTCTCTGGCGCACCAGGCTGGCGTAACCGCTGTTCAGATGCACGGTCCCGGCTTTCCGGCCTTGCACGAATTGCTTTCCGCCTTTACGTTGGTGGTAGCGGTGGCGGTTCGGGAAGGTTTCAAGCCGGAAGAGCTCGGTAGATTCAAGCCCAGCGCCTATTTGCTCGACGCTTTCGGCGCGGACCGGCTGGGTGGAACGGGAAAAACGTTCGACTGGAACGCCGCGCGCGCAGCATCGAAATACGGGCCCATCATCCTGGCCGGCGGGCTGACGCCCGAGAACGTTGCCCGGGCGGTTCGGGAAGTCCGGCCGTTCGCTGTCGACGTAGCCAGTGGTGTCGAGTCAGCTCCAGGGATCAAGGACCCCGCCAAGCTGCGTGCCTTCTTTGCTGCGGTGGCGGAGGCGGACAGGGAATGCTCCTCGTAAGCGGAGCACGAATGTGGAGACTCCAGGCCCTCTCCCAAGGGGAGAGGGTGGGCCGCTGCCGGCGTCTTCACCAGCCGGAGCGGGCCAGGTGAGGGGTCAGTTACCAGGCTCGACCTGCTGACTACGGATCGTAAAGATATGCAATCACATCAGCCCGACACCGTAGCACCGCCACCCCCGCAGCATCCATGGCCGGATGCGCGCGGGCGCTTCGGGGAATTTGGCGGGCGCTACGTGCCAGAGACCTTGATGCATCCAGTAGAGGAACTGGAGCAAGCTTTCGAGGCGGCCCGCACCGATGCGAACTTCAAGACAGAGTTGGGGCGCCTCCTGAAGGATTTTGCCGGCCGGCCCACGCCGCTCTTCCCCGCTCGCCGATTGACGGAGTCCCTGGGCGGCGCGCAGATTTATTTGAAGCGCGAAGATCTGCTGCACACCGGCGCGCACAAAATCAATAACTGCCTGGGGCAGGGATTGCTGGCACAGCGAATGGGCAAGACCCGGCTGGTAGCGGAGACCGGGGCAGGCCAGCACGGCGTGGCCACCGCCACCGTGGCGGCGCTGCTGGGCCTCGAGTGCGTCGTCTATATGGGCGAAGAGGACATGGCTCGGCAAGCTCCTAATGTCTTCCGCATGCGTCTGCTGGGTGCGAGTGTGGTGGGAGTTTCCTCCGGCAGCAGGACGCTCAAGGATGCGATCAGCGAAGCCATGCGCGATTGGGCGACCAACGTCCAAAACACCCATTACCTGCTGGGCTCGGTGTTGGGGCCGCATCCTTACCCGCTCATGGTGCGCGAGTTTCAGCGAGTGATTGGGCAGGAAGTGCGCCGCCAGATGTTGGCGGAGACCGGCAGACTGCCGGACGCGCTTTTCGCCTGCGTGGGTGGAGGGAGCAACTCCATTGGCTTATTCTACGACTTCCTTCCGGACCACGAGGTGAAGATGGTTGGCGTGGAAGCGGGAGGGCGAGGCTCCAAACTGGGAGACCACGCAGCGCGGTTTTCCGGTGGAAGCCCTGGGGTGCTGCAAGGCACGTACACCTACGTGCTGCAAAGTCCGGACGGGTTGATTGCCGGCACGCACTCGGTCTCTGCGGGGCTCGATTACGCTGCCGTGGGCCCGGAACACGCAGCGCTCTACCGTCAGGGGCGCGTCGAATACACGCACGTGAGTGATGAGGAGGCACTCGAAGCCGCGCGACTACTTTCGCAGAAGGAAGGCATCATTCCGGCCCTGGAATCGGCTCATGCCGTAGCGGAAGTCATTAAGTGTGCGCCCAAGATGCGCCGGGAGGCAATTCTTGTGGTGAATCTCTCGGGCCGTGGGGACAAGGATCTGGGAATCTTCCAGTCGCGGGGAGTCCTGTAACCACTTGTGCTATTTGAGTGCTACACTGGAGGGGCGAGGTAGGCCAAATCATGAAAATTAAGGTTGTGTTGGAGCCGAGTGACGAGGGTGGTTACACCGTTTACGTTCCCTCTTTGCCGGGATGCATCAGCGAGGGCGAGGACGTCCGGGAGGCTTTGGCAAACATTTCCGAAGCTATTGCGCTTTATCTCGAGCCCACCGAGCATGACTTGAATCCATCACAACACGCTCTCGTCGAAGAGATCGAGTTGTGAGCAGGGTTCCCAGCTTACCTTATGACCGTGTGGTGCGAGCCTTACAACGAGTCGGCTGGACCGTTGTGCGGCAACGGGGAAGTCACCTGCGGCTACAAAGGAGAGTGGGTGAGGAGCTGCTAAAGATCACGGTACCGGCGCATCGCCCTATTAAGCGGTCAACTCTGGCTCATATCCTCAAGCAGGCACAGCTCGACCCGGAATCGTTTCTCCAACTTTTGTGAATGCAGTGGGTTTGCTGCCCGCACACGGCAAGGAAGGCTCAGGGATTTTTATAGGGAATGGCTTTCTGACTGTCTACCCAAATGTGAACCAACGAATTTGAGAGGGAAGTATATATGGCAGGAAGGCGGATATCGCTGAAGAGCGCCAACGATGCGGATGTCAGGATCGTGGTAAAGAACAAGAAAGTGACCATTCGGCTTGAGTTGCCTCAAAGAACTACGCGCCGGCTGCTGACTCAGCCTAAGAAACTTGAGGAGAGTCTCGACGCGTGAGGCGGTTACAGCGCTTGAGTTTCGATATCGGGGCAGCGTTGGTACGGCTTACCAAATCTCCCGCCGCTGTGGACCATGGATGTCTGGGGTACTCGTGCCTCGAATAGAAAATCGTTTCCGCGACCTGCGCGAGCGGCAAGCCAAAGGCCTTGTGGTGTACCTCACCGCCGGTGACCCTTCGCTCGAAGCCACCGGCGTGCTGCTCGCGGCCCTGGACCGCGCGGGGGTGGACGTGATTGAACTGGGCGTTCCGTTTTCGGACCCGCTCGCCGACGGCCCCGTGATTCAGCGTGCCTCCGAGCGCGCCCTTCGAGCCGGGGCGACGCTGCGGCGAATTCTGGAGCTCTTTCCAAGCTGGCGTGAATCCGTGCGCGCGCCCATCATTCTCTTCAGCTATTACAATCCTATTTTGCAGTACCGGCTGGAGAAATTTGCGCGGGATGCGGCGCGGGCCGGAGTGGATGGGGCATTGGCGGTGGACCTGAGTCCTGAAGAGGCCTCGGCGTACGTGAGCCTGCTGCGCGCACAGAACCTCGACACAGTTTTCCTGGCCTCACCTACCTCGACGGACGCGCGGCTGGAGCGCGCCTCGAAGCTTTCCACGGGTTTTCTTTATTTGGTTTCGCGCACCGGCGTGACGGGTGAGCGCAGCGCGATTTCCTCGAGCCTCCAGCCACTGGTGGAGCGGGCTCGGCAGCACACTTCGCTGCCCTTGGCCGTGGGTTTCGGTATTTCGAGTCCTGTCCAGGTACGCGCAGTCCAGTCGGTCGCGGATGCGGCAGTGGTAGGCAGCGCGGTCGTGCATGCCATCGAAGAGCGGTATGCTGGAGAAGGACCCGCGGCGATTGAGCGGTTCGCCCGCTGGCTTAAAGAGGGAACGGGGGAGATTTGCGCATGAGCGATCTCGAGGGCTGGCGCAAGCGAATCGATGAGATCGACCAACAGCTCCTGAAATTGTTGAATGAGCGCTCGCGCTGCGCCGTCGAGATAGGTCATATCAAGAAGGCGATGAAGCAGCCGGCCTGGCAACCGGAGCGCGAAATGGAGATTCTGCGCAATGTGGTGAAATCCAACCTGGGGCCGCTCGACGACGCGGCCATCCGCCGTCTCTTCGAGCGTATTATTGACGAAGCCCGCTCGCTGGAGCGCCACGCCATGGACAGCGGCGGTTCTGCGCAAAAGGAGTGACGAACCATGGTGGTGGTCATGCAAGAGGGCGCGACGGAAGATCAGATCCAGAGCGCCATCAACAAGCTGATGGAGATGGGGTTCGATATCCACCGCTCCACGGGAGCGCGCCAAACGGTTCTGGGCGCGGTGGGGGCCTTAGTCGATTTCGACACTCGCGATATCGAGCTCCTGGACGGCGTCGCGGAGGTGGTGCGCATCTCGGCGCCCTATAAGCTGGCCAGCCGCCATTTCCGCCCTGAGGGCTCCGTAATTCACCTGGGGAAGGGCGTGGCCGTGGGGGGCGAGCAGATAGTTATGATGGCCGGCCCGTGCAGCGTGGAAAGCCCCGAACAAATCGAAACCGTTGCTTCATTTGTGGCCCAGCACGGAGTCCGAGTGCTCCGGGGCGGTGCGTTCAAGCCTCGGACTTCGCCTTACAGTTTCCAGGGATTGGGAAAGAAGGGGTTGGAACTGCTGCGGGCCGCGGCTGACGCACACGACCTGTTAGTCGTTTCGGAAGTTATGGACCTTACCCAAATCCCTATGATGATGGAGTATGTCGATGTCCTTCAGATAGGGGCGCGCAACATGCAGAATTACAACTTGCTCAAGGAAGTGGGGAGGGTTTCAAAACCGGTGCTGCTGAAACGTGGCATTTCCGCGACCCTCGAAGAGCTTCTGCTATCCGCCGAGTACATCATGATGGGAGGGAATTACAACGTCGTTCTCTGCGAGCGGGGAATCCGCACCTTCGAGAGCTACACGCGAAACACCCTGGATATCTCCGCCATCCCCGTCATCAAGAAACTCTCGCACCTGCCGATTATTGTCGATCCCTCGCACGGCACAGGCCGGCGCGACAAAGTGCCGCCCATGGCCCGCGCCGCTGTCGCCGCAGGCGCGGATGGTTTGTTGATTGAAATCCACAACGATCCGGAAAAGGCCTTGTCCGATGGCGCCCAGTCGCTTTATCCCGCTCAGTTCGAGCAATTGATTAAGGAATTGCATATGATTGCGCCCGCGGTGGGACGCACAATCTAGGGGCTAGGGACTGGGGGTTAGGGACTGGGGACTGGGGAAAACCACCAGAAGCTCTCAGCCGTCAGCCATCAGCAAGAACTTGCTCGCTGAGGGCTGATAGGTGAGGGCTGATAGCAGGTAGTCCCTAGCCCCCAGTCCCTAAATGGATATGACTTTCGAAAAAGTGACGATCGTGGGCCTGGGCCTGATTGGCGGGTCCTGGGGACTGGCACTGAAGAAGTGGGGCTTGGCAGCGCGCCGTGTCGGTTTTGGGCGCGCCTCCACCCTTGCACGCGCCCTCGCCGTGGATGCTGTGGACGAAGGGACAGGCGACCTTGGCAAGGCCGTCCAGGGGGCTGACCTGATTATTCTGGCGGCGCCTGTGGGCGCTATCTTGGACTGTATTCCGCGATTAAAGGGCGCGTCAAAAGCGCTCGTGACGGATGTGGGCAGCACCAAACGGCTGATTTGCGAGCGCGCGCGGGATACACTCGGCGCTGACCCATTGTTCCTGGGCGGGCATCCCCTGGCCGGGAAAGAGCGCGCGGGCGTGGAGAATGCCGACGCCACGCTCTTCGCCAACGCTCGCTATGTCTTGACGCCGATCGAGGAGGGGCATCTCGAGGACCCTCGCATCAAAGCTTTCGTCTCCCTGCTTTCGGCTATTGGGGCGCGCCCGTATTTCATGGAACCCGATCGGCATGATCGCGCTTTGGCCTTCCTCAGCCACCTTCCTCAGCTCGTTTCCTCCGCCCTGGCTAGCCTGATTGCGGAGGAGAGCCGCGAAGCGCGATTGCCAGTCGAGCTCGCAGCCACCGGCCTCCGGGATGTGACGCGCCTGGCGGAAAGTCCTTACTCCGTTTGGCGTGATATTTGCCTTACTAACCTCGAAAATATCCAGCCAGCGCTCGAAGTCCTTGTTGCAAAGCTCGAGTTCATAAAGCAGCACTTGAGCGATCGCGAGTTGGAGCGCGAGTTCCAGCAAGCCTCGAAACTGCGGGAAAAGCTGCGAGAAAGCGGCTAGGTTGGGCAACCCCTACCCGAACGGCTTGTAGGGGGACGCCTTGCCGTCCCCTGACCTCGCCGTAACGCGGTGCCGGCATGTTTCGATTTTGACGTTTCGGGTTTCTACACTGGAGATGACCATGCGCAAAGATGTTATCGCCATTCTCGCTTCCACACCGGATAAGTTAAAGCAAGAAATCACCTCAATGTCTTTGAGGGAAATGAAGGCACGTCCCGCACCAGACAAATGGTCAGTGCAAGAAGTTCTCGCCCACCTGGACGACGTCGAGGAGATTGGGATGCGGGCGCGCGTGGCGGCGATGATTGACACGGAGAATCCTCTCCTCCCTTCCTTCGACCAGGAGAAGCGCGCGCAGGAGATGAAGTACAATCGCAAACATCCCCTGAAGAGTCTGGCTAGCTTAACCCGCCAGCGACAAGCAAATGTGAATTGGCTCGCCAAACTGAAACCTGCCCAACTGAAACGTAGAGGAACTCATCAAAAAGTGGGCGATTTGTCCGTCGAGGAATTAGTGACGGAGTGGGCGTTCCACGACCTCGGGCACCTCAAACAGATCCTCGAAATCAAGCGCTACGCGCTGTATCCGCGTATAGGAAACATGAGGGCGTTCTACAAGCTGGGTTAGTGATTGGGCAATAGATAGCACGGTACTTTACGTGACGTTGATGTTCCCCTAAAATGACGTGTGGGTAGGGGGTGCACGTCGGCTCGCGCCCTCTCGCCGAAGTGAATTCCAGTCAAGTCCTGAAAGGTTTTCAAGTTGGGCTATCGTCCAAGCCCTCAACGGCTGAGGTGACGGTCTGGGAGGGGGAGGCTTGGCAAGGTGCGCCCATAAGGGGAGCCGTACTATTACTTCGGTGCCGTTGCTCCGCTTAAGAGAAAGGCGAAAACTCAACGCATGAGATTTGGCTGTGTATAAAATCTCCCTGAAAGGCACGGTTACATATCGATGAAGCGATCTAAAAGGTCCAGCTTTCGGTCATTAGTGCGCAAAGGGTGGCGCGCCAGTCTCCACACCCGCCGTGAGGTAGGGACGTCGTTATTTGAGTTCGCAATGGTTTTGCCGCTGCTGGCGATCTTACTGGTCGGCATTATCAAGGGCGGGATTCTGTTTTACGACTACGTGGTGTTGGCCGATGCGGTGGCGACCGGTGCGAGGACGCTGGCAACCAACCGAGGAAACGGAAATGCTTGCACTTTGGGTGAAACAGCTCTCATGAATGCCGCCCATGATCTCAATCCAAGCTTGATCGCGATCCAGCCCGAGACGTTCACCGGACCTGGAGGTTCCACGTGCACCGCCTTAGTGGAAAACGACGCCGTGACCATGTCGGCCACCTACCCTTGTGACATGAACATCCCCTTCCTTGGGACCAATTTTTGGCCGAGTTGTACGCTTAGTTCGCAGACTACAGTGCGTATCGAATGAGGTTGGACATGAAAACTCTCTTTCGTCGGGTCTGGCACGGGCAAGACGGGCAGGTCCTCTACTTGTTTGCCCTTCTCTTAGTCGTTCTATTAGGGATGGCAGCCTTGTCCATCGACATCGGTTTTGCGTTGCACGCCCAGCGCGAACTCCAAGCCTCGGCTGATGCGGCAGCGACGGCGGGAGCGATCGATCTATCCAACAACCTCTCAGCCAACACGGCCTACCAAACCGCCTATTGTTACAGCGGAGTCGATAACAACGGGTTCCAAAGCGGCGGGCAAGCCAGCCTTATATGCCCCAACGGAAACTCCTTCGGGTCAAACGTCTACGCCGATCTACCCGGTGTGACGATGGTTTCTGGGTATCCGCAGGTGAAGTGCCTCACCACATTGGAGAACCAAGGAATGGCGTGCACCAATACGGCGAGCGCAAACGCCATGGCCGTCGAAGAGCAGGTGTCTATTCCGACATTCTTCGCCAAGGTGCTTGGCATCCCAACACTAACGATCACCGCCCAGTCGCTCTCGAGCATGAAGGGCTCGGCGGCGATCCCGTTCAACATCATGGTGGTTATCGACACGACCAGATCGATGCGGGACTCTGACCCCACCTGCCAGCAATCCACTGGCCTCTCCAACCCCACGCAAGAGGACTGCGCGAAAGAGGGCGTCCAGACCTTACTGTCGGCGCTCTCGCCTTGCTCTTCCTTGTCGTCCTGTGGCTCCGTCGGCTCGGACGGCAACGTCGCGAACCCAGTCCAAGAGGTCGGCCTGTTGATATTCCCTGGGCTGTCAGATTCTTCCTACGACGTGGACGAGTACAACTGCCAGAGTACGACACTCTCTGCCGGAAATGGCATCGCACCATACTCGAGCACGACCAATTACTCCGTTGTGGGGCTTTCGAGTGACTACAAGACCTCTGACTCCGCTACCAGCCTGAACGCCGGCAGCTCGAATCTTGTGGACGCGGTTTCCTGGGCCAACCAGTCCAACTGCACCACCACTAAGTACGGCCTCCAGGATCCCGGCGGGGAGGGGACCTACTACGCCGGAGCGATCCAACAGGCCCAGGCGGCGTTCCCCACGTCCGGCCCGCGTTCGACCGTGCAGAATGCGATCATCCTGCTCAGCGACGGCGACGCGACGGCGTCAGGCGCGCAAATATCGAGTTCGCTCCAGCCCAACCAGTGCACCCAAGCGGTCAACGCCGCCCAGGCTGCCACGCAGAAGGGGACATGGGTATTCGCGATCGCCTACGGAGCCCTGAACTCGGGCTGCTCGTCCGATGGCGGCGCCTACACCCCCTGTTCGGCATTGCAAGCGATTGCCTCCAACTCCTCCGACTTCTATTCCGACGATGCCCATGGCTGCGCATCATCCGCTAACCCTAATCTCGAAAGCTTGACTCAGATCTTCCAGAATATCAGCACCAAGTTCTCGACGACGCGGCTGCTCCCCTGGGGCACCCCATAACACTGGACAGCCATTCACAGACTTTTGACCTCTCGTCATTAATCCAGTCCGCGGCGGGGCCGCAATTCGGAACGCCCTCCTCATGCCGGAATGAATTCCATTCAAGCCCAAGAGGTGTTTCAAGCCGGCTATAGTTCAAGCCCCCACGTTCTGATTGAAAGATAGAGGCTTAGCGGCTTGGGACCGCGTGCGCCTGCAAAACCGACGTACTGGTACCGCGGTGCCCTTGCCGCGAGGATGAGAAAGAACAAGACTAGAGGTGCTGGATATGGCTGTAAATGAAGAAGAATACGGCGGTCGGATGGGCAGTTCCGCCGCCCTGATTCGCGGAAAGGCTAAGGTCACACTTCGATGAGACGATCCACATGGTACGGGTACCAAATGCCCTTGCAGAAAGGCCGGAACACGATGGCCCGCTTTCATAGCGAAAAAGGCCAGACGATTTTAGCGTTCTCGGTGGCGTTGCCGATCCTCGCGGTGATGTTGATTGGCATCATCTTCGGCGGAATTACGTTCTATGACGACGTGATGCTGGCCAATGCGGTTGTGGTCGGCGCAACGGCGCTGGGAAACGGCCAAGGCGACGTAACCGTGTGCACGGACGCCAACACCGCCCTCACCAATGCGGCTTACGGCCTCACGGCATCGCAAATCACGATCGCGACCCCGACATTCACTACTGCCAGCGGCGCCGCGGGGAACTCTTCGTGCGACGTGACGAGCGGAACCTATCAGGGCACCTCGTGCAGCGCCGGTTCGCCGTGCCAGGTCCTGGTGACGGGTGAGTTCGCGACGATTTCGGCCGACTACCCCTGCAGCTTGAGTTTCCCGAAACTTGGGATCAACCTTTGTCCCGTGACCGGCGGCACGGGCGCTTGTCCGTCCGCGTACTGCATAACTTCCAAGGCCACTGTACGGATCGAATGAGGCGACGGCTGTGAACAACGCTCGCCAAACAAGCGACTCGCAAATCAGACGCGGGAACCCCCGCTAATGAGCTGCTCTGATGCTAGGAAAGGTGAGGTCACAATCCAATGAAAATGTCTGACAAGCCAGCGATCTTGCCAAGGTTGTGGGTGCGCGCACGCCGGGCTGTGCGAGCGTGCAGCGAGGAAGGCAATATGCCGTTCGAGTTTGCGATGGTTTTGCCGCTGCTGTCGATGTTGCTGGTCGGGATCATCTATGGAGGCATGACCTTCTACAACTACGTGGAGCTGACCAACTCGGTTGCAGTCGGCGCCAGGGCGCTGGCCAACGGCAGAGCCTCGGGCAGCAACGCTTGCTCGCAGGCGACCACCGCACTGACGAATTCAGTGGGGAATCTCAAATCCTCGCAAATCGTGACCGGGACGATATCGTTCGCCGGAAGCTCTTCGTGTTCCTCCAACTTGCTACAGGGCGACGCGGGGGTCGTCTCGGCAGTCTACCCCTGTAACCTGCCGATCCCATTCACCGGCATGAACCTTTGTCCAATATCAAGCGGCAGCAGCGTCACTGCCCCTTGGACCGGTGGGCCTACGTTGGTGACCTGTCCGTATTCCTATTGCATTAGCGCGACAACCACTGTTTATATCGAATGAGGTGAAAGATGAACACTCTTCTTGGCCGACTTTACCATGAGCAGAATGGGCAGGCCCTGTACATGGTTTGCGCCCTCTTGGTCGTTCTGTTGGGGATGGCAGCCTTGGCGATCGACATCGGTTATGCCGTGCACGCCCAACGCGAACTGCAAGTGTGCGCTGATGCGGCCGCCACAGCGGGAGGGGCGGCGATGCCCAACGGGAACGTCACAGACCCAACGACAGTCGCCGACGAGTACAGTGGAGACACGAACAAGGGTGCGGTGTATAACATCCCAAAAGACATAAACATTTCGCTTGTGAATGTCACCTACGCTTGCGTCACGGGGACCTCGGCCTCCAATCTGAACATGCCTCCCTGCATCCTTTTAAGCACCGTTTCCACGTGCGCTTCAAGTCCAGGGTGCAACGCCATCCAGGTGAACGAGACAACAACCGTTAACACGTTCTTCGCCAAGCTGTTCGGCTTCTCGTCGATTACTCTAACGGCAACCGCGAGCGCCAGCGCCAGTGGTGGAGGAGCGATCCCATACCACATCATGCTGGTGCTCGATACCACCGCGTCGATGGGCGAGGGTACCGACACGGGCTGCGTAAGCGGATCGGGCAGCTCGTACTCACCCGAGCAGTGCGCGCAGCTTGGCATCCAGACCCTGCTCTCCGAGCTCGCCCCTTGTCAAATTGGCGTATCAAACTGCGCCGCCAACCAGGCGGTCGACGAAGTAGGTTTGATGGTGTTTCCGGGAATATGTAGTGACACCAATTCGGGCGTCACGACCAGTAACTGTCCCAATGCCACGACTTTGACCGACACGACAGCCAACTCAACCTATGCCCCGCCGGATTACACCTGCCCATCGACAAACCCGCCCATCGCGCAATACAACAATGACCCGGAATACCTGATCCTGGGGTTTCAGAGCGACTATCGTACTTCTGACAGCGCGGGTCTGAACTGGAGCTCCAGCCTCGTCGATTCAGTTGGCGCCGGGACGAATAATTGCGGCGTCGGAACTCCGGGCGGCGTGCGCACGTTCTACGGGGGCTCCATCGTAGCGGCGCAACAGTATCTCACCGCCAATCACACATCAGGTGTCCAGGACGTCATGATTTTCCTGAGCGATGGGGACGCGAATTCCCCGGATATGGGTGGATCGGTGAAACAGACCGTGAGCAGTAGCCAGATTGCTGGTATGAACGGTAATCTTTTCGCATCCACGCAAGAGTGCGAACAAGCGGTTAACTCGGCGGCTTGGGCTAGAAAGCAAGTGCAATCCGATGGCACCTCGACCAAGATTTACTCCATCTCCTACGGCACGGAGACGTCGGGGTGCAGCACCGATACCTCGCCGACCACGACGCCGTGTGACACGATGTCTGGCATTGCCTCATCGCCATTGTCGCAATACTTCTTTTCCGTTCCCCAGACGATAAGCGGAAAGACCAGCACAGTGTGCAGTGGCGCGGTGCCGATCACTCAGTTGAACCAGGTCTTTACGACGATCGCGGGCGACCTCGAAAGCGCCCGGTTGATCCCTAATGTTTCATTTTGACGCACCACTCGGACGGGGGGCGAAGGCGCCGACTGGCAGATGGTTTTCCAGGCAGAGCGGCCACAAATGCCGCCCCCATCGCCGGGCCTTGGCGAGCCCCGCCCTACATTGCGTGAAGGCCTTTTCCGTGCGTCTCAGCGACTCTGCTGTGAGCACTCGATCTTTCCTACCCTTCTGACTCAGGGCCCCGGTCCATCCCCTAGTACTAAAGTGCTCTTGCCTTAGGAAGTAGATTGGCAAACACTTTACCCTTCGGATAATGCTGCTGGAGCAATAAAGCCGGCGAACGCCGGGGCGGTCATCCCGCTCTGCTCCGCGGAAAGGCACGGTTACAATTCCATGAAACACTCTACCAGATTCAGCTTCCGACCTCGAAGGCGCGCGATCCGGTCCACAGGTGTCCTCGCCGGCCGCGAGGAAGGCTCGTCTCTGTTCGAGCTCGCGATGGCGTTGCCCGTGTTGGCCATGTTGCTGGTCGGAATCATCAAGGCCGGAATACTCTTTTATAACTATGAGACGCTGGCTGATGCTGTGGCGGTGGGGGCGCGGACGCTGGCAACCAGCCGAGGGGAGGCAACCGCTTGCACAGGGGCGGAAACCGCGGTCACCAATGCTGCGGCCAACCTCGTCGCATCGAATATCACCATCACAATCAGCTTTCCTGCGACGAACACCCACACAGACTCCTGCACTCCCACCCCCACCTTATATTCGAATGACGACGCAGAGGTGCAGGCGACCTATCCGTGCGACTTGACAATCCCCTTCCTCGGCAACGTTTGGCCGGGTTGTACCCTTACTTCTCAGACCACTATTCGCATTGAATGAGGTGCAGCATGAACTCTCTCCTTCGCCGAATGTATCAGGAGCAAGACGGACAGGCTCTCTACTTGGTTGCCGCTCTAATCGTCGTTCTTGTTGGAATGGCCGCCATGTCCATCGACATCGGTTTTGCCCTGCACGCCCAGCGTGAACTGCAAGCCTCGGCTGATGCGGCCGCGACTGCCGGAGCCCTAGCCTTACCCAATGCCAACGCTGCGGCAATCGCCTCAGAATATACCGGAGAATTGAATCAGAAGAACTACAAGTCTGATCTGCCCAACGTGACGATGATCAACGGCACCCCCCTGGTGGCCTGCTTGACCGCCGCCCAACTGCAAACCGTAGGCATCCCGAATCCACCCAGTTGCAATAACGCGGCGGGTGGAAACGCCCTGGTCGTCGAAGAGCAGGCGAGCATTTCGACGTTCTTCGCCAAGCTCATCGGCGTTTCTTCCCTTACCATCCATGCGAACTCGCTGGTTCTCCAGAAGGGCAGTCCGGGCACCTCGCCGGAGCCGGTCAACATTATGCTGATCATCGACACGACGGCATCGATGGGAGATAGTGACCCCAATTGCACGGGCACTGGCCTCGCCAACCCCACCAGGGAGGACTGCGCGAAGGCGGGGGTGCGAACGTTACTCTCGGAGCTCCAGCCGTGCGATCCCGTCAAGGGCTGTGGGGCCATCAACAATGGCGTGGCTACGCACCCCTACCAATCGGTCGGCTTAGCGATTTTCCCGGGGCTGCAAAACACTTCTTACGACGCGGATGAGTATGACTGCCAGACTCCAGCAGTCTCTATAAACAATGGGATCTCATATTACGCCAACCCTACCACACAACCCCCGTACTACACCGTTGTGCAACCATCGAACGACTACTTGACGGCGGGCAGCAGCCCCAGCCTCAACGGCAGTTCCTCAAACCTGGTGAAGGCGGTTGATTGGCAGAACGGCAACAATTGTACGAGCAGCAAATACGGCCTCCAGGATCCCGGCGGCGCGCACACTTACTACGCCGGGGTGATCAATGAGGCGCAGTCGAATTTCTCCAAGCTCTCTGGGTCTTTGAATGCCATCATCGTTCTCAGCGATGGGGCGGCGAACGCAACCCAGAACGATTTCGTTTCCGGAACTTCCGCAAACTACTATACGAACGATTGCCAACAAGCAGTCACGGCGGCCCAGAATGCCACCAACGCGGGGACCTTGGTGTACACGGTCGCTTATGGCTCCTCGACCTCACACTCGAACAGTTGCACAACTGACAGCTCCACATACACCGGGTGTTACACGATGTCGCAGATGGCCTCTAACCCGACGATGTTCTACTCCGACGACGCCGATGGCTGCCAATCCGCCGACAACCCTAACCTCACCAGTTTGAATCAGATCTTTGCAGCGATCGGCTACAATTTCACGTGGACACGGGTGGTCCCATTTAGCCTCTACCAGCCGTAGTTCTAAGGTTCCGCGGGCGTGAGACGCTTGTCCCAGGGCGGCCGCAACCGGCCGCCCCCCGCGGTCCCTGTATCCCAACCCTCCGCTTACGGCAGCCTCTGCCCGCCCTCTTACACCGCCTCTTCCCCCCTATCTGGACAATACTCAGGAAATGGTGCTGTCCCAATTTGGGCGGAGCGCCGCCATCTTGGCGGCCCCAGTGCCGGCTGGAAGCCGGCGTTACGGCCCAAATTAGGACAATACTCAGGAAATGTTAGGCTGGCTATTTGGGTTCGAGCGGGGTATCCTTCCCCGTATGGAACTCAATAGCATTGTCATCATTAGCCTGGGATCCCCAAAAGAAAAAATCTGGGGCCAACTCCTCCGGCTTGACGCCCAAGGCGTGACGGTGCGCGGCATCGAGCTCAATTCTTTCGATGATTTCGTTCGCCAGATCGTCGGCCGCGAGGAATGTACCGTGGGGATGACCCAGGTTTTCTACCCCATGCACCGCGTGGAGCGTATCGCGCTGGACGAATCCTCCGGCTCGATTCCTTCGCTTTCTGAACGATTCCAGACCCTGGTGGGATTGAGCATCCAGGAATACCTCGGGATTGAGATGCCGCAGGTCTGAAGACCGGTTGACAGTCTACAGTCGACGGTCAACAGTTTCACCTGAGGGAAGCACTCGCCCTACCCATGCGGGGCACAACTACAGACCATGACATTCAAAGAGATCCTGAAGACCCTCGAGTCGCAATCGAACCCGGCAGCGGTGCGCGGCATGGCGCGGTTCGGAATCACTGCCGCCAAGGCCTTCGGCTGGTCCACCCCGGCCTTGAAGAAGCTTGCTCGGCAGATCGGTAAAGACCATGATCTCGCCCAACGCTTGTGGTCCACGGAGATTCTCGAGGCGCGCATGCTCGCGGGTTTGATCGATGAAAAGCAAAGCGTGTCGGAACCGCAGATGGAAGATTGGGCGAGAGATTTCGATTCCTGGGCGGTGTGCGACGGAACCTGCCTGAACCTTTTCCGCTACACGCCCTTCGCTTACAAGAAATGCCGCGAGTGGAGCGAGCGGCAAGAGGTGTTCGTGAAAAGGGCAGCGTTCGCGCTGATGGCGTGCCTGGCGGTGAGTGATAAATCGGCCAACGACCCAGTATTCCTTCGTTTCCTGCCGCTCATCAAGAGGCAGGCAGGTGATGAGCGGAATTACGTAAGAAAGGCTGTAAACTGGGCGCTCCGCCAAATCGGCAAGCGAAACCAACGGCTAAACCGGGCGGCGATCGAGGCCGCGCAGGAGATTCACGAATTGAATTCGCCGAGCGCGCGCTGGATTGCCTCGGATGCGCTGCGGGAGTTGCGCAGCCCCGCGGTTCAGCGAAGATTGAAGGCTCGTAGGTGCCACCCATGCGGATTGGGGGGACCAATTTGACATCCGCGAAGCAACATCCCAATATTGTCTGGTAGCCATGACTTCCGGTATCCTGACGCCCGCCAACCAAATCACCATCCTGCGCCTGGCCTTTATTCCCTTCTTCGCCATACTCGTCGTTGACCAACGATTCCGCGCCGCCCTGGCCGTCCTCACCCTTGCGGCACTCACGGATGTGATCGACGGAATTGTGGCGCGCCTCCTGAAGCAGGAAACTCCACTCGGCGTGGCGCTCGACCCCATCGCCGATAAGCTCCTCATGACTACCGCCTATCTCACTCTGGCCTTTCGCGAGGCCCTGCCTTGGTGGTTGACTATTATGGTGATCAGTCGCGATCTCGCCATTATTATTACTGCCCTGCTCATCAGCTTGGTGGCCGGATATCGACCTTTTCGCCCCACCATTTTGGGTAAGGCATCCACGGTCGTCCAGGTGTTGACCGTGTTTGCCGCAGTGAGTTTCCAGGCCCATGTGTCCTTCGTCCTGAGGGGCTTGGTTCGAACCTGCGTCTACCTTACAGCCGCCCTGACCGTTGCCTCCGGGATTCATTATGGCATCGTGGTTCGCCACCGCTATGAGCAGCACGCTGAATAGGTCGGGGAGTTGAGCAGTCGAGAAGTCAAGGCGTCGAGAAGTCGAGGAGTTTGGGGGTCAAGAAGTCGAGAGTGTGAGAAGTCGAGGAATTCGAGTGTCCAAGCGTCGGAAGGAAAGCCGGAAGATCGAAGGAGTCCCGTGGCAAGAATTCCGCTTTTGAGCTTTTCGACTTCTCGACTCCTCGACCGAGCGTTTCAAAATCTCAGCATCAGGGGGTATTAACTGTGGCAGCTACCGTATTTGAGTATTATCACGAGAATCGTGACCGATTTCTACAAGGGTTGATAAACCTGGTGAAGATCCCCAGCATCAGCACACTGCCCGAGCACAAACCTGACATTCGGCGCGCGGTCGAATTTCTGGCTAACGAGCTGCGGGAAATTGGGATAAAGAACGTCGAGATCATCGAAGGCAAGGAGAACCAGCATCCGCTTCTTTATGGGGAATGGTTGGAAGCTCACGGCAAGCCGACTTTGCTGCTTTACGGCCACTATGACGTACAACCACCCGATCCGCTCGAGGAATGGGTGTCGCCGCCCTTCGAGCCCACCATCCGCAATGACAACCTCTATGCTCGCGGCGCTGTGGATGACAAGGGGCAGACTTATCTTCTGATTAAAGCGGTGGAGGGTTTCCTCAAGACTCGAGGCAAACTTCCGATCAACATCAAATTCCTGCTCGAGGGCGAAGAGGAAGTGGGTGGCGAGCACATCGAGGAATACGTAGCGGCCCACCCGGATCGGCTGAAAGCTGACGCGGCGCTGAT
>Ga0187782_10000387_pt1 | contig 29286 bp, 26 predicted proteins | sample 0715_SJ02_MP15_2_FD_132454 | JGI IMG/M metagenome (GOLD analysis project Ga0187782, IMG submission 132454) | Tropical peat soil microbial communities from peatlands in Department of Meta, Colombia - 0715_SJ02_MP15_20_MG | ecosystem: Environmental > Terrestrial > Soil > Wetlands > Peat | place... | reverse complement strand
GGACCGGCCGGTCTCTCTTGCGCCTATCAGCTCGCACGGCGTGGATATTCGGTGACTGTTTTCGAGGCCTTCAGCCAGCCGGGCGGGATGCTCCGATACGGCATTCCTGCGTACCGGTTGCCCCGTGATGTCCTGGACGCCGAGATCCAGAAGATCGTGGATCTTGGGGTGGAGCTCCGGTGCAACACGACCATCGGCAAGGACATCGACCTGGCGGAGCTCCGCCAGCAGTACCAGGCGATCTTCGTCGGCATCGGCGCGCACAAGGGGCTGAAACTAGGCATTCCGGGCGAAGACGCGCCCAATGTCCTGACCGGCACCGACTTCCTGAATCGGGTCAATCGGGGCGTGCCGGTGGACGTGGGAGACCACGTGGTCGTGGTCGGCGGCGGGGACACGGCCGTAGACGCGGCGCGGGTCAGCAGGCGGCTGGGCACCGACGCGGCGCTGGTCAGCAGACGGCTCGGCGCCTCGGTGACACTGGTCTATCGCCGCACCCGGCAGGAGATGCCTGCCATTGCGCCGGAGGTCGAGGGCGCGATCGAAGAGGGCGTGCGTATTGAGTTCCTGGTGGTGCCCGTCGCGGTCCTGAAGACCGGCGGTAAAGCCAGCGCCCTGCGCTGCATTCGCACCCAACTCGGGGAACCGGACGCGTCCGGGCGGCGGCGTCCGTTGCCCATCCCGGGGACGGAATTCGATCTCCCGGTGTCCACCATCATCGCGGCGGTCAGCCAGGAGCCGGATCTTGACGGACTTGCTGTCCTTTCTCAGGAAGGGAACAAGATCCAGTCGGACCAGTGGGGAGCGACGGGGCTCGACGGAGTCTACACGGGCGGAGACGACGTGCGGATCGGACTGGCGATTATCGCCATTTCCCAGGGGCGGTTAGCTGCGGAGGCGATCGACGCGCGCTTCCGCGGACGGGCGCCTGAGTTGCCTGCGGCGCCGCCCGTCATTACATCCGAACGAGTGAAGCTTGGCTGGTATCCGGACGCCCGGCGGCACGAGCGCGTGCACGTTCCCGTGGCCGGCCGGAACATGGAGACTGAGATCGTGCAGGGGCTCTCGGAGCAGGACGTGTTCGACGAGGCCAAGCGGTGCATGTCCTGCGGCATGTGCATGGACTGCGGGCTCTGCTGGTCGTACTGTGCCAGCAGCTGCTTTGAGAAGCTGCCCAAGGGTCAACACTACGCGATCAAGCTGGGGCTCTGCAACGGTTGCCAGAAGTGTGCGCAAGAGTGCCCGTGCGGGTATATCGACATGGCTTGAGGAAGTGTGTTTCGACGACGGCGTTTGAAAGCCGGGCCACGTGTACGAAGTGGATGAAGGAAGGTTCCTGCAGGATGCGAGCACCTGGAACGGTGCCGTTGCCCAGGGCTTCATGCCCGCGGAGGGGATCAACGAGATCCACGCCATGTTCCCTTCCGGTCCGGCCAAGGGTGCCTGCATGCTGGCGGGGTCGCCGAAGCCGACGGGTGCGTCTGATCCGGGATCGCGCCTCGGGCGCAGGGCGTGGATTGGTCACGAAGTCTGGGATTCCGACGCGATAAGTTCTCGTTGAACACCGGACAAGGTCCCTCCGGGTATCCCACGCGGTCCAGGCTGCCCGCCGTTTCGGGGATTGCAGATACGATGTGAATCGGGCCCGGGCTACCCCAACCTGATTCAGGCGACTGGTCGGAGCAGGGACTGCAGATACGTTCCATGGCTTCGCTGATGGATGTCCTGGATCCGGAGAGCAATCTCTCATCCTGCGCTCGCGCTGGCCGTGATCGCTTGCACCGCGTTTGGCAGTATTATCACGAGACGGTAGGCAGACCTCTTCGAATCTGGACAGAGGGCCGGGCCCTGCCTGGCGCCACTGCCCTTCACCTACGAGAATCTCTCCCCAGGGTACGACGCTGAGCTGGCCAAACTTGGGTTGTTCCCGCCGCGGGATGCGGCGCTGTTGGACTCCGATCCTGCCGATGTCGTGGGGGATGCTCCCACTTGAGATCGTGGAGAACGGCAGGTCCCGACTCGAACACGATGCCGAGACAAACCGCTAGGACCGCGACAGCCTGCACGTGCGGGTACACGAAGGCGCCGGTGACGATACGCTGTGTCACGATAGCCATCTTTTGACCTTGTCGGTAGCCGCCGACCCCAGTCTACTGGCAATCACGGGGGAGTAGGAAGGGAGCCGGGGACCTGAAAAAGTTCATTTTGCACAGTCTTTGCCTGGCTTCAAGCCGACGCCGCTTCTAACCAACTTGCCCTGGCGGAGTCCTTCGGCGGCCAGACCCTCCACTGCCCGCCGCGCGCGCCAGGGATCGGACCCACCAATGAGCGTCGAACACGCCCCACGGCAGGCCGCAATCCCTCCGTGCCGTCCTGGACGCGCCACCGGGAATAGTAAAGGCCTTGAGCTCTGGGATGGCGATCAGCCCGAACCTGAGGATCTCCTTGGCTAGGGCTTCTCAGGCTGACGCCAAGCCGGTGACAACCGGTTGTGGTGCCGGGTTCACCGCTCGACGCCGCGATCGCGTTCGTCGCCAGGCTCGGCTTGTCGATTCCCGAGTTCTGGCTGGCCATGCTGCTGATCATTGTCTTCGCTGTGCACCTCCACGTAGTGCCGGCATCCGGATTCGTGCCGTTCTCAGCCTCGCCCGCGGGCTGGTTCCGACACATTCTCTTGCCCGCATTCACGATTGGGTTCGTGCAGAGTGCCCCGATCTCGCGCATCATCCGCAGCTCAGTGCTCGATACCCTGGGGCAGGCGTACATTCAGACGGCGCGCGGGAAGGGACTTCCGGAACCCACTGTACTGGTGAAGCACGCCCTGCGCAGCGCGTTATTGCCGGTACTCACCGTGGTCGGGATCGTGCTCATGCTGCTCATCGCCGGGAGCTTCGTGGTGGAGGTCGTGTTCGCGATCCCCGGTATGGGTCTGCTGCTGCTTAACTCGACCCTCAACCACGACTATCCGATGGTCCAGGGCGGCATCCTATTCGTCGGGACGGTCATCATGCTGACGAATCTCCTGGTGGATGTCACCTACACGCTCGCAGATCCGAGGGTGCGCTATGGCTAGCGCTGCGCACCTTCCTGCGGCAAGCGGGGATGGCACCGACGAGGGAGGCCACCGGAGGCACTTCTTACGGCTACCCTTCCGGCTGAGATTGGGGCTGACCGGCGTCGTGATTACGCTTGGCGCTGCACTGCTCTTGCCGCTCGTGGTTAGCGGGGCGTTTGCGATGAGCCCGACGGCGATCCTCGCACCGCCATCGCTACATTTCCCGATGGGGGCCGACGCCTACGGCCGCAGTGTGCTTTCCCGGGTGCTGCTCGGGATGCGCGTCAGCTACGCTATCGGCCTCTCAGTTAGCCTGGCGACGCTGTTCATCGGGGGGTGTGTCGGACTCCTCACCGGCTATTTCCCTGTTGCCGACGCCATCGTTATGCGGTTCGTGGATGCCATCATGTCAGTGCCGTCGGTGATGATAGCGCTGGCGACGGCGACGGTGTTCGGCGCGAGCGTGATCAACACGATCGTGGTACTGAGCCTGTTCTACGCGCCGCGGACCGCGCGGGTAATGCGCTCGGCGGTGTTCGCGGTCCGGGAGACGGCGTTTGTGGAGGCCGCGCGGGCACTCGGGGGACGAACCGCGCGGATCCTGTGGCGCCACGTGGTGCCAAACACGATCTCTCCGCTGATCATTCAACAGACGTTCATCATGGCGTATGCCATTCTTGGCGAGGCGGTCTTCAGCTATATCGGCGTCGGCGTGCCACCGCCGACGCCGAGCCTCGGCAACATCCTGAGTGAAGCGCAGCAGGTCATCTATCAAGACCCTGGGCTATCCGTGTTCCCTGGAGCTTGCATCGCCGCCATCGTGATCTCCGTCAACCTCGTGGGGGACGGGATCCGGGACCTATTCGACGTCCATGTACGCGATCTTTAGCCCTGTACCGTGCGGCCACAAGGTCGCGGCACACAGGAGGAGGAAGAAGAAATGATTATTGATTGCCACGTGCACTTGCTGAGTGAGACCGGGTACATTGACAAGTTGGTCGCTGAATGGACCGGTTGCGAATCGACAAGGTGTGCCTCCTTGCGATGCAGCACATCAAGTTCTGGGGCAGTAGGGCCGCAGCGAACGACCAGGTCCTTGCCGCGTACAAGAAATATCCCGATAGGGTTATCCCGTTCGCGTATGTTGACCTCGGCATCGACCCGCCGACCCTGGTCGATGAGCTATCGATGCAGGGGTTCCGCGGCCTGAAATTCACCCGCACACGCTGGAACTATAACGACGATCGGCTCATGGGCTATTATGAGCGCGCGGCCGCCTACGGCTTGGTGCTGCTGTTCTACACCGGTACCGTTGTGCGTGTGGAGGAGGATCGGTATTACGACGTCGACAGCAGTCGGCTGCGCCCGATCTACCTCGATCGGATCGCGCGGCGGTTCCCGGACCTGAAGATCATTGGCGCCCATCTGGGGAACCCATGGTACGAAGAAGCGGCGATGACCCTGTTTTGGAACCCCAACCTCTACTTCGATCTGTCCGGAAGCGTCCTCAAGCGCAAGAATGCTGCTTGGTTCAATGAGGTGCTCTGGTGGACTCCGGAGCGGATGGCGAAACTCACGCAGACTCAAGACCATCACTATCCCGTGAGCCATCCCTTTGACCGCATCTGCTTCGGGACGGACGTCCCCATCAACGAAATGGGGGGCTGCATCCAGGAATACACCAAGCTCTTCGACGATCTCCACCTGGCAGACGATCTTCGCCGGCGGGTGATGGGCGGAAACGTAGCGGAGATGTTCGACTTGGAGCGGTAGGGGGGCACAACCCTACGCAGGAGGAGCCGAGATGCAACGAATCCACGGTGACAAGAGTTTTGAGCTCGCGGAACGGTACTTGATTGGCGGCGCGGGAGCGGCCGGACGATACCATCCTACGCTCGGGCGGCCGCTATACCTGGAGCGCGCTGATGGTGCATATCTGTTCGATGTCGATGGTAACAAGTACATCGACTACCACACGTCTAGCGGGGCGTCGTTCCTGGGATACAATCATCCGGCGATCCGATCTGGCATCGAGAAGGCCCTTGGCATGGGATTTTTCTGCAACTTTGAAACGGGATCCCATATTCGGCTGGCCCAGTACGTGTGCGAAATGGTTCCATCGGCCGAGCGGGTCCGGTTCAACAACAGCGGGACCGAGGCCACCATGGCGGCCATCAGATTGGCTCGCGGCGTCACGGGACGCACGAAAATTCTCAAGTTCGAGGGCCATTTCCACAGGATGCACGATTACGTCTTCTACAATGCGCATAGCCGATTGGGGAACAGGCTTCCGAACGGAGAGATCACCTGCGTGCATGACTCGGCCGGGGTGCCCGCAGAGCTCGACGCGGTGATCACCGTGATCCCCTGGAACGACGCTGAGGTCTTCTCCTCCTGCATGCGTCGGCACCGGGAAGAGTTTGCGGCGATGATGATGGAGCCGGTTATGTACAATGCGGGGTGTATTCTCCCGAAGAAGGATTTCATGCAACTGGTCCGAGACGAGACCCGCCGCGATGGTGCCGTCCTCATCTATGATGAGGTGCTATCGGGATTCCGTATGGATCCGGGGGGTGCGCAGGAGTGGCTTGGCATCACCCCCGACCTGACGTGCTTGGCCAAAGCGTTAGGGTGCGGACTTCCGATCGCCGCCATCGTGGGGAACGAACGGACGATGAAGGGGTTGAACCCGGACGGTGGCACCGTCGTTAGCGGCACGTACACTGGCCACCTCATCGAGGTGATGGGCGCGCTCGCGGCCCTGGAGGAGATCCGGAAACCCGGTTTCTACGACCGTCTTAACGGACTGGCCCGTCAGCTGTACGATGGTATCAACGAGCAGTTGCAGCGTCACGGTATCCGCGCGGTGTGCCAGGGTCTCGGTGCGCGGTTCGCGATCTACTTCGGACTTGAGGAACGTCCCGTCGTGGACTTCCGGAAGGCGGCATCGGCGTTCGACCAAGCCATGGATCGTGAGTTCCTCAAGCTCGCACTGCAGAGAGGACTGTACTTCCACGACTATGGGCAGACGATCACACCCATGCATCATGGATTCTCCGGTGTGCATACCAGCGAGGACATCGAGGAGACGCTGAATCGTCTCGACGACGTGTTCGCAGAACTCAGCCGCACGCCTGTCACGGCAGGCTAAGGGAGGTGCCGTGACAGTACTGCAGTCACCTTGGTTCAAGAGGGCAAGAGGTGGGGAGCTGCAGTTAACCGTACTATTCCTCGCACATCGTTCTTCGAGCCAAACGACGTTGTGCGCGCAACACACAGCGCGACATCGCGTGTTTGTCCAAGATGCAAATGGAGGCGGTGGATGAACACGACAATGAAGACGGTTATCGTCGAGCCGAACGCGCTAGGCCGGCTCGCCTTGAAGGACGTTGACGCCCCTTCGCCGCGGCCGTGGGAGACGCTGGTGCGCGTGTCGGCGATTTCGCTCAATCGTGGCGAGGTGCGACGGGCACAGTCCGCAGAAGCCGGATGGCGGCCAGGGTGGGATCTGGCCGGCACGGTCGAGCGGGCAGCAGCCGACGGATCCGGTCCGCCCGCCGGGGCCAGAGTGGTCGGGCTCCTCGCCTCGGGTGCGTGGGCAGAGCTGGCGGCCGTGCCTGGAGATGCGCTCGCCGTGCTGCCGGCGAGCGTGTCATTGTCCCAGGCCGCCACCCTTCCGGTGGCGGGGCTCACGGCGCTCCTGGCGCTCGAGAAGGGGCGCGCCGTTTTCGGCGGGGCCGTCCTGATCACCGGTGCGTCCGGTGGAGTTGGCCATTTTGCCTGCCAGCTCGCCCATCACACCGGAGCCCGCGTCGTGGGCGCGGTTCGTCAACCTAAGTACGTCGACATTGTGAAAGCATCGGGAGCCGACCACGTCGTCGTCGGCGACGACGCCGCGGCCGCCCGGGAGTTTGGACCTTACGATTTGATCTTAGACTCCGTGGGTGGTCGCACGCTCGGGAACGCCCTGTCCATGCTTGCGTCCAACGGCATCTGCGTGAACTTCGGCTCGAGCGCGGCCCCCGAGGTCACCTTCAGTATGAGAGATATGTTCCTGACGGGTGGTACCAGCCTGTACGGCTTCTATCTCTTCCACGAGCTACGCGGCGTCTCGGCCTCTTCCGCGCTTGCCCGGCTCACCCGGCTCGTCGGGAGGGGACAACTAGTTCCGCACATCGATGTGGAGGCGCCCTGGACGGAGATCGGTGATCTCGCCACTCGGCTGATCGAGCGCCGGTTCGCGGGGAAGGCCGTGCTGCGCGTCGAGCATCGTGAGCGCTGACCCCCGGGGCGGGTGACGGTGTGGTGCGCGGCGTGCCTTACCGAAATTCATGAACTCGCGGGATTCCTGGCGCGAGATGATGGCGGTAGTGGGAGGCTTGAACTCGTCGTCCCATAGCGAGCAACGCGCATGGCTGAATCGCTGCCTACGGTTCTGATCCCCGGCCTTCTTTGCTCGCCACGCCTCTACGGCGAGCAACTTCCCGCGCTCTGGCGATTTGGACCCGTTGTCCTCGCGGACCATACTCGCGACGACAGCATGCGTGGGATCGCACGTCGCATCCTGGCGGTAGCGCCGCGTCGATTCACTCTCGTCGGGTTGTCAATGGGCGGCTACGTAGCTTTCGAAATCATGCGCACCTCCCCTGACCGGGTGGTCCGGCTGGTACTCCTCGCTACTTCAGCGCGCGCGGATACTCCAGAACGGACCGACCACCGTCACGCCCAGATCACGCTCGCCAGAAACGGACGTTTCGGCGAGGTTCTCGATCAGCTGTTCCCCGTTTGGGTGCATCGCTCCCGTCGCAACGACGAGGTCTTGCGGCGGATCGTGCAGCGCATGGCGGAGGAGACGGGTCCGGAAGCGTTCATCCGCCAGCAGACAGCGATCATGACGCGCCCTGACTCGCGGTCGGATCTCTCCGCGATTCGGTGCCCAACCCTTGTCTTGGTTGGTGATGGCGACGAGTCGACACCGCCCGACAGAGCGGCTGAAATCGCAAACGGCATCGCGACCGCGCGCCTTCTCACCATACCCGAATGTGGCCATCTCTCCACGCTCGAGCAGCCACAGCATATCACGCGGGTGCTGACCGAGTGGTTGGAAACCGCATGACGAATGGACGGTAATGTCGGCGTCGAACACGACCCGGTAGCCCTGCGCAGCGAACGAGAGGCGTAAGCTGCCGGGAACCTGTGCGGGGAGTTCGATCGGCTCACCGGCGCGACGCCCTGTGGGCACGGGATTTCGATCAGATGGATGAGCACGACCCTTGTTTGACGCGCTCCCAGCAACCGATGCCGGCGTGGTAGACTGACCACAGTATGCAGCCGCTGGATCCCGACGCGAGCGAGTTGATCGAAGCGGCAGCCGCGATCATTCGGACGCGGTATCGCCGCGGCTTTCATCATGTCGGCGCCGCGCTGCGAACCAGGTCCGGTGCCGTGTTCTCCGCCGTTCATCTCGAGGCCAATGTGGGCCGGATAGCGGTCTGCGCCGAGGCTGTGGCACTCGGGATGGCGGCCGCGGCCGGCGACACCGATATCGCGATGATCGTCGCGGTCAACCACGCCGGCGAAGTGAGATCACCGTGCGGCATGTGTCGGGAGCTCATCTCTGACTATGCAGCCGACGCATTGGTGATTGTGCCTGGGCCGTTGACGCCGGTGGTCGTGCCGATCGCCCAGTTGCTGCCGAACAAGTATCATCGGTAGAGCACAGAGAACTCGCACAGTCGTCGCCTGGATGGATGCACGGCGTGCGCAACCGACTGAAGCGGCACATTTGGTCACGACGACAGAGATCGGTGAGCCGAGCTCATGACTCGTCGCAATAGGGAAGGGCTGAAATGGACCTTTGATCAACGGGCTGAACACTACGACAAAGCGCGTCCCCCGTACCCTGAGCGGATCTTTGATGACCTGTTCGCTCTGGTCAATCTGCGTCCCAACGCCACCGTCTTGGAAATTGGATGCGGCCCCGGCCGGGCGTCACGCGTCCTTGCAGCGCGAGGGTGCCTCCTCACCTGTTTGGAGCTCGGGCCCCGCATGGCGGATGTTGCCCGTCGCAACCTCGCCCAATTCCCTCGCGTCGAAGTCATAACATCCGCGTTCGAATCGTGGGATTCTCGAGACAAGCGCTTCGACATGGTATTCGCGGCGTCGTCGTGGCACTGGCTCGACCCCCACACCCGATTTGAGAAGGCAGCACAGGTACTCGACCCGAGGGGCGTTCTCGTAATCCTCAGTGGAAAGCATGCGTTCCCGGAAGGATTTGACCCGTTTTTCACTGAGATTGGGAGTTGCTATGAGCAGCTTGGGGAACCCAGGTCGGCGTGGCCGCCGCCGACACCGGACCAGGTGGCTGACAATCGTGCAGACATTGAGCGTTCCGGGTTGTTCACGCTCGTCCTGGTCAAGCGATACGTGTGGGCCGTCGAATACTCGGCGGAGTCCTACATTGACGAGCTCAACACTCATTCCAGCCACATCGCGTGGCCTCAATGGAAGCGCGACAAACTATCCGCCGAGGTCCGGCGGATCATCAATCGGCGGCCCGAAGGACGGATCCGGAAGCACTATCTGAGCATGCTGCACGTCTGCCGGCGCAGCTCGTCATAGTGCTCCACACCTTGAAGCCTGGCTGACATCACATGCTTGCTCGACCGCATCCCCGAACGCACGACCAGGGATTTCTGCGACGAACGCAGAACGCGTACGCGCAACGCATTCCTGGTTGGTCAGTCCGCAACACCTAAGAAGGGTTACCGGTGATGGAGCGGCTCGCAGACGAGCGTATCCAACGGTTCCTGGCGACCAGGGAAGTCGTCGTGCTCGCCACGGTCCAGCCGGACGGCTCTCCTCTCGCGATGCCTGTGTGGTTCCTGCACCGTTCCGACGACCTCATCATGATCAGTGAGGCCGATACGCAGAAGATTCGGAACATCCGCCGCGACCCGCGGGTCTGCGTCGCCGCGGACGGTGGTAGCCTGGCGGGCATTCAAGGTGTCATCGTTCAGGGGTGGGCCGAGTTCCTCCCGGCGTCCGCTCAACGCCTGGAGTTCGTCCACGCGCTGCTGGAAAAGTACCACCCGGAGCTCGCCCGTCTGTGGGGAGGCAACGCGATGCCACCGAATCGGGTGATGTTCCGGATTGTCCCAACTCGAGTACGGAGTTGGGGGCTGGCCCCGACCTGACGGGCTACCGTCCCGCCGATATGCAATCGTGGGTGCCGGCGGCAGCACCAACGCTGCGCCTGGCGTCGATGGGATCGCGAGCATCACGTCGTCCGCGTACGCGCGCAGACTCGCGTTGAGCAATGGCGCCGTCTGCAAACCGGTGATTCTATCACCTCCTCAATTTGGGCGCGAAGCGTTGGATTGCGGAGCGCACCTTGATGCGGGGAGCGCCTTCTTCAAAGGCAACACCGCCGCTGTTCTTTGTGTGATGCTGTGACACGATCGGTACGCAACACAATTACGAATGGACACAACGCGGGGCCTTGTCCGGGGCGGGGGCTGAGTTAGCCGCGTCTTGTCCGATGCGGACGCCCCAGCCTTGCCGACGAGGAACATTCCGAAAGGCGGCGAAAAGCAAAACAACTGTTCTGCAGCAAGGCCTGGATTCGGAACGCCTCGCGGTGACGTGCGACAGCGTTGGCGGCGACATGACTGCCGCCGTGACACTGTTGGCAGGAGCGCGGGGCGGCCCCGCCATCCGGCAGCAGTTACTCTACCCGATTACCAACGCGTTCGATACCGAGTTCCACCATCAATTCGCAGCCGGTTGCTCCCGCCGGCGTGATGCGATGATGTGGTTCTGGGACCAGCACACGACCGACCTGGAGCAACGAAACAAGATCACGGCGTCTCTGGTGCACGCCGGCGGCAGCGCCTACCGGGAGGTGGGTACGATGTCCGAGAGTTTCGTCTCACGAGCGTTTCGGGGACGTCGTCCCCCCGACGAGGTGACGGCACGCCTGCCGCCGGGACAGTACTTCGAGCGCGGTTTCCCTGTGCTGTCGGCCGGTCCCACCCCTTACACGCCTCTGGATCGATGGGATTTCGCGGTGCTCGGCAGCGTGGGCCGGCCCAAGCGCTGGACCTGGGACGAGCTGCGCGCCCTGCCGCACGAGTCGGTGACCGCCGACATCCACTGTGTGACGAAGTGGTCGAAACTGGACACGCACTGGGAGGGAGTGTCCGTCGACACGTTGCTGGCGGGGGTGGAATCCGCCGCCGGCTACGTCGTCGCCTTCTGCGACGGTGGCTACTCCACGAATCTGCCACGCCATGAGGTGACAGAGGGTAAGGCGTGGATCGTGTATGCGTACGAGGGTGCGCCGATCCCGCCCGAGCACGGCGGGCCGGCGCGACTGCTGGTGCCGCACCTGTATTTTTGGAAGAGCGCGAAGTGGGTCCGCGGGCTACGTTTGGTCGACGAGGACGAGCCGGGTTTCTGGGAAACACTCGGCTACCACAACCTGGGTGATCCATGGAAGGAACAGCGATACGCCGGCGACTGACCTGGCAGCTCGGCACGGTCGTGGAGACCCGGATGGAGACCGCATGCGCGAGAAGCCTCACGCTCGCAGTGCCGGAGTGGCCCGGGCACCGGCCCGGCCAGCACGTGGACGTGCGGCTCACCGCGGAAGATGGTTACCAGGCGGAACGGAGCTACTCCATCGCTTCCCCTCCCGAGGACAAACCGAGGGTGACGATCACGGTCGAACGCCTGGGCGACGGAGAGGTCTCGCCCTACCTGGTTGACGAGGTCCGGCTCGGCGACCGCCTGGAGCTGCGGGGCCCCATTGGCGGGCACTTCGTCTGGGAAGTCCAGATGGGTGGGCCGCTTCTCCTTGTCGGCGGCGGATCGGGGATTGTACCGTTAATGGCGATGATCCGGCACCGGCAGGCCGTTCGTGGCACGGCGCCGACTCGATTGCTCTACTCTTCTCGGTCCGAGGACGAGGTGTTCTACCGAGACGAACTCAAGGGCTTGCCGCGCAGCGACGGGGGGGTGGAGGTGATCTATACGCTCACCCGGAGACAACCGTCGGGATGGGCAGGCTATGCTCGCCGCGTCGATATCGACCTGTTGCGGGACGTGGCGTGGCCGGCGGAAGCTCGTCCTCTCGCCTACGTCTGCGGCCCCACGCAGTTCGTCGAGACGGTTGCGACCGGCCTCGTGACGCTCGGGTATGACCCGATCCGCGTCAAGACCGAGCGCTTCGGACCGACAGGAGGAGGATGATGGAGAGCCGGCTGGATGGCAACGTCGTCGGCGGGATCCTCGGTGAGATCTTCCCATTTGAAATGACGAGCGTCCTTGCCAGTTGCGCCGGATGCGGACGAACGGATGCCATGGGCGCGTTCACGGCATATGTGCACGGCATGGGGACGGTGGTGGGCTGTCCTTCGTGCGACACTGCGCTCATTCCCCTGGCACACGTGAGGGGCCGGTATTGGGTGGACATGCGTGGAGTGCGTGCCCTCCAGATCGGCAACGGCGGCAAGCCGATCCCCTGAGTCGGAGGAGAGGCAGCATGAACTCGAACGACATGCGGGACCGCAGGCAGGAGCACCCGACCCCCCGCCCCCACTCCGGGGACCTGCGTGGCGTTCATCACATTACGGCCATCGCGGGCGACCCGCAGCAAAACGTCGAGTTCTACGCGGGGATCCTGGGCTTGCGTCTGGTGAAGCAAACGGTCAATTTCGACGATCCCGGGACGTACCACTTGTACTTTGGAGATGCGCTCGGCCGGCCCGGCACCATTCTTACTTTCTTCCCTTGGCCTGGCGCGCCCCGGGGGCGCCACGGTGTGGGGCAGGCCACCGTGGTGTCGTTTTCGGTTCCTCCCGACTCGCTCGGCTTCTGGGGGGAGCGCTTGAGGAGCCTCGTCATACCGTTCGAGCGATTGGAGTCGGCGTTCGGCGAACCCGTCCTCGAGTTTTCGGACCCGGACGGACTGCACCTCGAGCTCGTGGAGGATTCCAGGACGGATCTTGGCCAGCCGTGGACGGGTGCCTCCGTCCCAAGCCCGCAGGCGATCCGGGGGTTCCACAGCGTCGCTCTGCTGGAGAGAACGCACGACGGGACCGCGGAGCTGTTGACGGAGGTCATGGGCTTCCGGCTTGCACAAGCCGTGGGCCACCGGCGCCGGTACGTGGTCGGTGATGGAGGTCTCGCCACCAAAGTGGACGTTGTCATCGCTCCAGATGCCCCGTCCGGCCAGGTCGCGGTCGGGACGGTGCACCACGTGGCGTGGCGCGCGGCGACGGACGAGGCGCAGGAGGCGTGGCGGCGGCGACTCGTGGCGGCGTATCTCAGCGTGACGACGGTCCGGGACCGCCGGTACTTCCGGTCGATCTATTTTCACGAGCCCGGCGGGGTGCTGTTCGAGATCGCGACCGACCCGCCGGGGTTCACCGTTGACGAACCGGCGGAGGTGCTCGGCGCCAAACTGCAGTTGCCGCCGTGGCTCGAGCCCCGCCGTCAGATGCTCGAAGCGCGCCTCCCGGTTCTCCGCCTCCCCCCTGGGCCTGGGCAGAAGGCACGTCCGCATGTTCCCTGAGCTCGCGCACCGGTTCGTGCCGGGACGAGCGGTTGGATGGCACGGTGCTGCCGTTGTTGCATGGGACGGGAGGCAACGTCGGAACCGATGTGGAAGACGCACCCGTGCAGGACCCGGACGCACTCGGTCACATCGACCAGCTGGCCCACGAGAAACACGCGTTGTCGGAGAAAGAATCGCAAGGCGAGGCGACGGCAGAAGACCGGTCGCGGCTCAAGCGGATCGAGGCCACCCTCGACCAATGCTGGGGCGACCTGAACCGGCGACGCGCCCTTCGGGACGCGCGTCGCAACCTCGACGACGCACAGATTCGCGACACGTTCACGGTCGAGCGTTACGCTCAGCAACGTCGGCGGGATCACGGACGACCTATCGCAAACGAAACGTGGGCGGGTGAGCGTGGTCCCCGGGCACGCTTGAGCGTCACGAGATGGAGACGGCCCGCATGCTGAGCGGCGGGGAAGGGAGGTCACGTGCTATCTCGCAGCCAGTGGACGCGCCGTTGACTCGAGACGCCATTTTTCTCGTCGTGACGTTGAACCCAGGAACCGATAGTCGTCGGGCGGTACGTTCGCTCTGCGGCGATCTCGGCGCGCTCCTGCGCGCGGTTGGATTCCGGGACCTCGAGGCCCGTCTCTCCTGTGTCATAGGGTTTGGCTCTGACGTGTGGGACCAGCTGTTCGGGCTGCCGCGACCGGCCGAGCTACATCCGTTCCGGGAAATCCATGGCCGACCGCACCGCGCTGTCTCCACCCCGGGCGACATCTTCTTCCACATCCGCGCCACGCGGATGGATCTGTGTTTCGAGCTGGCGACACAGATCATGGCACGGCTCGGTCACGCGGTGTCGCCCGTGGACGAGGTGCATGGGTTCCGTTATTTCGATGATCGCGATCTCATCGGGTTCGTCGACGGGACGGAGAACCCCACAGACGAAGCCGCGATCGAGGCCACGATCATCGGCGACGAGGACGCCGCGTTTGCCGGCGGCAGCTACGTGATCGTGCAGAAGTACCTTCACGACCTCGGCGGCTGGAATGCGCTATCGACTGAGGCGCAAGAGCGCATCGTCGGCCGTACGAAGCTCTCCGACATCGAGCTCGACGACGCGGTCAAACCCACGTTCGCGCACAACGCGCTGACGACAATCGTGGAAGACGGGAAGCAGCTCGAGATCCTCCGGGACAACATGCCATTCGGCAATGTCGCGAAGGGGGAGTTCGGCACGTATTTCATCGGCTACGCCCGTTCGCCTCGCAGGATCGAGCAGATGCTGGTGAACATGTTCGTCGGCCGGCCGCCGGGCAACTACGACCGGTTGCTCGACTTCAGTCGCGCTGTCACGGGGACCCTCTTTTTCGTGCCGTCCGCGACGTTTCTGGAAAACGTAGCGGTCGACGAACCTGCAGCGGCCCCGGGTGTCACGCCATCGGGCACAGTGCCACTCCCGCAGCCCGCAGCCGAGCCGGCATCACCACGGAGCGATGGCTCGCTCCATATCGGTTCCCTCAAAGGAGACTCCCAGCATGGATAATCTACATCGCGAACTCGCCCCGATCTCCGAGGCGGCGTGGGGGCAGATCGAGCAGGAAGCGTCGCGCACACTGAAGCGCTATCTCGCCGGACGACGTGTGGTCGACGTTCATGGACCGGATGGCGTCACCCTCTCGGCGGTTGGTACGGGCCACCTACGGCAGGTCGCAGTGCCGGGAGAAGGTGTTCACGCCTGGCTGCGCGAGGCGAAGGCGCTGGTGGAATTGCGCGTTCCGTTCGAACTGAATCGCCAGGCGATCGATGACGTGGAACGCGGGGCCAACGACTCGGACTGGCAGCCGGTCAAGGACGCCGCGCGCAAGATCGCGTTTGTCGAGGACCGCGCCGTCTTCGAAGGCTTCGCGCCCGGCGGCATCGACGGCATTCGTCGGGGAACCAGCAGCCCGACGATGACCCTGCCCACCGACGTGCGCGAGTATCCCAAGGTGATCGCCCGGGCGTTGGCACAGCTGCGTCTCGCCGGCGTCAACGGCCCATATTCCGTAGTGCTGAGCGCCGACGTCTATACCAGCATTAGCGAGGCCAGCGACCATGGGTACCCGGTGCTTCAGCACGTGAAGCGACTCGTGGAGGGCGAGATCATCTGGGCGCCAGCCATTGCCGGAGCTTTCGTTCTCACGACCCGCGGCGGCGACTTTGGCCTTCACATCGGCCAGGATGTCTCGGTCGGTTACCTTAACCACACGAACGCCACGGTCAGCCTGTACCTGCAGGAGACCTTCACATTCCTCCTGCTGACTCCTGAGGCGGCCGTGGGGCTCGCACCTCCAGGGAACGAGTAGCCCGGACCCGTACCCGGCGACGGCCGCGCCGAGGTTGGTTACTTGCCTCACGCGGCCGAGCGGCGCGCACCCGCCGGAGGAGGCTGACGATGCACGGCGACGCGGAGGCATGGCCGGCTTTGCCGTTGGCAGCGTGGAAGGATACCTGCGACACCCTCCATATGTGGACGCAGATCGTCGGGAAGATCAGGCTGAAACTCACGCCCCACCTCAACCACTGGTGGCAGGTGCCGTTCTACCTGACATCTCGCGGCCTGACGACGACGCCGATCCCGGCCGGTGAGGGCACGTTCGACGCGACGTTCGACTTTATCGACCACGCGCTGATCTTCCAAACGAACGACGGACATGCCGACGCCATTCCACTTCGGCCTCAGTCGGTGGCGGATTTCTACCACGAGGTGATGGCGACGCTCCGGCGGCTTGCCGTCGATGTCCGGATCTGGCCCATGCCGGTCGAAGTTCCGGCACCGATTCGCTTTACAGAGGACCGCGTGCACGCCTCGTACGATGCGGCCTTCGCACATCGGTTCTGGCGGATCCTGCTCAAGGCGGACGCGGTTCTCAAGGAGTTCCGCGCGCGCTTCATTGGAAAGGCGAGCCCCGTGCATTTCTTCTGGGGGAGCTTCGACCTGGCTGTGACGCGATTCTCCGGCCGCCGGGCGCCGGTGCGCGAAGACGCCGATGCGATCACCCGGGATGGCTACTCCCACGAAGTGAGCAGTTGCGGATTCTGGCCCGGAAGCGGCAGCCTCACGGGGCCGGCGTTCTACTCCTACGCGGCGCCCGAACCCTCCGGGTTCAAGAACGCGCGGGTCCGGCCCGCGTCCGCGTTCTACAGTGCGGAGTTCTCGAACTTCCTGCTGTTGTACGAAGACGTCAGAGCCGCGGTGGATCCGCGCGGGATGGTGCTGGAGTTCCTGCAGAGTACGTACGAGGCGGCCGCAACGTTGGGACGATGGGATCGCGAGAATCTGGAGCGCGCTTGACTGAGGCCAGGCGCCTGTCGCCCCGGGCGCGGCGGAATCGGCCAACGGGACGTCGACACGCATCCCCGCGGCGGCTGATGGTGGCTCCGGCCCGAGCGTCCACGCCTACGCCGTGAGGCGCCAGACCGGCACGCTGATCGCGGCGATTCTCGGATCCTGCGTGGTGTTCCTGGACTCGAGCGTGGTGACCGTCGCCCTGCCCCGGATCGGGCGCGACCTGCCGGCCCATGTGTTTGGCGTTCTGGAAGGGCAGTCCTACGTCTACAACGGGTACCTGCTGGCGGAGAGCGCGCTGCTGATCCTGGCCGGCGGGCTCACCGACTTCTACGGGCGGCGCCGGGTGTTTTCGGCCGGTGTGCTGGGGTTCGGCGCCGCGTCGATCCTGAGCGGCTTGGCGCCCACCATGGAGTGGCTGGTCGTGTTCCGGGTGCTGCAGGGCGTAGCCGGTGCGTTGATCGTGCCCGGATCGCTGGCGCTGATCACCGCGACGTTCACGGGCGAGGAGCAGGGCCGTGCGTTCGGCATCTGGTCGGGTGCCTCCGCCGGATTGACGATCATCGGCCCCTTTGTTGGGGGACTGCTCGTCGATACGGTTTCGTGGCGGGCGGTGTTCCTGATCAACGTCCCTCTCGTTGTGCTCACGTGGTGGATGGTGCAACGATTCGTGCGAGAGAGTCGTGACGAGGTTGCGTCGGGGAGCTTCGACATCACGGGCACGATCTTGTCGGCTCTTGCGGTCGGCGGGCTGGTGTCCGGCACGATTTCCGGGCAGCAGCGCGGCTGGCACGGGCTCGGGGCGTTTCTGGCGCTGGGCGTCGGTGGCGCCGCCGCCGTGCTGCTGCCGATCCGGATGCTCCGGGCGGCCTATCCCCTTGTCTCGCCCGCGCTCTTCCGGTCGCGCAACTTCGCCGTCACGAACCTCTCGACCTTGGTCATCTACGCGGCCCTGGCCGTGACCTTCTACTATTCCGGACTCTTCATGCAGGGGACCCTCGGGTACACGGCCGCGGCCGCGGGTGTCGCCACCGTCCCCGGCGCGATCTTCATGGCGCTGTTCTCGGCGAAGTTCGGCGTGCTCGCCTCGCGCTACGGAGCGCGCTGGTTCATGACCGCGGGCCCGGTGTTTATGGCTCTGGGCGCAGCCTGGCTCGCCCATGTCCCCGCACAGAGTGCGGGTTGGACGATGCGCCCGGGGGAACTCGCCACGTTTGTGCCCCCGGCCGCCTATGCGACCGACCTGCTCCCCGGGTTCGTGCTATTCGGCCTCGGCGCCATGATCATGGTCGCGCCCCTTACCGCGACCGTCATGGCCTCGGTCCCGGCCGAGCAGGCAGGGGTCGCGTCCGCGATCAACACGGCGATCTCTGATGTCGGGCCCCAACTCGCCGTAGCCCTCATCTTCATCGCGATCACCGCCAGTTTCTACGGCGCGCTGGCAGCCCACGCCCCGGGCCTCGACATCTCCTCCGCCGCCGTACGTCAGCAGATCGCGCCCCTCAATCCTGTGGCGCCGGGTGTGCCGGGGGGCGTGCGGGACGCCGTGCGCTCGGCATCGACTGGAGCGTATCATCTTGCCATGCTGATCAGTGCGGCGCTGTTTCTCGTCGGGTCGGCGATTAACGCCGCGGGGATCCGCGCGCCGGCGACTCCGACGCGCGGGCGGGTCGTCTCAGCTGACCCGCTGTGGCGCAAGTGCCGTCACGTGACGTCCGTCACGGAGGGAGTAGGGAATGGGACTTGAACGCAACCCTCCGCCCTCCGGCTGGGCTGCATGGTGATCCCGTGCACGCATCACCGCACCTCACGCCAAAGAGGAGGAGACCAATGGCCTGCACACACCTCGATCAGATCCGCAAGGTGACCCCATCGGGGACGGGATGCAAGGAGTGCTTGGCGATGGGCGATACCTGGGTGCACCTCCGGTTATGCCTGACCTGTGGGCACGTCGGGTGCTGCGACGATTCGAAGAACCGCCACGCGACCAAGCACTTTCATGCGACACGCCATCCCATTATCCAGTCGTTTGAACCTGGCGAGGACTGGCGGTGGTGCTTTATCGACGAGGTGATTCTCTGACGAGAGGAGCGTCCTCAAGGGTCTCGCCCAAGATCCGCGCGTGACCGAACGGAAAGAGCCAGCGCGACCGCGACCTGCGCCTCCGAAGAGGCCTCCCGTCTCGCGACCGAGGAGCTCGACAGCCAGGGCCTCCCGCACGAGCCAGCGCGTGCCGGCGGGCGAGGTCGGCACGCACGCCGTCGAGCGAGCGGACGTGCTGCGCCCGCGGAAGCCGCGGTTTGAGGTCGCCGCGGGGAGATGTGGACTTGCCGGCCCCGGCCGACGGCGCGGCGATGCAGTCCCGGGTTCGAGTGCAAATGCACGCCCAGATGTCGCGCGCCACCTCCGTCGACCGCCCCGCACGGCGGCGTTGGGAGCGACCCGGAAGGGGAAAGCTGGGTGACGCTCTTGATGTGGAAGGAGAACTGAGCGTCAGAACTGAAATTCCCGGTCGGTGGTCCTCATCCGTACACCCAGCTTGACCCCCGACGAGGCCCGCGCGCTCCACCATCGCGCTTTGGTTATTGATACCCAGCAGCCGCCGATCATCAGCGGTGCCCTGTTCACGCCGCGGATGCGGCGCGCGCTCGAGGAATACCTCCGGGGCGGCCTGACCGCCCGCGACGAGATCGCCCCCAAGATGGAAACGCTGACGGTGCAAGAGCTCCAGACGTCGGCGGAGGCGCGTGCGCAGTACCTCGCGCTGTGGGAACGTTCAGGCGTCACCGTTGCTTGCGGGACGTTCTCGGATGTCTACAGATACACAGGCGCATACGAGAGCGCCAACGAGTCGATCGGATGGGCGTACGGGGTCGCGGACGCGCTAGGGGGCGCGGTGGAGATCGTCCGCCACGCCGACGAGATCGAGCGCGTCCACCGCGAGGGGAAGCACGGTATCCTTCTCGACTTTCAGAACACTACGCCGTTCGGGGAGGATCTGGACCGCGTACAGCACTTCTACCGCCTCGGGGTGCGCATGGTCCAGCTCACCTATAACCTGCGGAACCTCGTCGGCGACGGATGCACGGAGACCTCCCAGGGCGGCCTCTCCTACTTCGGTCGGGAGTTGGTGCGGAGGCTCAACGAGACGCGGATTCTCGTCGACGTGAGCCACTGCAGCGAGCAGGTCGGCTGGGACGCACTTGCCGTCTCGACCGCGCCGGCCATCGTGTCCCACTCCGCCAGTAAGGCGATCTGCTACCACGACCGCGGCAAGACCGACGAGCTGGCGAAGGCGGTCGCGGACCGCGGCGGCTACTTCGGCGTCGTCGTGATTGCAGGGTTCCTCTCGAACCACGCGGACGTGCCGCTTGATGCCTTCGTCGACCACGTTGAGCACCTCGTGAACGTCTGCGGGATCGACCACGTGGGGATCGGTACGGACAAGATGGGCCCGGGGCCCGGGACGGAGTCGCTCGTCGAGTATCCACCGTCGCTGCCGGGCCACGCTCCAGGAGCGTTCGACTGGTCGGGGTTCCGGCCCAAGGAGCACCGGCTGGCGGGCGACCACGTTCTGCGGGGGTACGAGACCTTCGGTGACTGGCCGAACTTGACCGTGGCGCTGGCCCAGCGGGGCTTCACCGAGGATGAGTTGCGCAAGATCCTCGGCCTCAACTACCTGCGGGTGTTCCGCGAAGTCTGCGGCTGAGGTGCTTGAGTGCATGAGTGTCCGTCTCGGGTCCCGCGGCAGGTGCACTGGCGGCCCGGGTGATTGGCGTTCCCCAGGGCATGCCTCCGTCGGATTTTGGCGCCGGACGCCGAAGCGGCCGGGCGTGCGTTGGGGCAGGTCGGAAGGCCTTATCGCCAACCAATTCCTCCGCACGAGCGGGATGTGGATCGCGTTTGTCGAGCGGATCCTCGAGGATGGATTTCTGTCGATGTCTTAAGGCCCGGAGACGCCACACGGCGTGTGCGGACGTGCACACGGGCTCCCCGTCCGACGTGACGCGCTAGGCGCAGGGCTGTTAGGGAGGCGAGGCCAGAATGACGTTCGTGCGAGGCAGTACCGTTGCAGTCGCTGTGGCGTTGATCCTCATGTTGGTCCCATCGTTCCCCTCCGGCGCCCAGCAACCACGGCGGGGTGGCGTCCTGCGGATCGCCACCACCGGCGAACCGCCCACGCTGGATCAGCACATGACGACCGCGCAGACCACGATCGACATCATGTACCAGGTGACGGAGACCTTGTTCGCGCTGAACCACAAGTTCGAGCCGCGCCCGATGCTGGTCGATAAGTGGACCGTGAGCTCGGACCGGCTGACCTACACCTTCGCGCTGCGGTCCGGCGTGCATTTTCACAACGGCAAGGAGATGACCAGCGACGACGTGAAGGCGTCGCTGGAGCGATGGGGCCGCCTCTCCTCGCGCGGGCAGGCGGTGTTTGCCAATGTCGTGTCGCTGACGGCGCCCAATCCGTTGACCGTGGTGCTGAAGCTCCGGGAGCCATACGGGTTGCTGCTTACGGACTTGGCGATGCCCGCCCAGGCCGCCGCCATCTACCCAAAGGAAACGATCGACGAGGCGGGGTCGGGGCCCCTCAAGCGCTTCATCGGAACCGGTCCCTACCGGCTAGTGGAGTACCTTCCGGACCGGTACGTGCGCCTCGACCGCTTCGACGGCTATTCCGCCCGCGCGGAGCAGCCGGACGGCTCCGCGGGGAGAAAGAGCGCCTATCTCGACTCGATCTACTTCGTCCCGGTGCCGGACGTCGCCGTGCGGATCGCGGGCGTGCAACGTGGTGAGTTCCAATACGCCAGCACCATCCCGCCCGACCTGTACGACCGGCTGCGCGCCGATCCTAGTCTGGTCCCCTACATCTGGCCGATTGCGGCCTGGCTGCCAGCGGTGCTCAATCACCGCCAGGGGATCATGACGAATCTCAAGGTCCGCCAGGCGTTCCAAGCCGCGATCGACGACGAGGCCGTGATGCGGGCGGCGTTTGGGAACCCGAGGTTCTGGCGGATTGACCCGGGGCTGATCCCCAAAGAAGACTACATGTGGACGGACGCGGGCAAAGAGCTGGTCAACCAGAAGAACCCCGCCAAGGCCCGGCAGCTGCTCGCCGAAGCGGGGTACAAAGGCGAACCGGTGCGCTGGATCACGACGATGGAGTATCGGGAGTTCGGAACCGCCGCACAGGTCGTCAAGCCGATGCTTGAACGAGCAGGATTCGTGGTCGACGTACAGGTGCTCGACTTCGCGACGGTGATAGCCCGCCGCGCGCATCCCGAGATGTGGGACGTGTTCAGCACGGGGTTCGGCTTCGTGCCCGATCCCGTATTTCTCATCCCGCTGCAGCCCTCCTGGCCGGGGTGGTACGACAATCGGGACATGAACGCGATGATGGAGCTGCTGCGGCGGCACGACGACCCGAAGGTGCGGCACGATATCTGGGCGCGGATGCAGAAGCTCTGGTACGAGGACGTGGGCTCGATCAAGTTCGGCGACTACTTCGTCTTGCACCTGTACCGCAAGGAGCTCCAAGGGTACGAGGGCGTCCCGACGCACATGTGGTGGAACGCCTGGCTCGCGACGCGCTGAGCTTGGGGAGGATCGCGCCGAGGCGGAACCGTGCAGTTCCCCCGCCGGCGCCTCTCGACTGAACCGGCGGTCCCGACAGCGGAATGACATCGTATGTACTGAACCGGTTGATTGCGCTGGTCCCTGTGCTGCTCATCGTGGCCACGGTGGGCTTCCTGTTGATTCATCTCACCCCCGGTGACCCCGCCGCCGTCATGCTGGGGGCAGATGCGTCGCCGCAGGATGTTCAGCACCTCAGGCAGCTCATGGGGTTGGACCGGCCGTTGGTGGTCCAACTTCTGCGCTGGTACGGTCGCACGCTTCAGGGTGATCTTGGGTACTCGATCTTCCTGCAACGCCCCGTCCTTCAGGCGATCGAGGAGCGGCTCGAACCCACGTCGCTGCTGACGTTGATGGCCCTGGTGATCGCGTGCGTGATCGGGGTGCCTATGGGAGTGACGGCCGCGGTGCGCCGCAACACGTGGGTGGATCAGGCCTCGATGGCGTTCGCCCTGTTCGGCGTGTCGGTGCCGAACTTCTGGTTGGGGTTGAACCTGATTCTGATCTTCTCCGTCCAGTTCGGGCTCTTCCCCGTGTCCGGGTACGTGTCCCTCGGGGAATCCGTTGCCGGAGCGCTGCAGTCGCTGGTGCTCCCTGCCTTCACCCTGGGGCTCGCCGGGTCCGCCCTGATCGCCCGGATGACCCGCTCGAGCATGCTCGACGTCCTGGGCCAGGATTACATCCGCACCGCCCGCGCCAAGGGCAATCCGGAGCACCGCATCATCTACGGGCACGGGCTTCGCAACGCGATGATCCCCACCGTCACGGTCATCGGCCTGGCCCTGGGAGGCCTGTTGGCCGGGGCGGTTGTCACCGAGACAGTCTTCGCGTTGCCCGGGGTGGGGCGTCTCGTCATTTCCTCCATCCTGCGTCGTGACTATCCGGTGGTCCAGGGCGTGCTCATGTTCGCGGCCTCGGCGTACGTGCTGGTGAACCTGCTCACCGACGTCCTCTATCTCTATTTGGATCCCCGCGTGAAATATGCGTGAGGCGCGCCCGACGAACTCCGCGACCGGCCCGGAGCCTCCCGCGGGGGTTACCGGCACGAGGGGGGCCCGCCGACGATGGGTGCCGGCGCGGATGTTGTGCCGCAGCCGTTCCGCGCTGGTGGGAGGGAGTATCGTGCTGGCGCTCGTCCTCGTCGCCGTGTTCGCGCCGGCACTGTCGCCCCACTCACCTCAGGAGATGGAGGTGTCGAATCGGCTCCTCGGCCCCAGCCACCTGCACCCGTTCGGGACCGACGACATCGGCCAGGACGTCTTCAGCCGCGTGGTGTTTGGCGCCCGCGTCTCGCTCGTGATCGGCGCCCTGGTGGTCACTTCCTCCGCCGCGGCCGGGATCGTCCTCGGGCTCCTTGCAGGCTACGCCGATCGCGTCGACCGAATACTGATGCGCCTCCTCGACGGATTGATGGCGTTCCCGGCGATCCTGCTCGCGATCGGATTAATGGCCGCCCTGGGGGCGAGGCTTTCGAATGTCATCATCGCGCTCGCGGTGGTGTTTACCCCGCGGGTCGCGAGGGTTGTCCGGGGAGTCACGCTCGTGGTGCGCGAACTGGACTATGTTCAGGCAGCACGCGCCCTCGGCGCCCGGGACGCGGGCATTATGGCTCGCCACGTTCTTCCCAACTGCCTGGCCCCCACGATCGTGCAGGCCACCTTCATCTTCGCGGAATCCGTCCTGGCCGAGGCCGCGCTCAGCTTCCTCGGCGTGGGGCTTCCGCCCGACATCCCGAGTTGGGGCACGATCATCGCGGGAGGGCGGACGTTCATGCAAATCGCTCCCTGGATCACGGTGTTCCCGGGGGCATCGATCTTCGTGGCGGTGTTGGGACTGAACCTCCTGGGAGACGGCCTCCGCGATCTGGCGGACCCGCAACTTCGAGGGCGGACCGCGTAAGCGAGCCCACTCCCGCGGGAGCCACCGTGGCGCCGTGGCACGGTGCCTGCGGCCGCCGGCGTCGACAGAATCGGGCCGCTGGCGCCTGCACGGGTCGAGTCTGTGAATTGATCCATCTACCCGCGAGGGCTCCGGAGATGGCGTCAACCTTCGGCCGTCCGCCGGCGATGCCTACGGATCGCCTCACCCTCTGGAGCTATTCGAGCGTCATGCCGATGGTCCGCCCGTCGAGTGTCGTGACCAGCGGAACGCCCGCACGATCGAAGAACCGTAGACAGATGTCTCCGACCACCCCATGGCGGCGGAGCGCCTCGATCTCCTCGAGCGAGAAGACGTTCCCGCTGCTCGCGAGCAGCCGGGACGGCTCGATGGCGCCGATGCCGACCAGCGCCATCGTCACGCGATCGAAGAACGCGGTGGCATCGCGCACCGCACTCCCCAGTCTACGACACCCGTCGTGCTCTTCCGCGGCGGCCAGCGCGCCTGCTTCTTCTGCGGCCTCGACAAGACGGGCGCCCCCGCCGAGACTGGCCGACCTCGCCGGCTCGCTCGACGGGTTGAGGTCTTGTTTCTTTCCAATGACGTGCCCTGCCACACGCCCTCGCACTCGGTGCCCCGACTGCGCGGCGACGCGCACGCTACAACTGGGGCACGGAGACCCCGGCGCGCCGGGGAAGCATCGGAACGTCCGGGTTGATGTCCGGCCCGAAGAACTTGAGGATGACCAACTCGCGGTCGCTCGCGTTCTCCACGGTCAGGGGCGTCACCGCGCGATCGTGGCTGACCAACAACTCGTCCTCGCCGGGCACTCCGCCGCGAATCTCGTGCCCGCCGTATGTCCCCCTGCCGCTCCACACGAAAACGCTGTAGACGCCACGATCCACCGTACGGTACGTCTCGTGACCCCGCACCACGAGTTTCTTGCCGCTGAACTTCAACGTGTTGTAGAAGATCCAGTATTCTTCACCCCCCGATTGCTTTGTCTCTGCGATCGGGCGTGGCGGCGTGTGCCGGTGCTCGTAGAAGTACGGGTCGCCGTTGAGTTCCCACTCGATCATTCTCAAGATGAAACGTTCGCCCTCGCGCGCCCGGTCCTCAGGACGCACGTCTTTGAACAGCAACTCCTTTGAGATGATCCGCCCGGCGACTAACGCCTGCATCATCGCGAACACGTCGCTGTCCTCCTGGAGTTCCACGGTCAGCGCGGTCCCCGGCGCATGGAGGATCCCCGATGGGATATGAAATCCGTCGTCGGGAACGAGCCGATAGGCAAAGGCATGCCGGAGGATCAAGTCGCTGTTCCAGTCGACCAAGTACGGCAGAAGCGTGTCGTACGCCCTGTCCTCGACGATCCATCTGTGCACCCCGAAGTAGCTTTCGGGATGAGGGCCCATGTCCACCCCCGGCGGGTAGTAGTACGCCTCCTCTTTGGGGTTGCGGCCTACCAACGCGGTAATCCGCCGTGGGGGGTGGACATGGTACGGGACGTGGGTGCCGTTGTCGAACAGCTTGGCTAGGCGGTCCAATCCGGTGTGCGTGGCGGCGTACGTCGTACCCAGGATCATCGTCGCTTCGCACGCCACCGCCTCTTTCAGGGTGACCCGCTCGGGGCCATCGAGCTTCAAATAGCTCAAGCCCTCGTCAACAGGTCCGATCCGATTGTCAGCCCGTGTTGTCGAGGCGAGCCAGCGTTCGCAAATCGCTCCCCGGTCGCCCAAGTCGTACCGCTCGTCGATCACCCCGAGCCGCCTGCCGGGCGGCAGAAAATCGCGTGCGACCCATGCCGGTTCGAGGCGAAGGATACCGTGTCCGTCGGCAAGCGCCTGCTGTACCAGATCACGTGTGGACCGCATCTTCGAAACCTCCACTCCTCTGATTTCGTGTGTGCTTTTCTGTGTGCCTGCGGCGATCATTGTAGCGTGCCGCAGCCCCGAGCGTCCGCCGCGCTTCCTACGGAGGCGCTCCTTGCGCCACGCCGGAATGCGGCCCGCGTTTCCCGATCTCACCCGGCGCGCCCGCGGGGATCGAGGTAGTTCGAGCCAGGTGTCACCCATCGTGTTGATGCCGAGGATCGTCACGCTCAGCGCCAGCGACGGCCACAGCACGTAGTAGGGGGTCTGGAACATGTAGTTCCGGGCCGTTGCGATCTCCAGCCCCCACGACGGCGCGGACGGGAGCACGCCGAGGAAGCTGAGCCCGGACTCCAGCAGCATCGCCGACGCCGCGGACAGCGATGCCCGGATGACAAGCGGTCCCACGATGTTCGGCAGGATCTCGCATCGGAGGATGCGCAGGGAGGATGCGCCTACGGCTCGCGCTGCCTCCACGAACTCCGCCTGGCGGATGGCGAACGTCTGCGCGAACGCCAGTCAGCTGAACTGCGGCAGGTACAAGGACCCGATGATCAAGATCAGGTGCGCGACGCCCGCGCCGAGAAATCCGGCGACCCGCATCGCGAGCAGGATCGGCGGGAAACACAGGATGACGTCGGCGGAATCGTGACCGTTTCCCACGGCCCCGGGGCGAAGCGGCGGCCGAGCCGGTAGCCGAACGGAGACGGCGAGGATGACGGCGCATCCTCCGGCGGTTGTTCCGGCCCGACCAACATCACCGAACCGCTCGGAGGACACCGTTCTTTGGGTAGAGGACTACAACTTGACCTCCGGCGAGGCGAATCGGGTGTTGGCTGACGTCCAAATATCGAACTGTGCCGATTACGCCCCGACCTCGGCGAGCACCGCGCGCAGGACGCGGACGGCCTCACGCAGGCCGTCCGCGATCTGATTGCGATGCCGCACCAGCTGTGTCCGCCACAGTTCGTACTCCTCGCCGCCAAGCGCCGGCAGCGCGCGAGCCATGGCGAGCATGGGAAACGGGCGTCCGAGCGCCGTGAGTCCGTAGGCGTCCTGGCTCCAACGGCCCGATGCCGTGCGACGGATCGGCGTGAGAATGCGGCTGAGCCGCCGCAGCGCGACGTCGATCTGTGCGGCTACGTCGTCGGGGAGGTCCTGGGCCGCCGCGGCGTCAAGGCGCGCGGCCAGCTCCGCCACCTCGCGAGCGCGGGCGCGCGGCTCGTCGAGGTCGAGGTGCCCGCGCACGGCGACGGCGATCTCGGCGAGCTCGTCCACCATGCGCGCGCCCACCGAGGCGAACTCAAACGGCAGGATCCTGCTGGTCGCGAGACTCACCACGTACCCGAGGTAGACGCGCAGACTCTCCGCGAACAGCCGGCGGTCGATCTTGTCAGCGGTGTCCTGGTCGGTATGGTTCCACCAGCCGAGCGTGGCCCCATGCCAGGCTGCCACCTGCTCGGGACTGTGCTCGAACCGCGCCGAGAGCGACGGCACACCGATGCCGAAGAATGACTGGTCACCGGTGCGCGCGAGCGGCGTCCGGGTGCACGGCACCGACAGGAGCGACCGCTCCACGCCCTGATGCCAGCGCGCGATCTCGTCCGAGCTATAGGCCCCCCATCGCGCGGCGCCGATCATGCCGATCGTGGAGAGATTTAGGTAAAGAACCGCACCAGCGTCGAGCTCGTCCCAGAACCGGTCAATATACCAGCTCGAGCCTTCCATGTCGCCGATCTCGTGGCCCGTCCAGAACACGAAGCGGACCCCACGCCTCAACTCGCCACGGCGTCGGGCGAGGACGCGGGCCAACTCGAGGGTGGCGGCGTTGCCCGTCGCGTTGTCGCTGACCCCGGGGCGCCACGCGTCGTAGTGTCCCCCCACCAGCACGAACGAATCCCCCAGGTCGAGACGACCTTCCGGCAGCGGCAGGTGCGTCCACTCGCGGGTCGCGCGAGCCACGAGGTGAACGCGCACCGGTCCCCGCGCCGCGAGCGCGCGCAGCCGCTCGCCGTCGCACCTCGCGATCCCGAGTGCCGGAATCTGCGGGATCTCGCCGATTGACGACGGCGTCGGATTCCCCCACACTCCCTTGATCGCGCGCCGGGTGATGAACTGGCTGTTCGGGTCCCCCCAGTTCACGAGGATGAGCGCGCGGGCGCCGTGGCGCGCGGCCAAGCGGCCCTTCTCGGGTGTGGGGGGCGTGTACGATACATCGGCCATAACGATCTTGCCGACCGCGTCGCACGCCGCGTACTCCTCCTCCCCCCCTGCGCCGACCGGCAGCAGGTCGCCGTCAATGCCGTCCGGTGGCGTCGACAGGATATGGGCGCACGGGGCGCAGGGGATCACCTCGTCATGCGGGCTCGTGAGACGCAAGGCGCCCTCGATGGGTACACTGACGTAAGCCGAAACTTCATGAATCGTGCTCGGCATCCCCGCCACGGTCAGCGCCTCTCGGAAGTACTCGGCCGCGCGGCGCTCGTCGAGGGTACTGTTGATTCGCTCGGGGGCGTGCTCGATGAGCCACTCCACGTCCCACCACGCCCGGTCCGGCGATAGGTCGTCTTCCCAGCGCCTCATCGCTGGTTCCCTCCCTCGTAACTGGTCAGAGTCGTAACCTGGACGTCCCGCAGTGGTGCACCCCACTGCCGAGCGGGTCGACCGCAAACTGTATCAGGCGGATCTTCACCTCGGAGTCCGCGCGCGGGAACGGGCGACGCGCCGTTTCGCACGGCCGTCCGGCCGCAGTGTCTTTGCTCGGCCACGGCGGCCGGCGAATCGGACGCCGACGCCCTCAAGCGCCACGGCTGCACCCGGCACCGTCACGCATCGACGTGCGCGAGGGTCCGGTCGATGAGCCACACGGCGTCGCTGACGCCATCGGCCAGCGCGTTTCGGCGTCGGCGCAGCTCCGTGCCGAGGACCCGTGCCTCGTCGGACAATG
>Ga0187782_10000386_pt1 | contig 29291 bp, 30 predicted proteins | sample 0715_SJ02_MP15_2_FD_132454 | JGI IMG/M metagenome (GOLD analysis project Ga0187782, IMG submission 132454) | Tropical peat soil microbial communities from peatlands in Department of Meta, Colombia - 0715_SJ02_MP15_20_MG | ecosystem: Environmental > Terrestrial > Soil > Wetlands > Peat | place... | reverse complement strand
ACAGCCGGAACAGAGAGCCAGACCGAGATTGCGGAAAAGCCGCTCCGGCTGACAGGAATTTTCATGGCAGGTTGTCTTTGTTTCTCGAACGGTCAGGCCATCATACTACAGAACCTCGTTAACGTACACGACGCTGATTCATTAGGGTTTAGCGCCCTCATCGAATGCCCCATCGCCCCGCCAAACTCCTTCCTGTAGCGCCGCCCTTCAGGGCGGCATGCCGAGCTAAAGCTCGGCGCTCCTCACGCACCCGTTCGTGGCACCCTTGCCACAAATGGATTGCAACAACCGACAGCCAAGGATCGAACGGCAGCTCGAGAACTCTCGCCTTACGCGCAAAGGAATTCATCGCACCTACAGTGGGCACCGCCTTGACCGCCTGCTTGCCCATGCTACTTGGTGTTTCTGGGCGCTTCAGCGAAATAGAACGAAAAACAAAAGCGTTGCTCAGGCTGCGCTGACCTTGGAGCGCCTGCGCCTGACTCCAGTTTGTTCTTGGCTTCTGGCCAGGGCAAGTCAGCGAGCAGGGGTACGCTTCTTGTGCTTTACATCACCGCGTCGCTCTTCCACACAAAATATGCTTGAGCGTTGGGTAGCTGAGCGTCGCGGTTGAGAAATCAATCCGTGCTGACACGCGAAGAATTCGCCGCCATTATCCTCGGCACGGTCTTTCTGTTCATAGGGGTTGGTGCCTGCTGCCTTGCTGCAGTTCGCGGTGGTAATACCAGGCGGATTCTGTCGTGGTTTGGCATCTTAAGCGCAATGTATGGAGTCCGCCTGTTTGCAGAAGTTCCTCTCGCTTTTGGTTTGTTGTTCGGCTCCTTTTGGCACATCGCCCCGCAGTTGGTATGGGCCATCATCTACTTGCTCCCGATATCGGCCCTGTTCTTTTGGGTGGAGCTAAGCCGGGGGAACCTGCGCCGCTTTTTGCAGATTATGCTTGTTCCGGCATCCGTGATTGCTGCCGTGGGCATTTCTGCCGTTCTGCTCCATAAATCTCCCGACAGACTCATGCTCTATTACCGGATACAGGTAATCTGCGGGCTGCTGGCGATCGCAGTAGCAAACGCGGTTCCGCGAATCGGGAACAAGTACTTGGTGATTCGAAGCTGGGTTTCAGCGGTTGGCACTTTGCTTTTTTTGGCTGCCGTCCTGTATGAAAATTCACGAACGTTTCTCAACCTGCGTGAATATCCATTCCATTCCTTCGAGTCGGTTGCCTTTGCGTTGTTTCTGTTCTCGCAGGGGTGGGTGGCGGCAGAAAAAGTCGTTGCTGACGAACACCGCCTGCTGTCTATCGAAAATGAACTCGCCATGGCCCGCGAGATACAAACTTCGATTCTTCCCAGCAACGTTCCTGAACTCAGTCGGATGCGGATCAGCGCGGCATATTGTCCGATGACTGCCGTTGCAGGAGATTTCTACTGGTTTATCGCCATCGATCCTCACCGCGCTGGTTTCTTCGTGGCCGATGTTACCGGGCATGGCGTTCCAGCGGCTCTCATTGCGTCCATGATCAAGGTCGCGATGCAGTCGGTGGTGGCCTGTGCGAATAATCCGGCATGCGTGCTGCGCGGAGTGGAGCGTGCCCTTTCTGGGCAGCCAGTTGGTCAATTCGTTTCGGCAGCTTACTTATGGCTCGACACTGAGAGCCACAAGGCGCTGTACTCGGCTGCCGGACATCCGCCGCTTCTGCATTGGAGGCAGGGCAAGCTGGAGAGCATCCAGAGCAATGGCCTTGTCTTTGGCGTGAGGTCGGGATGCGAATATCCGGTTCGTGAGTTTCCAATCACTGCAGGTGATCGATTCTTGCTCTACACGGATGGCTTGATTGAGCCGGAAAACATCAACGGCGAGTCGTTTGGGGACCGCCGGTTGGGAGAAGTATTGTCCAACAGTCAATTGCTCTGTTCTTCTGAAGTGTCCGACCGTTTGCTTTCTGAACTTCGGCACTGGCAGCCTGCATCCGCGGCCCAGCAAGACGACATCACTGTTATCGTCATCGACGTGCTTTAGAGAAAATGTGCCACCCAACAGTTTTGGCAACGAGCCACAATGTTGTCATCCCCTGAAGTTCAACTTCAGTCCTGCTCTTACCTAACCGGACAGCGGGGATTCGCTAGGTCGTTGAAAATCCGTTTGTGGCCAACAGGTTGTTGCGCATGGGAATCGTTATTAACACTGGTATTAAAGTATGATGGGGCATAGGATGCGGCCTGTTTGCCGGCCTGCGTGATGGCCGGAATGGCGGTCGAGGAGCCTGCGTTATGCGCACACGGGTGGAACGGCGTACGGTCAATCTGTCTGCTTATCCGGATCTGGTAGTCATCTATCTGGGGATGCGAGTGAATCGCATCGCCGGAATCAAGACGCTGCTGGGCTTTGGTCCGAAGATTTCTTCTTCCGCCGCGGCACAGCCAGACGGGTTGCTTCGGCACGAGTCAATCATCTATTCGTTATTTCCCATGCATTTTGGCATGCGCCAATACTGGCGCGACACAGAGTCACTTTTGGAGTGGACGCGTTCGGAGCCACATCGGCAGTGGTGGCAGAGTTTTTTGAAAGACTCGGGCGGGACCGGGTTCTGGCATGAGACCTATTTCCGACGCGGAGGCATGGAAGCCATTTACAACGATGTGCCGGAAAAAATCGGCTTGATGGCGTTTGCACCGGTGGTACCGGCTCGCGGACCGATGTTTGGCGCAGCGGCAAGGGCCGAAAAGGAATCTGGAGGGCGACCCGTCCTGTCCGAGGAAGAGCTGTACGGGGGGCCGGAAACGCGGGCTGAGACTCAGTAGGACCTTCCGCAAGTCCTCATCAAGGTTGATTACGTCGGCGCGGATGAACAGCAAGCCGACCAGGATGAGCGCCAAGAGGACCAAGACAAACACGCCGAAAGTGGTCATGGGGCACTAAAGGGCTCCGGTTCGTCCTTCCGGGCTTAGACGAAGTATTCGAGGCGATGTGGCCGTCTCTCAAATCGGCAATCACGGGTAAATACATTAGCTGCGAACACAGGCCGGGCCGTTGGAAGTTCCTTCCATCGCGTCAGCGGCCTCGCCGGTCGGTCCGGCCTGCCAGTAGTACTAAATCGGCGAGGTGATTCGAATGAGCCATAAACAAAATGTATTTGCACCATTAAACCGTCCGACGCTCATTTCGCTGCGACTTTGATGGGGGAATTTGGCTGGGGCGGAAGGATTCGAACCTTCACCATCCTCATTAACAGTGAGGTGTCCTACCGGTTGGACCACGCCCCAGCGGGATTGTCAGAACTGCTCACGGCAGAACCGCGGCAGGTGCGCTTCGCCACGAAAGTGGCGGAAGACATCAACAAAGATAGCACGCGGCTTGCCATCACAAAAAGGTCATTGAACTGCATTTGGGCATAAGCGAAGTTTATCGCTACACCTGTGCCAAAACGGTGCATCCCGCCCCGCATCTTCCACTGCAACTCCTGCCGCTTCTGGTTTTCCTCTGCAAAGGTTTCGAATCCACAATACTCTTCACTACCTCCAAACGATTGCGCGTTGGTAACGCTCCGGGCTTAGAGGTTGCAATCGCAAACATTTTGATAGAAACTATCCGGTCGCTAAAACAGACCGGACCCATGCAGTCTGGCCGAGGAACACTCTCCTGAGATTGACGGCCCTGGGAGATGCTTGATCCTCTAGCGAAAAAGTTGACATGGCCCAAATTTTTCACCGCAGTGCAAATTTAATTGCGCGGTTCTCTGTTCTCGCCATAGTGGTTCTTGCGAACTTGGCTCTCGCAGTGGTTTTGCTGGTGGCCCGCTCGCCGTATATTACCAATCAACGAGTGACCCGCGTGCAACCGGTGCAGTTCAGCCACAAGCATCACGTGGGCGATGATGGAATCGATTGCCGCTACTGTCACACCAGCGTGGAAAATTCTGCCTACGCGGGCATCCCTCCCACGAAAACGTGCATGAATTGCCATTCGGTGCTGTTCAATACTGCGCCTTATCTCGAGCCGGTGCGCGAAAGCTACCGCAGCGACCAGTCCATCGAATGGGTGAAAGTGCATCGCCTGGCCGATTACGTGTACTTCAATCACAGCATTCACATCAACAAAGGGATTGGCTGTTCCACGTGTCACGGTCCGGTCAATGAAATGCCCCTGTTGTTCCAGTATTCTCCGTTGAACATGCAATGGTGTCTGGATTGCCATCGCAATCCCGCCCAGAATGTGCGGCCCAGAAATCAAGTCTTCAATATGGATTGGACTCCCCCCGCAAATCAGGAAGAAATCGGCAAGAAGCTTGTAGCGCAGTATAAAATCCGGACACCCGGCGAGCTCACCAGTTGCTCGACGTGTCATCGCTGACGAATGGATATGACCGACCAGCCCGAAAAGAACAAATTGCGCATCGTGCAACCGGCGCCCCCTAGTGATCCTTGGCACAATCACGATCACGACCATGATCACCCTGCCGACGAGTCCACCATCGAGCGCGAGCATCGGCTGGATCTGGCCGCGGTTCGCGAAAAACTTCGCGGCAAGTCCGGGAAACAATATTGGCGAACCCTCGAGGAACTTGCCGACGATCCCCATTTCGAGGAGTTGTTGCACCGTGAATTTCCGCGCCACGCCTCCGAGTGGGACGATTCTGTCGATCGCCGCGATTTCCTGAAATTGATGAGTGCTTCACTCGCCCTGGCGGGACTCGCCGGATGCGGCAAGCCCGACATCAGCAACATTGTGCCCTACGTGCGCCAGCCGGATGGCTTGGTACTCGGCAAGCCAAATTTTTACGCAACCGCTATGCCGTTTGGCGCTTCCACCGTGGGCGTGTTGGTGGAAAGTCACGAAGGACGGCCCACTAAAATCGAAGGCAATCCCGATCACCCCTCCAGCTTGGGCGCGACCAACGCCCTGACTCAGGCGGCCATCTTAAGTTTGTACGATCCCGATCGCTCGCAAACGGTCCAGCAAGCCGGCGAGATTCGCTCCTGGTCGGCATTTCTCGATGCCGCGCAGGATCTGGCTACGAATGTCAAGGCCACTAACGGCGCGGGTTTCCGCATACTCTCTGGCGCCGTCACCTCGCCCACCTTAACCTCGCAAATTCGCAAGCTGCTGGCCACCTATCCACAGGCCAAGTGGTACCAGTGGGAACCGGCGGACGGCGACGGACCACGAGACGGCGCGAAGATGGCCTTCGGACGCAACGTCAACACCGTGTACGAAATTGCCAAGGCCGATGTCATTGTGTCTCTCGACGCCGATTTCCTGGCCAGCGGCCCCGGCCATGTCGCCTACGCGCGGCAATTTGCGAAACGTCGCGGCCTCGACGCCGCTGATCTGGCCATGAACCGGTTGTACGTCATCGAGCCCACCCCTTCGGTCACCGGCTCTTCGGCGGATCATCGTCTGCCGATGCGTGCCAGCCAGATCGAATTATTCGCCCGCGCTCTTGCCGGCAAGCTGAGCATTGGCCCGGGCGCCACACTTTCCGGGCAAGCTGCGGAATGGCTGGAAATCGTTGCCAAAGAATTGCAATCGGAACGCGGAAGTTCCGTTGTGATAGCGGGCGAATATCAGCCTGCGGCGGTGCATGCCTTGGCGCACGCGATAAATGCGGCTCTGGGGAATGTGGGCAAGACCCTGTATTACACCGAGCCGCTGGTGTCTGATCAAGGCAATCTAGATTCGTTGCGTGCGCTTTGCTCGGAGATGGATCACGGCCAAGTCGATTTGCTGCTCATTTTAAGTAGCAATCCAGTCTACGACGCCCCGCACGATTTTGACTTTGTCAATAAGCTCAAGAAAGTGGCCACGACGATTCAGGTAGGCCCCTATCTTGACGAAACCGCGGCGTACTGCCAGTGGCATGTGGCGGAATCGCATTTCTTGGAGACTTGGAGCGATGCGCGCGCCCACGACGGCACCGCCAGCATCATCCAGCCGCTGATTTCGCCTTTGTATTACACCCATTCCGCGCACGAAGTGATCGCGGCGTTCAGCGACAAGCCGGGCATGGCTAGTTATGATGCCGTCCATGCGTATTGGACCGAAGAGTCCGCGCATTTGCCCATGTCCATCGATGCTGGGTGGCGCAAGTGGCTGAACGACGGCGTGATCGCGGGCACAAAATTCACCCCTCTCAACGTCGAATCGAAATTCAACGCCTCTAGCCTTCCGCCGGTACAGCCCGCTCCCGCGGATCAAATTGAATTCATCTTCCGCCCGGACCCGTGTGTGCACGACGGCCGATTCGCCAACAACGGCTGGCTTCAGGAACTTCCTAAGCCGGTGACCAAGCTGACTTGGGACAACGCTGCCCTCGTCAGTCCGAAATTGGCTCAGAAGAGCGACTTCGTCCAGAAAGTGCAATCCAGCGGCGGCGAACACGGCAGAATCCTGGCCCCGCTCGTCGATATCCAACTGAACGGCAGCAAAGTCACCGCGGCGGTTTGGACCTTGCCGGGGCAAGAGGAAAACACCGTGGTGCTGCCGTTGGGATACGGCCGAACCCGCTCCGGATATACCGGCACCAACAAAGGATTCAATGCCTACGTCGTGCGCACTTCCAACACCATGTGGACCGCCACCGGCGGCAAGATCACCTCGACCGGCGGCAGCTATCAACTGGCGTGTACCCAATATCACTTCAACATGGAAGGCCGCCAGCTGCTCAGCACCGCGACCCTCTCCGAGTATCGGCAGAATCCAAATTTCGCGCACGAAGGCCACGAACTGCCGGCCAAGGATGATTCGCTGTACAAGGCCTTCGCCTATCCCGGCTACGCCTGGGGCATGGCCATCGATCTGAACAAGTGCAACGGGTGCAATGCTTGCGTGGTGGCCTGCCAGTCGGAAAACAACATTCCCGTGGTCGGTAAGGACCAGGTGATGCGCGGGCGCGAGATGCACTGGATTCGCATTGATCGCTACTATACCCATACCGAATCCGCCACCAGCCAGGAATCCACCGGTGATCCCTCTGAATACAACCCCACCCTCGATAATCCCAAGACTTTTTTCCAGCCCATTCCTTGCCAGCAATGCGAGAACGCGCCTTGCGAGCAAGTGTGCCCCGTGGGCGCCACCGTGCACAGCGCCGAAGGCTTGAACGACATGGTCTACAACCGCTGCATTGGCACCCGCTACTGTTCGAATAACTGCCCCTACAAGGTGCGCCGCTTCAATTTCCTGCGTTTTCAGGATTGGGATACACCGCAGTACAAACTAATGCGCAATCCCGAAGTGACCGTGCGCAGCCGCGGCGTCATGGAAAAGTGTACCTATTGTGTGCAGCGCGTCAACAATGCCCGCATCGACGCCGAAAGGCAGGATCGCCCCATCCGCGATGGCGAAGTCGTCACCGCTTGCGAAGCGGCCTGCCCCACCCAAGCGATCGTCTTCGGCAACGCCAACGACTCGAATAGCCGGGTTGCCAAGCTTAAGGCGCTGCAGCGGAATTACTCGGTCCTGGGTGAGCTGAATGCCCGCCCGCGCACCACCTACCTGGCGGCGGTACGCAATCCCAATCCGGAGCTGGAGAAAGCATGAGCGTCACACTGCCTCCCGCGAATGGGCGTGAAGTTCAGCGTCTGGAACCGCTGCTGGAACCGGGGCACACTTACGCGTCGGTGACCGACAAGATTGCCGCGGTGGTGCTCACCAGGCCGCTGGGCATCGGCTGGCTGTTCGGTTTCAGCCTGGCTTTCGTGGCCGTGATGATTTTGTTTGTGGCCGTGGCCTGGCTGATCACCAAAGGCGTAGGAATTTGGGGCATCAACATACCGATTGGCTGGGGCTTCGCGATCGTCAATTTCGTTTGGTGGATCGGTATCGGCCATGCCGGAACACTGATTTCCGCCATTTTGTATTTGTTGAACCAGCAGTGGCGCACTTCGATCAACCGCTTCGCCGAGGCCATGACCCTCTTTGCTGTGGCCTGCGCCGGCTTGTTCCCCTTGATTCACACCGGCCGTCCGTGGATGGCCTACTACATGTTCCCGTATCCCAGCACCATGGGCATTTGGCCGCAGTTCCGCAGCCCGCTGATCTGGGATGTGTTCGCGGTGTCCACCTACGGCACCGTTTCCTTGTTGTTCTGGTTCGTCGGCCTGGTTCCCGACCTGGCCACGCTGCGCGATCGCGCCAAAGCTCCCTATCAGCAAGTGATCTACGGCATGTTGGCCATGGGCTGGCGCAATTCCGCGCGCCATTGGCACCGCTATCAGTCGGCGTACTTGCTTTTGGCGGGGTTGGCCACGCCTCTGGTGCTTTCGGTGCACACCGTGGTGAGCTTCGACTTTGCGGTTGCCATCGTTCCTGGTTGGCACACCACGATTTTTCCACCCTACTTCGTTGCCGGCGCCATTTACTCCGGCTTCGCCATGGTTCTCACCCTGGCAATTCCACTGCGCAAGGCCTATGGCTTGGAAGATTTCATCACCATGCGGCACTTGGATAATTGCGCCAAGGTGATGCTGTCCACCGGTCTGATTGTCGCGTACGGATACTTCGTCGAATTTTTCATGGCCTTTTACAGCGGAAACAAGTTCGACGTGTTTCTGGCCAATCAACGCTTGCACGGCCCCTATTCGAAATTCTATTTTGCCCTCATTTTGTGCAACATTTTGACTCCGCAGCTCCTGTGGATCCGCAAAGTACGCCGCAATGTTTTGGCGCTGTTCCTACTCTCACTGGTAATTAACACCGGTATGTGGCTCGAGCGCTTCGTCATCGTGGTCATTTCCCTGACCCGCGACTTCATGCCTTCCGCCTGGGGCCGTTACTCCGCCACGGTTTGGGATTACGCGACGCTGCTCGGCACCTTGGGTCTGTTTACCATGCTGTTCTACTTGTTTGTGCGCGGCCTGCCGGCAATCGCCATTTCCGAAATGCGCGAATTGGTGGCCCATCAGGCGCACGCCGAAGAGGACCGCACATGACCGAACATCGTTCCCACACTTACGGAATCATGGCGGAATTCGAGTCGCCCGAGCAATTGCTCGCCGCCGCAAGAAAAGCGCGCGAAATCGGGTACAAGAACGTAGACGCGTACACCCCGTTTCCCATCGAAGGTTTGGCCCACGCGATTGGGTTCCGTTGGACCGCCGTGCCTCTGATCACACTGATCGGCGGAGTCGGCGGTGGCCTCACCGGATTCGGCCTGCAATACTGGTGCTCCGCGATCAGCTATCCGATCAACATTGGTGGGCGTCCGCTCAACAGTTGGCCGGCTTTCATTCCGGTGACCTTCGAATTGACCGTTCTGGGCGCCGCGTTGTTTGCGGTCTTCGGAATGCTGGCGCTCAACAAACTGCCGCAACCGTATCATCCCGTGTTCAACGTCGAACGATTTGGCGCGGCGTCGACCGACCGTTTTTTCCTGCTCATTGAAGCGCGTGATCCCAAATTCGATTTGGCCGAAAGCGCCCGGTTCCTTCAAGAAATGTCCGCGCGGTTCGTCACCGAGGTGAAAGATGAGGAATAAAACCTCGCTGGCGTTGGCGTGCGGGTGCCTTCTCAGCATCTGCGGTTGTGGCACCTTGCGCCAGGACATGGCCAATCAACCGAAACACGACCCCTTATCACCCGCCAGCTTCTTTCCCGACGACCGTTCCGCCCGGCCTATCTTAGACAACACCGTGGCACGCGGTTTGGTGGCCGAGGATCCCCTGTACACACCCAAGGATTCCAATGTGTTCCCGCTCCCGCTTACTCCGGAACTGCTCGAGCGCGGCCAAGACCGCTACAACATTTTTTGCTCGCCCTGCCATGGTTTGCAGGGTGACGGCCAAGGCATGGTCACCCTGCGCGGCATGAAACATCCTCCCAGCTACCATGACGACCGCCTGCGCAATGAGCCCAACGGTCATTACTTCGACGTGATTACTAACGGCTTTGGCGCCATGAACGGCTATTCCGCACAACTCGATCCCCACGATCGCTGGGCCATTGTTGCCTATGTGCGCGCGTTGCAACTTAGCCGCCATGTGCACGTTGCCGATTTGCCGGCAAACCTCAGAGACAAGCTGAGCGCCGGGGGAGCCGGGAAATGAACGGGCAAGAATATAATGCGCCGGCCAGCGTGAACCGCGCTCAGCGACTCGCCTTCCTGATTGGTGGAGTGGCGCTGATCTTGGCCATCGTGGGCGCGGTAACTTCCCCCGCCAAGTTTTACGAATCGTATTTGTTCGGCTATTTGCTGGTGCTGGGGCTAACCCTGGGTTCGCTGGGTCTGCTCATGTTGCAGCATGTCACCAGCGGAATCTGGGGCATCGTGATCCGGCGTCCCCTGGAGGCGGCCACCCGCACGATTTGGCTGGTGCTGCTGATGTTCGTGCCTATCGTGCTGGGGATGAAAATATTTTATGGCGAATGGCTGGATCCCGCCCAGGTGAAAGCTCATCCGTTAAGCGATCTGCAGGCCAGGTATCTAACCCAGAGCGGCTTTCTGGTTCGCGCCGTGGTCTATTTTGCGATTTGGATCATATTGGTTTTATTGTTCAATGCTTGGTCCAAAGCGCAGGACAGCAATCCCAATGACCTGGGTGTGCGCAAGCGGTTCCGCATGACCGGGCCGCCGGGAATTATTCTTTATGTTTTGTCGATGACCTTCGCGGCTATCGATTGGGTGATGTCCATTTCCCCGCACTGGGCTTCCACCATTTACGGGTTCATTTTTGTTGGCGGTCAGCTGATCAGCGCGATGGCGCTGATGATCATCACCGTTGTGGCTTTGGCGAAGTCCGAGCCTCACTCCGGTTTCATTCGCGAGCGCCACCTCCACGATTTGGGCAAACTCCTGTTTGCCTTCAACATGCTGTGGGCGTACTTCGCTTTTTCGCAGCTGCTGATCATCTGGTCAGGAAATCAGCCGGAAGAAATCAGCTATTACCGCTCGCGTCTGAATGGCGAGTGGGGCGTGGTGGCAGTGATTGTGTTGGTGTTCAGCTTTGGACTGCCCTTTCTGATTTTGTTGTCGCGCGACGTGAAGCGCAATCCGCGCCTGATTGCGGCGGTGGCTGCCTGGATGTTGCTATTCCGGCTCGTGGATCTGTATTGGATGACCCGTCCCGAATTTAGCGCATCGGCCTGGCCGAATTGGCGCGACATCGTCGTGCCGGTCGCGCTGATCGGATTATGGGTCGGGGTTTTTGCCACCAATTTGAAGCAGCGACCGGTCTTGCCCTTGGGAGATCCCAAGCTTTCGGAGGTTTTAGCGCATCATGAGCACCGCAGATCCTAGCCACGGGCACGGGCCTGTCGGCAACAACGGGCCGGTGCACCAGGATGTCTCGTTCGAGAAGAGCGACGTGCGCGCGTCCGCCATTCTCAAGTTCCTGGTGTATCTCGGAGTTGGGGTTGTTCTCAGTTATGTCCTCACCTTTTTCATCTATAACAGCTTGAAGGATTATTGGGCCGACACCCATGCCCCCCTTTTGCCCTCCCGGGTGCAAATGGGTCCCACCATGCCGCCAGAGCCGCGTATGCAGGGCATGCCGGGGCACTTTGTGGATCCGCAGCAGGATTTGCGGGACAAGATCAAGGCCGACACCGACGCCAACAACAAATTCGGTTGGGTCGATCAGAAAACCGGAATCGCGCAAATTCCCGTCAAGGACGCCATGCAGTTGATCGTTGACAAGGGTTTGCCGGCTGTCACTCCAGCGCCGGCGGAAAAGAAGTAAGGAATCATGAACGTGTTACGCAGTTTGCTGATCGTGGCGGGCGTCCTGTTTGGCGGCGCCCTCTGCCACGCACAGATGATCCCAGACAATGTGGGCAAGTCCTCCAATGGACTGCCACCCGCGCTCGTGAACGTTGGCTTTGATCCGCAATTGAATGCGCAAATCCCGTTGGATACGCCGTTTCTCGACGAGTATGGAAAGCCGGCGACGCTTCGCCAGTTTACCGGAAAGAAACCGCTGGTTTTGGCCTTCGTGTACTTCAACTGCCCGATGTTGTGCAGCCAGGTCGAACAGGCCGTGGTGGGCGCCTTGAAGATGACCTCCTTTAATCCTGGAAGCGACTACGATGTCGTGTTTATAAGTTTCGACCCGAGTGATACGCCGGAGGCGGCGCTGCAGAAAAAGCAGGAAGCCCTGTCGCGCTTCGCTCGGCCCGGCACCGAAGCGGGCTGGCATTTTCTGACCGGCACTCAACCATCCATCGATGCGGTCACCAAAGCCGCTGCATTTCGCTTCACCTACGATCCCAAAACCAGGTTGTATGGCCACGCCAGTGGAATCCTTCTGCTTACCCCGGACGGCCGCATCTCGCGCTATTTCTTTGGAGTGGAATATCCGCCATCCAACGTCCGCTTGGGACTCGTCGATGCGTCTTCCGGCAAGATCGGAACACCGGTCGATCATCTTTTGTTGTTCTGTTATCAGTACGATCCTACGACGGCCCACTACAGCGCTACCATCCTGACCGTCATTCGCATGGGTGGCGTGGTGACGCTGTTCTGTTTGGCGCTCGGTTTTGTGATTTTCCGCCGGCGGGACCACCGCAGCGCCAATCGCGGCAATATCGGGCCGGGTTCGCCGACGCAAGGAGCACATTAGAGCCGTGCAGTCATCGCTTCCGTTCTTTCCAGAGCAGGCCTCCAGTTTCGCGGGAAACGTGGACGCCTTGTTCATGTTTATTCTGCTGACCTGCTTGTTTTTTGCGGTGCTAGTCAGTTTGTTGGCGATTTATGCGGCCTTTAAATATCACCGCACTTCCCCCGGTGAAGTTGGCTCTACCGCTCACGGAAACATGTTCTTGGAAGTGGGCTGGACCGCCATTCCGTTGATTCTGGCTCTCGGCATGTTTGCCTGGGGCGCGGTTGTTTACGTGAACTTCCGCACCGCCCCGAAAGACACGTTGGACATTTACGTCGTTGGGAAGCAGTGGATGTGGAAGCTGGAGCAACCCAACGGTAAACGCGAAATCAACGAATTGCACATTCCCGTGAACCGCAACATCAAGCTGATCATGGGCAGCGAAGACGTCATTCATAACTTCTACGTTCCCGCGTTCCGCGCCAAGATGGACGTGGTGCCCGGGCGCTACAACACCTTGTGGTTCCGGCCCACCAAAATTGGCAAGTATCACTTTTTCTGCTCGCAATATTGCGGTACCAATCATGCGGTCATGGGTGGTTGGGTCACCGTTATGGATCCCGCCGAGTATGCTGCCTGGCTTTCCGACGAATCCGGGAACGTGAATCCCGTTTCCGCCGGTGAAAAGTTGTTCACGCAACTTGCCTGCGTCACCTGCCACCTCAGCAATGGCACAGGCCGCGCCCCCTCGCTCAACGGCGTCTACGGCGCGAAGGTGTTATTGTCCGACGGCAGCACCGTTACCGCCGACGACGCCTACATCCGCGAGTCCATTCTGCAGCCTAAGGCGAAAATTGTAGCCGGGTATCAGCCAGTGATGCCCACGTTCCAGGGCTTGGTGACCGAGGAGCAGATCCTCAATCTGACCGCGTACATCAAGTCGCTGCAGTCGCAACCGGTGCCTGCCAAGGGCGCCGGAATTGCGCCAACCAGCGCGGGGAAGAAATAGCCATGGCTACCACCAGCACGATCCACACGGGTCCGGCTCTGAAATTGCCCGAAAAACATTATCTCAATACCGGCTACGGTATTCGCTCGTGGCTCCTCACCACCGACCACAAGCGCATCGCCCTGCTCTATCTGCTGTCGGTGACCTTCTTCTTTTTCATTGGCGGCTTCTTCGCCATGATGATCCGCCTGAGCCTGCTTACGCCTGACGGCCGTTTGTTGTCTCCCGACACCTACAACCGCATGTTCACCATGCACGGCGTGAGCATGATCTTCTTCTTTCTGATTCCCTCGATTCCGGCAATCTTGGGCAATTTTTTCATTCCCCTGATGATCGGCGCCAAGGACTTGGCATTTCCCAAGATCAACCTGCTTAGCTGGTACATCTACATCGTTGGTGGCGCCTTCACCCTGTACTCCATGATGGCCGGCGGACTAGACACCGGCTGGACGTTCTATACGCCCTTAAGCACCGTGTATTCGAATTCCGCGGTGGCTCCCGCGGTCGTAGGCATATTCATTACCGGTTTCTCCTCCATTTTGACCGGGCTGAATTTCCTCGTGACCATTCATACCATGCGCGCTCCGGGCATGACTTGGTTCCGCCTGCCGCTGTTTGTTTGGGCGCACTATGCGACTTCAGTGGTGATGATTCTCGGCACGCCGGTAGTGGCCATCACCTTGGGCCTGGCCGCCATGGAACGCGTCTTTGGCTTGGGCTTTTTCAATCCGGCTATGGGTGGCGATCCGATTCTGTTCCAGCACCTGTTCTGGTTCTATTCGCATCCCGCGGTGTACATCATGATCTTGCCGGCCATGGGCGTGATCAGCGAAATCATTCCTACTTTTGCCCGTAAGAAGCTGTTCGGTTATCATTTCGTGGCCGCGGCCAGCTTGGCCATTGCGGTCATCGGCTTCCTCGTTTGGGCCCACCACATGTTCCTGACGGGGCAGTCCACCTACGCCGCTCTGGCCTTTTCCTTCCTCACTTTCCTGGTGGCTATTCCTTCCGCGGTGAAGGTTTTCAATTGGACGGCCACCCTCTTTGGCGGATCGATTTCCTTTGACACGCCAATGCTGTACGCCTTCGGCTTCCTGGGCTTGTTCTTGGTCGGCGGGCTCACTGGACTATTTCTCGGCTGCCTGGGCGTCGACATGCATGTCCACGACACTTACTTCGTGGTCGCGCACTTCCACTACATCATGGTCGGCGGCGCGGTCATGGGCTACCTCGGAGGCCTGCATTTCTGGTGGCCGAAGATCACTGGCCGAATGTATCCCGAATGGCTGGCGCGAATCGCCGCATTGGTTCTTTTCGTCGGCTTCAATTTGACCTTTTTCCCGCAATTCGTGCTCGGCTATCTGGGCATGCCTCGCCGCTATCACGTGTATCCGCCGGAGTTCCAGGTTTACAACGTGATGTCTACCGCGGGCGCTTCGATTTTGGCACTCGGTTACCTGTTGCCCATGATTTATCTCACTTGGGCCGCCTTTTATGGCCGCGTAGCCGGAAACAATCCTTGGCCGGCCACCGGGTTGGAGTGGACCACTCCTTCACCGCCTCCCACGGAAAACTTCGAGGTGACCCCTGTGGTCACTTGGGAAGCCTACGACTTTCACAATCGGCCGGAGCTAGGCCTGGACGTGCCCAGTCAACCTGTGGGGGCTCATGAGCACGACTGAAGGGACAACGGACTTGACCCGCAACACAGGCGCTCGGGTTGCGCCTGAATTCCAACGATAGGGGAATGCGGAGTGCATCGTACTGGTGAGCTGTACGGACAATTCGAGACTCTGGAGCAGCAGAAGGACAGCGCCACACTCGGAATGTGGATTTTCCTGGTTACCGAAGTTCTCTTCTTCGGCGGCCTGTTCTTAACCTACACCGTTAACCGCCATCTGTACTTTACGGCATTCGGCGTTGGCGGAAACATGCTCGATCTGAAGCTGGGCGCGACCAACACCGTGGTCCTCATCGCCAGCAGTTTTACCATGGCCATGTCCGTCTGGTCGGCCCAGACGGACCGCAAAAAGCTGCTTCCGCTGTTTTTGATTTTGACCTTCCTGCTGGGCGGCGTGTTCCTGGGGATCAAGTACGTTGAATATAAGCAGAAGTTTGATCATCACTTGGTCCCGGGCCACTCCTTTGACCTCACCTATCGCATCAACCACCCGGCTCCGGGCGACAGTCCCAAAGAGCTCGCGGCAGAGCGCCAGGAAATCGAAGACGCGCTTAAGACCGAGGCTGCGGGAACTCCTCAGGAGCAGTTGACTGCCCTGAACGCCCACGCACAGCTTTTTTTCTCCCTGTATTTTGGCATGACGGGTCTGCACGCCCTTCACATGATCATCGGCGCGGGACTTCTTATCTGGGTGATCAGGGAATCCTTCAAAGGCCGGTTTACCGCCAGCTACAACACTCCGATTGAGATTGTGGGTTTGTACTGGCACTTTGTCGATATTGTTTGGATTTACCTGTTCGCGTTGTTGTATCTGATTAATCGGCACTCGGTGTAACAGGAAAAGCGAGGCATTTGTGACTGAGCACGTCGTTTCGCCCAAAATCTACGTAGTGATCCTGCTTGCCTTGTTGCTCGGTACCTACCTGACCGTCACTGCCGCCCTGCATGACTTTGGTCTCTGGAACATTGTGATTGCCCTCGCCATCGCGACCACCAAGGCTACCCTCGTGGTGCTCTTTTTCATGCACGCTAAGTACAGCCCCAAGCGTACCCAGCTTGTCGTTGCCTGCGCTGTCTTCTGGCTCGCGCTTCTTCTCTTCATGACTATGAGCGACTATTTCACCCGCGTCGACTATCGTGGCATTCGCTATCCGGTGTCTCAGAACGTTTTCATCCATCAGCCGCATCGCTCCTGAAGCTTCTTTCGAATTCAACACGCGTAGTTAGATTAAGCGGCCAGGCACACGCAGACTCGTGTGTCTCAAATGCTTCAGGGTGTATTTTGAATAGGAAAATTTTTTCCGCTTGGTGGGCAAACAAAAAAAGAGGGGAAGAACGAACCGGCCCAGCCCTCAATCCCCTAAAGGGATCCTCGGCTCGTCTCCCCCACGCATACTGGGTTGCAAACGGTTGGCCAGACTAACGCCCCTCTTTTCAGCCTCTTAAAATCGCTACCCTCGGTAAAAATGCGCTACCCCCGGGGAAAAAATTACAGCGGGGTGGCATTGCGGAAAACTTTTTACACTCGTATCTGCATTTTGCATTTCATCGCTTTAGTACCTGCCTTGACCATGCCGCACCGCTGTTGCTATGTTGAAAGACTATACTGGGCCCAATCTACTCACTGGGCGCCAGGGCTCCTGTGGAGGGAGCGCTTTTCCGTATGGCTCTCAGCAAATTGGTTGTGCGGGGCGCAAGGCAGCACAATCTGAAAAACATCAGTTTGGAAATCCCTCGCAACTCGCTGACGGTCATCACCGGTCTATCCGGTTCCGGTAAGTCTTCTCTCGCATTTGACACCATTTACGCGGAAGGCCAGCGAAGATACGTCGAATCTCTTTCCGCATACGCCCGGCAATTCCTGGATCAGATGGAGCGTCCCGAAGTTGACGTTATCGAAGGATTGTCCCCTTCTATTGCCATCGAACAGAAGACCACCACGCGATCGCCGCGCTCCACCGTTGGGACCATTACCGAAATCTACGATTATTTGAGAGTCGTCTATAGCTCGGTTGGTGTGCCGCACTGCCCCAACTGTGGCAAACCGATTACCCGCCAATCGAGCGAGCAAATTGTTCACGCCATTCTGCAGGGCGAGCTTTGTAAACCGGAAGATCGCATCATGATTCTGGCGCCCATCGTTCGCGGGCGTAAGGGCGCCTATCGCAAAGAGCTGGAAAAGCTGGCGCAGGATGGATTTGTACGCGTGCGCATCAACGGGGAACTCTTGCCGTTGGACCAGACGCCAGTACTGGATAAGCGCAAGAACCACACCATTGAGGTGGTCGTGGACCGCCTGCTGGTGAAGCAGGGCATTGCTTCCCGCCTTGAGCAGTCCATCGCAACGGCCCTGAAGCTGGCGCAGGGGCTGGTCACGGTGGCCGTGGTCAGCGGCAAGGAGCACACTTTCTCGGAAAGATTGGCTTGTCCGGATTGCGGGCTGTCCGTACCGCAACTGGAGCCGCGTTCCTTTAGCTTCAACTCCCCCTATGGGGCATGCCCCGAGTGCCATGGGCTTGGCTCCAAATACGATTTTGATCCCGCGAAGGTCATCGTGGATTGGACCCGCCCGCTGTTTGATGGCGGTCTCGGTCCCGGCTCCGGTTCGGCGATTCTGAAGCGCACGCTGGAATTGGCTGCCTATGCGCATGGGTTTCATCTGGATACTCCGTTCGAGAAATACCCCGCGCGTGTGCAGAATCTTTTGCTGTATGGCTACCCGCCTTCCGGTGCAAGGAAAAGTGGGCCGGAGGCGGTCGGCAAATCGTCCAGCGCCGAAAAGGGGTTTCGTTTTCAGGGTGTTTTGAAATTTCTGGAACGCAATTTCGAAGAATCCAACTCCGATTCCTATCGTGAGTGGATGACTCAGTACATGTCCGCCACCATCTGCAGCGCGTGTTTAGGACGCCGCCTGCGCCCGGAATCGCTGGCCGTCAAGCTGGGCGGTTGGTCCATTGCGGATTTTACGGCGCTGGCGCTGAGCGACGCACGTCCTGCCGTGGACAGAATTATCGCGCTGCTCACTCCGCGCCAAAAGGAAGTGGCTGCCAGGCCGCTCGGCGAAATTGCCGAACGGTTGGATTTTTTGTTGGCCGTAGGACTGGGCTATTTGAGCCTGGAACGTTCCGCCGCCACGCTCTCCGGCGGAGAGGCCCAGCGTATCCGTCTGGCCACACAGATTGGTTCGCGCCTTCGCGGTGTGTTGTACGTCCTGGACGAGCCTTCCATCGGCCTGCACAACCGCGACAATGATCGCTTGCTCAATTCCTTGGAGCGGCTGCGCAATCTGGGCAACACCGTTTTGGTCGTCGAGCACGACGAAGACACCATTCGTCGCGCCGACTATGTAGTCGATCTCGGGCCCGGTGCAGGAAACGCCGGCGGTCATCTGGTTGCCACCGGCAAGCCTGCCGAGATTGCTGCCGCACCTGATTCTTTGACCGGGCGTTATCTTTCCGGTGCGGCCGAAATTCCCGTGCCCGCCAAGCGCCGTAACGCCAATAGCAAAGTCATCCAGATTTTGGGCGCTCACGCCAACAACTTGAAAGATGTGGACATCACCTTCCCTTTAGGCCTGTTGACCGTGGTGACCGGCGTTTCTGGCTCGGGGAAATCCACCCTGGTGAACGACATTTTGTACCGCGCCTTGGCGCAAAAGCTGTATCGCTCCATGGAAGCGCCCGGCGCCCACAAAATGATTTTGGGCATCGAGCACATCGATAAGGTCATCGAGATCGATCAAGCCCCCATCGGCCGCACCCCGCGTTCCAACCCCGCTACTTACACCGGCGTGTTTGCTCCGATTCGCGAGCTCTTTGCCATGCTTCCGGAATCTCGCGAACGGGGCTACAAGCCCGGCCGTTTCAGCTTTAACGTGAAAGGCGGGCGGTGCGAAGCGTGCCAGGGCGAAGGCTTGCGTCGCATCGAGATGAACTTCCTTCCCGATGTCTATGTCACTTGCGAGGTTTGCCGTGGCCGCCGCTATAACGCCGAGACCCTGGCGGTGTGCTACAAGGGCCACAGCATTAACGATGTTCTGAATCTGCCCGCCTCCGACGCCTTAAAACTGCTGGAGAACATCCCCAACGTGCAGCAGAAATTAGCCACCATGGTGGAAGTTGGGCTGGGATATGTGCAGTTGGGTCAGTCGGCCACCACCCTGTCCGGGGGAGAAGCACAGCGCATCAAGTTAGCTCGCGAACTTTCCAAGCGTCAAACAGGTCGCACCGTTTACATTCTCGATGAACCCACCACCGGCCTGCATTTCGATGACGTGCGCAAGTTGGTCGACGTCCTTCAGCGTTTAGTAGACCTCGGCAATACCGTGTTGATCATCGAGCACAACCTGGACGTCATCAAACAAGCCGACTGGATTATCGACTTGGGTCCCGAAGGAGGTCAGGGCGGAGGACGCGTCGTTGCCCAGGGCACTCCGGAACATGTGGCCCGGACCAAAAAGTCGTACACCGGGCAAGCATTGGCTCGCGTCCTGCATATGAACGGTGCGTCCAGCGGTCCGAATGGCAACCACAAATCTGCGTAATGCTCGTTGGCTGACTTCACCGGAGCTTGCGTGCCCGCTCCTTTCCTTCGTACAGTAGGGGAGCCTCCATGAGCATCTACCGCATCCCGCCGGTTACCCTCGCCGGCGTGCAAACCTATCCGCTGGCGGCTCGCAAGAGCAAAGTCAGTGCGAGCGATGTGGCCAAGCCGTTAGCGCGCGGCGCTTCCATTTCCAGGTTTCTCGATTCACTGCCCAGTGTCTTGGCCGCGCAGGATCTCCGCCGGCTTGCCGCCGCGATTCACCTCGCGCGTCGGCGGAAGCGCGCGATCCTCTGGGGCCTTGGCGGGCACGTCATTAAGGTGGGGCTTGGGCCCGTTCTGAACGATCTCATCGCCCGCGGGTATGTTTCTGGAATTGCCATGAACGGTGCCGCTCTGATTCACGATTTCGAAATGGCCATGGTGGGCAGCACCTCGGAAGACGTGGAAGCGGCTCTGGTCAATGGCCAGTTCGGAATGGCCGAGGAAACCGGCTGGGGCATCAACGAAATTGCCAAGCTCGCGCAACGCGTTCGCATTGGCTACGGTGAAGCTGCCGGCCAATATCTCACCAGTGGCATCGTTGCGCCCAAGCATCCAGACCTCAGCGTGTTGGTTGCCGCCTATAAACGCAATATTCCCGTGACCATCCATGTCGCCCTGGGCACCGACATTCCCCACATGCACCGCTCCGTGGATGGGGCCGCTTTGGGCGCCGCTTCGCTCCACGACTTCCGCCTCTTTTGCGCCTTGGTTCAGCAAATGGACTCTGGCGGCGTTTATCTCAATTGGGGTTCCGCGGTTCTTCTGCCGGAGGTGTTTTTGAAGGCCGTTTCGGTGGCGCACAATCTAGGTATGCCGCTGCGATCCATAACTACTGCGAATTTCGACTTCTTCCAACATTACCGGCCCACCATGAATGTGCTGAAACGCCCTACCGCTGCTTCGAATCGAACGAAGGGCCAGATGTCCACAGGATTTGCCATCACCGGACACCACGAGATCTTATTGCCGTTGCTTGCTGCGGCCCTGGTGAACGGTTGGCCGGCTCAGCGAAAACGGACCAAACGATGACTCCACTTGACGATACGCCTCCTGCTCAAGACCAAAATCCCGATTCTCAAGAGCCGTCCTCCCCTTCCCAAGTGACCCTGACCGGGTCAAGCGAAAACGGCCAAATCTCACCCGGCGAGCAACCCGCTCTTGTTCTGCCTCCACGGCCTCGCCGCGTCTATCCGCCCGATTTGCAGATCAACTGGTCTTGGCATCATCTCGTCGTGTTTCTGGTGTTCATGTTCATTTGTTTGCTTGCGGTACAGACCGCCTTCCTCACCTTCTATGCCCCACATCAGAAGATGACCTCTCAACAGCTCGAAGAATACATGCTCTCGAAGCCGCAGGTGGCCATTGGCAGCACCATTGTTCTCTATGCCCTGCTTCTGTTTTTCCTTTATGTGACCCTGGCGCTGCTTCGCGGACAACCGTTTTGGAAAACGCTGGGCTGGCGTCGTCTTGAGGCCAGAGCCGGTGGATTGCCGACGCATCCGTTGGTCTATTTTTTCATTGGTTGCGGGCTTTCCCTGCTCGTGTTTGCATTAACCGCCCTCATCAAGACTCCCGAAAATACCCCGATCGAACAAGTCTTCAAATTCAAGCAGACCGCCATCCTTTTTGTTGCCATGGCGGTGCTGGTGGCCCCGCTGGCCGAAGAGACCATGTTCCGGGGCTATCTTTATCCCATGTTTGCGCGATGGTTTGGAGTAATCCCCAGCATTCTGGTGACCGGAATCCTCTTTGGCCTGATGCATGGCCCGCAGTTGGGCGACGCGAAAAGCCTGATCGCTATCATGTCTCTGGTTGGCGTGGTTTTCACTGCGGCACGCGCCCGCACCGGAAGCGTCTTCGCCAGCTATCTCATGCATTTGGGTTACAACTCCTTAATTGGCATGAGCCTGCTTCTCAGCACCCACGGCTTCACCAAAGTCCCTACGACTCATTAAACTCTGCACCGACCGCCTTTTTGCGTATCTCTTCGATTTGCCGGTGTTGCGTCGACCATCTGAGCCGGCACGTGCAACCAGACAAGTGGCGCATAGTACCTAACGGTAGGTTATTACCTTGATCGGCGGCGCTCACTAGCTCTCGGCCGCAGCCTTGAGGTTCTGGAGACCATTTTCGAAGTGCGCTCCAAGTTGCTTGTCCATGTTGACAAAAATGCTCATCAGTTTCATGACCAACAGGTTCGTCCCATGCATGGTCCACGTAACGTTCGTTGCGGTCCCGACCGATTCGAAGACAAATTCATTCTCATTGTGCGTTTCAAAGGGTTCCAGGAAATCGACGTCCACACAGATTCTGCGCGTTGGCTCTGACTCCACGATCAGCATCCGTCCCTTGCCAGCGCGCCCCTTGCTGTCCCATTGCGAAGCCGCGCCTTTGCCACTCGTCGGGCCGCTAAAGGCGCGCACCATAGTGGGGTCGTCCTTATCTTGAGGGGCCCATTGATGCCAATTATGGAAGTCGTTGACCAAGCCAAAGACACGATCTAACGGAGCATTGATCATCAGGGTCCGCCGAACCGTCAGAGTATTCGGCTTGCTCGCGGCATAACCAAAAAGAGCCGCGATCAAAAGAATGACGACAACGGCTACACGCAGAAAAATGGGCATCCTCTTTTCAGCTCAATTTTATGGTGGGCCGATTCCAATCGCCCACAAATTGCTTTGGCTAAAGGTACAGTTGATCAGGAAAAAGTCAAGTTTGGAAAACGCCGAGAGAAAATAAAGACGCTGGATCATCGGAAGGTTCTTTTCCAGTACCGGTAAGTCGCACGTAGGGAATGACCTTCGTCCGGCAATCTGTCAGGTACAATTGACCGGGGAGGAAAACGTTAGGATTCCAGACTCCTGCGAGTAGACTGCAAGCAAGTGTTGCGTCGACCATCTGAGCTGGCACCGTTAATCAGGAGCTACGCCATTAGTTCCGAAATGGCGGCTACTGTTGCGGCGATGTGGTGCCGTTCAGGTTGCCATGCATCTCCGGGTGTGGCCCCTGCTCGTATTGGTCGAGCTTTTTCTTCTGGTCATTATTCAGGATGGCGCGGATTTTTTCGTCGGTTTTATAGCGCTGGGGCCCCACTTTGGCGAGGCGCTCTTCGGGCGACAGGCTTTTGTCCAGCGCCAGCTTTTCCGTTGCGTCGTGCAGTTCCTTCAGGATGGGCTTTATCTTGTCCTGTTGCTCGGCAGTGAGGCTAAGCTTTTCGGTCAGCACCTGCAATTGTCTTTCGACTGGGGGCAAGCCGGCGCCCTGGCTGCTCGATACGCTCTTGCCGGCGTCAGCCTCGGTGGTCGTAGGCTGTTGCGCGTGAGCGGCCAGGGCGAAGAGTAAAGCGGTGCCGAGGGTAAAGGAACGGTAGCGGTTCATGATGCTTCTCCTTGTTCCGCCGTGCGCGGCGGTTTGTCGTATGATTCGCAATTTGGGGGTCAAACGCTACGCGGTCAAGGTGAATCCGGAGTCTCTTGGACAAAGAGGCCGTGGATGTCCGCAAATAGACGCTGCAGAGGGCGGCAAGGTATGAGCATATGAAACGTTGGGCGCAGAAGCGAAAACTCGATGCCCGTATCCGGCGAACGCGCAGCCGGCTGGGCAATGCCCTGGTTGCTTCGCTTCTGGAGAAACCGATCGACAAGCTCACGGTGCAGGAAGTGCTGGCTCGTGCCGGAGTCGGCCGCTCCACTTTCTATCTGCATTTTCGCGACAAAAATGACTTGTTCCTTAGCGTGCTGGAGGAGCACCTGGAGCTGTGGACGACGGCGCTCACAAAAGCGCAGGAGAAATCCCAACGTGTCGCACCTGTCGCAGAGTTCTTCGGGCATGTGGGGAGTGCGAAAAAACTGTATCGCGCCCTGGTGGATTCCGGGCTGATTCACGCGTATTTCGATCTTGCGCAGGGTTACTTCGCCAGGGGGATCGCCCTTCGTCTGAAAGAGATGGGCCGGGCGAATGTGGCGCAACGTGAACTGGACGCTCGCTGCCATGCGCTGGCGGGAAACCTGCTATCACTCCTGAAGTGGTGGCTGGATCGCGGTGCGAGAGAATCCCCACAGGCTATGGACGAGCTGTTTCACCGGATCGCGTGGCAGGGGATGCGCTAGCGTTCGTGCAAATCGGAAAGTACGAACCAGTACCCACTTCGGCGGTTTGACCCGAAATCTGTCAGAGAACCGCGTTTACTGAGGCCTAGTTAGCGGACACAGATCCTCCGCGCAAATTACACCAATGGAAGCAGGTCGGAACTCGGCGCCGCTATTTGGTGGCATGGTGGTCGTAACTCAGTGCGCGCGTCAGTTTCCACGCCCCGTCTTTGTATTGCCACAGATTCACGAAACTCCCTTCACCCGTTCCGTTGACTGCCTCGGTTTTCGGATGCAAAAACCGGTGCACGCCCATTTCGATGGCCCCATAACCCTTCATGTAGTAAATCTTTAGCGTCCCTGGTACGAGCACGCGCTGTGTGTCCCCGGTGCAGATATTGTTCTTGATACTCTCAGTCAGTTTTTCTCGACCGAGAGTCACTCCGCCCTGGTCGTGGTAAAACTCCACGTTTTCGTCTAGAAGGCTCGCAAACCTTGTCAGGTCGCAGTGGTTGTAAGCGTCGAAAAGCTGTGTGTCGAGCGCCGTGATGGCTTTGTCGAGCTCCGACTGCGAGGTGATTTTGTCGAGCGGTGGAACAACTTGCGCTCTGGTACGGACACCAGGAAGCGCAAACAAAGACAGGACCAAGAGAATTGTTAGGCGGCTACGGTGACTTCTCATGAAGGTTCCTTCAGTGGAGTCGACATACACGGATGTACGTCACCAAACCGGAGAATGTTCCATACCTTATCAAAAGGCATGGCGCAGTACTGTGGACCAGGTCGAGCTGCTCTTGAATTAACGTCCCAGAAAAACCTTAGGATTCCAGACTCCTGCGAGTACACTGCAAGCAAGTGTTGCGTCGACCATCTGAGCCGGCAGTCAAGTTTGGAAAACGCCGAGAGAAAATAAGACGCTGGATCATCGGAAGGTTCCTTCCAGTACCGGTAAGTCGCACGTAGGGAATGACCTTCGTCCGGCAATCTGTCAGGTACAATTGACCGGGGAGGAATCACGCGACATGTACGTTGCCCAGCCCATCGAGTGGACTGATCAGGGTGTGGTCATGCTGGATCAACGCCGCCTGCCTGCCGCGGAAGTGCATCTCACCTACACCGATTATCGCGAGGTTGCCAAGGCCATCCGCGAAATGGTGATTCGCGGGGCGCCAGCCATTGGCGTGGCTGCGGCCATGGGTGTAGCCCTTGGGGTACAAAAGTCCACCGCCGCATCCATTGACGCGCTAAACCCCGAATTTCAGGAAATTTGTGACACCTTGGCCAAAACCAGACCCACCGCCGTCGACCTGTTCTGGGCTTTGCAGCGCATGAAACAACGCTATCAAGAGCTGGCTCACGCCGGAACCGATCTTCCGTCCATTAGTGCGGCTCTGATCGAAGAGGCGCGTCAAGTACACTTGGAAAAAGTGGCTACCGATGAAGCCATCGGGCACTTTGGTGCGCAGTTTATGCCGCAAGAAGGCCAGGTGATGACCCAGTGCAATGCCGGTGCGCTTGCCACCGCAGGGATTGGTACAGCTTTGGGGGTCATACGCGTCGCTTTTGAGCAGGGCCACCGTCTCCACGTCCTGGTACCCGAGACGCGTCCGTACTTGCAGGGTGCCCGCCTCACCGCTTGGGAACTCTACAAAGGTGGCATTCCCCTTACATTGATTACCGACAATATGGTCGGACACTTCCTGAAGACCGGCAAAGTCGGCGCGATCGTCACCGGAGCGGATCGCATTGCCGCTAATGGCGATACCGCTAACAAGATCGGCACCTACCAGATGGCTGTGCTGGCCAAAGAGAACAACATTCCCTTTTATGTCGCGGCTCCGTTTTCCACCTTCGATTTGTCGCTTCCCGACGGTGAGCATATCCCCATTGAGGAGCGCAGCGCCCAGGAAGTCACGCACATTCAAGGAGTTCGTATTGCGCCCGAGGTGCCCGCCGCTCATCCCGCCTTTGACGTGACCCCGTACCGTTACATCCGTGCAATCTTCACCGAACGGGGCGTGGCTCGCGCTCCTTATGTCGAATCAATAAAGAGACTTGCGGCCGTCCCCGCAATTAGTGTTGCGCCGCGAGCGATCTAGCCTTTGTGGGAGCGCATCCAAACCTTTTTACAGGAAACGCGGTATGGTTTTGATTCTGGTGGGGACGGACAATGGCAAGCAATTCAACATTCTCATCCTGACCAACAGGGGACGCTTTCACAGCGTCCCTTCCTTTTTTAGCGTATCTTGCGAGTGGTCTCTGGCGTCCAAAATCGCAGCATAGCGCACGCTCGTCACCCGAAATCTTTCCCGTCGAGGTCCCTGTCGGCCAGTGTGCTACGCCCGTGACTATGCGCCGCGGCTCGTGGAGCGAACTTCCTTGATAACTTCTCTGACCGCACCCTGATCAATCCGCGGACTGACATAGGAACCGTCTGCAACCACTATCCGCAAGGCTTTCATGAGTTCTTCTTCAGCGTCGGCCTTCAGCAAATACCCGCTCGCTCCGGCGCGAAACCCATTTCGCAGGATTTCCGCGGATTCGTGCAACGTCAACAGAACCACCTTCACTTCAGGATGCTTGCCGTGGATCACCCGGGTTGCCTCGATTCCGTTCATCCCCGGCATGGTCACGTCCATCAAAATGACATCCGGGTGCAAGCGTTCGGCCAGTTGAACCGCGTCGTTTCCGTTCGCCGCTTCCCCGCAAAACTCCCATTCCGGAAACGATTGCAAAATGCTTTGCACTCCGCGTCGGATGAACGCGTGGTCGTCAACGATTAGTACACGAGGCACGGAGCGACTCTCCTGAGGTTGTCGCGAGTCGGGTGATCCCGCATGATGTCACCAGCGCCGCTCGCGGCCGTGGTCCGATTTTCAGCCGGAACAGTTACTGGGGACTTCACGCTTCAATGATCTGGTTCTTGATCGCGTAGCGGACGAGTTCGCTTACGGAATGAATTTCGAGCTTGCGCATTATGTTGGCCCGGTGAGTCTCCGCCGTCTTCACGCTGATTCCTAGCGCCACCGCCACTTCCTTGCTGCTCTTGCCTTCCGCCAGCAATTGCACAATTTCCCGTTCGCGGGCCGTTAGCCGGTTGCGCGCAGGTAACTTGGGCTCCGCGCCAGCGGACTGCCAGGAAAAGTCCCCGAGCAGCATTTCGGAAGCGCGTGACGTGAAAAACGTCCGGCGCTTGGAAATGGAATCCACCGCGGTCACCAGGTCCCGGTCTGCGTCGGACTTCAGGATGTACCCACGCGCGCCAGCCTCCACAACCTCGCGAACCAACTGGTCCGAAAAGTGCATCGTCAGGATCAGAATCCCCGTTTTCGGCAACGATTTGTGAATCCGCCGCGCCGCTTCCAAACCATTCAAATCCGGCATGCTGATGTCCATCACCACGATTTGCGGCTTTAGTTGTTCGGCCAGGGTGACTGCTTCCTTGCCCGTTTTGGCCTCCGCGCACACTTCCCATCCCGGTCGCGTGCTCAGTAGGTCTTTCAAGCCCCTACGAATTATGTCGTGATCATCGGCCACCAGGATATTCAGCGTGCCCATGTCTGTTCCGGTTGCCATTGGGGAAACCGCTTGGCCATTTGCTTCGAGATCCCTCATGACATCTTAGCTCCAGTCCACCCAAATCTCGGCTATCAGTAGAACCCGGACCCGTTTAGGGTTGAATACCACATTCCCTGTATTTCCGTCCTCAAAACCACTGCACATCAGGGGGTTAGCTTCTGGGAGAAGCGCTTATAACGGCGGCTCGCCACCGGCCTCCCGCACCCCTCACGATTTCACCGTCAGCTTGTTAGTGACCTCCTCGGGACCCCCTGCCAAATCTGCCGCTCTTGCGCCGATGGTCTTCTTTTCCTCTTCCGATTGCACCGGCACCTTCAGCGTCACCTCGCCACCTCGCACGATCACCTTCACATTATGGGCGTACGTGGACAGCGATTTGTCATCCAGCATCGACTGCCGGATTTTCTGCGCCAGTTTCCGGTCCGGTGTATCTTGCTTCTGTTGGTCCGCGGTGACCCCTGCTGTCTTGTTCGTAGCAGTGTTGTCGGCCTGCTGCGCGTTCAGCGGCGTGCCCCAAGCGGCGCAAGTTAATACCACCACGCCGATCCCCGTCAACATTCCTTTTTTCACCCAATTGATGCACATAGACCCTTCTTGCCCACCGGTTGTTTGCATACTTCACTTTTCTCGGCCCACCAGCAAAATGGCGACGCCGCCGATCAATGCCAATCCCCCAACGATGGGCGGCAGCGGAACTGTGTGATGTTCGTCTTTCGTTACGTGGATCGGGCCGACATCCACCGCTTTTTTCGGCACGGTGTAGCTGAAGCCCTGATACGCCAGCGCCAGCACCCCCAGGACAATCAGTGCAATTCCTAAAATTGATTTGCCATTCATATCGTCCTCCCTCTCGCTATCGTTAACGTCGCTCCGGCTTCATTGTCCATCGAACCGGCCATTTCACGTGCGGCGAAATAGATGACCTGCCAGACTCAGAAGGAACAGCAGTAAGAACAGGAAGAAAAGAATCCGCGCGATTCCCGCGGTCGCCACGGCAATTCCGGAAAACCCCAGAACCGCCGCCAGCAAAGCCACCACAAAGAACGCCAATGCCATCCGTAACATCGATGTCTCCTTGATTGGGACCCGGTCTCGTGCCTCATGACGATGCAACGCGGGCTCCGTCACGATGCCCCGATTGTTGAGCACTCTGACGCCTCCGCGCCATCCCCGGCACGCTGTATTGTGCGCGATTGTTTCCAGCAATCGTCAGCCACCACCCTCGATCTCAAGTGCTTCCCTCCAAACCACCCGGGCGATCGCCCTATATCGCTCAGCTCTTGTATCGGTTTTGATTGAGCGAGCCATGCCTCTTCCGGAATCCGCAGCGTGGAACGCAGGCTCAACAAGGAGGGTCGCCAATGAACTGGGATCAGATCGAGGGAAAATGGAAGCAGTACTCTGGAAAAGTGAAAGCCACGTGGGGCAAGTTGACGGACGACGATTTGACCACCATCAAGGGTAAACGCGACGAGTTGGTCGGCCGGCTCCAGCAACGTTACGGAATCGCCAAAGACCAGGCCGAGCGGCAAATCGATGAATTCATGTACTCGTTGAATGACTCCACTGCCGCCGGTGACCCGTCCCGCGCTCGCGGTGCCGGCCACTAGAAGTCATCTCATAAATACCTCAGGAGGATGACAGCACAGGCAAGCTGCACCATAGCGAGGAAATTCTCTGGATAATATTCCCAGCGAATGACGACGCGACGAAAGTTATGAAGCCAAGCAAACAAACGCTCGATCTTCCAGCGACGCCGGTAACGGCGCAGCACGCGGCCATCTTGGGTGGCCTTGCGGCTGCGCAGGGGGTGGTGT